>Ga0209542_10000048_pt1 | contig 326079 bp, 372 predicted proteins | sample RifCSPhighO2_01_FD_184028 | JGI IMG/M metagenome (GOLD analysis project Ga0209542, IMG submission 184028) | Soil microbial communities from Rifle, Colorado - Rifle CSP2_plank highO2_0.1 (SPAdes) (version 2) | ecosystem: Environmental > Terrestrial > Deep subsurface > Rock core/Sediment ...
AACTTGATTGTGAATTTGGATTTATTGAATTTGATGAACTTTTAGATGCGCTTGAAGAAGTAGGAAAGAAAACGCTCGAACATGTTTCCAAAATGCATCCAGAAATCTTTGAACAGTTTAATGTTGTTCCTCCAAAACTAAGTGCGAAAGTACCTCGTCTTACACTACGAGAAGCACAAGAAATTATTTTTAAACGAACAGGTCGTGATAATCGTCATGAGCCTGATCTTGAACCTGAAGATGAAAAAGAAATTTCAATTTGGGCACTTGAGACGCATGCTTCAGACCTTGTTACCATTACGCACTTTCCTACAGAAAAGCGAGCATTTTATTCAAAACCAAATCCCAAAGATCCTACATACTCGTTAAGTTATGATTTACTTTTCCGAGGAATAGAAATACTAAGTGGAAGTCAACGAATTGATGATTATCAAGAGCTTGTCGATATTCTTAAAAAGAAGGGAATGAATCCTGACGATTTTCATATGTATCTACAAGCATTTAAATATGGAATGCCTCCACATGGTGGATTTTCTTTTGGGCTTGAACGAATAACAATGAAATTACTCAATTTAAGTAATGTTCGAGAAGCCTCTCTTTTCCCTCGAGATATGGAACGGGTAGACGTACATTTACCGACATTTAACCATGGACACAGCAGAAAAGAAAAAAAGTAGTAAGACTCCTACAAAAATTTATTTCAGACATATCTTCTTAATCGCTCTATTTGCAACACTCTTCTTTTTTTATATGGGAGATGGATACTATTCTCATTTTTTTAGCTATAATCGAGGCCTTTTTGCCGCAACAGAAAAAATTGCAAAGCTCAAAATGCCGCCAATTCCATTTGTAAAAAATGCAGGAAGTAAACCAATTATTACAGCCCAAGGCGCCTATATCGTCGATACTGATTCAGCTACTCCGGTATTTAGTAAGAATGAACATGTGCGTTTTTTCCCGGCTTCAACTGCAAAAATAATGACCGCACTTGTTGCGCTTGATGTGTATAAACCAACACAAGTATTGACGGTTAGTCATGTCATTACGGAAGGCCAAGTTGTGGGAGTTGTTCCCGGCGAGCGGATTCGTGTGCAAGAGCTCTTGTATGGACTTCTTGTTCACTCCGGGAATGATGTAGCATTTGTTATTGCAGACAATTATTCTGGGGGAAGAAGTGCATTTGTAGCGCGTATGAATGAAAAAGCTCAAGCAATAGGCATGAAAGACACACATTTTGAAAATTCAGCAGGGCTTGATAATAATAACCAGTACACTACCCCGTTTGACTTATCACTTGCTGGTCGAAAACTTTTGCAAAACGAACTTCTCTCAACAATTGTCTCAACTCCGAACATCACGATTTCAGATGTCGACTTTATTCATTTTCATCATCTGACAAATGTAAATAAGTTACTTGGTAAAATTGCTGGAATTGGAGGGCTCAAAACGGGGTATACAGAAGAAGCGGGGGAAAACCTCGTCACCTTTTACAAACATGATGGTCACGAATTCTTAATCGTTATCATGAAAAGCGCTGATAGATTTGCAGATACGGAGATGATTGTAAATTGGATTACGCAGGCGGTGGGATATCTCTCTCTTTAATTCTTAACGGCCGACACATAAGCGACGAAATTATTTTCTCCTAAAAAGACATACAGTGGTTGTAAATATGATTCGTAGACATCGGTTTCATAGTATGCAAGAAACATTTTCTTAATTGTTATCGGATAGCTTCCTCCACCAGGCGTCACAATTGTACCTTTGTTGGCTAGAAACTGCGCCCATGCTTCATCCCCAGTTTTAAGCGGATAAACACCGGTATTTGTATCGTCAGTCTCAAAGAAATGCATTTGTGCTTTTATTATCTTGGGAGAGACTATGTCAAGCGTCATCACCACATAGTTTTCAGATGTATAATATTTTGGACTCACAACTGGATACGTTTGTTCACCGTTTTGAATATCTGCTCGGAAAAAATCAACTTCCACAACATTTGCCAATTTAGGATTTGTCACTACGTCAAGTCCTTTTGTTTCCGAGTTGTAATGCATATACGTGATATTTTGGGTTCCCAGTGAAAGTTGATTTGGATACTTTCCAAGGAGTCGGAAAAAATCAGCGGCTCGTTCTTTAACTGTTGTTTCGTCGATTGCTGATGGACGTAAAAAAAGTTCGGGGTGATTTTCGTACGCATATTTATATTCAAAGTTAAAGTAAGAAATATCGATCGTAATCTTTTGCAAGGAGTCTTCAAATATTGCATGTGTTCCATCTAGAAAATATGAGACGTTTTTTGTATTAAATCCTGCATTTTTAGCCATAGAATATATTTTTTGTGCGTATCCAAATTTTGTCGCAATGGGGGGAATAAAATAGACTTTCGCCTCATCTGTTGCAGTTGTTGGCCTACCCTCAATATTGTCGAGTGCAAATGTAGCTCCCGCCGGATACCCAATTTTATGGTTGAAGATAGGAGGTGCAAGTGCACCAAACTGTTTATTAATTGTTGATGGAGTCGTCACGGTCTTCTTTACCGAAAAAAATACTCGTGTAATCCCAAAAATACCAATAAAAATGAGAACTCCGATAATAACAAATGGAGCTACTTTACGAAAATAATATGAAAGAAGTGACAAACTCATAACAATTTAACAATTTAGCAATTTTCTATTCCTCCTTCGTCTTTCAGTCTACGCTAAAATCGTGTTATAATTCAACTTGATTATGGTACGCACGAGAATTCCCCCGTCACCAACGGGAAATGACCTACATATTGGCAATTTATATACGGCGCTTATTAACTGGGCATACGCTAAAAAAAATAACGGAAAATTTATTGTCCGAATTGAAGATACCGATAGAGCTAGATTGGTAGAAGGAGCTGCGCAGCAGATTCTTAAAACGCTTCATGCATTTGGACTTGATCCAGACGAAGACATGATAAAAGGTGGTCCCTATGGACCGTATATTCAATCAGAACGACTTGAGTTGTATAAAAAATATGCACTGCAACTCGTTTCGCAAGGGGATGCGTATTATTGTTTCTGTACACAAGAGAGACTGGAGGAAGTTCGACAAATTGCTATTACAGAAAAAAAACAGCCCAAATATGATCGACACTGTTTACATTTATCTGCAGAAGAAATTTCAGAGAAATTAGAAAAAAAAATTCCTCATGTAATTCGACTACATATTCCTGAAGGGAAAACTTCATATACCGATCTTATTCGCGGAACCATTACAATCGAAAATGAAACACTTGATGATCAGGTACTTTTAAAATCAGATGGATTTCCAACGTACCATTTAGGGGTTGTGGTGGATGATCATTTAATGGAAATCTCGCACGTGATTCGTGCGGAAGAATGGATGGCGTCGGTTCCCAAACATGTACTTTTGTATGATTTTCTTAAGTGGGAGCTGCCTGTTTTTGCACATGTTCCTCTCCTTCGTACCCCCGAAAAAGGAAAAATTTCTAAACGAAAAGGAGCTGTGTGGGTTTCGTGGTATTTAGAGGAAGGGTATTTGAAAGAAGCGATACTTAATTATCTGGCCCTTATGGCATGGAGTCATCCGGATCAAAAAGAAATTTTCTCGTTGGATGAATATATACAGGTTTTTGATTTGAAAGACATTAATCCATCAGCACCAATTTTTGATGTAGTAAAGCTAACTTGGATGAACGGGGAATATATTCGGAAAATGGAAAAAGGGAAATTGAAAGAGGAAATATATAAATTCTTTGGCGACAAGTATCCAGAAGATTTAATTGAGAGAACACTTCCGCTTATTCAAGAACGAATAAAAACATTAAAAGAATATGATGAATATGCTCATTTTTTTCTTGAAGCACCAAAAGAATACGAAATTGAAATCTCAAAATATAAAGAATTATTTGAGAAGACATCAAGCGCTCTTACTGAAGTCTCTGATTGGAAAGCAGAAAAGATAGGTGAAGTAATGCAAAAAGTAGCACTTGACCTGGGCATAAAAAACAGCGAATACTTTATGGCGATGAGAGTAGCGATAACGGGAAAAAAAATCTCTCCACCATTAAATGAGTCGATGGAGATTCTAGGGAAAGAAGAAACCCTCTCCCGATTAAGAATGATTATCTAACAACCTGATGACCAATGTCTGTGCGATAAAACATTCCGTCAAAGTGAATTCCGCGTGGTCCAATAGCAGCATATGCGCGATGAATTGCCTCCTTCACTGTTCTACCGTATGCATTTATTCCTAAAACCCTTCCACCGCTTACAACATAATCTCCGTCAACTTTAGATGTGCCTGCATGAAAAACGGTTATATTTGGATCTTCAACTTGATCTAGTCCATAAATGACTTGACCAGTTTCTGGTGTATCAGGATATCCTTCTGATGCTAAGACAACACACGCTGCCGCACCATTTCGAAATCTTACTTGTTGTCGCCGTAGTCCATTGCCCATACACGCAAGCATTACAGGAGCTAGTTCTGAGCTCATGAGTGTAAGTAATGGCTGTGCTTCCGGATCTCCAAATCGTGCATTATATTCCAAAACCTGTGGACCCTGATCGGTCATCATTCCGCCAACATATAAAACTCCTTTGTATGGTGTCCCGTCTTCTCTCATACCATCAACAGTTTTTTGCAGAATTGTTGATGTAAATGTATCGATATCTTCAGCTGACATAAATGGCGCAGGTGCATATGCTCCCATTCCTCCGGTATTGGGACCTATGTCATGATCGAATGCTCGTTTATGATCTTGGGATGGAAGAAGTGGGACTATATGTGTTCCGTCGGTAAAAGCAAACATGGATACTTCTCGTCCAGTTAGGCGTTCCTGGAAAAGAAGTGGTTTATGGGCGGTTCGATCATTTTTATGCATCATCTCATATACAGAATTCGTTGCTTCTACAGTACTTGAAGGAAGATGTACCCCTTTTCCGAGTGCTAGTCCATCTGCTTTAATGACGTATGAGGAAGCATCATGCGATTGAACATATTGAATTGCTTGAGAAAGTGATCTTGCAACAAAGAATCTTGGTTGTTGAATCCCATGACGTTCATTAAATTCGGCAGCGAACACTTTACTACCTTCCAGCCGTGCAGCAGCTGCCGTAGGTGCAAAAACCGGAACATGAGCTTCTCGTAATGCATCACCAAGCCCGTCAACAATAGGTTGGTCTGGACCCACTACAGTAAATGCATCATTGTCACGTGCGAAATCTGTTATAGAATCAAAATCGTCGACCCCAATATCAAGATTAGTACCAATGTCAGATGTTCCGCCGTTACCCGGAGCAAAAAAAAGGTTGGTACCAGGATTGTCTTTAGCAAGCTTATCGCCAAGTGCATGTTCCCTACCGCCTTTTCCAACAACTAAAATATTTTCGATGTATGTCATTGATTATCCATTAGGAAAAATTTGTATTGCTAATGCTTTTGCATCATTTAAAGTCATCTCATGCTCAGCTGGTACAAGTGGGGTTTCTCGTCTGTAGCCTTCAACATCGCCTGATCCAAACATGTTTAGTGTGGCAATAACATTTTCATGTTCGAGAGGCAAAAGTTGTGGTTGAAGACTAGTATAATGACCCCAGAGCCCGACACCAATACTAGCCATAGCCATTGGTCTATCAAGTTGTGGAATATCTAGTCGAGCAACACGAATAAGATCTCCTTCGTCGTATCGAGGGGTTACAAAATGAGTTGTGGCCTCAGTCCAAGACTCATCAGTTCCAGTAGCCCAAACATACGCTAGTCGAGCTGCTAAAACTCTTGCTCCATACATACCTTTACCACCAAAATCCATTCCTCTACCAGGGTCAAGCGGGCCAGGATGTTGATTGATGATACGTCCCGCATACTCTTCGACAATGGGATCGGGAGTTAGTGGCATCCAACCATTTTGTGAAATCAAATCAACGTCAAGTTTTTGCAGGAGCTCTAGTAATTTATCACCAAAAGCCTCTTTGGGCAAGGCTCGATCTCTTTCAACAACATGAGTTTCGATTCCTAAAGCTCTCGCTTTTTCTAGGCCACCAGCTGTCGGCGAACTAGCAATAACAGCTACAGGAACTATTCCTCTGAGCTCTCCGCTTTGGCACGCTTCAATAACTGCTTGTGCGGTAGATCCTCCACCTGAAATAAGAAGAGCAGTACGACGGTCACTTTCACTCATGTGGACAATTTAACAAAACGCATAGTAATTAGCAAGTGGATTTTATGCCATTGTTTGCATCCAGTGTTTATCCACCTCAACTGTTATATCAAGATAAATTTTCCGTCCCGTTGCGCCTTCGAGCTCAACTCGTGCCATACTTCCAAACTCTTTTATACGCTTCCCTCCTGCTCCAATAATCATTTTCTTATACACATCAGTTGTTGTTAAAATTCGCGCTCTAATATATGTCAAACTATCATTTCTTTCTTTTATTTCATCAACAACAACAGTTGCAGTATAGGGCACTTCGCGACGAAGTTGTAAAAATAATTTTTCACGGATAAGTTCTGCGATAAAAACAGTACTGTCCATATTGAGTGCAGGATAAATATAATCTTTTTTATCGATGAGTGCTTCCCCCTCGGGAAGTTTTTCAAAAATAGTATCGAGAAGTGTCTTAATATTTTTCCTCTTTAATGCAGAGACAGAAACAACAGAGTCGAATTCACTTTCCAAGAACTTATACTGTGGTAAATACTTTTGCTCCTCGTCCTCTTTATTTACAACTAAAATTTTAGGTTTGTCAATTTTTCGAACAATTCCCAAAACCTTAGCTTCCTCAAAATCTCGTTTTCGTGTTGGATCCACAATATAAAGGACGAGGTCGATTTTATCGCCAAGCGTTTGAAGCGTTTGGCTATTTATTTTTTTTGAAAGTGCATCGGTCGCTTTATTAAAAATCCCGGGTGTGTCGACAAAAATAATTTGTCCACGAGGATCTTCATACAAAGCCTCGATTGCAAAACGAGTGGTTTGGGGCTTGGGTGACGTGATTGCTACTTTTTGTCCGATGATATTATTTACGAGCGTCGACTTACCCACATTTGGGCGTCCTATTAACATAACTGTGCCTGATTTCATAGAAAGTAGTATATCATAAGTAGATGGAGAAAATGACTGACGCACAAATTATTGAACGGGTTAAGAACGGATATATTGACGACTTTTCTCTTCTCATGAATCGGCATATCAAAGGCGTCACAACGTTTGTGAAAATTCGATTGAAAGACTCATTCATTGTTGATGATATCGTACAAAATACGTTTGTAAAATTTTATAAAGCCATCAATACCTTTGATGTGAAAAAGCAAGCTCGTCCTTACCTCCTCGAAATCGCAAAAAATGAAATGAAAATGTATTTTCGATCTAAAAAGAATGTGATTTCACTTAAAGAAACTATCGGAAAAGTTGATAAACATGATGCATTTGACCTACGGAACTTTATTGAGGGTCTTCCGTCAAAACCAAAAAACATCCTCAAACTCCTCTACGCGGGGTATACTTATGAAGAAATTGCGAAACGAATGAAGGCATCGGTAAATACGATTAAGACGACGATTCGCCGTCTACGAATGAAAAATGAAAAACGTTGAAGAAAAAATTTTGAATAAAATTTATGTCTATGAAACAAGCCGGACGGTATTTGATGTGGTAGTAAAAATTGTTATCTTCTTAATTAGTATAACGACGTTTTTCATTATCTCCCTTGCCCTTCTTGAACGTCTCGTCGAACAAGAAACATTTGGCCTCTTTACGAATATCTCATCAGACCCCGTGTACATTCTTCAGGCAATTTACGAAGAGACACCAAAGCTTCTCATTATTTTTGTATTACTCATTTTTTTCATCGTTGCTATTCTATGGATTCATCTATACAAACAACGAGAGAAGTTTATTCGCCGTATAACATCGGGAATTCATTATTTTCTCACAAATAAAAAGTGAAACTTTTTTCATAACCTGCGCATATATAAAAGTATATGTTGAGAAAATATATCTTTTCAGGATTTTTTGTATCAGCGCTCTTTCTTTCTCCGCTCGTGATCCAAAACTCTTTTGCAATGGGGAGGTCATGCCAGCGGGATGGGAATACAGACTTTATTTCTACAATGAAGGAAAACTTTAAAAATATGAATTGGAATGCAAAGATTACTGGTGTTATTACTACGGTTTTAGGAACTAATCTTACAGTTATGGTTGACGACAAAATCTATCAGATTGATACTCGAGAAACGATGTTTAGGCGCCGGTTTGGTGCGCAATCAACAGTATCTGAACTTATTACAGTGGGTGACAAAGTGAATGTTGTTGGAAATTGGGTAAATGATGAACAGACAGCAATAAAAGCGGTGTATATACGAGATATATCAATGGAAAAAAGAATACATAAGATAGTAAATTGAAAACGGTGAGTTAGAAATTGTAAAGTGGAGCTAATTGTGTAAGGGCACAATTACTATAAAAGGGGCAAAAATAGGCGGCATGCATTTGCCGTCTTTTTTGTAGGCCAAATTACAGGCTATTTTTGGTAGAATAGGGGTGGAAAATGGTGAGTGGTCAAGGTAGAAAGTTTTTAGACAGTAAAGTTTAACAATTGCGCTGGGGAGTGGTGTAACGGTAACACGCCTGCCTTTGGAGCAGCGCGACTCAAGGTTCGAATCCTTGCTCCCCAGCGCAATTGTTAAGATTAGCAATGAAGGAATAGGTTCTCAGCCAAAAGCTTCAGCCAGAGACTGATCCGCCTTTGGAGGAGATCCGCCTCCGGCGGAGAATCCTAGCTCTTCAGCACAGTCATTAAAGACAAATATTGAAAATGGAGGAACCCCTGCAAACCAAACTGCATCTATGTTATACTATATAAATGCAATCACCATATGTTTGGTATAGCAAAAATGTTCCTAATGACTCACCAGATCTTGTTCATAACACGCTTGCATTAGGGACGCTTCACGATATTTTTCAACTCCAGAAAACTATTGGGAAAGAGCTTCTTACCAATATTTTTATAGAAAAACCATTAAAAATATATCGGCCATCAACGCTTAATTTCATATCAAAATTTATTTTAAATTATCCGCATCCCATAGATGCATCAAAATATCTCAAAACTACATCTCGATATATTGGATAACAAAAGATTGGATGTATTGACAAAACTTACGCCATACATTTCCAACTTTGTTCTTGCTGGAGGGACAGCTCTTGCTTTACAAATAAATCATAGAAAATCATATGATTTTGATTTTTTTTCAAGTGAAGAAATATCCCCGAACTTTGCTTTAAAACTACGCAATATTCTTGTTATTCAAAGCATAGCTGTTGATACATCTGATGAGCTTACTTTATATACAAGCGATACTGCAAAGATTTCGTTTATATATTATCCATTTAGTGAATATTTCAAAACAGGCAATGAGGATAAATTAACATATTATCTCTCTGAAAGCATTGCAATACAAAAAGCTTATACTATAGGTAGAAGAGGGGCTTATAGAGATTATTTTGATCTGTATAGTCTACTAAACAAGAAGGTTATTATATTTGAGGATATTATTGAAAAAGCGGAAAAAGCATACGGATCGCTTTTTAATGCCAAGTTATTTTTAGAACAGCTTACTTATTTTGGTGATATCACAAACTTCGAAATAATTCCTGTTAATCAAAATGAAGGAAATATTGAGCCAGATGAAGTAAAAAAGTTTCTTGAAGAAACAGTGAAAAAGTTTATAAATACAAATAAATTCTAAGGTGGTCTAATTTTCCCAATCTTCCTTTACCCGTCACTAGCAGGGAATCCTAGCTCCCCAGCGAAAATATTGAAGAATTCCCTCTAAAATTAAATTTTGAGTTTATATTCTCCTTTTCTATAAATGAACTTATATCTTGAGACGTCCTCTTCAATCCAAGTATTTTCATACTTAGTTTTATATTCTGATTTTTCTACATAACAATGACCAATAAAAACAGGCCCGTCTTTCTTTTTTTCAAAATAAATTTCGGCAAGTCTATTATTCACAATTGCAAATGACTAACTCATACAAATATTTTACACTCTTTTACGACCTCAAAGATCGATTTATATATTGACTAGATTTTTTTATAGAATCTTGATAAACTGAGGTATGCGACTGGTTTTTGAGGATGAACACAGCAGAGCAATAAAAACGAAAGAAAAAATAAAATTTCATAGTTTTTCTTCTTACTATTTAATCATTATCACAGCGCGAGTAAAAAGTGAAAAACAACTTGGAGATCAAACGACAGATGATGAGGATTTAACAGTAAAAATTGATGGTAAATTATTTCCAAAACTTCAATCAAGTGCACTTATCGATTCCCCAGCAGCTTTTAGTGGAGGAAAGTTACATAATTTATCTAAAACAGTTTATTTTCTCACTTTTTTGAAGGGCGAAAACCATACACTTCTTTTAGAAACAGACAAAACTCCTGGAATTGCAACTTTTGATGGGTTACAAGTTTTTACTCTTAACCCAGTTGAACGATTGACATTTGATCCAAAAATAAAAGCAGAAGATGGTGACCGTCGGCCATGGATAACGTTTGTTTTAGATAATCTACCTCTCAAATCTATTGCGCTTAGTCTTACATACTCTCGACGTAAAAAAGATAGCGATGACGTGAAAATAAAAATAGATAACAGAATTCAAGGAAGCCTTATCTCAACAATAAAACACGTTCTTTGGAGATTTGTAGGATCTCTTTTATCTATATCTACCCCTACTAAAACCGAAACTCAATTATTCACAATAAATCAGTCAGAAGGATTGCACTACGTTGAAGTTGATGCAGATAGAATGCCAACACTAGAAAAAGTTATTCTTGATTTTGGAAAGGAATTATCATTTCCAAAAGATATTCCAACTATAGAGAATCCAAAATGGACGAATAATTTTTACGATGATACCGAAGTAATAATTTTAGCCAGAGCAATCTACGGAGAAGCTGGAGGGGAATCAAAAGAAGCAAAAATTGGGGTCGGCTGGGCAATTAGAAATAGAGTTGTAGATAGTAAAAATAGGTGGGGTAAAACATTTCATGCTGTCATACTTGAACCATTACAATATGAACCTTTCAATGATCCAAATAAGGATGTTTTCAAAAAGATTACAAATCCACCGCTAGATAACTCTCTTGAAAATAATGCATGGCAAGATAGCTACGAATCTGCGTTAGCTATAATCCTAGATCAAGTAAAAGATCCCACAATGGGAGCAAATCACTTCCTTTCAAAAGACTTAAACCATCTCCCCGATTGGGTTGATCAAAAGAAGCTTACCGTTGAAATTGGCAATACCCGATTTTATAAACTATGAGAAAATATTTACTTTTATTATTACTTTTACTTGTTGGTGTAAGCCTGTTCCCTGCGAAAGAAAAAAATATTCCCATTAAGTCAACGCAACAAGTTAATGTGAACAATCCGAATGAAATAGAATACGCAAAACATCTACTTTATCGTTTGGATGCGGAAATTTCTCCTAGCAAACTATATCGAATGGACTCTCTAAGAGGTAATTATGATGATAAGAATAACTATTACCAACTTTTTATCACGAATTTAAAAACAAATGAAATGAGAAGATTTTATGCTGGGGATTTTAGAACTAGTGGTTGGGAATGGACGCCAGATAATAATATCAAAATAACTTATAATTGCGGAACAGGATGTGAAGCAACAATAGTAATGAGTATTAATGAAACATTCTTGCTATCTGATGATGAAAATGGGCAAATGAGCGAAAAGAATAGATGGAAATTTGAAACGTATTCATCATTTACTGATAATACTGAAAGATTGAACAACTAGTCTGAACCATAAAACCATCTTCTTCGGAAACTTTTTGGATGTGTACTATAATTAGAGTATGGATACACTTATTTTTCTAAATGATACACAAGCAGTGGCTGATTTTTGTCAGAGACACGATATTCGGTTTTTGGGTTTATTTGGCTCATATGCCCGCCACCAAGAAAAAAAAGACAGTGATGTTGATCTATTAGTCGAATTTAAGAATCCTGTAACGTATTTTAAGCTACTTTCTGCCGAAGAGGAGCTAGGTAAAGAATTACATAGGAAAGTAGAGCTAGTCACAAAAAAAGCACTTAGTCCCCGAATACAACCTTTTGTTATTAAAGATTTGCAGACTATTTATGGACAAAGATCCTAAAATCTACATTGAGCATATTCAAGAGGCTATAAATAAGATTGGAAAGTATGTACGTGGTCTTACATTTGAGCAATTTATAGAAGATGATAAAACTCATGATGCAGTTATTCGTCAACTTGAAACAATTGGAGAAGCATCAACACAACTTGAAGAAGAATTTAAACAAAAATATCCAAACTTACCGTGGAAATTTATGCAGGCTATGCGAAACAAACTTATTCATGAGTATTTTGGTGTTGATCTGGAAATAGTCTGGCAAACAATTACAGAAAGTCTACCTGAGTTGGAAGTGGAAATAAAAAAGTTTGAAAATATACTCTAAATAGAATCCTTGCTCCCCAGCCGAAATATAAACTTCGAACCAATACGAACATGTGTTAATTAATAATTTTTGCTTTTTGGTTTTGGCTAAAAACTTCTGCTGGGCAAAGACCGTCTAGAATTTTATGTGGGAAATAATTCCATGCGTCGTTAAGTGTTTCGATAACATTTTGTAACTCATATGGCGATCTCATATCAAACATTCGGATAACATCATTTAAGTCATCAACCTCAGTTTCCTCATAGATAACGTCTTGAATTTCTTCAAGAGTGATATCGCTTTTCATTTCTCTAATATACTCTAATAACTCGTTTTCTATTTCTTCTCGTTTTGCAAGTATTGTCAGAGGTGGAGTATGTAAATCATTCTGAAGACCACCACGAGTAACATCGCTCCAAAGAAGTTGCAAACTTTTGTACACAGAAGGTTTCATGTCATCTATATATTCGAACCCGTCATACCTTCCATCATCATATTTTTCCATCAAATACTCTATATCATTAAGATATTCAGCAAATTCGTTCTTTGCTTTTTCTCGATCTGCTATTTGCTTTTCTGATAACTTTTTACCCTTAGGGTACATGAAAGGACGTACCCTTGATGACACTGAAATGTAAAGCCAATCTGCAGTTTTGCGCATTTGTTCCCGAACATGGCCATCAGAGTGACAAATCACTTTTAATACAAAATCTTTAAGTTCCTTAAAATGCGTATCAGAAAGGGCGAAGAAAAATAGACTCAAGCTCGAAACGAATGCCGCTTGGTTTACAGGATTTTGGATTGAATCAAATTCTTCCAATTGTTCAAGAGCGTAGTGGGCATTCTGTATGAATTTTTTTCTATCGCCCTTAAAAAGCTTTTCAAGTTCTTGTTTTGCTACTTTTATTTCAGGTATTGCGCCATTTTTCAAAACGGCAAATATGCGCTTGAATTCCTTTTGCATAATCTTTAGACGTTTTATAGACGATAATTAGACGATTTACAATCGGCAAAATGTTAAAACTTTATTCCATAGATCACTCTCCAGCTTCTGCCGCGGCACGGATTCTTTCTTGAGCAAGAGCGATGTATGGCTCTACTGCAGTGGACAATTCTGCCTTTCTTCCACCACGGCTACTAAAATCCTCAGACGTCTTTTGTAATACTTCCACTCCATGTAATCGTACAAAATTAGCGACATCACCCGTGATACTTTTTCTCATTGCTTCATCATAGACTGAATCAACGGTTTGTACCCTCATACTCGATCTTCTGAAGGCATTGGCACGAGCTCCGATTCGTATAAAATCACCTTCTGGATCTAAAAAGAATTCTTCGTCTGTTTGGGTTGTTTGACCCATCTCACTTCTACCTGTCATGATGGGGAATTATACAGAATATGGGTTCTAAAAACAATCGAGTAGCTACTTAGTCTTTTTTACAGCTTCGCGTTTTCCACTTAGATACATTTCTGTTCTTGGATTTTGTGGTCGGGAGAACATATCTTTGGTTCCAAATTCTACAATCGTTCCGCCGAGTTCTTGACGACCAATTTCACTAGACGCCATAAAGGCAGCATATTCACTAACGCGACTAGCTTGATGCATATCGTGTGAAACCAAAACCACTGTGTAAGATCCTCTGAGACTTTCAATCAAATCTTCTATTTCATATGTTGCTATAGGGTCAAGAGCTGAGGTTGGTTCGTCCATAAGTATTACTCTTGGCTCAACAGCGATAGCTCTAGCGATACAAAGTCGTTGTTGCTGTCCTCCCGACAATGATAAACCACTCTCATTTAATCTATCTTTTACTTCGTCCCAAAGAGCTGCTTGTCGAAGGGCTTTTTCAACATTTCCTTCCATATCTCCTTTCATTCCATGAATCTTTCGGCCCCATGCGACATTGTCATAAATACTTTTTGGAAAAGGATTTGGTTTTTGAAAAACCATACCGATGTGGTGTCTGACCATGACAGGATCAATATCTCTGTCATAGATATTAACTCCTCCATAAAGAATTTGTCCAGAAACCCGTGCACTCGGAGTAAGATCTATCATGCGATTAAATGCTCGTAAAAGAGTACTTTTACCGCATCCAGAAGGGCCAAATAAAGTGGTAGTTCTTCCAACAGGGACTTGGAGATTAACATTTCGCACCGCATACGTTCCGGGTTTAAAAGAAACAGAAAAATCTATTGCCTCAATAATTGGTCCGTCAGCTGGCTCGGTTTCAGGGCGAGGAGATGCTTCAAATTCTAGCTGAACCATCTCACTTCTACCTGTCATGATGGGCAATTATACATCGTGTGTTTATTAATAACAATCACATCCTAAGTGCTTTGGATTTTTCCACTTCGATTATTCGAATAATCGAAGTAATTTAACAATCTTAAATACTGCTTCTGGATTTCTAAATAAAGAGTTATTGGCCTTCTGATGATATAATTCAAAAGATGACAAATATGCTTGAAGGCGAACTGGCGTGTTCGTGGGATTTGGATGATACGCTCATTGCTCGAGAAGCTGCAGCTCGTGCATTTAGTACAGTGAAATCTATTGTAAGGTCAAATGAATTACCTATTCTTACACCAGACGATCTACCAAGCGTGAGTCGTGAAATCGATATTAGTCCACTAAGTGGTCGAGGAGAGATCTTTGCATTCCAAAGGCATGCTATGCGTGAAGTGATGCCTGGAGTACAAGAAGTTTTGGAATATAGACAGGCTATGGGCGCTGTACATTTTGGTAACACTGGGAGGCCAAACAAAGCGGCTTGGGTGGAAATGTCTCATGAAACACTGAAACGCGGGGGAATCTCACATTTACTCCAAGAAGTTTATTTCACCCAAAAAGGAATGAAAACGGCAATTAGTAAAGCTGCATGGGTAAAGGAATTAAAAGCTCGGTTTGAACATGTTGAGCATACAGACGACAATGAAGAAACTGCTCGCTTAATTTCTTTACTGTTTCCTCATGACAAATGCTATTTGATTCAATACGGATTCTGGGGTTTTGCGTATTTAAGCAAGGATCCTCCTAATTTGAGGAGAATAAGTGTGATTCAGGAAACAGTAGCTTGAAAATTGACATACATAGTTACTATGGTATATCATATGGAATATGAGTGATCAAGGCGAAATGACACCTGATTTGAAGGTTGAGCGAGATGGAGAACGGTTACGAACTATGCTCTCAAGAGTTCAGGCTTTGCAAGAGAGGCCCGATGCAGTTAAACGAGAATATACAGAACCTGCGGATGGAACTGCTCGCGCAGTGGAAAGTACTGAGTATACGATTCAATTATCCCCAGTAAGTAAATTTCATCATATTGGAGAATATCTACATTTAGAGGTAGAACGTCCTAAAAAAACAAAACGACTTGAGAGACCTGCTACAACCTATTCTGTTAGGAAATACAAAGATCATGATAAAACACATTTTGCTGGAAATGCAGGCTATGAAATGTATGTTTCATCACGACTAGTCATGGTCGAACAGCCACAATTTCTTAGGCCTTCCAAAATAACAGTAACCGAAGCTACTCAGAGACAAGAGAGACCAAATGTGCCATTCCGAGAAATTGCCTCATACAAAACTTTGGACGAACAAGAAGCTTTTGTAGGATCTCTCCTTACAACGTAAACTTCTTCTTGACAATACCACGCTCAGCGCTATGCCGCGATAATATTCATTTAGTTATAGTTGATTTTTCTATAAATATTTTGAGCGGGACATTACTAGAAAATTGATCAAAAATTATTCTGAAGACCGATCGGCTACTTCTGAAGCTGAGAGACCCGCGGCGATATGATCAAGTGCAGCATTTGCGATTTGCCAATCTTCAAGCGTAGAGATTGCTAATCGTGCACTGTAAGAATTATATGGACCTCGAGATTGAACCTCGCCTCCTTCTTCCATACTATTCCATCCAACTGTAAAGAGTGTTTTTTCACCACCGGGTTCGCCTTGCGTTATCCCTTTAATAGTCACATCGTGCTCAACGTAAAGTCTATTATCCTCAGGTTGAGGATTTCGCACATCTTTTTGTTCAAGAAATAGATCAATAGGTCCTAATACGGAGTGAAATGGACTGTGCGGGGTACGTCTTACTATTGTGGTTTGTGAACCATGTAGGTCACTTCTAACTACTACACCGTGTTGTTCTATCATCTCTTCAGCTTTTGCCAAAAAAACTTTTCGTTCTTTTGCCCGCTCTCTTTTTAATCTAGCGAGCTCTTTTTCGTGCTCTGTTTTTGCACGAACCTCTGCTTCACTTAGTCCAGTCCAATTTATTGCTGCAGCAATAAATCTATCTAATCCTCCGATACCATTTTCACCAGCCATAATCCTCATTATATAATTTTACTTTTATATGTCAATCTTTAGAAAAAACCTCAGTATTTTCTTTTGCTATACTCTTAATACACCTCCATTCTATGCAACAGCAAAATCAAAAGGTATACTCTGTGTATATGCTCCAGTGTTCGGATGACACATACTACGTCGGCTCGACGAATAACCTACAGCGCCGACTAAAACAACATAACGAATCCAAGTTAGGTGCGCATTATACGAAAATACGAAGACCTGTTACGCTCATTTATCACGAATCATTTGATACACTTCTTGTGGCGCGTCGGCGAGAAATTGAAATAAAAAAGTGGCCACGGGAACGGAAAAATAAATTACTAAACAAATGAAAGAGAAAATTCGGTACATACTTGCGAGCTTTCTTCTAACTCTGTGCTACTTCGCTTTTTCACATTCCGTCTTCGCTGCAGAATCAATAAAAAGTTTTGATGTCGAACTAACTGCTTCAAAAGATGGACTCATGCAAATTTCTGAAAAAATTGTGTATGATTTTGGGTATTACGAGCGTCATGGTGTTTACCGATATATTCCAACGGTCTCGAATGTTGGAGATTTATATAGAGTTTCTAAAATAAACTTTACCAATTTACAACGAGATGGAGAGAGCGAGCCCTACAGTCTAGATACCACAGATTCAGAAGTACGAGTTAAGATTGGTAGCGCCGGAAAGACAATGACAGGTACTCATATATATTTGATCAACTATACAGTTGAAAATGGAATAGGGAGTAATTATGAAGATCACGATGAAATTTACTGGAATGTTACAGGAAATGGGTGGGAAGTTCCAATCGAGGAAGCTTCGCTTACACTAAAAACAGACTTTAATGCATCTATCGAAAAATCGATCTGTTTCACAGGACCCGAGTTTTCAACTCAAAGCAATTGCACAGTCGAAGTATCTGCAGATGGAACTAAGATCTCCACCACTCAACCTCTTTTTTCAAACGAAGGCTTAACTATAGTTTCATCATTTCCAGTAAATACATTTCCAAAAAGTATCTTACAAACAAATACTCCTCAAGATCCGGATTTAAAAGTGTTACTTATTTTATGGGGATTTATGTTTATAATCTGCAATCTCATCATCGCACCTTTACTCATATTTTGGTATAAAAAGCATAAAAACAAAAAGCGGTTTGGAAAAGTTGTGGTGAATTTTGATCTCCCACAGAGTTCCAAAGGTGGGCGTATCACCCCATCACAAGCGGGAACAATTGATACTGCACGACTTGACCAAAATGATATTGTGGCAACTTTTTTCGATCTGGCAATCCGAAAATATATACTCATAGAACAGATAAAAGAGAAAGGAAAGTTCTTAGGAATTGGAACGTTTGATAGTTATAAACTAACGAAGTTGAAAAGTTTCGACGATCTTACTAGTTTTGAAAAATCTCTGGAAGAAAACGTATTTGGCACGAGTGATACGGCTTTTTTAAAAGATACCTCCATAACGTACGATGATTTTACAAACCTAGAAAAGGAAAATTTTAAGTCACTTATTGAAGAGCGTATTTATACTAAAAATCCAAAAGCGCAAATGAGTACATTACTGGTTTTTGGAATACTTTTATTTTGTTTTGGAAACATTATTTTGGGACCAATACTCATTATTCTTTCTCGTCGCCTCAATGGACGAACCCAAATTGGTGATGAACTGGATTACAAAATAGACGGACTCAAACTGTTTTTAAAAGGTTTGGATAGATATCATACCTGGCAGGCAAAAAACCTTCTCTTTCTTGAAAAGATGATTCCGTATGCAATCTCACTCGGTTACATCGATGAATTTATGGAACAACTCAAATTAATAAAACCGGATTATTCCCCAACCTGGTATACTGGCCATGGAAATTTCTTTATTTCATATAATTTATTTTCATCATCAATGACATCTAATATCACAACAAGCGCATCTTCTTCCTCATCAGGATTTTCTAGCGGTTCTTCTGGGGGAGGTGGCGGTGGAGGCGGCGGAGGAAGCTGGTAACATTCGGATAATATCTGGAAATTTTTTCGCAAAAAAGTCTACTTCATACTCGCTAAAGTCTTCTTCTGTTCGTAAACCGCTTTCTAGAAGTGCTATGAAATGCATATTTGCACCTTTTGCGGCCTGTGCATCTGTTGGGGTATCTCCAACATACACACACTCTACCGGCGTAACATTGAAGTCTTCAAAAACTTGATCAAACACTCGTGGATCCGGCTTTAAAAATGTTGAATTATCTTTATGGTAGAATCTTTCAATCCGCTCACTTAAGGGATGATCCCCATGTAATAGATGTCTCATCTCAGCGATAGATCGTGAAGTAAGAATAGCTAGCTTATACCCAGCTTTTTTTAGTTCATCAAGTGATTGTAAATTTTCATTCGATATGGTATCAAACTTTCCCGTTGCATGATATTTGGAGGTAAGCTTTTCAATACGTTTCATAAACTCTTCTACATCGACTCCAGGAGCTCTTTGGGCGATTGCCGCAGCCAGTGCCATACCCCAATTTTTTTTATGGGTTTCTCGAGACATTGCAAGTAACCCCATACTCTCCAAAATATCATTCTCCATGTAAAAACATACTTCTTCGGTCATGCACAGCGTATCATCAAAATCCAACACAACAACTTTTATCATAAAACGATTATAACAAAAGAACCTTTTGGGCATCCATGCTATAATTCAAAAGATGAATAAGGCATTTATTTTCGACATGGATGGAGTTATCGTCAATAGTGAACAAATTTGGAAACTATTCGAGAATGATTTTCTAGATCGAATACTCGGAAAAGAAATTGCGAAAAATATTGGTGATACTGTTGGAACAAATGTCGAATTTATTTATGAAAAAGCATGTGCACTCGGTTTACAGATGTCAAAACGGGTATTTCGGGAATTTTATGATACGACTGCGTATAAAGTGTATGCTCGTGCAACGATAACCCCAGATCTAGATAAGCTCGTTGCCTTTTTACTCGACCATCATTTCAAACTTGGTCTTGTTTCGGCATCTCCGCAAAACTGGATTGATCAAGTGCTACCTCGACTCTCTTTTACTAAAGATATTGAATGCATACTTTCACTTGATGCTCGACCTGATCTTTCCCCAAAACCCTCACCCGATGGGTATCTTGAAACGATGAAATGTTTAGGATCTGATCCTGCACATACAATAATTCTAGAGGATTCAAATGCGGGGATTGAGTCAGGACTAAACTCAAAAGCGTATACGATCGCCTTTACGTATAATCTTATTGAAGGATATACTCAAATTAAGGCAGATGCTGTAGCTGACACGATAGATGAAGTTATCAAAATTGTACATAAGAGATTTGATACATAAAATTGTCAATTCATTTTTTATTCCCATACTTGTTGCAGTTGGTATTATTCTTGCGTTATTTTTTCAATTCGTTCTTAAAATGCAAGAGACTGCAACTATCGTACTTCTGCTCATTATTTTTGTGGGAAGTCTCGAGCTGATTCAGGACACGTGGAATTCAATACGCAACAAAAAATTTGCACTTGATTACATCGCAATCCTTGCAATTTCTGTGGGTCTTGCAAGCGGACAATACTTGGTTTCTGCAATCATAGTTCTCATGCTTTCGGGTGGAAATACACTTGAGAAATATGGGATGGCTCGTGCACGCTCGTCACTCACCAAACTTACCGATCGTATTCCTAGTAGTGTTTTTTTGTGGAAAAAAGGAAAGATAGGAAAGAAAGTCTCGATTGCCTCGGTTGGAATTGGTACGAATATTGTAGTGCGCCGGGGTGAAGTTATTCCGCTTGATGGTACGCTCATTTCCGACTCTGCTCTCGTTGATGAATCATCTCTCACCGGTGAAGTATATATCATGGAAAAAATGAAGGGAGACAGAATGCGTAGCGGAACGGTGAATGGAGGGGATGTATTAATTATCTCCGTTACAAAAATTGATAAAGATTCTACCTATCGAAAAATCATAGAAATGGTTGAAGCGGCGCAACGTGAAAAAACTCCCCTCATTCGCCTGGCAGATAAATATAGTGTTATTTTCACCATTATTACACTCATCCTCTCTGGAATTGCGTATTTCGTTTCTCATGATCTATCCCGAGTTCTTTCAGTTCTTGTCATTGCAACACCGTGCCCACTGATCTTGGCCACCCCAATTGCACTTATGGGGGGTATGAACCGTGCCGGAAAAAAAAGAATTATCATGAAAAATTTGGCAAGTCTTGAGGTGTTGTCACGAGTCGATACAATTATTTTTGATAAAACAGGTACGATAACGCTGGGCAAACCGTCAATTACAAAATTAACGATTATTGACACAACTTTTACAGAAAAAGAAGTTTGCGAAATTGCCGCAAGTATCGAGCGTAACTCTCTTCACCCATTTGCCAAGGCAATAGTTTTATATGCTCAAGAAAAAAAATACTCACAAAAAAGCTCAAAAAATGTAATTGAAAAAATTGGACAGGGAATAAGTGGGATAGTTGAAGGTAAAAACTATACGTTGTCTAAGATAGGAAACACGACTGGTATGAAAATTCAACTTTTAAGTGCTGGGCACCAAATTGCAATTTTTGAATTTGAAGATACGATAAAAAAAACCTCGGCGACCATCATAAAAAATCTCAAAAATAGTGGTCTAGAAGTACTTATTTATACAGGTGATAAACACGAAGTGGCAATGGAACTTATAAAACAACTTGGCCAAAAAATACAAATAAAGTCAGAATGTACGCCAGAAGATAAAAAAAATGGCATTAATGAATTAAAAAAACAAAGAAAAATTATAGCTATGGTAGGAGACGGTATTAATGATGCACCTGCACTTGCTTTGGCCGATGTGGGACTAGTTTTTAGTAATGAGGAACATACGGCCGCATCCGAAGCGGCTGACATTGTATTTTTGGGAGGAGATTTTGCACTGGTGACTGAAGTAATTGAAATTGGACGGGATACAATTCACATTGCAACACAAAGTATTGTTTTTGGAATAGGACTCAGTATAATAGGCATGATATTTGCAACGGTTGGATTTATACCGGCGCTCATAGGAGCTTTTTTGCAAGAAACGATAGATATCGCAGTAATATTTAATGCACTGCGCGCGAGTCGAGAATAAAGAAAAATGAATGAAGGAAAAATAATTTTTGAAGGGGAGACTGATGATGGAAATGGGTTTGTAATTCGATATCCAAAAAATGATGATATTCGTATTTTGCACCGCTATATTAATACACTTTCAAAAGAACAAACGTACGTAACATTTCAGGGAGAAGAGGTATCGCTCAAAAAAGAGCGGGAATTTTTAGATTATCAACTTGGGAGGATAAAGGCAAAACAAGCAGTGTTACTCATTCTTGATGTTGACGGCACCGTAGAAGGTGTTTGTGGCGTTGATTTGAAAGATCATACGTCAAGCCATATTGGAACAATGGAAATATCGGTGAGTCACGAATTTCGTGGAAAGAAAATCGCGAGTTTATTTTTAGAAAAAATTATCGAAGAGGCGAAAGAAAATTTGCCCGATATGAAACTCATTACACTATCAGTATTTGCGATAAATACAGTGGCTATCAAAATGTACCAACGATTTGGATTTACTGAATATGGTCGTTTACCGGGAGGAATTTTATATTTAGGAGAATACGTTGACCAAGTAGAAATGTGCATTGAAGTGTGAGTGAGAGGAGGAGTTTTGGGGATGGGGGGATAGGGAGAGCGGGAGAGGAAGAGGAGGGGTTTGGGAGAGAGGAGGATTATTGACAGTTGGAACATAAACCGAAGAATTCGAGATTGTGTTTTTTTATTTTAAACTTCAACTTTTCTACAACTTCTTTTTCAAGCGTTGTATAATCACAGTTTTTAATATCTTGAATTTTCCCACATCGTGTACAAATTGCATGATGATGGTGAGGTCTATCACGCAGTTCATATCTGCCCGTTCCGTCTGAAAAATCAACACTTCGTACAATGTTGGTCTCCAAGAGAGTGGAAATATTTCGATACACAGTTGCTAAGTCTGCACTAATATGGTGAGCTTCTAATTTGAGCGCAATAAATCCGGCATCGATCGGAGTCTTACTTTTTTCAAATATATCGATTATGGCGCCTCGGGCCTTTGTCATTCTCATACCCGTATTATATCAGTTACGCCCACATTCATGGTATTATTATGGGTGACCCATGCTTTATATTGCACTATTTTTAGGAAAACTTGCCTATTTATTTTCGCGTCTTTTTAATAAAGGCGGAGGAAGTGCGCTACCCGGACTTATTGCGCTTAAAATATATCCTAATCTTATTCAAAAACTTATATCCCAGATTCCTACAAATATACTGGTGACCGGAACAAATGGAAAAACGACGACATCTTCACTTATCGCGCACTTTGTCACAAATTCTGGACATACGATTATTCATAATACTACTGGTTCAAATTTAGCTCGTGGTGTAGCTTCCCATTTAATTTCAGGTTCATCTTTATTTGGAAACATGGGGAAAATTGATTTGGGAATATGGGAAGTAGATGAAGCTGTTTTTCCTCAACTTTTAATACAGATTAGACCTGCACATGTGGTTGTTCTTAACCTTTCTCGTGATCAACTGGATCGATATGGAGAGACGGATTCGATAATTAAAAAATGGAAGAGTGCGCTTGAAAAAGCTTCGTGGAAACCCCATGTCTACATAAATGCCGATGATGGAGCTGTCTACTCCTTGCATTCTTTAAAAAATCTGGATGTTGAAACATTTGGGGTACTCGATTCCACAGTTATTTGGGAGAAAAAATCGACAAACCCACATTTTGATATTCAAGCAAAAATTATTGAACAAAGAGATATTTCATCAATAACTATTGTATTTAGCCATAATGGATATGGAAAAAAACTAGAGCTTCCGTTATTTGGGGAATATAATGTCTATAATTTTCTTGTGGCATATCTCGTGGCACAAAATAGTGGTACATCACGAGAAAGTATCGAATCCTCAATCGCATCATTTTCAAGTGTTTTTGGCCGGATGGAACGGTTACTTCTGGGCAAGAAGGAACTTATCATCAATCTCATTAAAAATCCAGTTGGGGCAACCCAAGTGATACATAGTCTTTCAAAATTCATAAAAAAAGAGGATACTGTCTTACTCATCCTTAATGATAAACTTGCAGATGGAACTGATGTTTCTTGGATCTGGGACACAGATTTTGAAAAATTACAGTCATTCAAAGGAACCTTTATTGCTGTTGGGACAAGAAAATCAGACATGGCTCTTCGATTGTTTTATGCTGGAATTGCAAAAGAGAAAATTACCGTCGTTGACGAGATCTCTCGATCCATCACTTCCTTTCTCGATAGAGATGATAAAGGACGACTTTTTATTCTTCCAACATACACGGCGCTTCTTGAACTGCAGACATACTTGAAAGATAATGATTATAAACAGAAACACTGGCATGAATCATAAATATATGAATTTAAAAATAGGATACTTATACGGAGATTTGATGAATATTTACGGAGATACTGGAAATAGTATTGCGCTTAAGCATCGTGCACATGCGCGAAATATTGATGTGGAAGTAAAAATGATTACCATAGGTTCTTCATATAAAGTGGGAGATGTCGATATGTTTTTTTTCGGAGGAGGGCAAGATGAATCTCAAATCGCGGTCTCAAGAGATTTGATAAAAAGCAAAAAAGGAGAACTCATTAAAGAAGAAATTGAAAAAGGCATCCCGCTTCTTGCAATTTGTGGGGGATATCAGTTGTTAGGAGAGTACTATCAAGCAAGTAGAAAGCAGGAAGTAGGAAGTAGTCAGGATATACGACTTGAGGGAGTTAGTCTTTTCCCAGCATATACGGAAGCTGGGGATACTCGTATGATTGGAAATATTGCCATTGAAAGTGAATGGGACAAACTTATTGGGTTTGAAAACCATTCGGGAAAAACATATTTAAGACCAGAAGGGAAAGCGCTCGGTACTGTCTTGAAAGGATTTGGAAATAATGGAGAAGATGGAAAAGAGGGATGTGTATATAAAAATGCAATTGGGTGCTACATGCATGGGAGTTTACTTCCCAAAAATCCACAACTGTGCGATTGGTTTATTGAAAAAACCCTTTCGATAAAATATAACAAAGATATAAAACTTGAGAAATTAAATGATTTCTTTGAAATAAATGCGCGTGCAGATTTTTTAGCAAAGATTGGTATATAATTACACTATGGCAAATGAAACAATACATCATGAGTATTCAATAAGCTGGAGTGCTCTTTTTCGCATAGCACTCGTGTTCGTAGGTTTTTATCTTTTTTGGCAACTTCACACAGTAATTATTATTATGATTCTTTCTCTTATGCTATCTTCGGCGCTCTACCCACTCGTGCGATTTTTCAATAGGAAACTTTCTCTTACGGTTTCATCAGTTCTCGTTATGTTACTTTTGATCATTCCGATAATTATAAGTATTGCCATAATTATTCCTAATTTTATAGATCAATTCCCCGGACTTTTAACTACTCTTAACGCTATATTTTCTCGTGCAACGCTCTTACCAGAATCATTTCGTCATATTGATCTCACTCAGTATGCTGAAAATGGAGTGAGCTACCTGGTGAACTCATCCTCAAAAATCACCGGCTTCATAACTACATTTATTACCATACTTTTTATGACTCTGTACATTCTAATCGATTCAAATCGTCTGCGAAGCATATTTATCGAGTTTTTTCCAGATGAAAAACGTGACCAAATTCAGCGACTTATAAAGGAAATTTACATAATCAATGGTCACTATATCCGTGGCAATTTACTCATTTCAACAATTTGTACCACGATTATTTCAATTGGGTTACTTTCTCTTAATATTCCTTATGCAATTCCACTTGGCATTTTTGCAGGAATACTTGATTTACTTCCACTTATTGGCGCATTAACTGGTGCAATTCCAGCACTTATCATTGGGTTTGCTATTTCCCCGACTACCGGGTTTTTGGTACTCTTACTATTTATCTTTTATCAGCAAGTAGAAAATAATTTACTTGCTCCAAATGTCTATAAGCGGCTTCTTGACCTTTCACCATCCTTAAGCCTCCTTTCAGTATTAATTGGAGCAACAACGTTTGGGGTGACCGGTGCATTCGTCGCACTTCCAATTGCCGCAAGTATTCCGACAATTGTCAAATTTGCAACGCGAGAAAATATCATCAAAAAAAGAGTTAGTATATGAGCAAACTTCTTTGGCGAAACCCACTTTTTGTAATATTTTTTGCTGTTTTTGTCGATATGCTGGGGTTTGGAATTTTGTTGCCAGTCATTCCATACTTACTGGCAGATTCACAGTCATCTTATTCACTTCTCTCAAAAGGTATGACCGTGCAAGACGGATATGTATTGCTTGGTTACTTGGCTGCTGCGTATCCAATGGCACAGTTTTTTTCAGCCCCCATCTTAGGACAACTTTCTGATACATTCGGCCGAAAAAAAATTCTATTTATTTCGCTTGGTGGAACGCTTATATCATATGTCCTTTTTGCATTCGGTATTGCAACTCGCAACATTCCGCTCCTTTTCGCGTCACGCATTTTTGGTGGAGTTTTAGGAGGGAATATTTCAGTAGCTCAAGCGGCGATTGCAGACATTTCAACTCCACCTACTCGCATCCGAAACTTTGGATTGATTGGAGCAGCGTTTGGGCTTGGATTTATTTTAGGACCCTATTTGGGAGGCAAGTTATCTGATCCCTCGGTAGTACCTTGGTTTAATGCAACAACTCCTTTTTTGTTTGCGGCATTATTATGTCTATTCAATATTCTCTTTATCATTTTCTTTTTACCTGAAACGTTGCTATATAAAAAGGAAGTAATTAGTCTTTCCTGGAATAAATCATTGAAAAATATTCGGAACGCATTATCACAAAAGGGCAAACGCGAACTGTATATTACGGTATTATTATTTCAAGGTGGTATTGCCTTTTTTACGACATTTATTGGCGTTTATTTAATAAAACGATTTCACCTTCGACAAGGGAGTATTGGAGAATTTTTTGCGTATGCAGCTATTTGGATTGCTTTTACACAAGCAATTATTACCCGGTTTATGACAACCGAAAAAAGAGAAGCACGAATACTTAAGGTTAGTTTGTTGGGAACTGGACTTTGTATACTCCTCCTATTTCTTCCTACTCGTGCGTGGGAACTACTCTTTATTGTTCCATTCTTCTCTATTTTTATTGGGCTCACGCAAGCAACGATGACAGCACTCATAAGTATTTCAGCCGATGAATATTCACAAGGGGAATCTCTGGGAATTGGAGCAAGTTTGCAAGCATTTGCACAGTCGATTCCACCAATTCTTTCCGGATACATCGCCGCAATTGCCCATCCAAGCGCACCAATTTTTGTTGCAGCGGTTGTTATTATCGTCTCGGGATTAACCTTTATTGTATTCTACAAACCTCCTCACGTGTCATCCTAACTTTGGTATACTACTTCCCATGGATGAAGATAAATATAAAGCAATTTGGCTTTCATATTCGGCAATTAAGGATTTCTTGAATTGTCCGCGAGCATATTATTTTCGGTATGTATATCGAAATCCAAAAACAGGAAAAAAGATTAGTATTGCCAAACCCGCACTTTCACTCGGCTCAGTAGTACACTCGGTGCTCGACCAAATTTCAGTACTCCCAACAAAATCTCGATTTGATGTTTCACTTACTGATCGATTTGAGAAAGAGTGGACATCTGTTACCGGAAAAAGAGGAGGATTTAGCGAGATGCAAGAAGAGACACTTTTAAAAGCTCGAGGATGCTCAATGATTGAGCGTATACAAAAAAATCCGGGGATTTTGGCGCTTCCAGCGGTGAAAATCAAAGAAGACATACCATATTACTGGTTTTCGAAAGAAGAAAATTTAATTCTATGTGGAAAAATTGATTGGCTCTCATATGATGAAAAAAATAACTCTGTCCACATTGTTGATTTTAAAACAGGAAAAGTGCGCGAATCTGACGGATCACTTCAACTTCCTATCTATATTCTACTTACTACTAACTGTCAAAAACGCCCAGTTTCGGGTGCCAGTTATTGGTATTTGGAAAGTGAAGATGAGCCAATCCCTGTTCAGTTACCAAATGTGGCTGATAGCGAAAGAACAATTATGGATGTGGGAATGCGTATAAAGCTCGCTCGCCAACTAAATCACTTCAAATGCATTAGCGATGAAAAGCAGGGATGCAGGTACTGTGCGTCACTTGGGGCAATCGTTAACGGAAAGGGTGAATTTGTCGGGAGCTCGGCGTGGGGCGACGAAGTATATTATCTGTCTCCCCACGAATTAAGTTTATCGACAGGAAGTCCGCGGTATCATTCTTTGGACTTTCCTGACGATGAAGAATAAAGCTTATTTCTTCGAGCTACACATTTTACAATACGACATATGCATCATGACGTCGATTACCGCTGACAATCCAACTAAGATATACACAATCTTTTCAAGCATGGTTCCATCTCCTAAAAGTGAAGATACGAGATTTATGTCGAATAGACCCATAAGTCCCCAGTTAAGTGCACCAACAACGACCAAAAGGTACGTAGCCATGTGTAGCGATTTATTCATTTCCATAATTTTCACCTCCCATCTTATTAGTAGATAGTAGTTAGTAGCTAGTAGTTAGGGTTTATTTCCCTATCTACCAACTACTAACTACCAACTACTACTCTTCTGATTCTAGATGGAATCATGAGTGGAAATCAATAGGGAAGTATGTATAATTGCAGATTATGCGATCACAAAAAGTTATTCTGATTACTGGCTGTTCTTCTGGATTTGGATTCGAGTCTACCATCGCTCTTGCACGAGCCGGCCACGCTGTTTTTGCTGGAGTGAGGAATATAAGAAGCGATGGGGCGATTAAGCTTTATAGACGAGCTAAACAAGAAAAATTGCCAATCATCCTTGTCACCATCGATGTTGACTCAAATAAAAGTGTTGCTTCTGGGATATCCCGAGTCATAAAAAAAGCGTCTCGAATCGATGTTTTGATAAATAATGCAGGTTTTGGCACTCGTGGACCGGTTGAAGATTTTTCCATAGAGGAAGTAAAAGAGCAATTTAATACAAATGTGTATGGAACACTTCGGATGATAAAAGCAGTTACTCCGATCATGCGCAAACACCGATCTGGACTCATCATCAACTTTAGCTCGATAAGCGGACTTGTTTCGTTCCCTCTTTTTAGCATTTATTCCGCCTCAAAATTTGCGATTGAGACACTGACTGAAGGACTCTGGTTTGAACTTTCTCATTTTGGAATTCATGTATGTATGCTTGAGCCAGGGTCGTTTAAAACAGGATTCTCGAAGAATAGGAAAGATGCGCGATCAATGTATCGAAAGAACTCTCCATATAAAAAGTTGTTAGCCAATTTTGATCGTCGATATGCGGTAACTCATTCAAAAACAGTTGGAATTGTGTCAAAGCAAAAGGGAACAGAGGAAGTGGTTAGAAAAATCGTCGAAATTGTTAACTCAGATGCACCAAAACTTCGCTATAGAGTTGGTATGGACGCGCACAAAAACTACTGGATCCGAAAACTCTTACCAGATTGGGTATGGCTACGATTGCTTCGGAAAATATACAAATGGTAGGAGGTCGCTTGATACCCATTTTTCGTCCCGCTCTGCGGGACTCAAAACGGGTATCTGCGCTCTCTCTGATTTGCTTCCACTCCTCATCTCCTCCGCCCCGCCCAATCTCCCTATCCCCCTATCTTCTCCTCCTAGTCTTATGCTATAAATAAACAATGGACTCTATTCGTTTTTTGGGTGCTGCTGGGACGGTTACGGGTTCTTCATACGTTTTAAAAAAGGAAAACACTCCGGGAATTCTTGTTGATCTAGGAATGTTTCAGGGTCCTCCAGAAATTGATGACTTGAATAGAGCGCAGTTGAAGCTCGTTCCCCAAGATATCGAGGCTGTTGTCTTAACTCACGCACATTTAGATCATTGTGGCAGACTTCCTTTACTTTCCAAAATGGGATTTACGGGAAAAATATATATGACAGCCGCAACAAGAGCACTCTATGAAATTACACTACTTGACGCGGCGCATATCGCACAAAACAATGAAGATCGTGAGCCTCTCTATACTGAACGTGACGTTCGATATTTATTTGATTTGGCAGAAATAGTTGAGTATGGGTCTTCATTTACAATTGGTGATTACTTTTTAGAATTATTTGACGCAGGGCATATCTTAGGCTCTGCAAGTGTGAAAATTGAAAATGTTGCGTTAGGAAATAAATCTGGAGTAGTAGTTTTCAGCGGAGATCTTGGCAATAGCCCGGAAGAGCTTTTGCACGCGACAGAAACAATTCCAAAAGCAGACGTGGTAATTATGGAATCTACGTATGGCGATCGAATTCATCCGAATGAAGACACCACCGCAATGCTTCAGAATGAAATAAATATCATTGAAAAAACGGGTGCATCGCTTCTCATTCCAGCTTTCTCAATTGAGCGAAGTCAAGAACTTTTACATAAAATTGATCACCTAAAAAAGCAAAAGCTTGTAAAAGATTCAACTCCTGTTTTTCTCGACAGTCCGATGGCTATAAAAACGACTGAAGTATATAAACAATTTAAAGAGCTTTATAGCCCCGAACTTTCTGATCATACTAAAACAGACGACCCATTTGATTTTCCTGGTCTCAAATTAGTCGAAAAAGTTGATCAAAGTAAGAAGATTTCTGCAACATACGGACCAAAAGTAATAATCGCTGGAAGTGGAATGATGAGTGGTGGAAGAATAATGTACCACGCGCTCGAATACTTGCCGTATCGAACGACTCGACTTTTCATAGTTGGCTATCAGGGAGAAGGAACTTTGGGACGTGAAATTCTTGATGGGGGACGAATTGTAACAATTATGGATCGAAAAATTCAGGTGAATGCCACGGTAACGCATGCTTCGGGAATGAGTGCGCATGCTGATCAGTCAAAACTGTTATCGTGGTTTAACAAAATAGCTGATGTAAAAAAACTTATTTTAACCCATGGGGAAGATACATCTCGGACTGTTTTGAAAGAAAAAGTGAATGAAAAAAATCCCTCGCTTGAAGTCTACATGCCACACATGAACGAGACGATTAGTTTGATCTAAAAAACTCCAGATCTCTATTCAGAACTGTCTGGTGCGCCCCGCGACCAAAGTTATGATCTTCTCCCTTGTATGAATAAAAAACATGTGGAATTTTTTGTTCAGAAAGTTTTTTGTCTAGGTCAGCGCCCCATTTGTATGGAACTAAATCATCGGCTGTTCCATGATGTAGTATTATTTTCGATTGAATATAGTGTAGATTTTGAGTTGGGGAAAGTTTTTTGAATTCATCTCCTGAAAGTAACGTACGCGTGAGGTTTTTCACGATTTCATAATTCGGCGAATTTTGCAAGCGCAGAAAGAATAACATACTCTCTGGATAATCTATGGCAACTGGCGCCCATAAACTAGCGGCTTTCACTTTGTTCCCAGCTACCTCGAGTATTTTAAGTGTGATGTCTCCGCCCATGGAGTGGGACCATATGAAGAGGTGGGGAGGAGAGGATTGGGAGATAGGGCGGAGCGGAGGAGAAGAGGAGAGGATTGGGAGAGAGCTCAAAGTTGGAAGAGAAGAAATAAGATTTAGGACATCGATGGGGTAGCTTAGTCTGTTGAGTGGGTCTTTTTTGTCGCCTTCCGAGCTTCCATTTGCCCGGTAATCTGGTTTCAAAACAATAAACCCGTTTGATGCGAAAAAATCAAATGGATTTTTGTACGCATAAATAGATGAATATTGATCCGGGGGGATGTAACCGTGATTCATGATGAGAATTGGGAACGTTTTGTCTTTTTGCTTCGGAACACTCAATAAGGCAAAGAGTTTTAGCCCATCAGAAGGATATGAAACTACATATGCAGTAAACGTATTTGTTTCATATGCTTTATTTTCAACTACTATTTTTCCACCCTCATATGACCTTTTTCGAAGAGAGTCAATCATAAATGGTGTCGCAATAGTATCTTTAGATGTTGGAGTTACTCGTAATAAGACCTGTGAGATCGTCTGAGGGTTTCTATTCGCAATTAAAAACAGTGCAATTGAAAATATGAGTGCGGTTATGAGGATATAAATTATTTTAGTGACAGAATCTTTCATTGGCTTAGTGCTGATTGTTTCACCAATTTTGCACTTTGGACGATTTGATACATTTCGCCTTCTCGAACCATTATCTGATTGGTTTGGGCCAGATCTTTGTACTGTAATAAGAATTTGGAGAGCGTTTTTTCTAGTTCTTTAACTTCCTCGGATAATTCTCGCAGTTTCTGTTTTGCTTCAATAACGGCTGAAGTTGCGCTAATCTGGTCTCGGACTTTATTTGCTTCCATTTTCAATGCTTTCATCTTTTCTTCGCTTTCGGCTAAAGTCTTATCATTTGCGTAGGCATCAGCAACCATTTCTTTATGCTGTTTCATTTCTTCTCGTTTTGATTGGGCTCCTTGATAGTATGTTTTTATCGATTGTTCAAGATCTAAAAGTGCACGTGCTTGATTTATTTGCTCCTGTGCTTGAGCTTTAATTTCTTCAGGAGGAACGAGTTCAATCTCCTCTATATCATCTTTTGGATCATTCATAGACCCTACACTATAAATCAAATTGCATATCGAAGTCAAGTGTTGTATTGTAATTAGATGGCAACGGAAGATGCGAAAGCTACAACAATTGATGATATTACCCAAAAAGCGACTATTTGGATTGGAACTCCAAAGTCTATTGCACTTCACACATTTTTTTTCATAGGAATTTTTACACTCCATTTTTTTGGATTCAATATCGACCAAATCCTTCTTATTTTAACAACCGCTGTCTCACTTGAGGCCATTTACTTGGCCATTTTTATTCAAATGACGGTGAACAGGCATACGCAAAGTTTAGAATCAGTTGAAGATGATATTGAAGAAATTCAGGAAGACGTTGATGAGCTTCAGCAAGACGTTGATGAGCTTGAGGAAGATTCCGATCTCATACAAAAGGATTTTGAAGAGCTTTCTGAAGATCTGGACCAAATTCAATCTGAAGGAGAGGTTGAAGAACAAGAAGAAACGGGTTCTTTGCAAAATATTCAAAAACAAATGGCCATTCTCACGAGAACGCTAATCGAAATTCAAAAAGACATTAATTCTCTCAAAAAAAACTAATCACTGAATGGCATTACTTTTGGGAATGGAGTAGGTAAAAGCGTGGGGACGGGTATAGATTGTTTGGAGTGTAAGTACGTTTTGTATGGTAAATAAATAAGAAATACGGAAAGCGCCAAAAGTAGTACAAGAACGATATACTTCTTCATGTAGAGCTATGATACTAGATGCTATAATGAATTGAAATGAACAAATGGCCCATTCACGCCAAAGTTGTTTTGGCTCAAATTAGCGCACTTCTCTTAACCGTAGTTATCACCTCACGACTTGCGGTCGGGGCCCCAGCTCAAACTCAAATTATGGGGGCGCAAACTTTTGGGCGGGTCACAGACACCGCCCCTACAGTTCAAATACCAACGTCAACTCCTTCTCCTTCGCCTCGGCTCGAGCCCTCGAGTACTCCCCGCCTGCCAACGGCTGAAGCCGAAGGTAATGGCGGGCAGGCAGCTCCTTCATCTTCTTCCCCTGAATCGCAAACGATCACGCTTATTAATAGTGAGCGGCAACGGCAGGGACTTTCCCAGCTTTCAACAAACGACGCACTCACCACAGCTTCACGAAGACACTCGAAGGATGTATGCGATCATAATCAGCTTAATCATACAGGAACTGATGGATCTGATTTTTCTAGTCGGGCACGAGATGCTGGATTTTCAGGAAATCCATATGGGGAAGTTTTAGGAATGGGGTATGGTTCGCCGGAAGCAGTATTTGGTGGATGGATGGGAAGCAGTGCACATCACGACATCATTATGAATCCAGGAATACACCAAATTGGGATGGGCTGGGTAGGAAATTGTCAAACTGCAGTTGTCGCATTCTAATATGAGAAATGAAATTAATGAAATCGAAAAGATGGGCGTGCTTATGCGATATTTGGTTCTCACCTCAACATCTAATGCGGGATCAGGACACCCCACATCGTGTCTTTCTGCTGTCGAACTCATGACTGCGCTTTTTTTCGGTGGAAACTTTACGTACGACACACGCGACCCAAAATCAATTTATAATGATCGTCTTATTTTTTCAAAAGGTCACGCGGCTCCGCTCTTTTACTCATTGTGGGTTGGTGCGGGTGTTTTTCCACTTCCAGAAATGCACACGTTGCGCGCTTTCGGAAGTCGTGTTGAAGGTCATCCCACACTCACTTTTCCGTATACGGATGTTGCTACCGGCTCCCTTGGAATTGGACTGTCAAATGGGGTCGGAATGGCGATGGTCGCAAAATATCTGGATGGCACGGATGCTCAAACATATGTTCTTTTGGGTGACGGCGAGATGGCCGAAGGTTCAAATTGGGAAGCTGCGCAGTTGGCCGCGTACTACAAACTGGGAAACCTTACCGCAATTATTGATGTAAGTCGGCTGGAACAAACAGGGCCGACGATGTTTGGATGGGATCTGAGGGGTTATTCTGATAAATTTCGATCTTTTGGATGGGACACGATTATCGTTCATGATGGGCACGATATTTTATCTGTTCTCCATGCATACAAAAAAAGACGCGGGATGAAAAAAAAGCCGGTTGCGATACTTGCACGAACGGTGAAGGGTCAGGGAATCTCATTTTTAGCAAATAAAGAAGGATGGCATGGAAAAGCGCTTTCGAAACCAGAGCTTGCCCAAGCGCTTGCAGAGCTTGGGAAAGTTGATCTGGGCTTTCGCAAATCGCTTCCCAAGCCGGAAGGAAAACAACATCCACACCCAACTCTTTTTAGAAAAATAGCTACAGAAGAAGATCAAATAAAAATTCCCTCATTTCAGAAAGGGGACATGATTGCCACGCGCCAGGCGTATGGGTATGCAATCACTCGAATTGAGAAAAAATATCCAAATCTTGTCGTTATGGACGCCGGGCTCGATAACTCCACATTCGCAGAGGTTTTCGCACACAAGTATCCAGAACGATTTTTTGAGATGTTTATTGCCGAACAAAATATGGTTGGGGTGGCCACAGGCATGAGCGCGATGGGAAAAATGCCGTTTGTTTCAACATTTGCCTCGTTTTTATCTCGGGCGCACGATCAAATCCGTATGAGTCAATATTCAAATGCAAACATTAAATTTGCCGGATCTCATGCCGGAGTCTCAATGGGTCAAGACGGGGCGTCACAAATGGGACTGGAGGATATCTCGCTTTTCCGATCGATGATTGATAGCGTAGTTTTGTATCCGTCAGACGCGGTCTCGACTGATAAACTTGTGGAGGCGATGGCGCGGCAGACCGGAATTGCATATATCAGGTTAACTCGGGCCCAAACTCCGGTTCTTTATGATTCTGATGAGAAGTTTGAAATTGGAGGCTCCAAAACGTTGCTTTCAAGTACCAAGGATGAAGTGACCATCATCGCGTGTGGAATTACCCTTCACCAAGCGCTGAAAGCCGCAACACTGCTTACACTCGAGAAAGTAAAAGTGCGAGTCATCGATCTGTACAGCATAAAACCACTCGATATTTCTACACTTGAAAAAGCGGCAAAGGAGACAAAAGCAATCCTCACCGTTGAAGATCATTATAAAGAAGGAGGTGTTGGGGAAGCGGTGGCATCGGCGCTTTCGGGAAGTAATATTCCCATCCATTCTCTTTTCGTCAACAAAATGCCCAGAAGTGGGAGTCCGGAAGCACTTCTTAAATATGAAGAAATCGATGCAGAGGCTATAGTGAGTAAGGTGAAAGAGATACTTCAATTGTCATCCTGATCCCACCTGTCATTCTGGAGCGAAGCGATAGAATCCTAATATGTTTATCTGTCATCCCGAACTTATTTCGGGATCTCCCAACAGCCATAAGATGATACAATATGCATATACTTCGGGGATCGTCTAATGGTAGGACAACGGACTCTGAATCCGTTAATCGAGGTTCAAATCCTTGTCCCCGAGCCCAATTATCAATCTCTCGATTCTTGACCATTAAGTTTCCATGAAAAAACCATCATTTGGGCAATTTCGACTGCTGGCGGGTATGTAATTTTTAATTCTGGTCCGCCGGTATACCATTCATAGTCAGAATCGTAATCAATACGGGGGTCCAGCTGTGCCATTACTGCGGCGACGGTTCCTTCTGTCAAACTATCAGTATCTCTTATAGAACTTGATCCGTCCATAGCCCCTGATACAACTTGTTTTAATCCTCTATGATCATACATAAATGGGCGAGTTATTTGCCTTCTAAATATGGGAGCATCAAATAAATTTGGATTTGTCACAGATATTCTTAATTCTCTCACTCTTGTTCTAATTGTTCCACCTTGAACCCCTCTACGTAAATCGTCACGATTGGCTAAAAATATAGAACCAGTGGGTCTTACTACTCGATTATGTCCATCATCACAAACAGGAAAAGGTTCTTTTGCAAAATCTGCTTTATGGCCATCCGCGAACAAACCAATTGTAAAGTCATTTGGAGAAATTGTTACTACAGATCTGCGTCCGTTATACCCTTCATCTGGTGTGAAAAAAACTCGAGAAGATTCATCTCCTGGAGCATCTGATCCAAATCGTTCAAAATGAATAGGATATACTTGACCATCAATTACAAGCCTCACTCGTCCTTTTATCAGATATTTTTCTCTATTAAAAATCTCTGCAAACTCGGGAGATAAATTTCGTGCTTTCGGCTTTGGTTGCAATACAACCCAACGAGGATCGGTGACGACATCTGCTACTGCGTAGGAATCTAATAAACTACCTTTTTCTGCTCCTGCCATATTTGATGTACTGTTTTGTTACAAAACTTATAGGATTAATAAAGGTTTATTATACACCAATAATTAATCTCTCACCTCGGGGGTGGTTTGGGTTGTTAGAAAAGCTATTGATTATAGTATAATTCTCACTATGCAAAACATCGAAGACCCGCTTGTTCCAGAGGTTCTCGCCTATCTCAATAAATTCGACTTTCCACTAGCGCAACTTATCGCTCGAAAATTCAAAATAGGATTTACGCGAGCTGAACGAATCTTGCGGCAGATTGAAGAGTTGCAACGCCACTTTTAACCCCCGGAGTTAAAAGGATTGCTATGAAAACCTAAAATACTAGATTAGTTTTTTAACCTCTTCCCACACTTTCTCAAAAATCAATCTCTGTCCGGCGGTGTTAGGGTGCAGTCCGTCTTCATACAAATATTTTTCTTTCCATTCGTCCGGCCCAATCCCTGTTTCAATAAACGGAATATTCATTTGTGCACAGACTTCAGCATATATTTTGTTGAACTCTACAAATCGATGGTTATAGAAATACGATGTTCCTCGTGGTGTTGTCTTACTTTCGTCAACAGGCGCGAGCTCAACCCAAATCACACTATCAATTTTTCCAGCTAAACTGCTCAATAATTTTTTTGCAAGACTTCTAAACTCTTCCCCAGTTGAAACCCAATTTTCTGGCGCATCTTTTGCTTTCGCATTATTTCCACCAACGTGGACGATGGCGATTAATTTTCCTGATTTTCTATATTGTTCAATTTGATTTTCATAATTATCAAGTACAAATTCGATTGTTGCCCCGGGTTTTGTAAAATTGTATACCTCATGCTTTTCACCAACTCCTCCATCAGAATACATCTCTTCATGAAGTTTTCGCTTCAACATATCGCCAAAACTTCCCTCCGTGCTTCCCACTCCATATGCCATACTTGCACCAAAAATAAATACTTGTGACATAAGGATAGTATATCAGTTCACTACATTGATTGGCTTGTCTTCGATTACAGAAATGATTGTGTTGATGAGGGTCGTCATTTTTGTTTCAACAGTTTCTTTGGTATACCAATTATTTTCTTGAGTTACAAAAACATTTCCCTCATAATCTTCAACCGTTGTAGTTCCTGACTGAATTGCAAGTCCAAATATTTCTCCTTTTTGAGCTTTTTCGAGAACATACTCAATATCAATAATCTTTGTGTTCACAATTGCAATGAGCGATGCTGTTGGTTTCATCATATCGAGCAGTTCTTTTGTAATAAATTTTTCTGTTTCAGGAGTAACTGAAGCTGCTGGGAAAATAAAGTCCGCTGTCTTCATAAGTTCTTCAAGTTCAAGATATTTATACTTATTATTTCTAGTATGTTTTGACCAATAGACAATTTCCCCCCCCATTCCTTCTCCTATTTGTGCAATTCGCGACCCAATTTTTCCAAGCCCGATTATTCCAATTGTCTTACCTTGAATTTCAAGGAGAAAATTACTTGGTTTGAATTCAAATGATTTATTTTTAAAACTAGTTGCCCACCTTTTGGCAAGTGCGAGCATTGCGAATATTGCTCCTTCTGCAACTCCATTTGGTACGTTAGGGACATAGGTTAATGGAATATTTAAGCTTCGTGCAAGTTCTCCATCAACCCAACTAAAAGCAGTTGTTGATAAACAAATTGCTTTTAAGTCAGGAATTTCTTTAATATATTCATTAGGAAATTTCCACGCCATCGGTTCTGGAAATGGAATAAGGATTTTATCACCGGGCTCTTTGAGTTCTTTAATATTTCGAATATCAATTGGATTTTCTTCAAAGAATTGATATTCTGCATACCTGACAAGTTTTTCAAGGAGTTGTGGTGGAAAGTTAGTTTTCGGCGCTGCAAAAATCACTTTCATACTTGTATTCTATCACAAAAATAGTATGTGCTATACTACTCCCTATGAAAAAGGGGAAAAGTCCAAGTAAGGGATTTGCCAAACGGGATCTGGAGTTTTTGTATGAAATCGGCACACTACGCTATGTTGCCCGCACATGGAAACGATTCTTAAATCCGGATTTTGAAAACTTGGCTGAACATCACTTTCGAATCGTATGGATCGCACTCCTTATCGCCCAATATGAAAAAAACGTAAACACAGAAAAACTCATGAAGATGGCACTTGCCCATGACATCGTTGAAAGCCGCGTAGGCGACGTCGATTATCTGTCTCGTCAATATGTGATTCGTAATGATAAGTTAGGAATTGCCGATATGCTTGGCGGAACTGCGATTGAAAAAGAATTTTTGGCTCTCTTTGCAGAATATGAAGAACGGAAATCGATAGAGTCAAAAATTCTTAAGGATGCGGACAATTTGACGATTGATTTTGAAATACGTGAGCAAGAATTTAAGGGACTCCGTTTTTCGGATAATTGGAAAGAAATTCGAACACGTGTTGCGAAGGAATTTTTATTTACACAAACAGCTAAAAATTTGTGGAAATCACTACAAAAATCAAATCCCCACGATTGGCATAAAAATAGCCGAAATCGGTTCACGAGTGGAGATTGGAAAAAGAAAACCCCTTGACAAATTGTATATTACTGTAATATACTTAATTCATGAATCTACCATCCCCTTTATTTTTTGAATGGGATGATGGTAATATTAATAAAAGTCTTGATAAGCACAAAATTTACCATAAAGAAGCAGAAGAAGCCTTTTTTAACAAACCAATTAAGATTTATAAAGATATTAAACATTCACAAATTGAAAAAAGATATTATTTACTTGGAATAACTAACCACAGAAAATATTTATATATTACATTTACTTTGAGAAATTCTAGAATAAGAGTAGTTTCAGCTAGAAAACAAAGTAAAAAAGAAAAGGAGTTGTATGAAAAATAAACAAACTAAATTAATTCCACATTTTAAGAATGAAGATGAAGAGAGAAAATTTTGGGATACCCATGATCTGACTGATTATTTAGATCAACTTGAGCCTGTCGAGCTTGATCTTTCTCGACTAAAACCCTCTACAGAATCTATTTCTCTGCGACTTCCCAGTTTTATGCTCATGAGAATAAAGCAAATTGCAAATTCACGTGACGTGCCGTATCAGTCATTAATGAAAATATTCCTGGCAGAACAGATCAAAAAAGAACAACAAGATTTCAAGTAATATCACCATAACTTCTTCTGATATAATCTTTTTTGTATGGATCTCATTGATAAAATTGCGTGGATTTATTTAAAAGATAGAAAAATTCTCTCGACGCGTTCGAAAGGGAAGGATGTGTGGTATTTGCCGGGTGGGAAGCGGGAACCTGGAGAATCAGATCGAGAAACACTCATACGGGAAATAAGAGAGGAACTTTCTGTAAATCTTCTTCCATATACACTCCAATATCTTGGGATATTCAAAGCGCAAGCCCACGGGAAACCAGAAGGAGTTTTTGTACAAATGACCTGTTACACCGGAGAATATGAAGGTGACCTTGTACCGTCAATGGAAGTTGAAGAAATTGCATGGCATGACTCAACAACTAACCTCAGCATACTTTCTCCGGTTGATAAGATTATTCTCGCACACTTAAAAGAAAAAGATTTGATAGACTAGTTATCTGATGGATTTGCAAAACTACTTACTTCAACATCTAACACCTTCAATTATTGATGATTTTGAATATGATCGGTGGAGTTCGCGACTTCAACAGAGGAAATTAACTCGTGATGAGAATACGCTCAGTCATTGTTGTGTAATGGTCGTTATTTATAACCCCGATTCAAAAAAAGTTTTTGCGGTCGATCATAAAAAAGCAAAAATGTGGTTATTTCCTGGAGGACATATCGATATTGGAGAACTCCCAATAATGGCACTAACTCGAGAAATTAAGGAAGAGCTTGGTCTTGAAGTAAAACCTTCGGATCTTGCTGGCCCTTTTAGTATGCAAATAGTCGATATTGATAATCCTCCTCAATTATGTCGAGAACACTACGATACATTTTATGTTCTTGAACAACCACCACAGAAAATGTCCATTAACATGAGTGAGTTTCATAGTTGTCGGTGGCTTTCTGTTCCTGAGGCTTTTGAAAAAATCGAAGATAAGTACTACAAACGATCTTTGAGTAAGTTTGTCTCTTATATGAAATGGTGATATAAGCTCAAAATAATCCTTTCCTAACAATCTAAAACCTCACTTTTGCGGCATGTATGCTGTGGATAAATAAAAGAGTCTTTCGTACAATCCTCGCATATGAAAAAAAATGATTTCTCTTTCGGGAGGTGTACTGATTGTCCGGCGTGCCGTGCCATGACATTGGCCGAAGATCAAGATCGAGAAATCTCGGTCGTCGAACTCAAAATCTCATTCGAGAAAAGAAAGGAGGAGAGTGGAGAAATTGATTGGGATATTGGGGATGATGGAGAAATGCTCTAATTTACCACTTGACAAATGTATGACAATGTCATACACTCCTTATATGGCAAAGAAAAAAACTATCTATAAACCCAAACCAATTAAACCATTCAAAACCTTAGATGAAGAAGCTGATTTCTGGGATACACATGATACTTCACCTTTATTTGATAATCCCAAGACACCTTTATCCGAACTACCATTAATCGAGCCTGAAAAAGAGGCTACTATGTCGATTCGAATTCAAGTATCAATAAAAGAAAAAATTGAAAAAGTAGCCAGATCCAAAGGAATAAATCCAACAACTTTAGCACGAATGTGGCTTATTGAACGAGCTTCTATCGAGAAAACTCCATCTAAATAACTCAACCTTCGGCTATTCCTGAAGTCAACTTTCTAAAGTACCCAAACACAAATACCATCAAATTTGCCGCAAGAACAGTGTTCAAAAATGGATCGATGGGGAGCGAGGCGAAAAATGTATTGTTTGCAAATAAGAATACTGCGGCTAAAATTCCCACAATAATTTGTTGATTGCTGAAAATAGGTGAAGTTTTTGGCTCGGTGAGCATCACAAACGAAAAAAATCCAGTGGTTACAAATACCATCATCGCAAACGAATTGATTGTTAGAACGCTTTGATTATTTGTCAGTACGCTGTATACGATGATGAATGCTACGTACACTATCCAAAAAGTTGCCATGTAATACAGTTTTCTAAATTTGTGGGAAAAGTACATAAATCGAAGAAGTAGCAGTGCGGCAACTATATAAAATAAGGGAGTTTTGGTCAAAAATTGTTGGGTCATATCCGTTCCCCACCACGAAACGAGTACATAATCTGGTGCAAGTTTTAAAAGAAAGAGAACTCTCGTTATTATTGTCGCCAATACAATTCCCAGGGCGGCTGGATTAAAAATCGGCATATTATTAAATTTCACAAAATACTTTCCAACGGCGATCGATAGAACCGTTATCACAAAAAACCACCACGGGTTTGTTGGATGGAGAAGTAAATACGCAATCAAACAAGAAATGAAAAAATTAAATGGATTACTAGTTACAAAGTTCAACTTGAAACGAACGAAATAATATACAACGAGGGCGCTTACAACGGTTACTGCAAAATTTGATCCATACTGAATTATTTCTTTCTGCCCAGATCCAGAAATGAAAAGATCGAATGTTGAAAGAAACGCAAACGCCAGAAGATAGAGGAAAAATTGGAAAAGCGGATTTTTTAGATTTGCAAACTTTTTTAGCATTTCAAGCATATATAAAGTATAGTATAATCAGATTCATGAATACAAAATACGTTATTATAGGTCTTATCGTTGTTGCACTTATCGGATTTGGTTTTTGGCAATTTGGTTTGAATAAAAAACCAACAGTAGGTATTGAAGAAAAAAATACAGTGACAATAGAGACAACAACTCCTGACGAAACTACACAATCAACATATAAAAATGGCACCTATGAAGCAAAAGGGGGGTATGTTTCCCCAAATGGTCCGGAGCAAATCGATATTACGATGACACTTAAGGATGACATCGTCGCATCTGCACAGTTTACGGGTCTTGGTACACACACCACCACAAAAAGAATGCAAGGTCTTTTCAAGGCAGGATTTAGTGAAAAAGTAGTTGGGAAACCTATCGATTCAATCGCACTCACTGTTGTCAACGGTTCATCCCTCACTCCAAAAGGATTTATGGACGCACTTGAAAAGATAAAAGCCCAAGCAAAAGCATAAAAAATATGCTTCCCCAAAAACTTGCCTATGAAAGTATGGGGACAACGTGGGAAATAAGCATTTGGGACCAGATTAAAGAGGATGCTTTTACCAGTATCACTTCAGAAATTACTCATAAGTCTCATGAGTTTGACAATACCTACTCACGATTCATCAAAAACTCATTTGTTTCGAAGATTTCACATAAAACAGGGAAAATAAAAGTTCCTGAAGAATTTATTCAGATACTCCAGCTCTACTTCAAACTTTACGATTTATCAGAGAAAAAGCTTACTCCGTTTATTGGTCATACACTTGAAGAACTTGGGTATGATGCCGATTACTCACTGATTTCTCAAAAAAAGATCAACAAAGTTCCCGATCTTTTTGAAACAGTTAAGATCATCGATACCACAACAATAAAAGTGAAGGAGCCGGTGCTTTTTGATTTTGGAGCAGTAGGAAAGGGATTTTTAGTTGATACAGCAACTTCCTTTTTAAAAGAAAAAGGGGTAAAACGGTTTCTCGTAAACGGAAGCGGAGATATTTCGTATGTTTCAAATGACAAAGAGATTACTGTTGGACTTGAAAATCCGCTTAATACAACACAAATTATTGGAACAATAAAGATGAAATATGGATGCATGTGTAGCTCGGCAACAAATCGAAGAGCATGGGGAAAATACAATCATATAATATATCCGCAAACACTTTCTTCACCAAAAGAAATTATTGCCTCCTGGGTAATCGCGGACTCTGCAGCACTTGCTGATGGGCTTGCAACTGCTCTATTTATGGTTCCGCCAGAAAACTTTTCAATAAATTTCCAATTTGAATACTGTATCCTCAATAAGGATTTACAGGTAAAACGATCTAGTGGATTTCACGCCCAGCTTTTTGGTAAGCTGTAGACAGACGTGAAAAAAGCACTTATAGATCTTTTTAATGATGTTGAGCGTAGAAACAGATTATTCTATTCTATTTTTCTTTCAACTGTTCTTGGAATCTCAATATTTTTCACCTACCAAACAGTGATCTTGAACTCAAAAGCTCACACACTCGATACGCATGGAAAAGCACTTGATGATAAGCTCACACAAACACTTTCATCCATGAAGCAAACGCAAAAAGAGCTAGAGATTCTCAAAAGTCAGGATCAATACAAGAGTAATAAGGATTTGGAGAAAACGATTTCTGCAATAGAGTCTTCGTATAAAAAAAGTGTGACTGTTTATGAATCGCTTATTAAGTTTCGAGAAAGTAGCACAAAAACAAGTAAGTTTGATGAGGCATATGTTTCGGCACTCGAGCTCTTATCCAAAAGAAACTATGCTTCGGCTGAAGCAACACTAAATAAACTTAGCGCAGATATTTCAGCGCAACAAACTCAAGTAAGTTCCACATTTTCAATTCCCCAAAATATAGTTGCAAATAATGTGCCTCCTTCATCCGGTTACCGACGACAAAAGGTATCGGCAGATATTGGAGATTATTTGGTGGATATCGTTTCTGCTGACCTTAATTCGACGAGAGTCGTCGTCGATACTGCGTCTGACGGTGATTGTGGGAATGATTGTCCGGTTCTTTCACTTGCCGATTACACTACCCGTAGTGGGGGTTTTGCGGGAATTAACGGGCCGTATTTTTGCCCAGCCTCATACCCAAGCTGTGATGGTAAGAAAAACTCGTTCGATACGCTTATCATGAACAAGGCAAAGCATTACTTTAATTCAGATAATAACGTGTACAGTTCAGTTCCGGCGGTTATTTTCTCGGGAAGTTCAGCTCGATTTGTTGGCCAATCTTCCCAATGGGGACGGGATACGGGAGTTGACAGTGTTATCACAAGTCAGCCGCTTTTAGTCCTTGATGGAAACATTGTCTTTAATGGTGATGGGGAGCCAAAACGGGGAAGTAAAGGAAGTAGAAGTTTCATCGGCGCAACTGGAAGCACTGTTTATATTGGCGTTGTTCAAAACGCGACCGTTGCGGAAGTCGCACATGTTCTCAAAGCTCTTGGTGTGCAAAATGCGCTCAATTTAGATAGTGGAGCCTCAACGAGTCTGTGGAGTGGTGGGTATATTATTCCACAAGGACGTGCTACTCCATTCGGAATAATTCTCCAGCATAAGTAGTCTGCCTGTTCTAGCAATAAATACCGCTTGACAACATAAAAGAATAAGTTATACTATGGGCGGTTATGGCAGCATTATGCTACTATGACAGTACATAAACACTATTCAACTACTGCGGTTTTAAAAACTCCTTCTCCTTTTATTTTCGAATTTTTGCGAAAGAATGAATATTCTACTCATAGAAGACGATAAACAGGAGTCGTGTATTATACACGAAGCACTAAACGAAGCACATTCGATAACCGTTTTATTCCCAAAAAATATTCGAACAAACCTAGGTTTTATCAATACGTATGACCTTATTATAATTGATTTTGAAATCTGTAATAGAAAGAAAAACACGTTGTGTTACGCAATCAGATTAGAGAACAGTACGATTCCACTCTTAGTTTTGGCACGACGTGCGCATACAACCGACAAAATACATGCACTTACCGTAGGTGCTGATGATTTTTTGGTCAAACCAATTGACAAAGGAGAGCTTCTTGCCCGAGTCCACTCACTGATTCGCCGAACTTCAAAACACAAAAAACTATTGATTTTGTCTGTTGGAAATTTGCAATTTGATATTGAAAATGCCCGAGTACGCCGAGGGAATAAATTGTTACATCTTCGACGAAAAGAAATGGCAATCTTGCAGTACTTAATGACTAATGTTGGACGAGTAGTAACGCGAGCCATGATTCTTGATCATGTTTGGGAAAGTGATTATGAAGCGTTTCAAAATATTGTTGACGCGCATGTAAAAAATTTACGAATAAAAGTTGACCGGGGATTTAGGCGAAAACTCATAAAGACTGTATATGGATTTGGGTATAAAATCGAAGATTAAAGAGGTAGCGAATGTACCCATTTCTCAAGTTTCTCATTATTTTCTTTTTCATGTTTGTAGTATCCATCGATTCGCAGTGAATCTGTAATCGGCGTTCCTCCGTTTTTTTGTATGTACTTCTCCAAAATTCCAACAGCTCCGCAAAAATATAAATATTCACTATCTCCCAAACCAAATACTGCGCACTTTTTATTTTGCAACGAGTTTGCAGGAGTGTTTTTTACAAATTCTTCAAAACTTTTCGGGAGCTGGCCCTCTAAATCCTTATAATTCCAACTACACGAGCCGAGGATTATAAGGTCGTACTTTTTAAAATCATGAGGACTCAAATCCTCTACTTCTGCGGTAGTAACACTGAACTTTTTAGCCTCGAGTACTTTTTTTACAGTCTGCGCGGCGAAATAGGTACCTCCGGAATTTGTCGCATACGCAATGAGGACGTTCATGTAATCATTATAAAGATTTCTTTTCTCAAACTCCAATCTTAAACTCAACCACATCCCCATCTTTCATAATATAATCTTTTCCAGCCAGAATTGCCTTTCCTTTTTCCCGAACTCCCAGCCAACCACCCAATTGCACAAATGCATCAAATGGTGCAATCTCGGCCTTAATAAAATTTTTCATAAAATCTGTGTGAATTTCACCACTTGCGATAACCGCCGTATCTCCTTTGTGAATGGTCCACGCGCGTACTTCCTTTTCACCTGCGGTTAGGAAGGAGATAAGCCCCAGTAGCTCATATGTTTTTTGAATGAGTCGATTCAGTCCTGTTTCTTCAAGTCCATATTGATTCAAATACTCTTTTTGTTCATCAAGCGAAAGCTCCACAATCTCATTTTCAAGCTTTGCACAAAAATACATACTTTCTTCAGTTCCTTTAGGAAGCTCGATCGAGGAGGGGTTTTCCAGCTGTTCTTCTGACGTATTAAACACGAACAACACTGGTTTCATGGTGAGCAAATTCAACTGCTTAATCGCCTCCTGTTCCTTCTCATCAAGCTCTACATCTCGTGCCGCAGTTCCGCCATCAAGTGCCACTCGCAACTTTTTCACCACGTCAAACGTGGCCACGTCTTCCTTTGAAGCATTTCCTTTCGGCTCCTTATATTTTTCTAAAGTGGACAGGTCAGCTAAAATAAGTTCGGTGTTAATTGTTGCGATGTCAGACGCTGGATCAATTTTTTCAGATACATGTGTGATGTTTGAGTCTTCGAAAATCCGCACAACGTGGACAATCGCGGCAACCTCCCTAATATGAGATAAAAACTTATTACCCAATCCCTCACCCTTAGAAGCTCCAGCCACAAGTCCAGCAATATCGTAAAACTCGACCACTGCAGGAACAATCGGAGGATTATTTCCAATCACTTTTGCAAGCGCACCGAGCCGCGAATCCGGTACCTCCACAACCCCCACATTTGGCTCAATTGTTGCAAAAGGATAATTGGCCGCATACGCGACCTGTTTTTTTAGGAGTGCATTGAAAAGTGTGGACTTTCCAACGTTTGGAAGGCCGATGATTCCGACAGAAAGTTTCATGATCTAATTCTACCAAACTTCCAGCCTATAATGACGGGCTTTGTAGTAAAATAAACACATGAATAAAAAGCTAACCTTTATCACAGGAAATTCTTCAAAAGCTATGCAAATGAGCCGATATCTAGGAATACCGGTTGAACATCATAAACTTGAGCTTGCAGAAATTCAATCTCTTGATCTTACGGAAGTTGTCGAGCACAAACTCCGCGAAGCGTATTCTATTGTTAAATCTCCTGTTTTAGTAGATGATGTTTCTCTCGTTATTTCAGCAATGGGGAGGTTACCGGGGACCTTGATTAAATATTTTGAACTAGAAATAAAATATGAGGGAATTTGTGATATGGTTTCACATTTTACAGATAAAAGGGCACGGGGAGAGGTTGGAATTGGATTTTACGATGGAAAAGAAATGAAGGTTTGTATTGGAATAATAAAAGGAACAATTTCAGACAAACCAAGAGGAAATGATGGTTTTGGATGGGATGTACTATTTATTCCAGATGGCTATACTCAAACAAGAGGTGAAATGAATCGAGCTCATTATGATAAAACAAATCCTCGACGATTTGCACTTACCGAGCTGGAAAAGTATCTAAAAGGCCGCTACAACAACTAATATACACACATATACACACCCGAAGTGTACATTTTATGAACAAACTATTGACATATAGATACTATCACATTATTATTACCACAACATGGCGAATAAAAAATTGCTTGCAGAGGTGATCGGGACATTCTCATTAACTTTCATACTCTTACTTGGGGCAAATACGACCGATTTCCCCATTCCCATCCCCATTCTCGCCGGACTTATCCTCGCATTATTTGTATACACAATAGGAAGTATTTCGGGTTGTCATATTAATCCTGCAGTCACCGTAGGTCTTTTTTCAATCAAGAAAATTGACTCTCAAGAAGCAATACGGTATATTGTCGCCCAATGTATTGGAGGAATTCTTGCATTTATTGCCTTAAAGTCACTTGATATAGATATTATTGGGCTCAATTGGATGGGGTTGAATGCTGTGATGGTTGGCGAAATAGTTGGAACAGTCTTTTTTACATTTGGAATTGCGGCAACGGTTTTGGGGAAGATGCCAGATATGGTCAAAGGAGTGGTAATTGGCGGCTCACTTCTTTTAGGAGCAAGCGTTGCTTCAATGATCGGAGCACCTGGATTTTTGAATCCGGCAGTTGCGCTTGGAGCAAATTCGCTTGCACCTTCAACAATTATTGGTCCACTCATAGGATCAGTTATTGGAATGAAGCTATATCAATTTCTCACCACTTCCTAAAACACAGATTCTTTTTTTACATCCGGTCGCATGACGTAAAATGACATAAAGAAACAGACTAAAACTAATCCGGCTCCGACTAAAAAGGGAAGAGGGATTGCAATTGTTGCAATAAATCCGCCCAAAATTGGCCCGATAATCATACCCAAACTTTGATATGACGCATTAAGTCCCATAATTGTTCCTTGCGACTTTTCATCAGTTTCTTGGGAAAGGATTGTCGGAATGAGTGTTTGTACAAAACTATTAAAGAGTCCAAGAATAATTGATGCAATTATAAAAATGGGAATTGATCGTGAGAAAAACATTATAAGCAATGAAACGGCGGTGAAAAAGAGTGAGATCGAAAACGATGTTTTGATTCCCAACTTTTTTGAAAAACGTCCAACAAGGAATGTTTGAGAAATCAACCCAACAATACCAAACATCGTAAAGAGGATTGCATTTTGTGATGGTAAAATGTGCAAAACTTTCAATGTAAATGGTTGGAATCCATAAATGAGAGCACACGCAAACGCAAGGAAGAAGACAAGAGAAATGAAGAAGGTTGCGCCAACATTTGGATCGAAAAGGGTGCGTGCCATACGTGGAAAATCAAATAGTTTTCCATGGCGTACTTCACCCATATGTTTATTTGTTTCAGGTAAATAAAGATATGTTAGTGTGGCGGCAACAACAGTAACACATCCTGCGATAATAAAAGGAAGCGAAGCGCTAATACCTACAGTAACTGCGGCAATTGCGGGGCCGAAAATAAACCCAAAATTAAATGCGGCGCTCACGAATCCAAACGCTTTTGCACGTTCTTCTGGTTTGGTAGAATCGGAAATCACGGCGAACGCGACTGGAATGTTTCCGGCAGTAATTCCATCAAGCATGCGAGCCAAAAAGAGGAAAAGAACATTTGGTGCAAATGCCATTATAAAAAAAGAACCAGCCGTCCCAATAATTGAAACGAGGAGGAGGGGCCGCCGTCCATACTTATCTGAAAGTCGTCCTATTATCGGTGTTGAGATGAATTGACAAACTGAAAAACTTGCAAAAAGTAAACCATTTTGAAAATCTGTAAGCCCGAATTTTTTTGAATATGCATAGAGAATCGGAATAATAATTCCGTATCCCAGCATATTCACCATCGCAATAAGGGCGATAATAAGTAAACTTCTATTTTTTCTAAGCATAAGAGTTCAGTATAGCAAGAAGAAGTATCCATTGTCATCTCTTGAGCCTGTGGCTCCAGAGCCAAGGCCTGAATCTATTTCAGGATCTCGCTGTCCCAACAATCCTTTGAACCCCCGGAGTTAAAAGTATTATTATAAAGCCCTAAATAGTAAGTATTTTTTGTTTGAGGATCTTAAGTTCTTCATCATCCAACACGGAACAAACGAGTATCTCTTTCTTAAGTTTTTTCAAAGCTGTTACTTTTTTCTTCATCTCTTTTTTATCTACCAGATCAGATTTGGTGAGAACGATGATCTCTGGTTTTGAGAGGAGTGATTCATCGTGTTCTTCAAGCTCCTTTCGAATCGTTTTGTAGTCTCCCAGAACATCTTCCGAAGATGAGTCGATACAGTGAACGAGAAGTTTTGTTTTACTGATATGTTTGAGAAATTTTGTTCCGAGCCCTTTTCCATTATGTGCGCCCTCGATGAGCCCCGGAATATCTGCCAAGATTAAATGATCCATTTTTCCTAAGTTTGGCTCCAGCGTTGTAAATGGATAGTTCCCAATTTTTGCATGCGCATTGGTGAGTGCGTTTAAAAGGCTACTTTTACCCGCATTTGGAAGTCCAATAAATCCAACATCCGCAATGAATCGAAGGTTCAAGAGGAGTGTCGTAAACGCTCCGGGCTTGCCAGGAAGTGCGCTCATCGGGGTTTGATTGCTGGCGCTTCGCAGTTCAAAATTTCCTTTTCCTCCCCATCCGCCTTTTGCGATAAGCACTTTCTGATCAACGGTTTCAATTTCAACTGTCTTATTTGTTAGCAGGTCAAGAACACTTGTCCCAATAGGAATTCGAATCAATAAGTCTGCTCCTCCATGCCCTTCACATTTTTTAGCTGTACCGGGTTTTCCATCATCTGCCCGAATTTCTTTTTTAGATTGAAATTGTAAAAGAGCGCCGAGATCTGAAACACCGATAAAATATATGTCCCCTCCCTTTCCTCCATTTCCACCGTCTGGTCCGCCTTTTGGCACAAATTTTTCACGACGAAACGAAACACTACCGTGACCACCATTTCCGGCATGAACATCTATTTGGACTTCGTCGATAAGCATGGGGTTATTATACTCTAAAAGAGGAGGTGAGGAGGAGTATGGGAGATAGGGGGTGTGGGAGGTGGGGAGAGGAAGATGGGGGGATTGGGAGAGAGGGAGAATTTAATGATATAATTAGTGTATGCTTTCGATTCAGGACCAAAAGCTCCTCTCTCATCTCATCAATCGAGATGAGCGGGCACTTTTTACCTTTTATTCCAAACACAAAAAGCCACTTTTCTCTTTTATTCAAAAAACGATTGCTGATCATGGGGAAGCGGAGGAAGTTATGCAAGACGTTTTTTTGAATTTTATTGAAGGACTTCGAGATTTCCGAGGTCAATCGAGTTTAAAAACATATTTATTTTCCATTGCAAAATATAAAATTATCGATAAACTGCGCCGAAAAAAGATTCGAAAAATATTTTTCTCTCATATTCCAGCTTTTATTATTGACTCATTCGCGACCGTTCTTCTTGATGATGAACTGGACAGGGATTATCTCTTAAAAAAAATAACTCATGTTCTAACGCAACTTCCGCATGATTATGCCCATATATTACGACTAAAGTACATAGAGGACTTTTCTGTTGCGGAAATTGCAGATACACTTGGTCAGCCGTTTAAAACAACCGAAAGTTTGTTATTTAGAGCTAGGCGCGCATTTATTGCAGAATATAAAAATTATGAGTGATCAAACATACCTATCTTTACAAAAAAAACTTAATGAAGTGTATGTTATTTCACCAAATAAATTTAGTAATACAATTTTAGATGGAGTTTTTAGAACAATCACTTCACGATTAAAATATCTTCCATTTCAAATATATATTCCTGTCGCAATACTGTTGGTAGTTTCGCTCTATCTCTCTATTGGATATTTAGTAGTCAGACTTGCAAGCATCCTTCAATATGGTTTCTGAACTCTTAACCTCAATTGTTTTATTTATCAACACGATTTCTGGACTCATATTTTCTCCGTATAAAACAATGCGACGATTCTCCTCCACTTTTTATAGTGGACAAGTTTACGGAGTCTTATTTTTTGTTTTTAGTTATTTTTTACTTTCAAACTATTTTGCAGGAAGAGGATGGGGTGGATTTATTAGTTTTATTTTAACGTTTATTCCATCGATCATATTTTTTTATACGATGTCTTTTTTTACAAAGCCAAAAGTACAACTGCTTCATATTATTAATACATTCAGCTTTACTCTTATCCCAACACTTATCTGGTTTTACCTCACACTATTTTTATTTATCAGTCTTCCTCCTCCAAGAAGTTATTCCTCATTAGGAATATTTTTTAGCATTGTATATATCTGTTTATCTGTAACTATATTTTTATGGAAATTGACACTTCTCTACTTGGGGATTCGTTTTAATTTAAAGACAGATTTTACAACAACGATATTTTTAATGATTCTGTATGGAATGCTCCTTGTGCCATATTCGTACGGCTTATATTTTTTATCGCTTTCAAGAATTCCATTTATTTAGCACGGAACAGGGGGTCCGCCTTTTCCTGGAGGTAGTAGACAAGGGGTTGGACGACTTTCTATTTTTGTATCATCAAGTGTTGGGAGCGTGAAGTGAAAACCGTTACCCACCTTGATAATACCAAGTAAATTTCCAGTAACATATGTAAATATCGTTAGTGCACCAATAATAACAAACAGTCCAATAATTGCATTTGTTAATTTTTGCTGTGCCTGCATGAGTTTTTCTTTGTCGCCTCCTGACATAAGCCAATCAAATCCTCCCCACATGAGATAGAAAAGAAGCATAATTCCTGCAGCTGCAAGTACCAGTTGGATACCAGTGGTGATAATTTTACCCAGTCCATACACTGGATCGACATTGAATGCACCGGGAGGTGGAGTTATTTTTCCAAATGCGTCGCCTACATCTTGTGCTAGTTTCATAATAAAATTGGTACGTTCGTAATATATCCTATCACTTTTACAATGAGAAAGCTCAACACAATCAAACCAAAACCAACAACTGCCCACGTGATCAATTGTTGAGCTTTTTTAAAATTTTCGGCACTTCCCCCCGCCGTCAAAATCTTGAATCCTCCAAAAAGTAGCATAAATAAAAAAATAATAGAAGCAGTAGTCATTACAAGCGGAATAAAGACATTCATAAGTGAACCGATTGATGGAACGTTGGCAGGCGCATAAATAGATGAATCGATCTCAAGTGCAAATAGTGGTCGCATAGGAAGAGTGTAGTACAAATGATTTTTACTGTCAACTACGACTAAAGATAGTATGGACAAACCTCCACAACATGTGGCTATTATTTGTGATGGCAACAGGCGTTGGGCACGGGCCAAGGGATTGCCAGAAGATACTGGTCATAAATATTCAGCAGAACATGTTTTTTTCGAACTTGTTGAAAAAGCGGCTCGTATGAGTATTCCATATATTACATTTTGGGTCCTTTCTACGGAAAACGAAAGAAAAAGAAGCGAACGTGAAATGGCGATATTGTTTCAATTAATGAAGCTTCATTTCAGCAAAGATGTATCAAAACTGCAAGAGAAAGATGTCAAGCTTACATTTATTGGAAATATTGAAGAGCTACCTAACGACCTTCGTAAGATAATTACAAAAGTTGAAGAAGAATCTAAAGACAACAAGGCGATTACAGTAATTCTTGCGTTAAATTATGGTGGTCGTGATGAAATAATCCGCGCGGTGAACACTCATACGAGTAAGGAGAAAGTAACGGAGGCCGATTTTGATTCAGCACTTGATACTGCTGGTACTCCTGACCCGGATATTATTATACGAACCGGCGGAGAGCATCGACTTTCTGGATTTTTACCGTGGCAATCAGTTTATAGCGAATTGTTTTTTACAGATACACTTTTTCCCGATTTTAAAGATAGTGAACTTGAGAAAATCGTTACTGAATTTTCTTCACGAGAAAGGAGATTTGGAAAATGAAACTTCTAGAAGATTTTGATACTTTATTTCTAAAAAAACTCAACATATATCTTCTCAAAAAAAAAGAAGCGTATAGCTTAGTTCATTCCGACGGATCAAAACTTATAGACATACTTTCTGAATTTATGAATCGAAAAAGTAAGCATATCCGCCCTGCGATTTTTTATTTTGCATACCAAAACTGGAAAAGTACCAAAGTAGAAGACTCTGAAATTTGGAAAGTAGCGCTTTCAATAGAATTTGTACATGCGCTCGCACTTATTCACGATGATATTATCGATAAATCATCACTCCGTCGAGGAAAAGCAACGATTCACGAGCTTTACAGAACTGAAACGGCGATCCTTTTGGGAGATCTTGCGCTCACCATAGCTGACGAACTATATATTGACGCGCTTACTCACCTTGAAATGCCAATAAAACAAAAAGACTCTCTTAACAAACTATATAATTCATTCAAGCAAGAAACACTCATTGGAGAATATTTGGATGTTCAGAAAAATGATGATATTTTCACGGTAATGAAACTAAAAACAGCACAATATACATTTGAAAAACCGGCTGGTATGGGTATGGTACTTGCGCAAACTTCGCAAAAAGAGATTGATATGTGGTCGCGGATATTACTCGATTTAGGAATAACATTTCAAATATATGATGATTTTGTTGGATCGTTTGGACAAGAAAAGAGTATCGGAAAACCCGCAGATTCAGATATTAAGGAAGGAAAAAATACGGTTTTTACCACGTTATTTCTTGAAAGAGTAAATGAATCGGATAAAAAACAGTTTCTTTCTTTTTTTGGTTCGCAAGAAGCTTCAAAAAAGGATTTGGAATGGTTCCAGACAAAATCTGATGAATATGGCATAACAATAAGCGTTTGCCATGATATCCAAAATCGCACAAAACGAATAAAAACACAAATTTTAGACATAAAAGATGTAGGAACAGATTTCAGCGTTCTTATCGACACAATACTCTATAAAATTACAGACTTTAGGTTCTTATCTTCGAGGACTATTGATAACCAACTACCTTCAAGCTTATAATGACAGGATAATGTTTGATCCCAAATATACCATCACAAACACACTACTTCGTAATATTGGCAAGATAGAAGGGGCTCGTGAAGTAATTGCCGATGCGCCGCTTTTGCCACTCTGGGAAAAACGATTTCGAGAAGACGCAATAATTCGCCAATCACACCATGGCACGCATATTGAAGGAAATAAACTAAATCTATCTGAAGCAAAAGACGTACTGTTGGGCCGGGATATTTTAGGTCATGCTCGAGATGTACAGGAAGTTATCAATTACCGGCGAGTTTTGGAGGTAATTGAAGATGAGACGGAACGGGAAGTTGAGCGGGTGAGCGAGGCACTTATTAAAAAGTTGCACCGAGTAGTAGTGCACAAAATCTTGCCAGAAGATCAGTCGGGAGAATATCGCACGAAGCAAGTGGTTATTCGAAATAGTGAAAATGGAGAGATTACATTTCGCCCTCCCGCACCACTTGAAGTTCCATTTCTCATGCGTGAATTCCTGTATTGGATCAATAAATACAGTGACGAAGAAATTCACCCAATATTAAAAGCTGGTATTGTGCATCACGAGCTTGTTCGCATCCACCCGTTTATCGATGGAAATGGGCGAGTGTCGAGGGCGCTTGCAACACTCATCTTATTCCTAGGAAAATATGATATTCGTCGTTTTTTCTCGCTTGAGGAGTTTTATGACAAAGACGCATACTCGTACTATGAAAATTTACATAAGGCTTCCGATGGTGACCTCACTTCTTGGCTTGAATACTTTGTCCGGGGCGTATCTATTGAGTTTGAGAGAGTTAAGTTAAATGTACTTCGACTTTCAAAAGATACATATTTGAAACAGAAATTGGGGGGAAAACAAGTCTTCCTGACGGATCGACAAACGAAGATTATCGAGTACATTCAAAGTATCGGATATTTGCAGAATCAATCATTTAACTCTGTATTTGATGATGTTTCAGAAGATACAGTACTTCGTGATGTTAAAGATCTCATAGAAAAAGGGATTATCAAGAAAATTGGGAAAACAAAAGCGGCACGGTATGTAATGGTGTAGAATGAAATTAGAATGGACACTAAAGCGCCTGAATTTATTTATATTGCCTTCGTTCTACCTTCGCTTTTTGCTCTCACCTTCATGTTCGAAGGACTGTACAAAATGGTCCACCAAGAGGATGGATTTTTCATCTTCATTGTCGGAATCGTATTTCTCGTCATCATCGCCCTGGCATACTTGTTTTTATTTAAATAATAATCTCGCTTGATACCCATTTCTCGAACAAGTGGGGACCCCCGCTTTAAACTGGCACCCCAGTTGTTCTCGAAACAGGTATCTACGCTCGATTATCTAACTCTCCAGCCCTCGATCTCTCTAGTATAATAACGAGTATGACTTTCCACGAACTTTCCTTATTTTTTGATCGGATAGAAAAAACGCCTTCTCGGCTTACAATGACGGAGATTTTGGCGGAACTTTTTACTGTGACAAACGCGCAGGAAATTGATAAAGTACTCTATTTATTGCAAGGTAGCGTTGTTCCGCTCTATAAAAAAGCTGATTTTGGTATGGCAGAAAAGCTTCTTACAAAAGCATTTATTTCAGGCTTACAAATTGATAAAAAACAATTTGACCAGGTGTACCAGAAAAATGGTGATTTAGGGACAACAATTGAGGAGCTTCGAGGAAGTATAACAGTAATTGGGGAGAGCGACCTTTCGATTGAAGAAGTTTTTGAAAAACTCTATAAACTTACTCAAGTTACGGGCACTGGTTCACAAGATATCAAGGCCTCGATCATTATCGAGCTTGCACAGAGCCTCGATGCACTTTCGTGTCGATTTATCGCTCGAATTCCAACCAATACACTTCGTTTGGGCTTTTCTGATATGACGATTCTTGATGCTTTTTCATGGATGCTCACCGGAGGAAAAACGCTTCGGAAACAAATAGAGGAAGTGTATCAGGTTAACCCGGATCTCGGGCTCTTGGGAAAAACAATAAAAGAAAAGGGTATTGAAGGACTTTCAAAGATAGGTCCCGTTCTTTTCACTCCCATTATTATGATGAAGGCAGAACGCTTGGCTTCGGTTGAGAAAATCATGGAAAAAGTGGAACGAGGAATAATTGAACCCAAATATGATGGATTTCGTCTACAAATTCATCATAATAAGCACGATACAAAACTCTATTCACGTGGACTTGATGACGTGACACACATGTATCCGGATATTGTTGCTGGAATAGAAAAAGAAGTTACGGCCAAGGAGATTATTCTTGAAGGGGAAGCAATTGGATATGACATTCAAACGGGTGGATTTTTACCATTTCAAGAAACAGTTCAACGAAAAAGAAAATACAATATTAGTGAAAAAGTGGTGGAGATTCCACTTCGACTTTTTGCGTTCGATATTCTCTATTTAAACGGTCAAAATCTCATCCATAAACCACATATTGAGAGACGATTATTACTTAATAGCACCATAAAAGTATCAGGAGATGTTGCAGTTGATACAATTCTCATTTCGCCGCTACAAAAAATGGAAAATTCTCATCAAATTGAGATCGAGTTTGAAGACGCAATCTCAAAGGGCTTGGAAGGAATTATGATCAAGCGAGACGACGGTCCATATCAGCCTGGAGCTCGTGGATTTAACTGGATAAAATATAAACGGAGTTATAGCTCAAAAATAGATGACACGATCGATTGTTTAGTCATGGGCTACGATTTTGGTAAGGGGAAACGGTCTGGGTTTGGAATTGGCGCAATTCTTGTGGGAGTATATGATGTAAAAACAGATAAATTTGTAACTGTTGCAAAGATTGGAACAGGCCTGACGGATGATGAATGGAGACTTATGTTCAAAAAATCTCAAGTGCTCAAATCGAGCGCAAAACCAGCGCTTTATGACTGTGATGACCTGATGAATCCGGACGTGTGGGTAAAACCAGAAATAGTGCTTGAAATTCGCGCAGATGAACTCACTCGATCATCAATTCACACCGCGGGACGTTTGCTCAAACGTACAAAAAGTGGAGGAGGCTTTGAGGTAGATGTACCTGGATATGCACTTCGTTTCCCGCGTCTTGAGGCGATTAGAGAAGACAAGCGGCCAACTGACGCAACCTCTCTTACGGAAGTTGAGGAGATGTACGTGGCGCAGAAGAAGTAGTACTTACTGAAGCGTAAAGTTCAAGCAATTTTTCGGCGGTTTTTTCTACAGTATGCGGTTTTACCCCTTCAAGGGCCTTTTTTGAAAGCTCACTATGCAGTTTTTCATCCGTACAAACTTGTATGATCGCTTCTGTGAACGCATCAATATCTTCTGCCTCACACGTAATTCCATAATCTTTGATAATTTCATAGCTTCCTCCGGCACGTGCTCCAATTACCGGAGTTCCACAACTCATGGCCTCCAAAAAAGTAAGTCCGAATGTTTCACTAATACTTGTTGAAATAAAGCACGTAGCATTCTTAAACAGTGCCACTTTTTCATCTCTCTGTAAAAACCCAATAAAGTCAACTTTTTCCTCAATATCGAGCTCTTTTACCAAATTCTTAAGTTCCGCAAGCATAGGGCCGTCACCAGCTATTTTGAGTCGTACATCAGGCACATCCTTACTCGCTTTCGCAAATGCTTTGACCAAAATATCAAGCGATTTTCCTTGAGCAATCCGACCCAAACTTAGAATGTATTTTTCTTTGAATTGTTGAATTGTTAAATTGTTAAATTGCTGATATGGTTTTGTATCGATACCTACGCTTATTACTTCTACTTTTGACTTAATTTTATGCTTAATGAGATCATTTGCGACCAATTTTGTCGGGGCAATCGTCACAACTGCCTTGTTGTAAAACCAATTTGAGTATTTCCAGAGTGCATTGATAAACCACTTCGCTTTATCAAGACCTACAATATCGAGCTTCATAATTCTCAAAAATCCTGGATCGGTAAAATAGGTATGAAATGTTCCTACAATCGGAACATGCAATTTTTGGGCAATAATCACTCCACACCAGCCCAGCGTTGCTGGTGCCTCAACATGAATAATATCTGGATTGATTTTCTTAATTTTGTCCATGAGTCCTGGATAATAGATTGATGTGAGGCGAAAATCTGGGTAAACGGGGAGCGGTAAACTTGGTACATAATGTATAAAGCAATTCTCAATTTTTTCGGGATATGGTTTGTTGAAGTTGGGTACAAATAAGTGAACCTCTGCTTTTTTTGCAACAAGTGGTACGATATTCAAAATATGAGTGACCACACCATTAACTTGCGGATAAAACGCATCGGAGAAAATTGCAATCTTCATCATAAGTATTATAATATACGCAGATTGAACATTGTATTATGAAACCGCCATTTTTTACCATCATTATCCCAACCCTCAATGAAGAGAAAATGTTGCCCAAGCTTTTGGGCGATATTGAGAAACAAGAAGAGCGCGATTTCGAACTCATAGTTGTTGATGGTAATTCAGAAGATAAAACTCCCCAGATTGTGAGAAGTTTCGAGGACAAAATTCCACTCAAACTTATTTCTGTAAAAAAGCGAAGCGTTTCATACCAACGTAATATAGGAGCACAACAGGCTACAGGAGAATATCTCGTTTTCTTTGATGCAGATATACGTATATTGCCATCTTTTCTTACTCGTCTCAAAAAAAACTTACTTATATATAAATATTTATTGTGTTTACCCCAATATTTTTCAATTGAACGGTTTTTCCAAGATAAAGCATTTTTTAATATGCTCAATTGGGTTGTTGATGCGTCCCAAATTACAAATCTCCCCCTATCACTTGGATTCGGAATGATTTTTGAACGAAACTTCTTCAATCATTTAGAAGGTTTTAATGAGAAGCTTTTCATGGCTGAAGATCATGAGATTGTACGAAGAGCCAAAGAAATGGGTGTCCAAACTAAAATAGTAAAGCAAGTTTCAATGCGAGTGTCAATTCGTCGATTTAAACGGGAAGGCAGATTAACGTTGCTTCGTAAATATAGCCTCGCAACAGTTCAATCACTACGAACTGGTGGAGTGGAGAAAAAGATATTTGATTATAAAATGGGGGGAGATTACTACAATCAATCAAAGCCAAAAAGCTTTGAGGACGAAATGATCGGCCATTTTCAAAACATCAAAAAGAGGCTGAATAAACTAACATAGTATGTTTTCGCTTGATACCGTATTTTGCGCCCAAGGGGAACCGCCGGTTCGCGGAGGCCTTAGGTCCACGAATAGAGACGGGATCTATAATGTTTGTCATTCCCGCGAAGGCGGGAATCCATATGAGCAAAAACTATTATACTTATATCCTAGCAAGTAAAAAGAATGGAATCTTGTATATTGGAATGACAGATAATATTCAAAAAAGAACGTGGCAACATAAACAAAGCTTGATCGAAGGATTCACTAAAAAATATGGAGTACACTATCTTGTTTATTTTGAAATATTTGATAAACCAGAAGATGCAATTTACAGAGAAAAGAGACTTAAGAAATGGAACCGAGCCTGGAAAATTAGGCTCATAGAGGAGAAAAATCCTGATTGGGATGATATTAGTGAGAAAATTAAATAGATTCCCGCCTTCGCGGGAATGACAAGAATAAGGTATCCAAATAGTTCGTATAATAGGAATTCTCGCTTAAACAATTTAACAATTTAACAATATCATCGTATGAATAAAACATTATTTATAGCCCACAGAGGGGGAGGAGCGGGTGTCTTTGAAAATAAACGTGAAACGATCAAACAATCGCTTTCCAAAGACTATATTGACGGTGTTGAGGTAGATATTAGGCTTACAAAAGACGGTGTCATCGCAATTCATCATGATCGGGGGGTATATATCAATGGAAAACGAGTTTGGATTGATAGCTTACTCTATTCAGAAATAAAACATTTGGGAATATCCACTCTGTACGAAGTAATGCAACTGGCAAATAAGTATCAAAAGATTATTAATATAGATATTAAGGATGAAAGTTGCACTACTGCGCTTGTTGATTTTTTAAAACGAAATAAATTTCAGAATAAGCTCTATATTGACTGTTTTAGTCTTGAAACACTATTTTTAATCGAAGAAGCCTATCCTAATGGAATATATAGTCTCACGCACAATCCAAAAGACACGTATGATTTTACAAGAAGATTTGTAGTTAAGATATTACTTCTTTTGACATCTATATTTTTTTCAAGAGCCATCGTATATATCCTACGAAAGAAGTTTCAAAAAGTTGCAGTAGACGGCATTACTATCTATTCACGATTTGCCACTAAAAATTTCGTTAAAGACCTCAAAACATTCGGGTTTCTAGTATTTGTATACGGTGTGACTAAAAAAAGCCAGATTGACCAATTTACTGCCTGGGAAGTAGATGGGATAAAGACAGAACGCATAGATTTATTCCAGAAAACCTCATAATACATCCGAATTTCTTCACAATTTTGCAGTCCACATAGTATCCACAAAGGTATTAATGAATTAAAGGGGCTTTCGTATAGCTCTATACATAACCTCTCATATTACAGGATGCCTTATAGCATGAATGATAATTTCTATAGGACTTGACAAAGAATATAGGTTGATTTACAATGCACCTATTGTGAAAAGCAAAATACAAGTGCGGTTTAAATTTGATGCAGGTATTTTTAAGAAGGCATACAGTGTTCAAGAAGCAGGAATATTTGCACGTGACCAATTTGCAAGCTTAAAAAAGAGAAATCTTCATGTACCGGTCATCTCATTTAGACTATAACTACAGAAAATAAAAAAGAGCATCACTACCGTTCGTATAAAAGGGGCACGACGTATAGTAATGCTCTTCGTGGAACTCTCCGCTTCTTCGGAGTATTAGATAACAATAGCAGACTTTATTTTAATTGTCAAGTACCATTTAAATGGAGCCTAGCAGAGCCTTAAAGTATCTTTACAATATAACTAGTTTGAACATCTATTCCCGATTTTGTTTCGAATACAACTTTACCTAAACTTCGTATTTTTTTATCGTCTAAATTGGTGTATTTTTTGTGTTCATTTGGTCCAACGATAATGTATTTGATATCGAACTTCTTAATAAGGTTCTTGGTTAGGTCCATGTCGGCACTTTCATAGATATTTTGTATATCAGGGATAAGTTTTCCAATCACTTCCGCACTTCCTCTCCACAACCACTCATGTACCCACCATCCTCCAACAGTAGGTATCCCTGTATACGCTGAAACTACATTAAAGTCGGTATACGAGTCTCCTTGGGCCTCAAGTATTGTGGGCTGGTCACTAACATTTTTGTTCATGAAATCGATCATGCGAACGTAGTTGGGATAGCTATCGTTCACCCACAGCGATCCGTTGAGCTGGGGAGTCTTTTTCAAAGTGCCGTAATACGAACCAATTGCAAATGTTGGGTAAATTGCAACTAGGAAAAAGAGAGGAGCAAATAGCACAAGATACACTATTGAGATAGGATCTTTGACTCGTATTCCCTGTTTTAACCGAATAAATGTGTATGTTGATGCTACAGACATCATCATGAATGCCTGATATCCAAGCTTGAACATTGTGTTTGCTCTAAAGTGTGCAGGATAAATATCTTTTATATAGAAAAATTCAGGAACAATAAGCAGGATTGTACTCACCATAAAAAGAATCATTATGAAGTAATCAGTTTTGGTTTGTGCTGAACCCTCATTTTTTCTTTCATGTAAAAGTTTCAGTACAAAAAACGCAAAATTAAAGATAAAAAATCCCCATAATACAGCAAGCATCCATACTTGTGATGTTTGACAGTTGCCTTTTTCAAACAAAAATGGACCAATTTTTCCGTATTGAACAAGGAATTTTGGAGCACAATTGACGCCAATTCCAGATACAAATGGCACAAAATTTATTGCAAATGGAATAGTGAAGGCAATAAAACCAATTCCTAAGACCAAAATATGCACGAATAGCTTCTTAAGATCTTTTAACAGGAATAAGAGAATAACCATCGAAATGAGCATGTATATAGGCCCGTCAAACGCATTTGTCATGTAATGAACGGCGCAGAGAAAGGCGAGGGCGAGGGTGGGGATGTAAGGGTAGAGGGTAGAAAATGGATGGTGGAAGATGGGTCTTTTGGGAATTCCGTTTATTATAAGAATATAAAGCACAGCAAGTGTCAATAGTACGAATGGAATATCAAACACATGACCGTGAAGATCGGCCACTACGTATGAATAAATTGGAAATTCATGGATTGTAAAGGGGATAAAACGGGTCGCATTTGGGTACCAATACGATTGTGGAGTAAATTTAGTGAGTATTTTCCAAAATTCAGGAGCTTTATCTCCCTGATATCCAGCTGTAAATGCATATATTGTGTGTAAATTCCCGGCGAAATTGAGTAAAAATGCTCCAATAACACCAGCAATAAATGATATTTTTATTTTTTTATGAATTTGGTGTATCACATTGAAACAGAGACTAAATGTTTGTGTTACACCGAGCGCAAAAATTGAGGCAAGAATTAAGTTGTATGTATAATTTGAAGGAATGTTGGATAGTTTAGTAAGTACAGCCCCGCTTAAATGCCCAAAATAGTAGTAATTTATCGAGTGCCCGGCAAGCCACATATCTTTTGGTGGGAAGTAGGTGCTTCGCAAGATTGAGTTTATAAATCCAAAATCCATGAATTTTTCAAGTCCATGAATAGATGGCTCCTGCCCCCGCACGATAACCCATACAAATAAACAAACCAAAAAAAGGACTTCTTCAAACACAATTAGACCGATTTGGTTCATATTTAGAGGTGATCCTTTTTTTTTCTCCTTCTTTTTATGTCGGAAAATCAAGATATTTAATAACCCGAAGGCACCAACTATAAAAAGCAAACCGCTTTGTGTGAAGGGAACTATACGCATGACTCCCAGCGTGAGGGCGCTGTATGTGACAAAAATTAACGTGATCGTTTTTGCAAATGAATACCCAAAATCAAAAAAGTTTTTTCCAAAAACACGTTTTGTAAAAGGTATGGACACGAGTCCAAGTCCCAAGAGGCACACATACCACCACAATGTTTGAGTAATCCAATTCATACCATGAACAGGTTAGTATTTTTAGATTGAAATATCAACCACTTTTTGATATATTTGCCCGTAGTATGGACTCGAAATTTATTCCTAGTGACCACGAAAAAAAGATTTATGATTTTTGGGAAAAAAAAGGCTATTTTGAAGCAAAAATAGATCCCAAAAAAAAGCCCTTTACCATAATTCTCCCTCCTCCAAACGCGAATGCTGATCTTCACTTGGGACACGCCATGTATACGTATGAAGATATTATGATTAGATTCAAAAAACTCAGGGGATACTCCACATTTTGGCTTTCTGGGGCAGATCATGCTGGATTTGAAACACAATTTGTATTTGAAAAACACCTAAAAAAACAAGATAAAAGTCGGTTTGATTACGATCGTGAGACACTCTACAAAATGATTTGGGATTTTGTTATTAAAAATCGAGGGACGATGGAAACTCAACTTCGCGCACTTGGATTTAGTCTTGATTGGAGTAAAACTCTCTTTACCCTTGATGAAAAAATCGTTTCAACTGTGTACAAAACTTTCAAAAAGTTACACGACGATGGACTTATCTATCGTTCAAAACGACTCGTAAATTATTGCACATTTGATGGAACCTCCTTTTCTGACCTTGAAGTACTTGATAAAGAAGTTGAAGTCGAAAGAGGCTTATTTCATCTAGAATACTCCATAAAAGGAGGTGGAAGTATTACAGTTGCCACTACTCGTCCAGAAACGATGTTTGGAGATGTTGCACTTATGGTTCATCCGAAAGATAAACGATATAGCTCACTAATCGGTAAGATTGCATTAATTCCTGTTATTAATAAAGAAATCCCAATCATTACAGATGAATATGTTGATATGGACTTTGGAACGGGCGCCGTAAAAGTCACTCCAGCGCATGATTTTAATGATTTTGAGATTGGAAAAAAACACAATCTTCCAAGCATTCAGGTGATCGGTTTTGATGGAAAACTCTATGGAACAGGAACGAAATATGATGGAATGCGTGTCGCCCCAGCTAGAGCTCTTTTGGAGGAAGATCTCAAGCTTGAAGCAAAGAAACATACACTCGTTTTGAAGACATGTTATAAGTGTGGCAAAACGCTTGAGCCACTTCCTCTTGCTCAATGGTATGTGAAGGTGAAACCGCTCGCAGACAATGCCCTCGAAGCACTTAAAAAGAAAGAGACGGTAATCGTTCCTAAGAAGTTTGAAAAACATGCGCTTAATTGGCTCACCAATTTTCATGACTGGAATATTTCCCGTCAAATTGTGTGGGGAATTCGGATTCCGGCATGGAAGTGTGAAGATTGTAGTGAGTGGACGGTGACAGATGGTCAAGCACCAAGTTCTTGCATACACTGCAAAAAATCAAATCTAGTTCAAGATGAAGATACATTTGATACATGGTTTTCATCGGGACAATGGCCGGTAGCCACACTCAAAGCGCTCGGAGAAGACTATTTTAATTACTTTTATCCAACGTCTGTCATGGAAACAGGGTATGATATTTTGCCCTGGTGGGTGTGTAGAATGATGATGCTTGGGATTTACATGACAGGCGAAACTCCTTTTAACACGATTTTCTTACATGGCTTGATTCGAGACAGTAAAGGTGCAAAAATGAGTAAAAGTCGAGGAAATGTGGTTAATCCAATGATTATGATTGAAAAATATGGGGCAGATGCGCTTCGGGCAGCACTTATTTTTGGGACGGGTGAGGGAAATGACATCTCTTTTTCTGAAGACAAAGTTCGCTCAATGCGGAATTTTGCGAATAAAATTTGGAATATGGGACGGTTTTTAATGATGACACGTCATTCTGGAGCGCAAGCGATAGAATCTCAAGTAGATCCTATCGGTCACTCCGTTCCCTCCAGAATGACAATTGAGGATCTTGAAAAAGAATTCCAAACTCTCAAAAAACAAGTAATGAAGGATATGGAGGCGTACAGATTTTCAAGCGCTCTCAATAGTTTATACGAATTTATTTGGCACCGATATGCTGATTTTTACATTGAACAGTTGAAAGTTGAGGCTCAATCTGGTAATATTACTCTTACGAAAAAACTTGAAGAAGTATATTTGGACTCTCTCGTTCTTCTTCATCCATTCATGCCATTTGTTACAGAAGCGTTGTGGAACGTTTTTAATGGTGAAGAACGTAGTATACTGGAGGAACAATTATGACAAAACGGACATACCAGCCAAAAAAATTAAAAAGATTGCGAAAGCATGGGTTTTTGAGCCGAATGCAAACCAAGGGTGGTCAAAAAGTACTGGCCCGTCGAAGGTTAAAAGGGCGAGTACGCTTAGCTGTTGCTACCAAACTATAAAATATTATGGATCTTACATCAGGCCTATTTAATGCAATTCTAATTGTCCCAACAATTAATGTTCTCTTATTTTTCAACTTCATTTTCAGCGCGATTGGATTACCTGGATCATTTGGATTTTCGATAATTGCACTCACGGTTGCAATTCGACTTCTTCTCAACCCTGCTTCACGTCAACAAATTGACATGGCAAAAAAAATGCAAGAAATGAAACCACATTTAGATATATTGGGTGAAAAACACAAGGACGATAAGAAAAAACTTCAAGAAGAACAAATGAAATTGTATAAAGAAATGGGGGTAAATCCAGCGGCAGGTTGTCTCTATGCGCTCGTCCAAATTCCGGTATTTATTGGTCTATATCAGGCACTTAACATTTTTTTGGCGGGTGAACCAATTACGAAAGTAGCAGTTGCAGTCAATAAGATTGTATATATTCCATTTTTGAAAATAGCAACAATTGATCCGTGGTTTTTTGGATTCAATATTGGTATTGCCCCATCTAACTTTCCAAAGTATGGATTGCACTACTTGGCTATTCCCGTCATCACTGCGATTTTACAATATTATCAAGTCAAGGTGACTATGTCCCAAACTCCTCCCAAACCCAAAAAAGAAGGTGAAAAATCAACCGATATGCAGTCGATGATGTCTGGACAAATGCTGTATATTTTCCCACTCATGATTGGATATTTTGCCTATGTTCTCCCTGCTGGACTCTCCCTTTATTGGAACGTTTTCTCAATATTTAGCATCATTCAATACAAAGGCAATCCGCTTAAATCATTACTTGTAAAAATTCCAAAAAAATAATATGGAAGAACAAGAAGTAATCAAGACGCTTACGCTCGAGCTTTTGGGAAAAATGGGATTTTCAATGGAACCGACAATTACCAAAGAAGAGGGAGATGTATATTTAGTTACCATTGAAGAAAGCGAAGATAGTTCACTGCTTATTGGAAAGTTCGGTGCAACACTTTCATCTTTACAAACAGTTCTTGAAGCAATTCTATTTAAGAAATTTGGAAAAAAAGTCAACATTGCAGTCAATATTGGTGACTATCGAGAACGTCAAAAAGAACGAGTTGAAGGAATTGCAGAGAATGTGGCTACACGAGTGAAAGAAGAAAATCGACAAGCGTCACTTCAGTCATTTTCGGCATATGAGCGCAAATTAATTCACGAATATATTAGTAAAAATCATCCCGATCTTACCTCCACTTCAGAAGGGGAAGGACGAGAACGAAAGCTTATTATCGAAAAAAAGACCAAAGATGGACCGGTTGATGACTTCTCACTTTTTTCAGATTCCTTGGAATAACACACTCATCTTAACCTTAAGCGCTCGAGAAATCTTCATCATTGTTTTGAATGAGGGGTTTGCTTTTCCATTCTCGATTTTACCCAAGAATGTTCGATCAATTCTAGTCAGACCACATAAGTCTTCTTGGGTCATTCCGGCCGCGCGCCGGCCATCAATGACCGACTCGCCCAACCTGTCGTACACAAAATTTCCTTTCATAACAGTATAAATTTATAACTGAAGCGGGATTATATAAATCAATTATGAAAAGAATATGAAATCTCATTTCTTGTCATCCCCGACCTGATCGGGGATCTATTCAAATAGATTCCCGCCTTCGCGGGAATGACAATAGTTCTTCTTATAGTATTCACCGCGCTTGTGTGCTATAATCAATTACATTACAATGTTTGTAGGATGAATTACATCAAACGTAATCCTCAGCATTGGATATCTTCAAAACGAGTGCCTCTGGCGCGCATCCCTCTCCTTTTTGCTTATCAGTTCCATTCTTGTGCCTATGGTCGAAACTGATACAACCAGTCCAGAGAATGGAATTATTCCGAAAGACAAAAAGGGGGTTGAGTTATGGGAGTGGCTCAAGAAATTACTAAAGCAAGCAGCCGCAAAGCTTGCAAGGCGTGATGTTCCCGAAGATGATCCAGACAAAAAAGCCGCAAAGGCTGTTCTAAAAAATATCCAAAAAATCACTGAAAAAATTAAAGAGGAAGCGGCAGAGAGAGGCGAATCTGAAACAATAGAGGAAGTAGATAAAAAATTTCCTCCTAAAATACGCGAAGCAATTGAGGCCCTACATGTTGAAGACTTCATAGACAATCATTACAAGGATATTGTTCCAATTTTAGGACGTGTTGCAGAGGGAGCTTTGGGGATAGATGCTGCAATTGCTGAAATTGGAATATATGTAGCACATAGAACTGGACTTGATAAACGAATAGGTAAAGCAATCGCGAGTAAGCTAATAAACAAGGTTAAGGATGCAAAATTAAGACTTGAGCTTGGACAAAGAAGAGAAGATAAATGGCATGTTGAAGAAGCCGAAAAGGCCATAGAAAAACTCACCCAAATGGCAGAGGCAGATGTTCCGCCGCCAGAACGACCAAGAGAGAAGGAAGAAAGACAAAGGCGGCCGTCTCGATCAGAAGAAGATATAGCAACTCTGAAAACCAGACTTGAGGACCGAATGAGTACGAAGGACCTCGAGTGGTTTGATACAATACGTGACCCCGAAGAGTTTGCTAGGCATTATCAAGAGGAAGTTAGAAAACTAATGAATCCAGATGAAGCGGCTGTTGCAAAGGGAAAAGTTGCAGTTTCAGCAGATAAAGCGCGGGAAATGGTGTCTGAAGAAGCAACAAAATTCGTAATGAACTCCCTCATGGCAATCTATTCCCCAATTCTAGACGAAGAACCACGGGAATTCTTTGAGAAACAAGCACAAAATGCGGGAAACTTTCAAGATAATCCACAAAACGCGGCACAAGTATTTTCGACCATGCTTAATGGGCTTAAAGAACAATCAAAGATTAAATCTGCGGATATGTCACTTGAACCAGACGTTCGAAAAAGTCTCAAAGAAAAACAATTCAGGCGACTTGAAAAGAGAAAGTCGGTGGTACTCAATGATCAAAGCGGTCAGCTTGAAGAGGCTGTGCTTGCCGCAACAGAACTCGGCGAAACTGATATAAGTGACTTTGCGGAATATCTGCGAGAAGTCCTTGAAACAGGGCAAGGAACAATAGAATTTGGCCATAACTTCAAGCTTTTGACCACACTTGGACCAAAAGAAGGGCGCGAAGGACCAGAATCATTTTTCAAACAGATTGGTGGGTATGCCGAAGGACACTTCACAGCAGATCGCATAGATACCGCATTCAGACTTCCGTATAACGATGTTGTACAGGCTTCCAAGCAAAAGTTTCAGTCCAGTTACGCTCGACTTTTCCTGGAAAATGGCTGGCAAAAAGATCCACGAATGCTTGAGCGATTTTTGGAGTCAATGCCAGCGGCCGAACGGCGGGTGAAAGACGAACTTCGTGAACAATTTGGTGAAGAAACTCCTGAATGGGCCATTAACTGGGCGTTTCACATGGGTAGAACCATGTATTTCGGCCTCGATTTTGGATTTCATGAGATGGTTTCATGGGCCGATCCAAACTTAAAATATGATGGTTCCTCCACTCTCACCGGTTCTGGATATATGCGAGGATATTTTGACATGTTTGAAACGGCCAAGATGACGAATACGATCTCGAAAGATAAACATTTGGCTGAAGCAGTGTGGTTGCCATATACAATCGACATGACTAAGGTGAAATATGACAGCACAGAATGGACCAAAATAGGAAGAGCTAGGTGGAACGACTCATTTGCAATGGGCAGAATGGGGTTTGCTGATTCATTTTTGGACGGGCAAAAGCAATTTATTGATTTGGGAAATATTACAAAAGTAGGAGGGTGGGGAACAAATACGGGTTGGCGCGTACGGGAAGGATACAATACATGGCTCATGCCAGAATTTAAAGGAAATACTGAAGATAAATTGGATATAGATCCCAAAGGGCCAGATGGAGATAGATTAAAGTTTGTTAATTCTTGGAAACGGGTTGAAAATATTGGTATTCCTATTGTTGAAAACTTCATGCAACAGTACATAATCAACAAAACGGGAGATATGCCGGGCAAAACAAATCCACCGGAATTTGTTGAAGCGGTCCAAAGTCTGGGTGATTTCTTTTTTGACCGATATTTTTCCGATGGGGGTGGAACGGTTAATGACATGGGAAGACAACTTCTTGACCCTGATCTTCAAACAAAAGAAGCATTGAGAAAATATATCGGAGAAATCTTAACAAAAGACGTCTATATCGGCTCACGACAAGACAGACTTATAAAAATATTAAACCATGTTTCAACAGTGATGACATTCGAACAACTCCCCGCACATTTTATCACCATGGAAAAACAGAGAATGACCGAATATGGAGTCACGCTATTTTCACAGGTACAAGGCGATTTTTTAGCAAAAGAAGGAGGAAGTGGGCATGAAAAAGATGCAAAAGAACGGGCAGACAAAGCGTTGGCAAATCTTATTTATGTGCAGGAAAAACTACGCATTGATGCGAGCGCCCAAATGGAAAAAATCCAAGACACTCCTCACAAAAATTTGTATGGTGATCTGGATTCTCTGAAAAGCTCTGTAATGGGAGGGAAGGGAGTAATGGTTGATGAGAAATATATAAGAGATATACTAGAAACGCGATTTGCCAAAGATAAAGATATGGATGAGGCGGAGAGAAAAAAGCTTATCCAAGATACTGTTGAAGTTTATGCCACGATAAAAAAACAGATCGTTAAGCCGCCTGATATGGATGATATTCGCAGGAACAAAGCGCTCGCAGGACTTGAGACAAAAGACAAAAAGCGTTTTGAGGCGGTCGAGAAAAAAGTTACGGAAGGTAAGGTTAAGAGCCGCGCCGCTTGGTGGTCGAGTGCATTAACTGAAAATGTGTTTGGACATTCAGTCTCCCAACCTTCGGTAGCAATGAAATTTATTAATGTTGCGGCGGCAGGGCCAGATATTGTAAAACGAGACGCAGAACAAGCGGCTGATTGTGCAGAGACACTTCATACAAGAACAACGGAGCTATATCATGTGATGAAAGAAGGAGCAAAGGCGGCTCGAGATAAAGGCCCACAAGCCGGTTATGAACCGCTTGCCAAATGGATTGGTTCTTTGAAACAACCCATTCAAAAACAACTCAATAGCGAAATTGCCTATATGGTAGATTTCCGCGCTGCACAACTCATTAATATGTTTTTCAAGAATGATGATGATGCAAATAAATGGTGGAAATTGCAACCACAACGATACTGGGCAAATTTTAAACAAAAATCGGTATCGGGCCGATTTATTGATCCTGGAGAGCCAATATGGTCATGGAATAAAGATACAGAAGCTGGATGGGCGGAGTATTTGTATCGAGATGGAAAACTCAAGCGTGATCCTCCCAAAGGACTTGGGGTTAAATATACTGAAGTAGACAATAATTTGACGCGACGAGTATTACAGAGAATTCCAATAATTGGTCGGGGGATAAAAGGTAAAAAAATGTTTGTACGAGATCATATCAATACATTTACCTATCGCGACTTAAAATCATGGAGTAATTCAGATTGGCGGGAAGTACTCAAACATAACTATTTACCTGCATTCATTCTTGCCCTGATTGCGCTTGGGGTGATTTCGGCTAAAAAAGGGTCAGAGGATATAAAGGTGACATAACTTTATACCCTTACTATTTGAATACTGTGGGGTATATAATCAAAATATGAGACTACGTATTATTTTCGCAATTGCTACATTATTTTATCTTCTAAGTGTAAATATTTCTGTTTATGCAGTAACTCCAACTCCCACAATCGAACTCCCTGAAGTTTTGAAACATTCATGTGGAATCGCTGATTTTAAAGGTATTGATCAATGTTGTAGACCCCCAACTTTTCGAGAAAAAGTGCAACCAATAGAAGACAAGATAGCTGATATTCCAATATTAGGTCGAATATTTAACTCCGTAGGAAATGGCATAATAGGTGCTGTTGACGGAACAATTGATGGATATAGTGCTAAGCTTATTCCCCAGTGCATTGGTAGTTTTCCAATATATGAAGACAGAGAAGATCCTAAAACCGGTCGAATAGTAAAAAATATGTGTGTATGTAGTTCAAAAAACCCCCAGACGGGAGCTAACATAAAAAAATTAAATGAAATTTGTAATCAATATGATGAAAAAAGTCCTGAGAAAGATGACTGTATTAAGTGTGCAGATTCTGGGGGGATTTTGACAGGACTTGCGTGTATTAAAACAGATTTTTCCACTTTCATTTCTGAATTTTTACTACGTACTGGAGTAGGGTTTGGTGGAATAATTGCATTGGGTTGTATAATTTACGCTTCAATAACCATACAGACTTCACAAGGAAACCCAGAAACAATCCAAAAAGCTCGTGAGCAAATCAAATCGTGTTTATTCGGTCTACTACTAATCTTATTTTCCGTTCTGATACTTCAAATAATTGGAGTAAATATATTGGGATTACCAGGGTTCAAATAAGATACTGAAGGATTCTATTAATGACCTTCTCCGCCATGTCAACCATCTTCTCCTCCGTCTCCATCAGTTGAAGCTTTAGGAGTACTTTTAGCTTTACCAGTTAATATTCTTCCTATATTGCCAAACCCGCCACCAAGTCCACTTTTACCTGTTATAGCCCGATTAAGTGAATCTAATTGAGATATGCTTCCAATTGCTGTGCCAGTAAGTGCGGCTGCACCTCCGAACAATATGCCTGGACCTACTGGAATAGATGATTCTCCGGCAATCGACTTCACGACTTTACGAGTCAGATCGGGAATTGCAAAAAGAAATGCGCCGCTAATAATCATTGCTAAAGCACTAGTATTAAATCCGTACAGTAATGGTAATGAAAAATGAGTCTTGCAATAACCTGGAAGATAAGAACTAAATCCCGTACATCTTGGATCAAAACCTACATTCTGGATTAATTGAACAACCAGTAAAAGTGCGATTACCGTTGGGAAAACCATCAGATGTCCGAAAATTACTTTTAACCAGTAAGCAAAACTTTTTTGCCCGGGAATTATTTCACGCATGAGCAAAATTGGGGCAAACATTATTCGGATAATAATTTGAACATATGCGCCGATGAGTAAAAAAACAATTCTGAAATAGAGAAATAATATACCAACTATTGCGAATAAAATTAAACCAAGAAAAACTACAATGATGCCTAGTAATAATCCTAGACCCATGGAAAATACACTTCCTAGTATATTACCAATTTTTGCTTCTATAGACCCTCCAATTACTAATTGTACTTCTCCTGCAACTGCCGTATTTCCCATTAAGCTCGTAATTAAAGGGATTAATCCAATTCCAAACCGAGTACTTAAAAGTATTGTAATAACAGTCATTACATAAATGAGCACGTTTTTTAACCAAAAAGGTATTAAGCTAAATATATTTATCAATGCATTCAAATATATACCGGTAAAACCAATGTTGGTGCCAACCACATTATCACCGGAACCAACAAGTGATAATATGTTTCCTGTTAGATATGTACTTTGTAAGTCACTATTTCGAAATATTGCAAGTCCTGTTGACGAAAATATCTGAAAAACAAATAATATTATTAAATATGTTGCATCGATGAGAAGTCCGGCTATGGCATAAGAAAATGTGATAACAAGGAGTGTGGCGACAATGCGGGGAAGCGCATTTTCAATTGAAATAATACTGTGCGGATCAATCTTAAATTGAAACATGATCATAAACCCGATAACGATTATGGCAATAACGAGAATTAGATAGGCCATATTGCGGAATGCTTTCCAGATAGCCAAGAAGGGTCTTATACTGGCAAATCCTATTCCTTCTGCAGCTATTGCTTTTGGCGTAAATCCTGCTTCTTGTATAGACTCTTGTATATATGCGATTCCTGAAGCAGGGGGGTTGGCCAAAGGAATGATCATAATATTCCCAATATATCCAAATAAACTCTTCGAAAAATCATTACGTATGTTTTTTGGATCATCATTACAAAATTCTCCAAATAACCCACAATAGACTCCTTTTTGTACTTTGGCAAACTGTTTTCCCTGTTTAGTTTTGTACTCGGGTCGATCAAACACGGTATAAAGCATTTCACGCTTCGTTTCCATGATTTCTGTTGTTGTTGGAGTAGACTTATTAGGTGTAAATCCAAGCCGAATAAAAGCCATGATGACAATGAAAAGCACTGCGGAAACAACCGTAATTTTGACGAATTTTGGGTATAAAGAGCCAAAAATTGCTTTAAGATAGATCCACATAAGGTAAATAATTTCCTGTCATCCTGAACTTGTTTCAGGATCTCCCTTCTGTTGTCATCCCCGACCTGATCGGCCTGCCTGCCGGCCGGCAGGGGATCTATCTGTATAGATTCCCACCTTCGTGGGAATGACACCTTTATAGGATCCCTCGCTGCGCTCGGGATGACGGTGTAACTAATTTCATTGTAGAGTAATTAGTAGGAGGGTGTCAATCGTCATTATTCTATGCCAGATTCTGGAGTTGGTAAGGGAACGACTTCAAAACTATATTCAAACGGTGTTGAAAGCCGAGTGCCAGAATTTGATTCAGAGATACCAAATACTGAAATGATATTTTTACCAACTTTCCATGTATTTTCTGGAGTGATAATCACTTTATTTCCTTCGGTATGAATAAATGTTGGAGTTTTTGGGTTGACTGAAAAGTAAAAACGACCTTCATTCATTGGACTTGAAAATGTCATGAAAATTTGTTCAATAGTATCTACTTCCCGTGCTCCATCTGGTGGATTAATTGTGATAAGTTGTACGCCGTCTTTAGCAGGGAGTTCTGTGGGTACAATTTCTGTGGAAACTGACGAAGTTGGTTCATTAATATTTGAGGATGTTGGTGCTATCACATTAACTGGTTGTGTAGGCTCAACGTTTGTATTATCAGTCTTCTTTCCTGGAAAAAATGCAGACATGAGAACGAAAAAGAAGATAAAGAAAAGAATTGCGACTCCGATACCTCCGATAATTAGTTTATTTCGATCAATCATATATTTAGATCCCGAAATAAATTCGGGATGACATTAGTTACAATAATAGTCCGTTGCTTCAACCCATTTTTTGATTTGTCCATCATAGATTTGTATATGAATATGGTTTCCTTGTGTAACTGCACCATTGCGAACCCATTGTAGACAAACCTTTACTCCTTCAACTCCTGAATTTGCATTTGTACCTAATGGAATTCCTGATCTGTGTTGTGTATGCAAATATCTAATAATATACTTTTTTCTGGTAACAGTGTCAGTTCCCGAATATTCTTGATATGATGCATAGGGGTCAGAATTATCACTAAAGAATGTATCTAAATCGTGGTGCCAAATAACGCTATGACCTTTTATAAACGGTAAGGGCACACTGGCAAGTGGTTTATGTGTGATATCTATTGCCTCTGCATTTCCTCCGGCATTTCGTGCAGTATCGTCAGCTTTACAATAAGATGCTCGTGGATACCCAATGCCACAGTGACCACATCCATTTATTGGATGATTGCGGGTTCCGCACGAATAGGGACCGCCTGGTGGCATACAGGTGCCTGCAGGAGGTGTTATTGCAGGATTTGTTGTGGGGAATGGCTGTGCGGTTGGATACGGTGCATTTGTTGGATTTGGGTTTGGAGTAGGTGTTATCCCTCCACTATTGCAATTAAATATTGCACACACAATGTTTTTCACGATATTGGGATCGAAATCGAAATGGGGTGTATTTGAATTAGATTGTGCAAGTACAGACATATTTAGTGTGAAAAATAGCACGGAGAAAACAAACAAAAGTGAAGTAAAAAGAGGTTTTTTCATATTTTCACACCAGCTTTGCGGGCCCAGTACAGATTTGCCGAAAGAAGTGTGTCAAATGTGCCTGCATCTTGCCAAAATCCATCGATTTCATGCCAAACGAGCGACCCCTCATTAGCGTAAAAGTTTTGAATATCCACAACCTCAAGTTCGCCCCGAGATGACGGTTTAATGGTTTCAATAATTTCAAAACATCGTTTATCAAAAATATACAATCCTGTTGAGGCGAAGTTGGATGGAACGGGACCTGGAGTCACTTTCCCCGGTTTTTCAACAATTTCAACAATCTTTTTTGGATCATGTTCATCAAACTTAGCAACTCCAAATCGCTCGGGATCGGGAACCTTTTTCAGAAAAGCGACAGATCCATGCGTAAAATCCTTAACTGCTGATGAAATATCGGCATCTGTCGTATTATCTCCCAAAATTACTGTTAAAGGACCATTTTCAGCAAAATCTTTTGCAAACGAAAGTGCATCGGCAATTCCGCCATTTGGTTTATCTTGGTATGCGTACTCCAGGTGTTTGAGCCCGAGCTCCTTACCATTTTTCAGTACACTCACAAAACTTCCGGCGTGTGGGCCTGAAATTACAACGAGAACTTCTGTAATCCCAGCATTTACAAGTGTCTGGATAGGATAAAATACCATCGGCTTATCGTAAATAGGGAGAAGATGTTTATTAGTTGCATGCGTTAGGGGGTAGAGTCGTGTTGCCAAACCGCCTGCAAGTATTACGCCTTTCATATGATTTATTATACAGGTTAATTACTATTTCAACAAAACTGCTTTTAGTAAAAAGAACGCTGTTGAGCCAATGAGAATATACTCCAAAACTACAGAGAGTCGAAGTGTTTTGTCTGCGATGTGGTGGAGTACTCCCCACGCCATATAGACACATATAAAGAGTGCAATGATGGCGAATTGGGAATTTGGGCGGCCTTTTGCGAGGGAAAGAAGAACGAGAAGGAGGACCGCAACGCTCCCCAAGACTAAATACCAAAGGTGATGTTTTTTGTTTTTCATAATATTGTTCCTCTGGCAACTAATAATAAACTGGCAAGGATGAATGCGACGAAAATGAAATGGGCCATGTGTTTGCCCAGTACGCGGTATACTCCCAACTTGTGTGCAAAGTATGCATCAAGTACAAATATGAACAGGAGCATGCCGAAGAAGACCGTTGCGGCAGTACGCGGGAATGAGTTGAGGAGTTTAGTTATGAGACTCTGTTTAATTGATGCGGCGGGTAACAAACTCTCGGGAGGATTTATTGTCGCAACTTGCGCGACGACAGTAGGCTCGGCTGTAGGTGTTTGAGTTGGTCCTCCAGTTGGCGGAAGAACTTGGAGTGTTGGTTTAGGTTCCTCGGCTTGCGCCCTAACAGGATTCGTTTGGGCCAGTGCACTTTGCCCACCAATCGGTTTCCCAAACATTTGTACTACGAGTGTTGTTTCAGAACCCGAAAGCGTTCCATTTTGTACACAAAAGCCAATATCTTGATATTTAGTACTTAAAATATTGGCGGCGTGCCCGGAGGACGCCATCCAGGCATTTACGACACTATTTGAATCACCAAAATCTTTGGCTAAGTTTTCTCCTGCTGTTTCATATTTATATCCAGATTGGGCTATATAGAACCATGGAGTGGTGCCGTCGGGGGCGTAATGTGCCCAAAAATTATCTGCTATCATTTTATTTGCTTTGCCGCATGCGGCACTTGCTAATTGTGAATTATTATTTAACGCAGGCAAGCCGCTATTGGTTCTTTGTTGATTTGTCAGTTGAAGTAGCTTATCAGTACTTATATCTTGTGCTATTCCCAAAACTGATCCTGTAGTCAAAATTGAATTAGGTGAAACTGCGAACGAAATTACCATTGCGATTACGAGATATGCGGTTAGAAAATGCAGGTGTAGTGCACGTGCACGAAAATTATTGTGTTTTGATGGGATAAAAAAACCGTGTAAAAAAGAATGACTCATACTAAATACTTCGTAACAAAATTAATGTTATTTCTTATATAGTACCAGACAACCACAATGCCTGTAAAATCGATGATGACGTCTCGCAGTTTACCTTCTCTGGTGGGAACGAAATATTGATGTAGCTCATCTGTCGTAGCGTATGCAACAGAAATAATCACCGCATACAGTAGTTGTTTTTGTATAGGTAGTTTTGTTGTTTGATTGAGCGCCCGAAACCAGAGATAAAAAAGGAATGCATACTCAACCATATGAAGGATTTTAAAGATAATAAAGTCAAGTGTAGTTATATTTACAATTACAAAATGTTGGCGCGATGAAAAGAAAAAAATAGCACCCATCCAAAAAATGATAGGTAACCAGTAGTTAAGAAAATTTCTAATCATATGGTCTTAGGACCATTTTACATAAAATGAACGATATATTTAACAAAGAAATGAAAAACGTGCTCGTTGTTCCTGTTTTAATTGAGATATCAAACACATTACTTATTTGGGGCTGGATTAATTCTTCCTCTTGTAGCTGGTCATTCAAACTCTTTTTGCCAGGGTTATTGAACTCTTGTTTGGTTTGTGCTTGGTACTCAGGTTTTGATAGCGATGAAGTATTTTCCGTTTCAATCTCTCCAGCAGTTTTATCATCTATGCCGAAAACTTCTCCAGTATCTGATATCGAAGTAGCACTGCTTGCAGATAATAAACACGAATTATTTGTACTACCTTTGCTAGGAACCTGAATACATGTTGCATGATTCAAAATGTCATTTCTCCCGATACTTTGTCCTCTTGAGGTAGTTGTGTAGGTAAAGCTATCTTTTTCATTTACATTCGCATCTAAAAGTCGAACTATATCTCCATTATTGTTAAATATTGGGGTAGAAAGATCAACTACCCGATACGATTTACCCGGAATGGTGATTGAGAAGATTTTTGGGCTACTTCCGCTATCCTCACCATCGTCAATAAACCAAGAATTGAGTACTACTTCATACTCATTATTATTGTACAGCTCTATCCATTCGTTTGAGTTGTCGGGAAAGGGGAGGAGCTCTGTTATGTAGATGTTGCTGACCGGAGGTGGGGAGGAGGAGATAGGGAGATAGGGTGGGGCGGAGGGGGAGAGGATGGGAGGAGTGGAGGTGGGGACAAGTGTGGGGGTTGGGGTGGGGATGAGGATTGTAATTGGAATGGCGCTTGCACTAGCTTCAGAGCCGGTGTAATTTCCAGATGCAGTATAGCGCCTGACGCGTGCAATAAAATGATCACTTTGACTCCAATTAGCTGGAATTGATGAAAGTCGTGCGGAAATTGTGGCGATTGCGGGAGTATCGGTAATGAGATTTATGGGGAAATAGTGGGTTCCATCCTCGCCGTTATACCATTCTGAACCAGTAAATGTTTCTCCAAAATAGTCAGTAGTTTCTTCCTTAAAAATATCTGCTCGTAGGTAATTAGTACCAGTTTTTGCTCCGGTTACAGTAACAGTCAACTCAAACGGTTCGGTTGAGATAGGGGAGATGACCGGGTCGATTGTCACCGAAACTGCAAAAACAGATTGTATTCCTATGAAGAAATAAATTAAAAATAAAAAAAGAATTCTTCTCGTTTTACGCATAAAACGGGGATTATACAGGTGAATTATGAAATAAATATGAAATGCTATTAATAATAGTGAGCTCGATACGTTATTTCTCGCATCAAAGGGGCCCTCAGTGTACGTGTGATCCCAGTGATGCTCGAAATAAGCGTATCTTCGCTCACTATTTAATATATTTGGAAGTCGCGATATAGTTCCCAATGAGTCCGATGATCATGCCGAAAAGTACAATGAGTCCGCATGAGAGTGCGACAAATCCTATGCTTGGTGGCCACACGAAAAGTCCAAGATTGGAAAGCCCAAAAAAACTTAAGGTGGGCGTTCCTTTGAGGTAATTTGTTAGTAATGGATAGATAGACAAGAAGCAAGCATAGAAAACGAAAAACGCTGCTCCACCACTTAAAAATCCCCAATACATTCCTTCCAGTAGAAATGGTTTCCTGATGTATAATTTTGTGGCGCCCAAAAGCTCCAGAAGCTCAATTTCGTCTTTTTTCAGGGCAATCTTAAAAGCTGTCGTAGTTATAAGAACTACAATTGACGTAAAAAGTAAAAATGCGAATATTCCGGTTGATAAGTAACGAAGTGCGGTTGTAAGTGCAAGTAGCTTGTGAACAATATTTTTTTGAAAACTGACCTCATCTACTCCGACTTGTTTTTGTAAAAATGTGGCGATTTCAGATAAATATTCAGGTTTTTTTGCATAAATCTCAAGTGAGGGGGGTAATATATCTGCTGATACCATCTCCAAAAGTTGTGGATCGTTTCTGTTCAGATCACGATAAATTTTGAGTGCTTGGTCTTGAGATACATATTTAACCTGGATTGTTTTTTGCGACTCAATAAGTGCATTTTTAATACTATTAATTTGACTCTCCTTTGTGGTGGTTGCAAAATACACGGTAACTTGTGGCCTACTTTCTACGTAGTTTAATTCACTATGAAAAAATGAAGTTAGCGAGAAGAAGAATAGTGCTAGAAAAAGTGTGAAAAAAAGGATTAAAAATGTAGCCAGAGATTGGTATGGCGTTCGTTTTACCGATTCTATAAACGTTCTCATAGATGATACCTCCCTGCTCGTTCATCTTTTATAAGCTTTCCATCAATAAGCGTAATGACCCTCTTTTTAAAGCTATTTACAATATCTACATTATGTGTTGCGATGATGATTGTCCGTTTTTTCTCAAGTTTTTTAAACAGTTTCATGATATCCCATGTTGTTTTTGGATCTAAATTTCCAGTCGGTTCGTCTGCAAGAAGTATCGTACGCTCGCCAATTATTGATCTCCCAATTGCGACTCGTTGTAATTCTCCTGCAGATAGTTGTAATGGAAACATAAACTTTTTTTCAGCGAGTCCAATAAGCTCAAGCATTTCTTCAACTTGAGATTTAATTATTTTATCGCTTGTCCCGGAAACCTTAAGTGCAAGCGCAATATTTTCAAATACAGTGTTATTCATAAGTATTTTAAAATCCTGAAAAACTACCCCAATTTTACGATGAAGTTTGACGGTATCATTGTATTTTTTGCTTGTAATATCTACCGAATCGATAAATATGGAGCCTGATGTGGGTACAATTTGACGCATGATAAGTTTTAAAATGGTGGTTTTGCCCGCTCCAGATGGCCCAACAAGAAAAACAAAATCATTATCATCTATTTGGAAGGTAATATCAGAAAGACCGCCCGAACCGGCAACATATGTTTTAGAAACAGAATCGAATTTAATCATGATTGATTTAATCAAGAACCTCTACGGCTCCAACGTCCATGAGCCATCCTGCTTTCTCGGCGGAGAATGTTTCTCCCCAAACCGTGACTTTGTGGCCGAGGTATGCGGCGAGGTCAACTGTACTTGAGGTGAGATACACGTTTTGTGATTTTCCACCCGGGCGTTCTAAATGAAAATTTCCTTCCCCATCCATCCCTCCTTCTTTGAGAATCCCTGTTGCAGTGTCTTTGAAATTCTCTTTATCTTTGACGCCTGCCGATTTTTGTGTAACAACTGTCTTAATGTTTGATGATGTAGTTTTACTCTTACTTCCCCCCGGAATTAAACTAAGTATAAATCCGCATATAACTCCAAGAAAAATGAGCCCGACAAAAATTCCGACAAGTTTTTGTGTTGACATAGTGACTTCTCCTGACTCCACAGGTTTGGAAGTATCATCCAAACTATGGATTGGGGTTACATCTTCCATACTTAAAATAGTATCAAATTCTTAAAACAATATCAATGTTTGAGATACATTTCTATAAACTTGTCAATATTTCCTGAAAGAACGCTTTCGGTATTTGTTTCCTCGTATCCGGTGCGTAGATCCTTAATAAGTTTGTATGGGTGGAGAACATATGACCGGATTTGCATTCCCCAAGAAGCCATTTTTGCGCCTTTCAAAGAATCCAAATGTTTATTTTTTGCCTCCTCTTCCCTTTGCCACAGTTTTGCACGAAGAAGCTTGAGCGCGTTTTCTCGGTTTTGTTCCTGTCGTCGTTCTTGTTGGCACGTTACGATAATCCCGGTTGGTTTATGAATGAGTCGAACGGCCGTTGAAACCTTATTTACATTTTGTCCGCCATGCCCGCCTGCCCGGTAAAACTGCCACTCGATATCTTCATCTTTCACCTCAATCTCGCGTTCTTTAATAACAGGAAGAACCTCCACAAGCGCAAATGAGGTTTGACGCAAATCATTTGCATTAAACGGAGACTGCCGGACCAATCTATGAACTCCTGCTTCGGTATGTAAATATCCATATGCGTAAAGACCTTCAACGTTCAAAACAACACTCTTAATTCCTGCTTCCTCGCCAGCTACATAGTCAACAATTTCTGTTTTATAGCCCTTTTTCTCAAAATACCGCGTATACATGCGGTAGAGCATCTCTGTCCAGTCCATGGCCTCCGTTCCACCTTGGCCAGCGTGAATGGCAAAAATGGCGTCACCACTGTCATAGGGACCTGAAAGAAAGAGGAGAACCTCGTATTCATCAAGTATTTTCTCGAGAGCACTCGTATCTGGTTCCTCAAACATGAGCTCCATAAGTTCAACATCGTCAACCATTTTTTTGAGCGCACTGATTTCTTTCATCACCGTTCCAGATTCTTCCGGATTTGCCCAGAAAGAAGCATCGTACGTCAATTTCTCAAGCTCGGCCAGCCGACTCTTTTTTGTCGAGAGGTCAACTTTATTGATAAGGGCTGTGAGGCGCTCCTGTAATTTCTCTTTTTCCATGGAGTAATTATACTAGATGGCTGGAGGGCTCGTTGGCTTGTTACTCAAAATCAGTTCCAATAATGAGAATCACGTCGGCGGCGTCGTCTTCATCCAAGATCGTCGGGGTTTTGAGTGAAATATTCTTTTTCAAATCATTTTTTAGAAGCTCGAATGCGGCTTTTTTGTCTTTCTTAATCTGAATCTCCGTCACTGTATAGTCAAAATTATCCGCATTTCCGGTCAGAATATCCACATATCCTGCTTCTTTCAGAATATCTTTCACTTCTGTTGCCTTTCCTACTGTTCCTGATCCATTGAGAATCTTTATTTTCAATTCCTCTTTTTTGAAATTTGGCGTTGGTGCGACCGTTGGCTCACTTTCTTTTGGCCCAGCAGTTGGCGCCAGCGTAATTGGTTTGGACTCGCGACTAGTATTTGTGAATGAACTCAAGACTTTCGGCCCAAAATAGATGATGAGGAATGAGACGATAAATGAGGTGACAAACATAAATACATCTCGTTTACTAATACTCATAGATGGGAGGCTCATTGGTTTGGATGCACTCATCTTTTTCACTTTTCGTCCATTCTTTCCCAGAAGTGAAAAATTCGGATTCTCGGTTGCAAGAATGAATCCACCCAAACAAACATCAAATGTAAGAAATGGTAACACAGATTTTTCGGGGGATACGAGAAGTTTCAAATACTCTTGGTAAAAGTTTGTAACGATCTTTTCGAGCGGATTGGTCCACACACCTACATCTTTCGTAAAAAGATCTTGACGCACCGTCTTTGATTCTTCACCTGATAAAATGAGTCGATCGGGCTTCATCGCCTTTTCCTTCATCTCATCAGCCTGTTTTTTGAGAGACTTTTTGATATCTTCTCCAAGCTCTATTCTTTCTTCTGAAACAAGTCCCAAGGAATCGTAAACGAACGCAAATGGCGCCCCATCATCGTACGTTGCAAAAATAACCTGCTCTTTTTTATCCTTTTTAAGTGTCTTTTCAAACAATTTAAAATAGCCAGCCGTTTCGGGGACAACGGCTGTCAAATTGAGTCCAAGAAGCGTAAAAACTTGTCCGAAAAGGTCAAAATGTTCATTTTTTAGTGCGAAGAATTGAACCGCAGACTCCGTTTGCATGCGCAAAACCATGAAATCGTAGAGCGAACTGTCAAGTTCGAATGGCAAACTAGCCCGAGCCTTATCCTTAATAAATGGCACAATTGCGCTTTCTTGAATGTCTGCGGGTACACTGTATCGGGCGAATGAAAATGATTCTTGGGGAAGTATTAAATAGATATCTCGGTCTTTAATCTCGGTGGGTGCGGCGCCTGTTATGGCTTCTTTTACTGCACTTGCTACAAGATCAATATTTTGGATTTGTCCATCTTCAAGAAGTGCAACGCTGTGTTTTTTTTCAAAAAAAGATAAGTTATATTGACCAAGAAGCGTTTTAGTTAAGCAGACAAGCTTTATTGTATTTTTACCAATATATAGATAGATCATACCTATTTTTTATCATACCCCTACAAAAGTAAAAAGGCAAGAGGTGGTTATTCTCGTATTTTTTTTGCAAGTCGTGCAAGCATTTCATCATCCGCCCGCTTTCCATTATGCGATGAAATATATCCTTCATATCGGTCAAAATATTTATCAATCCACGCATCAAGCTCTTTCCATTCCTTCATATCGGCTGTTCCGTGCATGGGAAAAAGTTTTGCGTGCATATGATCAACCCCAAAACCTTCATATATCAGTCCAGTCCGGCCTACGCCAAGTTTTTTATCGAGAAGTTTCCCAACTTTTTTGGCGGCAACAGTAAGATCTTTCAAAACATCCTCCGGTAAATCAAATGCGTAGCTTGGATAATGTTCTTTCGTCACAACCACAGAGAAACCTTTTGTATTAGGAAAAATCGATAAAAATGCCACGTGCTTCTCATCTTCCCAGATCTTATGTGAAGGCGCTTTTCCAGAAACAATCATACAAAAAATACAGTCTTGCATAAGTAGAAGTATACCATTTCCACCTCGGGGGTGGTTTGGGCAGTTACAAAAGCCTATTTTCAACCTTGAAGGTTCTTAACACGCGGATTTAAGAGAACGGCGGTTGCGATCCAGGAAGTCGACATGAGTGCGAGCCAGGCGACGACAATTTCATTGGTAAACATTTTTTCTCGTTTTTCAACTTCGTCAAGCGAACGGCCGACGAGGACGGTCCCGGAATTTTTTCCCGAGAATGAAGTCACTACGATCGCGGCGCGAACTCCTTCCTTTGGCTCCCACGTAAGTCTGTTTTGGCCATTAGCTCGTGCATACTCCAACACTCCTGCTGGAATTTGTGGGGTGGATCCGTCAAGATTTGCCGACGTACCAACAACTGTATTTTTATCGTCATATAGTATGACAAAAGGACTCAAGGATTTGGAAATATCGATAAATTCAGGAAGCGCAAAGGAGTAGTCGTACAATTCTTCGGTGGCTAATTTACGCGCGATGTCTTCTGACATCTGAATTTGCGGATCATTTGCACTCATCCGAAGATTTTGGTGACCAATAATGTATACAAGACCGCACAATCCGGTGATAATGATCGCGAGCACAATCCACTGTCGCAACATTGCAATCATGATATGTAAATCATACCTCGATACATCTTATTTTGCAAATAAATATTTAATATTCTTTCATTAAGTTCGATTTATCGAATAATCGAACAACGAAATCGTCCACTTCTATTTGAATCTTTTTTCAAGTTGTACACAGTGGATCTAAAAACAAGGATTATTTAATTTTAGTAGAGACTATTAAATAGTGCCTTTGACTCGCTCAAAAAGCTCTTTGCTAATTTCTCTTGCTCGGGGGCTGTTCCACACTGGCATTGCGCGATATATACTCGCTATGGCGTGAACGGTAGACACTGCCACTCCACTTCGTGGAATAATGGGAATAATCATATCTCCCAGAGCCTTTATTCCTCCATATAGTCCTCTTAGTTGTCTCCCTTTTTTTCCAGTTGTGCCAAATGCTTTATGTGGATGCGCTTCCTCGCTGAAACTTTTCGTTACGCCATTATAAAAACGAAGAAAATCGACACTCATATTCCGTGCTGAAAGTATCCATGGCATACTTTTTGGAATTATTCCCATTTCATATGCAAATTGATAGGCTATATATATTTCAGAAACATGATCAACTGCAATATCTACAAATGGACCATATCGTGAATTTCCAAAGCCTTTTCGTGCGGCATATCCATCGGCCGCGTCAAGCGAATGTATCACACCAACGAGACCTGCTAATACATACGGATTGTCTTGTGCGATATCAAATGAAGCTAAAAGAAGGGGGATTCGTGCAATTGAGATTCCATTTGCAAGTGTTAATTCACTCACAATTTGGCGCATAAGTTGTTTATCATAATCCGCATAGAAGGGGAGACTCCCATTACGTTCTAAAATATGGTTTTTTGGTCTTCCAGAAGCTCCGCGGTGATTTCCCAGATATGTCCAACCTTCCTCTTTATGCTCCAGTGCCCAATTGGCAAAAAAAGCTTCCCAGTCATCTCCAGTTAAGCGAATATGATGTGTACTATCCCACTCAAACGCTGGATCATCGACCGCATGAACTTGGTGAACCATTCCATATTTAGAAACTCGAGCCATTGCTGAAACCACAAAGCCTACTCCTTGCAAACTTTCAATATGCTCAAGGCTATTGTGAGAAACTCCTACGCTGTATTCTCTGCGTTCTTGCAGAACTCCAATCATATCCTCGTGTTTTACAGTAACACTTGCCAATCCCTTTTGCTGTAAACTTTTTCCTAATTTCGAGATGCCATGATCTACTTCCAAAACATGTCCATCATTTCCTTCTTCCAAACCGTTTTCTCGAATTAATCCGTCATAAATGAAATGTGTCCGAGCCTTGGCAAGTACATGTTCCCAAGAACTTCTTGTTACTTCAACAGTTTTTGTGGCAGAGATTTGTTCAACCGGAAGGGCGAAGAAATAAAGAAAATCTTGTGGAGATATGATCATAGTTTATTGCAAATCAATTATATCAGAACTTAATTAGACTTCCATGAAAGCCTGAAGTATAATTTCACAATGAGAGAGAAATATACAGTTGAACAAGTGCAAGATGCAATACGGAGAGATCCTGATATTACTGGCAAAGCAAGAGATTCACTTGACGCGATAATTGAAGGGCGACTTCCTGAACACTTTCTTCAACTATTTCGTAGAAAACGAGATGATTATTCGGATGAACTTCCTGACGTAGATGTTCGTGACATAATTGATGCGGGTATTATACAAAATGATTTTAAAGGTAGAATACATACGTATAAATGTCAAGGAAACTATGTTCGTGGACTAAGTTTTTCGTTGACTGTTGCGGTAGATCAAGAAGTGATTACGGATCCGGAAGTAGTTGAAGAAATTATAGGATTCCAGAGAAGTGATCTAGAGTTTTCTCTTGGTGACCCGGGAAATTCGGACAGAATAGCGAGGATAAATGGAATTTTGGATCGTGTGATAAGGTATTTGGAAGGAGAAGTTGGGGGAGAAGAAGATGAAGTCCTTAGCTAGCTCTTTCTTTTACTTCTTCGAATCGTCTATTTTTTATTAAAGATCTAAGGTATGGTCTATAGTGCGTAAATTTACCATGAACTCTCGCATAGTCTTCAGGGCTAACTACGAGTGATTCTTCAAACTCTCTCACCATCGTCTCTTGCTCATCATCTGACAGCCGCATAAATTCTCGAAGTGAAGCAACAACCTGCAAAGACCTCAATCGCATTCCTTCGCCCGTTGGCTCGGGCTCATCTCCTTGCAAAATATAAGGAACTTTTACGGGAAGTGTTGTTCCAACGACTATTTCGTCATCAACGGTAATCAAAATTCTGCGCAGAATATCTCCGTCTCCTAAATCAACCTGATCATGTTCGATTGAGGCAACCGAAACTTCTTTCAGTCGACCCCAACCCGTATGTATCCTCTCACCTATAACGAGGTCACCAGCAGGTCCCCTAACTTCATCAGCTCTAACGTCTCCATCAATCATATTTTCCTATTATAACAAGATATTGTGTTAGTTTCAATTCAATTAAAAAACTGGCGGAGGAGTTGGTAGATATCTTTTCGATGGCCGATGAGAACAATATATACCTCACCTTTCATTTCTTTATACACAATTCTGTAATCTCCAACTCTGACTCTAAACATATCACTATAGCCAGTCAGTTTTTCACCCTTTTTTTGTAGTGAAGGGTCAGTTAAGGATTTTAATTTTTTTACGAGCGAGATTTGATCGATTTTTTGAATCTTTTTTAGCTCTTTTTTTGCACGGGAGGAGAGCGTAATCCTCATAGAGCAAGCTCCTTTAGAACATCTTCAAGGTCATGTCCTTTGCTGAAGTCGGTATTTTCAATTGCAAGTCGATCAACCATATCCTCCATATGAGCAGCAATCATTTCGTAGAGATCTTTTCCTATAAGGTACGCCTCAATCTTATTTCGGTTTTCAACTGCAAGTGGGAAGTCCAGCGCTTCGCTAATCGCTTTAGAAGGATTTACTTTGAGTTGAGATATAGATATTGAGTTCATATAAGTAAATAGTAACAAATCTAAGGTCCCTTGTCAAGACCTATTTATAGGTCATTTCAATATCTTTTTCTGCGTGTAGTTTTGAATTAGTGTACTATACATGAGTGCTTTTTCAGAATCAATATCTTTATTCAATCCATCAAGTAATTCTCTAATATATGGTGCAACTGTTTTCATTTCAACTTCTCTCTTCCTTTTTATTGCCTCATCCAAAAAACGCTGTGCCATCGAATTGGATCCTCTATGCAGTCCTAAAGCGACACGTTTTAAATCGCTCGCTAGAGATTCTAAGATGAATTTATTATCCATAGACAATTTCAAAAAAATATTTTGTCAATTTTTCAAATTCTTCTCGTGTCTTAGCATCTTGAATTTCATTACTTGTATTATTTTGGGAAGGGCGGATGTTAATCAAAACCTCCACCCCACAGATCTTCTTGACTGGATCCCTGTTCTAACAAAATTTTTTCTGAATCGAAATGCCGGTCACATCCGGCAGAACAGACCTTTTGTTTTATATCAATCACAGTTTTTATATACACACCAAACTGTTCTTTCACTTTCTCAAGCTCTTCTTTTGAATACGGTCCACTTTTTGTGATGATCATTAGGTTATTATAGCTCACTCAATAAACTGTCGTATACGTAAGAAAAAGTTTTCCTGCGATGAACACAATTTTTTTCTTTTGTAGATTTACTTTTTCTCTCAAAGAATTTCCATCAAATCGCATGAGAGTATTATAGCAAAGGAATAAGGTTGTTTTATTGATGTCTATTCGAGTGGAGCCGACAGTACGTGAGTGAAACGGGAAACGTTTGTGAAAGAAGGATTATGTGGAGAATTATTATCAAGGGAAAAGCTCAACTTTTATCTAGCTTGACTTTTACATTAATTTTCAACTAAGATAATAAAAGATGAGAAAAAAGAAAAGGAGTAAGAAAACGTACAATTCTTCTAGTAAGAATTTTTTAATTGTAGTGTTGTTACTTATTGTTGCCATATTATTTACTGGCAAAACTTTTCTACAAAAACAGGAGTCCCAATCTAACAATGTGCTAGGATTACTCCTTGCTAAAGGAGATGATGATTCGGATAGTTCGTCTGGAAGTGATTCGTCGGGGAGTGATAACAGTGGTTCGGGAAGCTCAAGTAGTAGTGGATCTGGTTCTTCTAGTTCTGGTTCATCTGGAGGTTCAAACATAATTCCAACACAAACTAAGATAATAAATCCCACAACGGGAGTTCGCACGGAAACAGAGGTGAAACAGGAGGAGGAGCGTACTGAAATAAGACTTAGTGAAGACGAACGTATCAAAACAAGAACAAAAGATGGGAGAACACGAATTGATATAACAGCGGGGGGTATAAAAACGCGCTTTGAAATAAGAGACGACAGGATCGTAATAAAGGCGGAACAGGAAGATGGAACTGAAGTTGAACTTGAAGATGACGCTATTTTTAAGATTGAGGAAAGATTGGCAACAGATCAGATAAAAATAGCAACAGATGAAGCAAATAGATTTATAATACAACGAGGGACTGCTGGGGCTGTTAGTGAATTTCCCCTTTCTATTGATCTTGCAACAAACACACTCATTATCAACACTCCTTCAGGACAAAAAAACGTGGCGGTACTTCCGGATCAAGCAGTGCAAAATCTTTTAATTGCGAACATTGTTAGCCGTTTAGGTGGAAGTACGGTTGTGAATTCCTTTCGAACCGGCGAGACATCAACGCTTGCTCAAGTTATAACACTTGGTGAGCAAAATGGTGTTCCAATATATGAAATAAATGGAATTTCTGATCAAAAATTACTTGGTATTATTCCGGTAACGATTGAAAAGACAATTGATGTATCTGCCGAAACAGGAGGCGTTGTCTCAACTCAAGTCTCATTTGTTAATCAGATGTTAGATCTTCTCTCTTCCTAAACTCCATAATTGTCTTGAAGCTTTAAAATTGTAAGTCCAGGTCAAAGGTTTTGGGCGAAGTCGAAGGATTAGAACTTATTGAGTACAAACATATTAATTTTGCAAATAATTATCAATGTTTTCTATTACTTGTTTTGTAAGCCTTTCCTTTGTTTCAACAGGTAATCCATTGGTCGGTTTTGAGAAAATTACGTTTTTAGTATCTTTCAAACTTTCGTAATAATCTCCCGATGAATATCTATCAAACATCGCATAGTTTTGCCCTTTTTTAATCCAGTTCATAAAATTATCAATTGAGAACACTTTACCAAGACAGGTGTTGATAAGTATCTTATCTGGCTTCATAAGGTCAAATTCGTGAGCGGTAAAAATTTCAGTATTCTTGGGAACTTGTAAAGTCACAATATCTGAATTTGTAATCAGGTCATCAAGCGACATGAATTGAACATCGTCCGACTCAATATCGGGCTTTCTTGTTTTACTGGTGTAAATAACTTTCATTCCAAATCCTTTTGCAAGTCGTAGTACCCGTACCCCGATTGCCCCCATTCCAACGATTCCAATAGTTTTACCGAATAACTCTGATGGATATTCTCTCCACTGATATTTACCAAAGCCTTTTACAAGATCAAGTAGTAATGCAAAAATAAATTCTGCGGTTGCTTCATCTCCATAGTGTTCAACATTAGTAACTGCTATGCCTTTTGATTGTGCGAAACCGACATCAACATTATCCATATTTGTTGCACAAATACCGATATATTTAAGCTGAGGCAATTTCTCTAAAACATTCCTTGTGATCTGGCTTTCCCATGATACAAGGATTGCATCAGCGTCCCTAATTCGTTCGATGGTTTCTTTTTCGGAGGAAGGGTGGGTATCAGGAGATGCAATAGAGGATTCAGCATATTTCTTTAGTTTATCTCTTAAATCTTCTGTTGTATTAAGTGGTCCAGTGATGACAATCTTATTGAACAGATTCATGTTGGAATTATAGCACTTTTCCTAGAAAGGTTCGAACGTCTATGTCCCTTCCCACAATTTCGTGGCTGAAAGATGATATAATTACTCTTACACCAGGGATGACAGAGTGGCCAATTGTACGAGACTGTAAATCTCGCGGCGTAAGCCTACGGAGGTTCGAATCCTCCTCCCTGGACTGTGAAGCAGAGCAAAGCTCGCTTCACAGTCATGAAGTGATCTTTGATCTACTTCATGACCCAAGTTGACTCTAAGAGTCATATGAAAAAGCTTCAATACTGTGTTTACGTACTTTTGAGCCAAAAAGACAACAACTTTTACATTGGATATACAACTAATCTTCATCAAAGACTAACTTCCCATATTCAAGGAAACTCAAAAGCAACAGAACCTCGTCGCCCATTTACTTTACTTTTCTGTGAATATTATCTATCAAAACACGATGCAACTCGGAGAGAGAAATATTTTAAAACAACGATCGGAAAAAAAGTTCTGCGGTTAATGTTAAAAGACAGTCTTGCAAAAAGAATAGATTCTGACTTCTGATATACTTTTTTAATGGTTAAAAAGATTCTTTTAAACAATCAAGAATTCACTTTTACAGAAAACGATTTGCCGATTTTAATTCATGGGGCTCATAAAGCTGGTTCTTCTCTATTCACAATTACTTTAATCTCTAAACTATGTATGCATGGATCAAAGATTTTATTTTTCTCTGGGTATGAAATGGCCAAAGACGAATTCAGAGCTCAAGTTGAGGATATTGATACAGATAAAGTAGAAATTATTAAAAGAGGCGATGAATATGATTTTCTCAAAACGATAGAAAATATAAAAGATATAGATGAAAGAGTATTGCTAATAAAAAACGTTGAATTGTTGGGCGAAAAAGCACATCTAAAATTTAAAGATAAGACGAAATTAGTTATTTCAGGAGATATAGAAAAATGTTCTTTTAAAGAGGAACTTTTGAATATCCCATATAGAACCATCATCTTATTTTCAGATTTATCTAACTATTCTAAAGTTATTCCTTATGAGCTTCAACAATACGAAGGTTATATATGGGGTAGTAAAAAGGGCGTTGTAAAAATTGACGTTCGCTGGTAATACGTCCCAACATATTTAACCAGCACTACGCTGATGCTTTAGTATCTCCGCTCATTCCATTCGCTCCGACCTGGACTCGGTTTTTATCTTTCGCAACAATCTTCCTGAGTAGAGATAATAACCGGTTAGAACTTCGTGATATACTTTTTATATGGAAAAGAAAATAAAAAGTTATAAGTATAAGAATCTTACATTTCTTGCAATAAGCCTTTTTATTGCATTTGTGCTCCTGCGAAATGAGACATTTCACTCATATCTTTTGCATCTTGGTAATCTTGGATACATTGGTGCGTTTATAAGCGGAATATTATTTGTATCAACATTTACTGTTGCCCTTGCTACTCTTGTCCTTTTGGTTTTATCCGAGGGTCTTTCACCTATTGAAATTGGTATTATTGCAGGACTTGGTGCGGTTATAGGGGATGTAGTAATTTTTCGTTTTGTAAAAGATAGTCTAGCTCAAGAAATTGGTTCTATTTATAACTTATTTGATCATAATCATCATTTAAAAAAAGTTTTGCACACAAAATATTTCAGTTGGACGCTACCAGTTGTCGGAGCACTGCTCATTGCTTCTCCATTACCAGATGAAATAGGAGTAAGTCTTATGGGCTTATCAAAAATGAAGATTCCACAATTTTTATTATTGTCATTTGTCTTAAACAGTATTGGTATCTTCTTAGTAATTCTTGCCTCAACAGTTATTAAACCATAAAAGTAAAATATTTATAGAGGCACCGATCGCAAACCTAAAAAAGACCTCTCACTCTTCAAAATAATTAAACACAGACTCTGATATTTTAGCCATGGCTTCTTTTGCATCTGGAGTATATTTACTATTTGACATGAGAACAATCACATAATCGCCCTTATTAGCGTAAATAATCCCCGCATCATGGGCGAATTCCCCTAAATCCCCAGTTTTATGCCCCAGTATCGTCGATTCCGGCAAATATTTCGGCAACACTTCATTTATTTGCTGTTTTTTCAATAAATCGATCATTTTTGCCCTATTTTGTGCACTTCCCAGCTCTTCGTTATACAATTTCTCAAGAAAAAGGGCTATATCTGCGGCTGTGGTTTTGGGCGGATTGCTCACTTTTGACTCTTCAAGCCCGTGGGCGGCCAAAAACTTTTTAATATTTGTAAGTCCAACTCGATTCACGAGTACATACGCCGCATAATTGTGGGAAATAGTGATCATTTGGTTAAGCGCACTCGCAACAGTTAAGGAAATTGTGCCTTCCTTCATCTCTGCTTCCTCGGTGGCAATATCGTACTTCTCATTAAGTTTCACTACATCTGCTTCAACCGTTTCCGTTTCCTTCAGTGTTCCTTTCTCAATCTGATCAAATACCGTGGCCATAACCCATAATTTATAGAGACTTGCTGACTGAAAGACTGTATGTTCATTTAAATAGTAGGTTTCCTCTGTTTTAAGATTTTTTATAGCCACGGCAACGATCCCATCCACATCCTTTATCTGATTTGCAACGATTACTTTCAACGGAGACGTGGTTGGAGTGGGATAACCGCCAAAAAAAATAAATGGACGACCTGGTTTAGTATCGTGTTTACTACTTCCTGCTCTTGTCGCCATAAGCATATTTGTTGTCAAGTTATAACTTAGTATTCCAATACATAGGGTAACAAAACACATGAAAATTGTTTTCAGCTTACTACTTCGTTTTCTCCGATAGGATGTTTTAAGCGGGGTGTAGTTAATCGGAGTGTGCATAGCGGAGATTATAACTTTTTCCCAAAAAAATCAACACTTATTCACAGGAATTTCTCCAGAGAGGTTGAATATGTAGGGAATTATTATATGGTATACTCAAACATATGAACATTCAAATAGCAACGCAACTGGCAACACCCGTTTTAAAGGAATATGGTATCAAACGAGCCTCTTTATTTGGTTCATTAGTAAAGGGCAATATGAGTTCTGATAGTGATATTGATATTCTTGTTGAAACACCACCGAAATTTGGGCTTTTCAAATTTTCTCGTATGCGATTAGCCTTACAAAAAGCTCTTCAAAGAGATGTAGATCTGGTTACCTATAAGAGTATTAGTCCTTATATGAAAGAAAGCATATTAGGATCTACTTACATTCTGTATGAAGCGTGATGCCTATATTAAACATATTCTTAATGCAATAATTGCGATCGAAGAATTTACTCACAATGTATCTTACGAAGACTTTGTGACAAATAATGAAAAGCAATCTGCCGTGATACGTCAATTTGAAATTATTGGCGAAGCTGTGAACCAACTTGAAAAGGCATTTCAAGAAGAAAATAAATCTTTGAGAGATATACATATTCCTATTGAGGAGATCGTAGAAATGAGAAATATTCTTATTCATGAATACTTTGGAGTAGATTTAGAACTAGTTTGGGATACTCTTAAGGAAGACCTTCCGAATCTGAAGACACAATTAAAAAATGTAACTGACTAAATTCGCCCAAGGTTCAATTCCTTAGTATATTCAGCTTTTCTGCACATTCTTCCGCTGTCATATTTGTATTGTCTATTTTTTCATCATAAACAGTGAGCTCTTGCTGCCATTTATAAACAAGCCTAAATTCTTCTTCTGTTATAGAATGGTCTCTTGCCATAAATCGTTTATGAGCTTCTTCAAATGAAGGCATAAGTAAAACAATCTTTAATTGGTAGTCTTTGAGCAACTCTTGATAAAGTTGGGCTGTGTCATTTTGAAGTACATCAAGAATGAGTACGTCACTACCATTATTCTCAAAATTTATTGCTCGTGAACAAGCATTCTCTACTCCAAGTTTTTGTTGGTTTTTTCCTTCTTTACCATCCCATGGAGCTTTATGTGGGATAATCATGTGTCGTAAAACATCAACATCAATAACGATACACTTTGTCCTTTTTTGATAGACAATATGTGAAATAGTGTTTTTTCCACTTGCAGCAGGACCTGTAAGAATAATTATCACAAAGAAAGTATATCAAATGTCTAGGTAGTAGGTCTTAAAAGGATCCGATATAGAGCTCCATCGCCTCTTTTGCCATTTTTTTAGCTTCTGATAAGTTTTTTCCATACGTAACACTGATAGCTTTTCCAGGGCAAATCTGGTAGAATACAAGCATGACAGTCGCCAAAAGTGAATTTTATTTAGCCTTACAACAAGTCGCAACTGAACGGGGAATTTCCCCAGAAGAAGTTATTATCTCCATAAAATTGGCGGTTTTGGCCGCGTATCGCAAAGATTATCACCCCGATATTCCTGAAGATCAACAAATGGAAGACCTGTACGAAGTTCATTTGGATGAAAATACGGGCGAAACAAAAATTCTTAAAGATGGAGAAGATATTACGCCTGCTGGATTTGGTCGAATTGCCGCACAAACGGCACGGCAAGTAATCATGCAAAAAATTCGAGAAGCTGAAAAAAAGACGATCGTTGGACACTACCAAACACAAATTGGGACTGTTGTGAAAGGTCGAATAATTCGATTTGAAGGAAAAACAATTATTGCAGATATTGGCCGGGCTGAAGGGGTAATGCCACCTGAGGAACAAATGCGAAACGAGCCATATGACCTCAATACCTCACTCACCTTTTACATCAAAGAAATTCGAGAAGATGATTTCCGAGGCTCACGGATCATTATTTCCCGTGCCCATCCAAAACTAGTTGAGGAACTGTTCAAAAAAGAAGTTCCTGAAATTGCAAATGGCACGGTGCAGATCAAAAATGTGGCTCGAGAACCGGGCGAGCGCAGTAAAATTGCAGTTTTTTCCACTCAAAGTGGTGTTGATCCAGTTGGGGCATGTGTGGGTCAGCGTGGTATGCGGGTAAAATCTGTAACCGATGAACTTGGTGGGGAAGAAAAAGTAGATATTATTCAATACAACGACGATATTGCCTTCTTTGTTCGCGAAGCGCTGTCGCCCGCCCAAACCATCTCCGTAGAGATTGATAAAGAGCGAAAAATCGCAACCGTTACCGTGGATGCCACACAGGCACCTTTGGCCATCGGTCGAAATGGAGTGAATGTAAACCTTGCCGGCCGGCTGACAGAGCTTGAAATAAACGTAGTTCAAGCAAAAAGTGAAGAAATACCAGAAGAAAAAGAACCCGAAGAAAAAGTAGATACAAAAGTTGAACCAGAAGTTGAAGATGGGAAGTAATTATGGCAGAAATAAAAGATCGTGCACCAGTTGTGGTTGTGTTGGGCCATGTAGATCATGGCAAAACTACGCTTCTTGACTATATCCGTAAATCGAATCGGGCTAGCCGCGAAATTGGTGGAATTACCCAAACAATTGGAGCCTACACCGCTTCAGTTAAGACAGCAGATCTTCCGGTAAACAAAATCACCTTTATCGATACTCCAGGTCATGAAGCATTCACTAAACTGCGCCTCCAAGGTGCAAATGTCGCTGATATTGCCATTCTTGTGGTTGACGGTGTCGACTCACTTATGCCCCAAACGCTTGAATCCATAGCTCACATCCAAAATGCCAAAATTCCCTATGTAATTGCGGTCAATAAAATGGATATGCCCGGGGCAAGCCTTGAAAAAGTAAAAAAAGACCTCTCAATTAAGGGAGTTCTCGTGGAAGGAGCTGGTGGAGATGTGCCAGTTGTGCCAATTAGCGCCAAAACAGGGGATGGAGTGGATCATTTGCTTGAAACAGTGCTTGTTATGGCCTCTATGCACAAACTTACCTATACAGAAGATGGCGACTTGCAAGCATACATCATCGAATCAAAAACAACCCGTGCGGGGATTGCACTCTCTGTGATTGTTAAAAACGGAAAACTTTCTGTCGGCGATACAGTGTTCGCAGGCACGCAGGAAGCAAAAATCAAATCACTTATGAATGACGACGGTGTGCAAGTTCGTGAGGTTTTGCCCTCGGATCCGTGCGTAGTACTCGGATTTAAGGAGCTTCCAGAAGTGGGAATCTCGCTCACTAAAAAATCTGCAATACGGGAGGTGCCGCAAGGCATGAAACCCTCCCCTACGGATAATGAAAATGAGGTACCGTTTGATCATTTTGCGATCATTCCAGAGGAAGCTAAAAAGCTCAAAATTGTGCTCAAAACAGATACACAAGGTTCGCTTGATGCGCTTCTTGCCAGTCTAAGCCAAAATACCAATATTGAGATCATTCTTTCCGGACTTGGCGACATCTCAAAATCAGACATTTTCCTGGCAAAAGTAACCGGAGCAATCGTCATCGGTTTCTCACTGGGTGTCGATAAATTATCCGCAGAACTTGCCAAAGAAGAGCGAGTTGTAATTAAGACCTATAACATAATTTATGAACTGCTTGAAGAACTCTTTGAAGTATCTGACCTGATTGCTGAAAAAGAGCAAAAAGAAAAAAGTGTGAAGGGAGAAGCAAAAATTGTAGCTACATTTGTCATTGAAAAGGAAAAAATTGCAGGTATGAAGATCATAAAAGGAAAGATAAATATGAATGATACAGTGGAACTTTATCGCAACGAGAAGCTCATAACACAGTCAAAAGTAGTATCGCTTCGCCAACGGGCAAAAACAGTGCCTGAAGTAAAGAAAAATGAGGAAGCTGGCGCACTGTTTTATCCAGAACTTGACTTTGTGGTGGGTGATGTGATAAAATCTTATAGTATATGAACAATGACGGTTTAATGTCTAAAGTACAACAACTACTTGAGACAAAAATGGTCTTTTCAATTGCGCTTCCTGCAAACCCATCTATCGACGCACTTGCGGCCGCTACATCTCTTTATATGGGGCTTGTTAAAATGGGAAAAGGCGCAAGTATTGCCTGTTCGACCCCTATCGATCCTACGTCAGGACTTGTTGGGCTTGATAAAGTGCAGAGAGAGCTCGTTTCTGTGGGAGATAATTTAGTCGTCTCTTTCCCCTATGTTGATGGGGCTATTGATAAAATCACCTATACCATCGAAGGAAATGTCTTTAACCTGGTAATTGCACCAAAAGAAGGTCACCCAAAACTCGATCCACAAAAGGTAAATTACAGCTACAAAGGCGGAAAAAGCGAGGTAATCATCGTTATAGATGCGCCCACACTTGGAGTTTTGGGCGATCTGTACACAAATCAGCAAGATGCCTACACCGGAGTTGAGATCATCAACCTCGATCGTCATTTAACGAATGCAAGCTTTGGTTCAGTAAACATCGTTGAAAAACAACGTTCATCTACCTCTGAAATTGTGTTTAATTTGCTTAAAGCGTTGAGTTTTGGTATTGATAAAGATATTGCCACAAACCTCTATGCTGGAATTCTTTCAGCAACCAATAACTTTACGTCATATTCGGTGAACGCTGATACGTTTGAAGCAAGCGCACAACTTTTGAAGCTGGGAGCGCTCAAAAAGTCTGCATTTCGCCCAAGCCCCCAAAGCATGACTACAGGCGCACCGTATATGCCGCAACCGATGCCTAGCATGCCACGATCTGTACCAATCCAAATGCCGCAAGTTCAAGAAGTACAGCCATCACCTCAAATCAATGAGATTGTGCCAGATGAAGAAGAACTTGTTCCAAGCTTACCCAAAGAAGACTTAAATACTGGTCCTGAAACGGTCGAAAACAAGGAAGTTCAATCGAACGAAACTACGGCCAAAGAATGGCTCAAACCCAAGATTTTCAAAAGTGGGGGGCTAGTGTAATCAACGGTACCGCTTGATACCTGTACGGCTGCTCCATATTCTATATTTTCCTCGATACGTTATTTCTCGTATCAAAGGGGCCCTCAGTGTACGTGTAATCCCAGTGATATTCGAAATAAGCGTATCATCGGGAAATATAACTGAAATTCGCCGTATGAGAAAAAGGCACCTTTGCTTATTGGTATAATAAGAACCTATGGAACCGACTTGGATTATTTTCGCAGTAATCATTCTTTTTACAATCTCACTTTTTCTCATTCGCATGTGGATTGTGGATTCTTCTAAAAAATCGGGCAACTCTGAAGAACTCATGGGCTGGCTTCGGGATGTATCTTCTCGCATTGAGTCCCAAAGCGCGGCGACAGATCAAAAACTGTCGAACGCAACCGCTGTTATTTCCCAAGTTCAGAAAAATATTGGCGAGTTTGCAGAAATTGGGCGGGGAATGCGGGAACTCCAAGAGTTTTTAAGTTCCCCAAAAATTCGTGGAAACATTGGCGAACAAGTTTTGAAAGAACTTCTTTCTCAATTTTTACCTGCAAAAACATACACACTCCAATACTCATTCAAAACTGGTGACAAAGTTGATGCGGTGGTGAAAACATCTCGCGGACTCATCCCTATTGACGCAAAATTTCCCATGGAAAATTTCAAAAAACTTATGAGCGAAGAGTCTGCAACGGTTCGCGAAGGACATCGAAGAGAATTTGTGCGAGATGTGAAAAAACACATCTCGGATATTTCGAAAAAATATATCCTCGTTTCAGAAGGAACGGTTGATTATGCGCTCATGTATATTCCATCGGAGGCAATTTATTACGAAATCATTGTGAATGATGAGCTTCAAACATATGCATCTGCCCGGCGCATCATGATCGTCTCGCCGATGAGTTTTTATGCCTATTTACACGCAATTCTCATGTCTTTTGAAGGAGAAAAAATACAAACGCGTGCCGCAGAAATCTTAACTGCGCTTCGCGACTTGAAAAAAGATTATGACAAAACGGACGAAGCCTTCAATGTCTTAAACCGACACCTTACCAATGCCTACAATCAAGCAGGACAAGTGACCAAATCGTTTAGTTCGTTTGGGAATAAGCTGGAGGAGGCGAAAATGCTGGAGGGAGGAGAATCTCCTTGACAACGTGATCGTATTTGTTCTATATTGAAACCTATGGACGAAGAGCTTACGAAAATGCGACGGTACATGTTGCATCATCGAATTGTTACGTATGCGATGGTTCTTTTTTTGGTGCTTCTCACCTTCATTCTCATTAGCGTTTCCCGACAAGTCCAAGACGAACAGGCTATGCTTCTTGATTCGCAAGCACGGGCAACTACACTAAGTCAAGCACAAAGAACATGCATACTCGGTCAACCTGCACGACTGACATATAACGGTATAAATTCTTGTTATTTTGGACAATACCAATCGGTATCAGTGCGATGTAACGCGGGAGACCAAGCAAAAATTATTGATGCGTCAGCCCTTGGACAACGTAACAATAGTTGTGCAAGTCAAAATGTCCTGCAAAATGCCGCATATGCGTATTGTGGATGCCCAATTCCTGGAGCAGCTGTTCCCCCAACTGCCGTTCCAACCAGAATACTCCAGACTATACCAATTGTTGCCAACCCTATGCCTGGATTATCACGTTGTAAAAAAGGGATTAACAGCTTTTTAACAGGTGATCTATGTCCAAGCGACGATAATCTATATCTAAACGCATCGTATGTTTGTCATGGTGGGAAAAAAGGTACGTTAGGCAATAAAGTAGACTGTTATGACAGTGCACAACTGATTTCTTTTGCAAGGACTACGTGTGCAAAGGAGTCAAGTTGTAAGTTTAAGTTGCTAACGACACCTACAGTACCGGTGAAAAGTAAACTTACTCCCACAGATATTCCCTTTCCTACATCCGATCCTCGATAAAATCCACTTGCAAGTGAACGATCGTTCTCATATACTTTTCATAAAGTGATTTTACATATAGACGGTGATTCTTTTTTTGCAAGCTGTGCGCAGGCGGTGTATCCGCATCTGCGTGGAAAACCGGTCGTGACGGGGAGCGAACGAGGAGTTGTCACTGCGGCCTCAACCGAGGCAAAAAAGCTTGGGATTTCCCGACAAACTTCAATGTACGAAATTAAGAAATATTTCCCTCAATGCATCATCGTTGAGTCAAATTATGAAATTTATGAATTGTTTTCACAGAAAATGTTTGCAATTCTGCGCAGATACTCGCCTGACGTGGAAAAGTATTCGGTGGATGAGGGGTTTGTGGATTTGAGTGGAGTTTTGAAGTCGAGGAGGAGAGAAGGAGATTGGGCGATAGGGTGGGGCGGGGGCGAGGAGGATGAGAGGAGGAGATTGGGGGAAACAATTAAAAACGAAATTGAAAAGTCTTTGGAGATTTCTGTTTCGGTTGGGATTGGGCCGAATAAGAGCATTGCTAAACTGGCGTCTAATTTTCAAAAACCAAGTGGACTGACTGTTGTAAAACCAGAAGAGATTGAAAACTTTCTGAAACAGATTCCTATTGAAGATGTGTGGGGAATTGGGAGGGCGACGACGAAACTCTTGCAGAATTATCGGATTAAAACCGCTGGTGATTTTGCGAAGAAAGATGAAAAGTTTGTTCGGGCGGTTTTAACAAAGCCAGGAATTGAGATTTGGCACGAATTGAATGGCGAGTATATTTTTACTATCGATCCCACAGTGAAAACTTCTTTTCAATCAATCTCATCAACACACACATTTACTCCGCCCTCGTCAGATAAAAACTTCGTTTACAGCCAGCTCGTTACTAATTTGGAGTGCGCGTGCCAAAAAGCGCGTTTGTATAATTTACATACAAATAAAATAAGTTTTTTTCTCAAAGGACAAGATTTTTCGTATAAATATGGTGCTATTGATTTACCTGAAAAAACAGCAACACCAACGGTTATTATGAAAAAAATGCATGGTATCTTTAATACTCTATTTCAGCAGGGAAAACTGTATCGGGCAACAGGCGTAATTCTTTCCAATCTTTCAAAAATGGAGGATGTGCAGGAATCGCTTCTTGAAGATCAAGTACAAACGGGGAAGTCGAGTGCGGTTTTTGGTGCAATAGATGGACTTTCGAGGAAGTATGGGGAGCGGGTGGTGAAAACCGGCTCGACTATGTTTTTGGGGAAACAAAAACATGTTAAAGGAATTGGCTTGCCGAGGTTTGAGGTGGAAGTATGACTCTCGTCATCCTGAACTTGTTTTGGCCTGCCTGCCGGCAAGGCAGGGATCTCAATTTCCCTCGATACGTTATTTCTCGCATCAAAGGGGCCCTCAGTGTACGGTGTAATCCCAGTGATGCTCGAAATAAGCGTATCTTCGGGAAATAATATGTCATTCCCGCGAAGGCGGGAATCTAAACAAATTCCTTCAAAACCTTAAAATCTGCGAGGAGTACTCCTTTTTTACTCGCTCCGTAGAGCGCAACAGCCGGGTGCAGAAGGGGGATGATTTTGACGGTTCCCCAAGACGAGGGCGCTTCAAAGATTTGTCCATGAAGCTTACTAATGGGTCCTGATTCCATAAAAAGTTCAAATTTATCCATAATATATTTCATTGAAAACCGGCCCAAAGTGGCGAGTACTTTTGGCTGGATTATGTCAATCTGACGATCTAAAAATGGAGTATAGAGCTCAATTTCTTCAGGAGATGGGTCGCGATTTTCGGGCGGTCGATCTTTTACCACATTGGTCACATATACATCTTCTCGTTTGAGATCAATCGAAGCAAGGAGCTCGTCAAGAATTCGCCCCGATGCCCCGCAAAATGGACGGGCCTGTTTTGCCTCATTTTCCCCCGGAGCTTCCCCGATAAACATAATGTTTGCATAGTGATTTCCTTCACCAATTACGGGGTGAAATCCATTCTTTTTTCGATACTCAAAAAGCGGAGACTCTTTGAAATCTAGAAGTTCATCGCGGATTTGTTTGAGAGCACTGTATCGAGTGTCCGTAGAGTCATTCATCTTATTTAACCATCTGTTCAAGTACCATATTAACAATGGCCAAAACGAAGCTAAATGCCAGCGCCCACCAAAAGCTTGAAACGGTAAACCCAGCAACGAGTGAGCTGACGAGCATGATGATGAGTGCGTTTAGAACAAAGGTGAAAAGTCCAAGTGTTAATAAATTAATTGGCAAGGTTAAGATGAGGAGGACCGGTTTAAGGAACGTATTTACAAGTGCCAGGACTATCGCGACGACGAATGCGGTTTGTAAATCTGGAATTTTAACTCCAGAAGCAAGTAACCAAGCCGCAACATATACAGAAACAGTATTTACGATAAGCGAAAGCACTATTCCCATGAAGATAGTATGACCGAATCTACTATTTTTGTCAAGTCATCATTAAAACCTCCTCGCTTACGTCTGGAAATGATGTGATTGTCGAAAAATGGTCCATTGCGTGCTTAATAATAAGTTTTACTCCCAGTTTTTCTTTCAAAATATCTCCATACTTCAAATCGACATATGGATCATTGTCTGATTGTATTGCAATAAAATGGTTCGCTTTAGTTTTTATTTTCTCAAAATCAATTTCATCTACAAAAAAATTTGTCAGCTCGCTATATCCCACATCGTCGGTAAATCCAGCTATCATAACTACTCCCCCAACTTTTTGATTTTCATCGAGTGTTTCCAAATATTTAAGTATTGTGATACAACCAAGACTATGACCAATTAAAAAAAGATTTTCATTTGGGACCCCCGCGACCTCTTTGAGTTTTGGTAACCATGTCGCAAGTTTGGGAGACATTGTTTCTGGCATTTCGGGAACTTGTACTTCAAAACCTCTCTCCTCAAGCTCTTTTTTAGTTTGCGGATACCAACAATAGTCAGGAGTTCCTTCCCAGCAGTGAATAATTACAACTCGTTTCATATCTGCCCCATTATACTTAAGAAAAATTCTTTATCTTTTGGATGTGTTAAGTAACTTGCTACTTCGCTCTTATCAATCCATTTTGCTTCTGGGTTGTTGGGATCTTTGGGAGTCAAATTCTGTTTATCAGCTTTAAATAAGAACATATGAATTGTTTTAAGTTCGGATTGATCATCTTCCCCGGCGATTCCAATTCGATTTCGAGTATAACTTCCTAAATCTTTAACAAGCGTTATATTTATAATTCCCGTTTCTTCTTCAATTTCTCGTTTTGCAGCATCAAGTGGCTCTTCACCTTCATCGATATGACCTTTCGGAAGTGACCATGAATTACTATTTTGACTTGTGATAGCAACTTGTCCAAATTGATTTACAACCACACCACCTGCAATTTGTGTTTCTGTCATATGTACTAGCAATTATACACTTCTTTAGTATACTTGGTAAATTATGACAAAATTTATTGCTGAGTCGGTAAGTTTCATGCACCCCGATAAAATCTGCGACCAAATTTCTGATTTACTTCTGGATGAATATTTACGACAAGATCCCCATTCTCGAGTTGCTATCGAGACAGCCGGTGGGCACGGTAGAATTGCGCTTTTTGGAGAAGTGACATCAAAGGGGTTGGTTGATAGCAAAGCTGTTGTAAAAAAATATTATCAAAAACTCACGGGGAATGATATTAACGTTGTTTCATATATTACTCGTCAATCTCCAGAGATATCTATGGGAGTAGATAGTGGTGGAGCGGGGGATCAGGGAATAATGGTCGGGTACGCATGTGCTGAAAATGACCAATTCATTCCCCACGAAATGTATTTGTGTCGCAAGCTTCTTGAAGGATTTAAAGTTGATGCAAAATCGCAAGTTACTATCGATAATGGAAAAATAACGTCGGTTGTGCTTTCTGTGCAGGGGAAAACGCAAATGGCGCTCGCAAAGCATATTCATAAACGCAAAATTAAGGTTCACCCAAAAAATATATTTGCAAACTTTACCGGCTCATTTGATGTTGGGGGGTTTGATGCTGACAGCGGATGCACGGGCCGAAAAATCGTCGTTGATGCGTATGGTCCTCGAGTTCCTGTGGGGGGAGGCGCATTTTCGGGGAAAGATGCGACAAAAGTTGATCGCAGTGGAGCGTATATGGCCCGTTTCATCGCGCTTCAGCTTCTCAAGAAAAAAGGTGCTCGCGAAGTACTTGTCAAACTAGGGTACGTGATCGGAAAAGCTGAGCCACTTATCAAGATAGCACTCATCGATGGAGTGGAAGAATTATTTGACTATGATTGTCGACCAAATGCGATCATTGAACGACTTGATTTACGAAAACCGAAATTTCTCAAAACCGCCCGCAACGGACACTTTGGGAAAATAGGAAAGTATACATGGGAAGTGGTTGAATAAGAGTATTACTCCTTAACAAATTTAAAACGGGGAACATTCTTACCATCTTTTACTACATTCTCTTCAAACATTTTTTTTGGCCGAACCCAAATTTTACTTCTCGGATTATCGTACAGCGCCTCATACACCACAAGTTCTTCCAAATCCTCACTACTTCGTGCAATAGAAATAACTCGATAGAAATTCCCTTTGTGATGCTTATATTTTCCCCCAATTTTCAATTTTTGCATATTACTTCTTCAAATATTCTTTTCGTAGTTCCATCCAAATCTTTCCCATCAAATTTTTTCCCTTTTTATCTTCTCCCCACCCCCACTGCGAGTCTCGCCAGGAATCCTCAATTATTTTTCTTTTTCCAGATTGTATCAACTTCTTGAGAACATAGGGATGTTGATTAATTTTATGCCGAACGATATTCTTCATAATCTCAACCTTTATTTCATTCCAGTTCGCAGTCCGTTTATCCTTATTTCGAACGGCAATTCTTCTTGCCTCGTCTGCAGATTTTACATTCTTTATCTCGTTATATATTTTAGAATCTGTTGTTTCAAATTTAGCTGCTTGGAATGCATGTTCAACTGTTGGCCATAAGGTCCCTTTCCACTTTACCTGAAATGAGGAAAAATTATCGAAGATATAATATTCTTTCGGATAAAAGAAGGCAGGATCTTTTGGTCCCGGACTATTCACTCGATCATGAATTGATCTTTTCATGTAATGTTATTTTACTATAGTTTGTCAATTCTGGGATCCTATCACTGCGGCTTTCGGCCTTCGTTCCAGGATGACAAAGCTGTCATTCTGGAGGGAGTGTAACGAGCGATAGAATCTCATAAACTCTCATATAAATCACTCCAATTAGGATTAATTGATTCTATAAGTAAATTTTTCTTTCGTCTAACGAGATTCTTTATTTGCTTTTCTCTCAGAATTGCATTCTCAATAGAAGTATGAATTTCATACCAAACTAATTTTGATACATTGTATTGACTGGTAAATCCATCGGATACTTTGTTGACGTGCTGCCAGACTCGAAGTTTGAGATTATTCGTTACTCCAGTATAAAGCACAGCATTAGTCTTATTGGAAAGGATGTATGTTGCGTATAGTTTAGTGGCTGACATATATATTGTCATTCTGGAGCGAAGCGATAGAATCTCAATCTGGGATCCTATCAGTCGCTACGCTCCTTCCAGGATGACAGAGGGTATTAATAACTTTCTGTACCTCTTTCAAAAATTTCATTAGGAGATTATATCATCTCGATTTAATCGCAGTTGCAGTCGGTACCTTGTTTGGTGTGGATTTTTTTCAGTCCACGCCACGTTATGTGCTTCACATTTTTTCCAACTCTTCTTTCACCCATGCAAGCTTATCTTCAAGATGCTTCTTTTTTGCTTCGAGATGTTCTTTTGAAATCTTATGATCTTCACAGCAATCCATTGACCACATTCCACCCCCATGTGAATGTCCGCTATCTCCACAGTTTCCACAACCATTATCGTGATGTGACATATATTTTCACCTCCTTCGACCGCCGAAGTTTTAACGAAGGCGGTTTTAACTTTAAACAATCTATGATACTATATTTCCTCAAGAAACTTGCTGTTTACCTGAAAGTAATCGATACAACTTAATGACTCCCCAGAGCAAAATAGCATATACAATCATTGCAACAATAGTTGCAGGCTCAAGCACCGATGCTGTTTCAATTCCTTGGGAAACTGCTCTACGGAATATTCCTTCAAATGGCATGATAATAATTCCGGATAATCCATAAATGAACGTCACAAACGAGCTTATTATACTTGCTCCCAAAAGTTTAAGAATGAGACGAAATGTGAGAAGGATCTCAAGCGCTCCAAAAAAGAAATAAATAGAATACTCGACCGTTTGCGAATTTGTAGCTGTTACTTCAACAGGAGAGACTACAACTGATTCATTATCACTCTTTTGCGTTGTTACCGTTTCTTTTATAAGTTCTGCCATATATTCACCTCCTTTGACCGCCATAGCTTTAGCGAAGGCGGTTTTACATTTATTTGCAACTATCATCACTCGCAAATTCATTGAATTTATACAATAATAGTACTCGTGCTTGACTGTAATAACAAGGAGAGAGTTACTTGTTTGAAAAAGAATCAAGAAGTTGCATTATTTTTCCAAACTCTGTCTTCTCAGGTTCTTGAAGATTCTTTAGATCGCCCAGAAAGTGATTGATGAAGTCACTCGTATACTTTTCTTCATCAGTTACCGAGGTCACTTTTCCAAATTCTGGAGAATCAATTTCTTTTAGATATGGTTTGGTAAATTCAGAAATTCGGGTGTCAGTAGCAGGAATTATTACCGTTGAAAAACTAATATACATTTTTTTTCCATTTGATTGCGTCATTGTTTTAATGATGCGAAGGTATAAATTCACACTTTTTGCGTTAAGCGGGCCCATATCGCGAGGAATAAATGCATAATAATCGTATGAACTATCAGAGGAAAACTTCTTTCCGGCAGGACCGATGAACGGGTACCCGCCATGTCCAAGTTCGATTGAGGCATCATCATAGACATACAATATTGGATCCTGTGAAGCTTTACTCGTACCACCTGAAATAAGAATTGCGCCTTGTATACTTGCAGTCTCTCCACCACAGACAATATTCAGATTTTGTGCAGAGTCAAAAATAGAGCCTGGCTCGAAACGGAGTGGTAATAAGTGTTTAACCGCAGAAATATCGCTACACTGTTTTTTGATAAAATCCTCCATACTTTCTCCCTGAACTATTACTTGAGATGTAGTGGGAGTATTCGTTATTGATGCAGTGGGTTCGGTTACAATCGGAAGCTCGGGGGTTCGATTATTGAGAACATATATAAGAGCGATGATTCCGAACGAAAGAATCACAATGATGACGATGAGTAGATAGAGAATCGTTTTGTTTTGTGGCGCATGGACAACTGGGTTTTTTGAAACTGTCGCTTCCGGAACAGGAGTTGGTTCATCCATAGTTACCATTGTAACAGACTATTATGTTCGTGGGGCGGGTTTGAGTATCTCTGTTTTTACAGTTTGGTGGGAAACATATAAAGATAGTTAATTCTTTTTTCCCATCATAAATCCACGGGTTCTGATGGTGATAATTTTATATTCACTTTTACTCAAATAGAGTTTTTTTCGCAACCGTGCAACCAACCGATCTACTGCCCAATCAGAGACACCAATTTCCTCAAATTCGTGCCACACTATCTCAATAATTACATCTCGCTCGCAAATCTGATCCTCATATTTTATTAAGAGATTGAATAGCATATTTTCTTTTTTAGTTAAAAATAATTCACCATTTTTTTTCCCTTCGATAACCTTTCCCTGAATATATTCACAAAAAAGGGGACTGAAAAGCTCCAAACCCCTACCTTTTTCCTTAACTATTCCAACATTCCAAATATAGCGCGCTTCCTTTCGAGTATCAGCATCAATATTCTTATCGGATAATATTTTATACAATGTCTCTCTTTCGACCTCTTTTAAACTAGCAACAATTTCTTCTGTTTGCAAAAGGATCCTTTCGTCCTTATTAATCAGCTCTACAACTTCCTTTACAGTAAAATATTTTGTTCTTTTAAGCTCACTTAGAATTATCAGTGAAAGATGCAAATAATGAACATGTCCCTTACAGAGGGAGATAATTGTGTCATGAATCTTTTTATCGAGTATTAGGTTATACTTTTTTTTTAAGGTTTCAAAAATGACCTCGCTATCAATGTCATTAGCTGGTTGTAAAAAAATTTCATGACTAAAAACCGACATGACTGTTTTTTCAAAAACTTCAGGTTTTAGATTATGGAGACGTCGAACACTCGTAAAAACATAGGTAAGTTTATGGTTCGAGGCATTTACTAATCCTTGCAAATTACCAAATGTTTCTGAAGTAATAATATCAGCGATCCGATCAAATCTAATAAAAAAAATAGTCGGAAAATAACCTTCTTTGGCAATTAAATGTAGTGACTGACGGATACAATCCAGAGTAAAAAATAAATCTTTAATCTGAATTGCTTTCTCAAAAAGGTGAGAGACTTTATTGGTAATTTCTTCCTTTATTCCAGATGTCTGAACAACGTCATCTATTCGTTTAAGTGTTAAAAGCCAAAAAAGATAAATTTCCTTATCAATTAGATCTAAAAGGTCAACGGGAATTAATAGGTGGTGAGTTTCCCTCCCAAAGTATTTTACAGATACTTGCTTATTATAAAGAAAAAAACGAAGAAAATTACTTATTCCGACTCGCTTCATACCCACAAGCTCAACATGCCGATGATGTTTTATATGATTGGATAGCTCTTGGGCTTCTTTAACGCGAAAGGAAAGGGGATATTCAGACTCAGAGTAGGTATACATTACGGCTATTTTATCGGCTTACCCAACAATATTCAAATGTATATTTTAGTTTTGTTTGTCAGGATTATGTCTATCATATGTCAAGCATGTCTGTCAAGTATTCTAATAAACTGTATTTCATATATGTCTAATGAGAATGAAATACCAGGGGGTATTCGTGATGTAGTTAGCTTTTCTGGGGAATTAACCTCATATTACGTTGGAAGTGCCACTGGAATTCCCGAAAGTGTGCGTACTATGATAGATATTGAATTTATGGAGGCTTCGGTTGGTATTGCAATTGCGGAATTAGGAATAGATATAGAAGCTAAATAAATATACCCTTTTTCTACTTGATATTGTTTATGTGTTTTAATATCTGCTATACTAATTCATATGAAAAAAAATATTTTCGCCGCATTGGTGCGAATAAGCTTGGGGTCATTGTTTTTATGGGCTTTTTTCGACAAGTTACTTGGACTTGGTTTTGCAACAATGCCTGATAAGTCCTGGTTCGCTGGAGGTTCTCCAACATTTGGTTTTTTAACAATGGGGACAACGGGTCCTTTTAAAACTGTATTTATGGGGATGGCGGGAAATACGATTGTTGACATGCTATTTATGGCAGGTTTATGCGGAATAGGAATTGGACTTATCTTAGGAATTGCAAAAAAGATTACAACTATATCAGTAACAGTCCTACTTCTCCTTATGTGGCTTGCGACGTTCCCTCCAAAAAATCACCCACTTATCGATGAACATATTATTTATATTTTTGCGATACAACTATTATTTCAACTTGATGCAGGAAAGTTTTATGGATTCGGGAAACAATGGGAACAAACAAATATCGTAAAAAAATTTCCATGGTTGGAATAAAGGATTTATTTGCCATAGTAATCTAAAGTTATGGTGGTGTAGTAGGTGACGATGTAGGCTCTTGAGGCGTATTTGAAACAGGGGGTGATGTAGGAGCTGGCTCCCCCGATGATGAACAATTGCACGCAGAACCGGTCCAAGCACAACCGCTACCTCGGCGGCACGCATCTTCAGGACTTTCAGATGTTTGACAACTACTCCCATTCCAATATAAACCGGAACCACAAGAACCGTATCCTGAAGGTGGAGTACTTCCCGATCCACTATACTCACAACCACATGCTCCATTGTTCCAGCTCCTACACGTTCCTCCACCTGCTCGACATGCCGCTTCTTGCGATTCACTACTAGGAGATACATATGTGTTAGTATTTCCCGAACCACTATATACACAACCGCATGCCCCGTTGACCCAGCTTACACAGGTGCCTCCCCCAGCGTGACACGCCGCTTCCTGCGACGCACTACTTGAGCTAGTGGAACTACTCCCACTCATTTCTTGCGTTGACGCACAATACCCGCCCTGCGGATTAACCGATTCCGGTACCCAATTAGCACTAGGACCACAACGCCCATTATTTGTATAATATGGCCCCCCGGGAGTGGTAGTCAATTGAGGTAGTGAATAAAAATTATTAAAGGTACTTGCGTTATAATCTGGAACACAAGGTCCACCCGAATAACTACGGTGAGACGACGCTGGACAAGCAGATCCAGATGAGCCGGTTGATTGATCAAAACTAACAGCTGTATAATTGGGTATACAGTAGCCTCCATTTGGTGCGTAGGATATCGGAACAAAATGAGCGTTTGAAGGACATGATTGTTGGCCTCCTCCGGTGGTTGACGTTGGTGTTGCAACACAGGTATCAACTTTGCTCCAGTTTGTAGGTAAACAATCAGCTGGATAAGCACTACAAGCTCCATTAGCATTTCTAGCACTAACGACAGTACCATTACATATTTTACCTTTAGTTAAATCATCATACTTTGGTCCACTCGATATATCTGAACCTTTTGGCCAGCAGTATCCACCAGCCGGACTTTGTGGCTGCGGGACCCAATTAAAGCCAGTTCCACACGCAGCTCCATATCGTTGGCCTAAGTTATACATTCTTTGATACTCGGGAGGCAAGGTGTGTATATCAACGCCTTTTTTTTGAATGAGATTGTTAATAGAGACAATATCTTGCGGACGAGGTTTAAACCGCTCAACAACTTCACTGAATTTTTTAGACTCCTCACTGTTTTGTTTAAATAGATTGGCATCAATCAAATCTGGTCGTAGTGTGTTCTGGATTTCCTCTAATCTGACAACGGGTACCCAATATTTCCTCAGCTCTGGTGGCACTTGGTCCCCAGGTTTGTAGATCTTGGCAAAAGACTGGATTTTATCTAGGATAGCATCATCTGGTTTTTGGTCTTCAAGTTTTTGTAGCTCCTGAAATCGCAACGTTTCATGAATCTTATAAAACTCATCAGGGTAAAAACTTTTAGTAGTTTCGTTAAGACTGATAAAATCTGATTCGGATACAACACCTTCATTGACATACTTCCCAACTTCTTGCCTAGCCTCTACTCTGGATTTAACACCCACAAGCTTATTAACCTCTTCCGAACTAAGTAAACCTTGTGAATTAAGTGATTGTAACCGAGAAACGAGATCAGGGGGAATAGCCGGACGATCTTTCAGATCAGCAATCGTGTCAGTACCCTTCCAGCTCGCTTGAAGAGCGCCATTTATGGCGCTTTCTGCTTGGTCAGGAACTTGGACTCGGACTTGTTCTAGAATAACATTGTGTTTAGCCGTCTCTCTTTCTAATTGTCTCAACTGATCGTCAGCAGTGCCGTTTTGCTTTACAAGCGCAATATTATTGGAAAGAGCTGTCATCGCCGTTTCATACGCATTGGCTGTAGCTGTTATGGCTTGAGTATTGGTACTGGTAGCTACTTTTTGCATCTCTTCTAATCGTTTGCCTGCGATTTGGATTCTCAATTCTTCTTTTGCTTTTTGATCAAAAGTAAAAAGTAGTTGCACATTTTCCTGTAGCGGTTTTATAAAATAAAAAGGACTTGTTGGTGTTAATTCACTTCCAAACAAATATCGTGTAAACCGAAGATAGCTCGAGGGGAGTGCTGCTTTTTCAGTACTAGTGGACGATTCCTGGGCTTGGGCGGTTACACCTAGGATATTAGGTTGTTTGACTTCGAGTGTCGAACTCCAATTATAGTAAGACGGTGAAATGGTCGTGGCGTGGGTAAGAGAAACGCCTAACACTAAGTACACTAAAAGACAACTTATGAATGCTTTCATCCTAATTTCAGCTTAGGCCAAAAATATATATATGTCAAGAAGTAGAAACTTTTTTTGAAACATTATTATATAATCCCCCCTATGACAGGTGAAGAGGAACGCAGAGAACCCTTACCACGCGTTGCTTATGTGACTGAATTTTATTACAATCCAGAAACACAGATGTTCACAGTTGGTGAAGGTGAAAAGGTAGTTACCACCAAGCTTGATCACGTTGAAGATGTCTTCGCTTTTTTAGAAGGAGCTGATTTTACGGATGAAGTAACGGACTTTGCAGATCATACAATGGGACTTGGATTTACCGGGGCAATCGTGGAATATCCATCGATGCGCCGATGGATTGCTGATTTAGATGATCGTAGAGGAAGAGAAGTTAAAGATATCGTTATCGACGAAATGGTAAAGGTATGGGGACTATTAAATCAAGGTTTAGGACTTCAAGAAAGACCGAAAGGTAAAACGCATATGGATTTTAGAGTCTCACTATTTCCAGATGGTACTTTTATTATTAATACTTTCGGAAACTGTGCCTGTCTAGGTAGAACTCCTGACGGAGTAATGGGTATTAGCGTTCCTCGAGGAAGTGAAGATATTGAAAGTCCAATGGGAAATACTCTTCATAATGCAGATACACCGGTCCAAAGGCTTAGTTTGTTCGTGGGAGCAGGAACGCTTGCGTGGCTTGCAAGACACCAATGATTTGCAATTTCTTTTTAAACTCTCTAAACTGTAGGAACAAATTAAAAGTTATCTAAAAGGCAGGTGAAAACATATGGCACAAATACATTTAGGTGATGGAACATGGATTCTTTCGGATTGTGGTCAAATGCCCAGTGAGAAAAACTGTAAATTGATAATGGTGGCCCCAGTTGATCAACGGGAAGATTTACTCGATGCGGCGGTCGCGCATGCAGTCAAACACCATGCTCATGAAGAAACACCAGAACTGCGAGGAGAAGTAAGCAAAATGCTCGTGGATTTGGAATAATAATCAATTTTTGTAGAGCTCTAAAATTCTATTAATTATTTCAGTTGTGGAATCAATTCTGTGTGGAGTATCTTTAACGATTTTTGTATTGCGTGAAGTGATTTTATTTTTCTGCTCAATAAATTTTTGTAAATCCGGAGTAACGAATATATTGGGTTGTAATTCATTAATAACCTTGATAGTTGTGCTATTTCTGTTATTGTCTATATTTGGTCCAATCAGGGCATAATCTACACATTTTAATTCAGAAATAATCCCAACTCTTGTTTCTTGGTTTTGAATAGGTCTTCTATGCCCCTTTCGCTCTCTCACTCGTTCATCACTCGTTACTACAACGACCAAAATATCTCCCATTTTTTTTACATGATCCAAGAATATAATGTGTCCAAGATGGAGAAGGTCATACACCCCCCCCCACCAAAACGATCTTTTGATCTTTGTGCTTTTTGCGAATTGAGGATAAATCTTTAAAATTGATGATCATGGGTTATTGATTTAAATACACTCCTGTTCCGTCAGAATTGAGTTTAAATTCATACACTTTGTCTTGATCGATGGGAATATCATCTAAAACCTTTTGACTTGGTATATGGGCGATTATAGAAATAAACTGTCTCGTTACTCCAGCATGTGTAATAAGTAATACATTTTTTCCATAATGTTTTTTAATGAGATAAAATATGAACTGCGATACTCTTTGTCGAAGATCGGAAACAGATTCACCGTTTCCTATTTTAGTATTAAACTGATCTCCATTCAGTTCTTTGTCCCAATCAATATATTTGGAATCTTTTCCTTGAAATGAACCCATATTAAGTTCCCGGAGCTCTTCGGTATATATTATTGGAGTAGGCTTATGGTATTTCATAACTTGCATTGCAGTGTCGACGCATCGCTGTAAATCAGAACAATAGATAATGGCAAAGGATTTGTCTTTTAGCTTTTTTGCATTTTCTCGGGCTTGTAAAAGTCCTTTTTCAGAAAGCGTACCATGATGATGACCCATTATCACACCACGTGCATTTTCTTCTGTTTCACCATGGCGGATAATATAAAGATTCATGAAGGAATTATAGCAGTTCACACTAGGTATTTATCTCGAGAATTTAGTATCATAGTTTTATGAAAAGGAAATTTACCAAAATAGGGCTTTTGGTTGGAATCGGTTTCATCATTATTGTGATAACACTGGGGTTTATTTCCAGAAAAGACGAACCTACTACCACATTTATAACAGCAAATCCTTTAGATCTTTCAGAAATCTCATTTATTTCTCCATTCAGAAGCTGTATGGGGCACGATTATAGTGGAAAAAATATCGATGGCGTGAGGGAAACCAATCGCTCTATGAAGCACTATATCGGTCTGAAAAACAACACTTCTGGCAGTCGGACACAAGTATTCGCTCCGTTTAGTGGCAAGATTACCCAGGTTGAATTAGAGCAATCTAGCCGTGATTCTCAAATTTGGATACAGCCAGACAAGGCAGATGAGTTTATATTTGTTTTTTTCCATATCGATCTTGTGCCGGGGTTAGCCAAAGATAGTCAGGTTCAAAGTGGTCAACTAATAGGGTATGCAACTATTAAAACGAAAGGGGACAATTTTGATATAGGGCTTAAAAAATCGGAGATATTTGGAGGTCCAAATATTTTTGATAGCCCTTTCAACTATATGACAAATGAGGTGCGTAAAGAATTTGAAATGAAAGGGATTACTCGGCAAAATGTCATTATCTCGAAAGAACAAAGAGATACTAATCCGTGTCAATTTGTACAAGGATCTGATCAAGGAGAACAAATACCGTTGCAGTGAAGACTTCATTCCTCTCGGTCGCCCGACTGAACCCACGTTTGGAGTTACTTAAATACTATGACTTCGTAAGTTTTCATGCGATGTAACTGTCTCATCGCTTATACTATCAACCCCAATACTCATATTTTCTTGCACTTGTTTTTCCAACTCTTTTGAAAAATCGATAAATTCCGGATGTGCGCCGTATTTTTCCGATCGTGCATGAAGATCATCTAATCTTTCTTGCAGTGTGAGAATTCCAAATGGACCAACTCGAAGATCAGCATAGAGTGCAACTTTTAAGTACCAGTCATCGTGATCTTTAATATTCTCAACATCCATATATTCCATACCATGAATTTTTTGTTTTATTTCCTCAGAAACTCCTAACTCAGCAAGCATGGTGATAGTAGCTGTGTGGTCATCTTTTCCATATTTTTCGATAGCTTCCGACTGACGTTTCATCCAATACTCAATTCGTGAAACTTCATCACCAAGAAGTTCAGGATGTTTTTCAAGATCGAACTTAACAATATTTCCAATATCATGCAAAAGGAGCATCGTTGTCATTGTGTCTGTGTTCAACTTTTCTCCGTTCCAGTTATTGAGAATAAAGAGTCCGACTGATGTCACACGAATCATGTGTTGTTGGAGATTTGGAGAAGTACCCAATTTTTCGTAGATCTGCGCAATGTTCATATTCAAATGTTATTTCATCAACGAGTACTTATGAAGTCCTATTTGCCATGAAGAAAGTATACCATGATTAGAGGGAAGAGTATGTCTCTTTTTTTGCTTTCCTGACTGAACCCGCGTTCGGAGTTATTTTACTCAATAATAATCACCTCACCATCTCGTAGTGTCTTATATGGAATGTTATTTTGTTTACAATATTCAAGTTCTTTATCAATTGCTTCTGATTCGGGATGATTTGAATCATAATGGGGTAAAAAAGCGTATTCAATAAGTCCTAGTCCTTCCCAAATTACTTCCTTCGATTGAGGATAAGGAGTATCTGTTGCATCGTCAACAATTTGATATGCGTCAAGTTTTGGGGATAATACACATCCTGCCGCGCTGTATCCGGCATACAGAAAATCTGTACTATCTTTGAATTCTTTCATGATCTTATCAAATCCACTTAGTTTCATTGCTTGTCGTAGAACAAAGACATTTCCACCACCTATAAAAACAGCTCCAAGAGCTTGAAGTTTTTCTTTGAGGCTTTCTGGATTGCTAAAATAATCTTTAAGGTCTAAAAGTTCACACTCAATTCCCAGCTCTTTTAGTGACTGAATATTTGCTTCGACACTTTCTTTTCTTCTTTCAGGATCTGCGGTTGAGTAATCTCGGGCATTTGGAATGTATCCAATTTTATTATGGGGAATAAGTTGTTTTAGCTTCTCGGTTTGATTACCTAATTTATAGGAGGAAAGATAGAATTTCATAGGGGTATTGTACCAAGCTATTTCTGAAGAAAAACAATCATTTTTGATACGCTACTATTTGAAGACCACCGTTCTATTCTGCTCCCCCGATTGAACCAAGCTCGGACTTGTTATGCGTATGAAAAGTCGTCATCAAACCAATTATAGCATTGATATATCTGTGGATTGACTTAACAATTAACTTGTCAAAAAATAGTACTCTGTGTCTAGATGGATCCGTTTCGAACCGAAATCGCTTCTAATAATCAATTCTCTCTTTAATTCGACCATCAGCATTATGAATAAAAACTGCAGTTCCTTGCGTTGCATTAGATCTAGCATATTCTATTGCCTCTTGTTGGTTGTGAAATGTTAAATCTACTTTCTTAGAGACCAAATTTGCTACTGCCCATTCTTTTCCATACGGAAGTACGTGTTGATTTTTCTTTCCTTTTTCCACAGCTTCTGTATATGCACGTATTGATGGATTATTCTGATCGGTTGTATAGGGTATTTTTTGCATATTTGTTTTATCTTAATAAGCTAACATACGTAATTATATCATCTTCTGACATTTGTTTATTGACAAGATAATCAAATAATTTTTGTTTATTATCAAATTTTATTTGAGAAAATTGTAATTTTCCATCTAAAGTATAAGAACTTTCAATAATATTAATCTCTATATCAGGATAATTAGTCGCAATCCATAGTACTGTTTTTCTTGATCCTGCATGTGTTTTATAAAAATGGGTATCGCTAAATTTTCTATCTCGATTAAGAAAGGCAATAAAAGCTCGCTTCAGATCATCGGGTATTACCGAATATATTATTGGAGTTTTACCAGATTTTGTAATTTGCCGTAATTTATTTTTAGCGCCTAATTCTGTAGATTGTGTCGCATCAAAAATGATGCAATCTTCTTGTAGAAGATGTGTCGATAAAAACTCAGTCTTACCAGACGCAGTACCACCATTTAACAAAATTACTTTCGTATGAGAACTTTCTTTAAGCGCCTTGGTAAAAAGTTTATCTGCCTTTGTTGCGGATTCATGATGAAATTCCTCTGCTTTATTAGGAGAATAGTTTGGTAAATCTTTCTTTATTTCATCTGCTGAAATTACGATTGCCATGAAACAATTATATTACAGATGGGACTGAACTTGGCTACGAGTTACCTGCGGGTTTTCAATTTTGGTAGTACGAAAGACAACCTCTGGGAGGAATTGTTCAAATTGACTCTTAAGCAGTGCCTTTTTATTCGTTTTTAATAAAAACCGCTGATAGTATGTATTTAATTGCTTGGTCATGAAAATAGTATACCACAAAAGGTAGTTACTCGCTTTTTCACGTTTTTGCATTCATAAGGGTGAAAAGTGGATGAAAAATAGATTGTTTTCACGATTATCATGCTTGTTTCTCTCCGACTGGACCAAGTTAGGACTAACTATGTCAAATTTTAACCAATTTTATTCACTCTTATCGATAGTCTTATGTCTTCCAACAGCTCGTAGATCTCTCTTAATATCTATCTCTACAATTTCAGGTTTTTTCAATCTCATTTCTGCATAAATTATCTCCTCTGCCATGAGCCAAAATAAACCGTCAAAATCACCTCTTGAACCAAGTTCAAAAAAGCTTATGAGATCTTGTGGGTCCACTGATGTTACTTCTGATAGATAGACAGCGACTTGACGAATGTCTATTCGTCTTTGCTCAACTACTTCCTTAAGAACGTCTGTAGCAGCCATGTTTGAGTGGTAATATGTTGTAAAAGCTCCATCATGGACATCAACCCACTCTGTTTCAGTGTGTCTTTGTAATGCTGTGTCAACAAGCACACTAAGATCTACTGCATTTGGATTTGACTCTGGTGATGGTTGTTCAGAAATCATATTTTTTTGGCTTCCCGTGCCCCGCTATGCGGAACCTACGCTGCGCTTCGAGATTCAAATCGAAAACTTAAAGTTTCTTCAATAACTCAAAATCACCTCTAGCCAATGCTTCCTTTTTAACTTTTGACCATTTTTTAATTTGTAATTCTCGTCTCATAGCGCTTATTATATCATTAAATTGTTCAGAGTATATTAAAATAACAGGTTTTTTTCCTCTTAAATACTTTGCTTCTTTTTTTCCGTCTGAGTTATGTTCTTTTAATCGATTCTCCAAATTTCGAGTCATTCCACAGTATAAGGAATTATCAGAACATAGAAGAATGTAAAAGAAATACATATGGTTCGACTCACTTCGTTCGCTCACCACCTTCAATTCGCAATAGGCTATAGCCCTGAGTGTGCGAAGCGAATCGAAGGGCTCCCCAATATTAGCGCACTCCGAACCCATTTTCTAGAGACTGATGAGGAGTATGAGCCGATATTTATATCTCTATGAACTCTCGTATCTGGCTCGGACTTATTTAGGCAATCTTTCTTTTAATGCGACTTGAGCCGCTTGTACAACTCGCTCTCTATCAACATCTAATTTACCTAACAATAGGTCTCCAGCATCACAAATATATAATCTACCATTATGACGCACCAAGTTTGTTTCTGGGAACTGTTTTCCCGTTGATTCATCGATACTCATACCAAGATCCGGGCTTGGTACAATTCTTGATGATCTAAGCCGTTGTGTAAAGTCATCAATTTCTGCTTGTGTAACATCATCTGGGTGTTCAAATTCATCAAGTATTGGCATCAGCATGAATTGACCAGTAGAGGTATCAATTCCCTCAGATGGAACAAATATCTTGTTTGCCTCTGAAACAAATTCTGAGACTGCTAAATCAAATGTTTCAGGGATTTTAAGAACACGATAATGTGCTCCATCTTTCTCAGCATATGTAAAAATGTCATGGGCATATTTATCACCTCCCACAACCGCAATTCCAAAATTGAGTCTAGATTCGTTTGCGAATGCTGTAAGATCACTTGCTAATCCATAGTCATCAGCTTGTAGTGGAACGTATGTTATACCCTCTTTACGTACATTTTCTTGACCATGTGAAGCTAAAAATGCTTTAAGCGCATCTGAAACTTTTGTAAGAGGTATTAACCTATCTTCTTTTTGAAGCGGTATGATTTTAAGATCAAATCCATCTCTGGGAACTCTCAGTCTGAAATTTTGGTCAGATAGTTGCTCAATTGTAGATTTGTCCTTATGAAACAATCGTGTACCAAAGCCCCCTGCCTCAAGTCCGTAGATATGTCGACTATCAGTCCCAACTCTTTGACACTCAATATCAAATCCCGCAGCCATCGTATCAAACGTAACACCTGGTTCAACTGGAACCATAAGTGCAGGAAACTCCTTTGGATCTCTTGCAACAGTAATATCTAAAACAGCATTTAGGCTATCAAACCAAACAAACATATGACTTTCTCTCCAAGGAGTACTGTTACCTTCATCAACTGTTGTCGTTCCGACAATAAGTTTATACGGTTCTCCTACCTTCTCTGCTAGATAGGCAGCGAGAAGTGCTTGTTCGCTACATAGCGCCTGACTTTTCGCTTCAGATAGTCGAAAGTTATCACCAAGTTTTCGCTGTCCCATATGTCCAGCGGCTTCTTCATTCGCCGTACCCAATACACGAAGTACTTTTTCTTGAATAAGATATACTTTGTATAAGTCGTGGGGTTCAATGTCAGTTCCAACTTTTTCACACCAACCAGTAAACCATTCTTTATCTCTTCCCCATCCTTCTTCCAATGATTCACGACTTACTTTATCGACATCTAGGTTCGCTTCATCGATCTCAATAGTATCTGTACCAAAAGTAGCATATTCGACTTGTTGTCCGTCACGGAGTGATGTATAAACCTTCGCTCCGCCAATGAAATCGTATTCTTTACCTAATTTCTTAAGCCTTTCTCGAACTGCATCCAGTTGCTCGTTATCAGATTACGCTTTTTGATCTGTTTCGGAATGTTCTACACATGCAATACCAATCCTATCTTCCAGTGACCCTGGTCGGGCAGCGATAAATGCAATATCTTCAAGTTGGACACCATTTTCTCCCTTCACATCCATTTCGGCAAGCATTGAATTTCTGCCAAAATCTCCGTGTCCATACCGATATCTTCCTGAATCAATAGTCGTTTGATTTATTCCCCACAATACACTTCCTCTCTCGGCAAGTACCCGTTGCATATATGTCACAAATGCCTGACCTTCATATTTAAATAAATTATCGTGTCCTCCAAGGCTGCCCTGTGTTCTTAGATAATGACTCATCATTTCACGCCAAATTTCATTTCTAGCTTGTGGGAGAAGGGTATCGTTTGCTACTTCGGTAAAACTGGTTAATCCATATACTCCAGATGAATCAGTAAGTCTTCGTTGTCGCTCTTCCGATGAAACAGGAGTTACTTGTGAAATTTTGCCTGATCGATTAGTATCAAAATCTTTAAGAGCTGTCATAAATATCCCAAGACCCTCACCCTTTTGTCGAGTTTGTACTTGTGGATCATCACTTGTCTGCAAATGACCTGCTTGCATAGCATCAAGAAAAAAAAGCACACCATCGCAGCGCACAGCCATAGTGGTAGGATCAATTTTTTCACCATCTACCACATCATTATCTGTCCTAATACCCTTTCCTTTTTCGTATCTTTCTGCGTATGACTTTCTCGCCACATCGTTGGCAAGTAACGCCTCTATGGCTTCAAGCTCTTTTTCTGATACAGCAAATCCGTTCCACTCATGTAATTGAAACTCTTCACGTTTAGTATCTTCCGGAATATGAGGGAAAAAATAGCTATTATCTGATTCATCAGTGGTTACTTGCTGAGTTTGTGTAGGTAGTTCAGTAATAGTAGGATCTGGTGGCTCAGTAGGTTCCATAGATTCATTCTACCAAAAGTCTGATCGTCCACTTGGGGTAGTACTATTTGAATAGTTCTATCAGCAAAAATTAAATTCCATAGTATGTTAGTACTTTTTTGTTTTTATGTTGAAATTTATGCTAATATGGTATAGACTGATTTTAGTTATAAACCATATTAAGACATGACACATATTCCAATAGAATATTTTGATCGTATTGATCAAAAACTTCAAGAGTTAGAATCATTAAGACCACTTCCTGCTTCTGCGGTGAAAAAACTACGTGAACAGTTTGAAATCGAAATGACATATAATTCAAACGCTATTGAAGGTAATAGCTTAACTCTCAAAGAAACATATCTTGTTATTCACGAAGGTATAACTATCAAAGGGAAACCACTTAAGGATCACTTAGAAGCTAAGGATCATCAGGAAGCTCTGGGATTTCTTTATGATTTGATTCAACATGATTCGAAACCAACTCTTTCTGAACATTTAATTCGAACGTTACATCAATTAATTATGAAAAAAACCGAGGAAGAATATGCCGGTAAATACAGAACAAGCAATGTTTTTATTGGTGGCGCTGACCATACTCCACCAGATGCCTTACAAGTTCCAATCGACATGAATGACTTGATCAAATGGTTTATTGAAAAACAAAAAAAGCTTCATCCGATTGAATTATCTGCCCTACTTCATCATAAATTAGTTTATATTCACCCTTTTTTTGATGGTAATGGGCGAACGTCTCGATTAGTGATGAATATTGTTTTAATGCGGAAAGGGTATCCACTCGTTGTTATCCAAAAAAATGATCGAAAGAAATATTACCAAGTTTTGGATCAAGCAGATAAAGGGAATTATCTTCCTTTGATAAAATTTATTGCTCAATCAGTAGAACGATCTTTAGACATTTATTTAAAGACACTTACTCCGATGACCCAGATCAGAGAACAATTTCAATTACTCTCAAAAATTAGTCCCGTAACATCATATTCAACAAAATATCTTAATCTATTGGCTAGACAGGGAAAACTTGAGGCGCATAAACAGGGTCGGAATTGGTTAACAAGTGTTGAGGCAGTAGATCGATATGTTAAAAAAAGACAAAGAAAACGGTAAGCAGTATTTTTCTAACTTTGGCTCCCCAATGTTAGCACACTCCGAACTCATTTTCTAGAGACAGATGAGGAATATGAGCCGATTTTAAAAACACCCTAACTCTCCAGGCTGGTTGAATATGTTGGAAATTATTACCAACAACATTCCTTTGCTATTTTATAACTTATATTTATCTCTTTCTCTGATTTCGCCAACAATTTTACTGACAATCTCTTTATAAAAGTACATTGGTAGATCAAGTTTTTTGAGTGTTTCTAAATCGTCTTCTATTACAGGCGTGGCATCGTGTTTATCAATAGAAGTAACAACGACATTAAAAGGGGTTAAAAAATCTTTCGCAAGATCATACCTTGTTTTCAATTCAGGCACAACAATAGAAATGATTTTTCCATCAATGTTTCTTTGTAAAACGAGCTTTATAACTTCTGAAATATGACCGAGCCACGTTGGTTGAAATTTCCATGAAGTATCATATTCTGCCTGAGTTCCCTCATCTATATTTTTGAGAAACCTGTTAAATGGTCGGTCATTAGTGGTATTTGGACTATAGCCTACTATCAATGATGGACGAAGGATAACCCATCCATTTTTTGTTTGTTTAACTATTTCTTCTGACTCCTTTTTAGTTTTGCTGTATACATTCTCTGGCACCATTGCTGCAAAGGAGGAAATATAAATAATCTTGACTCCAATAGTATTTGCAGCGTCAACGATATAGGTTGAACTCGTTTCATTGAGCTTATAAGCCTCTTGTGGATTCGCCTCACACCAACGAGAATCAGCACTATTGGCAACATGAACAATTACATCTGGTTTTACTGTTTCAATTACAGAAGCTACCTGATCTTCGTTCGTAACGTCCAAATGGATCAATTTTTCTGAAAGTTTATTTGATGAGTATGTTCCAACAACTTCAAAATCTTTTTGTAAATCAAAATAGAGTCGTGCCCCAACATAACTACTTGCCCCAAGAATAAGGATTTTCATTATTTGTTTTTGAACCAATTGATAAGAATCTGCTTGTATTCAAGTTGTGATTTTTGATCTCTACTAATACTATGCGAAGCATCTTTCATAACTATATGCGTTAGCTTTGCTTTATCTTGTACAGCATTCATATAATTTTCTATGGTTTGGTGGGGTATCAACTCATCCTGCCCCGATTCAACAATGAGAACATTCCCTGAAAAATTATTTACTGCCTCTAAAGAATAAGTTGAGTCTTTATTCATTTCTTGAAATCGCCATTGTAAAATACTGGGATCATTATTACCAGAGAAAAGTATTTGAGGTTCGTTAAAGCTGTCATTGGGATAATTAGCAGGTACCCGAAGTGCAAGATTCTTTATCTTTCGTTTTGAAGATAACAGTGCAACCATGTATGATCCAAAACTTGATCCAACTGCACTAATATCATCTTTGTCAACGCTGTTCATAGCTACAAGATAATCATAGACAGCAAGAACGTCCTTTAAGAAATCTTCTCGTGTCATTTTTTGTATATCACCTTCACTTTCTCCATGTCCTCTTAAATCAACACATATACAAATATGTCCTAGCTGAGTAAGCGCTTCAGCAGATTGCACATTACTTTTTATACTACTTGTCCATCCATGAACAAATAAAATCGCAGGATTTTTGTCTTTTAAGGTCTGAGGCTGAAAAACGACGCCTTTAATTTTCTGCCCTTCAGAAGTGAGTTCAATTTCTTTCATTTTCTGTATAAGTTATTCCAACGCAACTTTCAATAACTCAGGAAATTCCGATGTTTTCATGTCCGTATGGGTGAAATGACCATAATGGTGAAATTCTTTATATTGTGTATTATCAATTTTATTTTGAATTATTCTTACTGATTTTTGAATAGATTCCTTATCATTGTCTGAATTGAAAATGATCAAATTATTTGTACGTTTTGCAAGGTTTGGATCAATTATAAAATCAAAGAAATCAGTTGTACTCTCTCGATCAGGATCAAGCCACGGTGCAACAAGAACAAGTTTGTGAACTTTTATATCTGCGTGTTCACTCATCCATCGAACCAGAAATCCTGCACCACAACTATGTCCTACAAGTATGGTTTCTGGAGTTACTTCAAATCGCTCAAATTCTTTTTTCCATGTTAAGTAATCTGGCTCAAAGGCATGGGGTACTTCTGGAGTATTCGCTGTAATTTCATTGATAAGAAGTTGCTTTTGCAACCACGGAATCCAGTGATAATTACTGGCTGAAGGAAAATGAGGATCATAATACTCATCTTTTCCTGGTCTACCATGAAGGATGATTGCGTTTTTCATTATTGGAACTTTTTTCGTAATAAAGCAATATCGTACTTTGTAACAATTGAGAGTGAAAGTTTCTCTGCTTCAATGCCCTTTTTCATATATTCTCATCGATAAAAACTTTTAAATCAACCAAGTCTCTTGCGTCAGAATCATAGAAATGAGTAGTAATTCCAACGGACTGCGCACTTTTTACAGCTTCTGGATTATGTTCAAAATAGATGACATCCTTTTTAGTTAAATTGTATTGTTTGAGAAGTGTTTCAAAGTAGCTCGGATCTGTTTTTTCAGGATTATGCTTGAGTGTAAATACTTCATAGGGCATCTTATCTAAACCAAACATCTTGAACTGCTCATCGTTTGCGCCTGTCAAAACTATCTTTTTATTCGAATATGTTTCGAGTAAATCAAACATTTCTTGAAAAATACCTTCTCCTTCTATAACAAAAGCATCGACAGCATCAACTAAAATTGTTTTCATTTTGAACTATTATACCAAAAGTCCGATCGTCCACTTGGGATAGTAGTAATTGGATTGTTATGAGGCTCTATCTATTTTGCTCCCCTGATTATACCACGTTAATTTCGCTATTTTTATTTAGCCTTTTTTGAGAGCCACATTACAATGTATACATTACAATGTTTAAAATTCCTACATTATAATGTTGACTTTCTTTACATTATAATGTAATATGTAATTATGGATGGACTTAAAGTATTGGAAGTAATAAAGAAAATTAACCCTTGGTTTAGGAATAATCTTGTTCCGACTGCACAACTAGAACATTTTCGAAGAAGAGAATTTGATATTCTCGAAAAGGATCTAATAAAGATGGATATGACGACACTCATAATTGGAGCACGCAGAGTGGGTAAAAGCGTATTAATGTACCAGCTTATTGATTCTCTATTAAAAAAGGGTATTGACGGAAAGAGAATATTATTTATACAAGGAGACAATACTTTATTAACAGAATTTGCAGCTAATGGAAATCTAATAAACTTTATTCTCGAGCTTTATCAAAAACATATTCTAGAAGAGAATTTTGATGAAATCAAAGAACCAATTTACATCTTCCTTGATGAAGCTCAAACTTTAATCGCTTGGGACAGAGAAATAAAAACTATAATGGATCAAAAATATAAAATTAAATTTATAGTAACCGGCTCTTCTAGCTTTGAATTAAGAAGAGGATCAGAAAATCCACTGACTGGAAGAGTTAGTATTCAACCCATATTCCCTTTCAGTTTTGCAGACTACAGCCGTTATCACATAGAAGCTGAAAGTCGAGATAATTTTAGAAGTAAATTAAATGAACTTTCAAATGTATTTAAAATTGCGTTACTCGAAGGGAATATAGATACAACCTATAAAATAGCTAAAGATGCAGAAGTTTTTATAAAAGCCTATAACTTAAAACGAAGATTTGAAGATTATTTATTTTTTGGAGGATTTCCTCGCATCATAGCAAACCACAACGATGACTATATGAAATATCTTAGAGATCTACTTACAACAACTATCTCAAAAGATATCTTGACTCATGTAGAGATTCGTGATCCACAGGCATTTGAGAGATTAATGGTTAATTTATGTTTAATGGCAGGAAGTTTAACAAAATACAAAAAATTTGCTGATGTCTTAGGAATGGACGAAAGATCTGTGATAAAGTTTATAGATTATTACGTCGAGTCTCACTGGGCTTTTGTAAGCTCACCTTATGTTTTTACTAATAGACTAGAATCTGTTTCAACCGAAAAAAAGTTTTATGTCATAGATAGCGGTATTATAAACACTCTATCATTTAAAGATGAATCAGAATTTAAAGCGGATAGAACACACAGAGGACATGTACTAGAAAATGTCGTTCATAATCATTTATTAGCTTTTAAGCAAAACAATATAGGAATATTTCAAAGTTCTATTCCGTTTTGGATCGAATCAGAAACCAACAAAGAAATTGATTTTATATTCGAGATTAGAGGTGGGGTAATACCAATAGAAGTAAAACAAAAAATAAGTCATGATGGTAGTGATGAACAAGTCCTTTTAGATTTTCTCACAAAAAGATCCACTGCGAAATTTAGCATCTTGACAACAGAAGATACACTAGATATAAAAGAAAAATTATTACTTATACCCAATTTGTTGTTCACTCTACTGCTTTGATTAAGATCTGTGCAAATAAGGACGTAAAGGAGCTGACGGAAAAAAGCAAGTATAGCTCTTAAAAAGGGAACAGTTCTGAAACCTTTATATTCAATGCGGTTGCAAGTCTGTAAAGAGCCTTTAATGATGGAATCCTGTGAGCTGTTTCAATGAATTGAATATATTTTGTACTAAGTCTCACTTTCTCAGCCAATTCCTCTTGTGTCATTCCTGTTTGCTTTCGTAATTTCTGAATATGTCTTGCTAGTCTTCTGTCATTTTCCGTAATCATATCCAGAATCCTATCAAGAGAGATGAGACCATTAAACCAACTGTATGTATCTTTTTAGCTTTGAGAAGTATTTGATTCCATACCTACTGTATGTTACTATTAGCACATGATGTTTTTCTATCAACTGAGCTATTCAGTTTTATATCGATGTTTTTAGTATTAGGTATAAATTAGCCTGATTTCGTATTATTTAAATGAAAAAAAAGTTATCACAAAAAAACGCAAGTTCACCCTACTTGAAAAATCACTTTTCACCGTCCTCCTTCTTATTATCATCGCTGGAGCATTCGTATTTTTGTCTACCGGAAACGTATCTTTGTTGAGCTTTTTACCAGATGCCAGATCAGAATCTGCCGTGAAAAACAGATATGGTATGTATATAAAAATGTATGACGAGAAAAAATACGACGAGATTTATGATGGTTTACTATCTAAAGAAGATAAGGAAAATGAGACAAAAGCACAATTCATTGATTCTCTATCAGTCAGTGCTGATGAGCGAGAAATCATACGATCTGACACAACAATAAATAGTACCGTAGTAAAAGATGATAAAGCATTTATTGATAGAACAGTAAATGACTGTTATACCGATGATTGTTCAGAAAAGAAATCTAGTCGAGGATATGTAAAATTTGTATACGAAGATGGTAAGTGGATGCGTACCTATTTGGATAAGAGGCGATGTATAAGGGAAGAACCATATACTAAACCACCAGAATTTGATCGAGCAATTAGTTTATTTTTCCAACGGTGGGCAGAGAAAAATGGGAAAGGAGATGACTCTATTGCCAATTGTCTAGACATACAATATGCCAATTTAACTGATGCAGAGGGACTGTTCACGTTTGATAATAATTCCACTATGAACAGGCTTACTATTTATGTAGACAATTCGTATAAATATAAAGACGATATCCTTACTGCTTCTTTACTTTCTCATGAAATTAATCATGCGTCTACTTATTTAGAAATGCTTGCTGGAAATGCGGATTATTCATGTTATGAAATAGAGAAATTTGCATTCGCAACACAGTTATTTTTTATAGGCGCATTAAACACTGAAGAACAAGACTCCTTAGCCACGAGAATTGGGTCATTAGATATATCAAATAATGCTCCATTAGGAATAATAAATAATCTTATATCCATTTCCGCAAATGCTATCAGGTATTGTGGTGCTGGTATGTTGAATTGTTATTATCAAAATGTGGATGACCAAATCATGACAATGTTAAAAAGTAATCCTTACTATCAACAGCAATGCGCAGAAAATTAGAACATGATTCAAGTCATATGTAGCATCAAAAAAAGCACCCGGACTTTAGTCGATATAGATTCTATGGTACTATCTCAAACGAAACTACTGTAAAACTAGTACTATGCCTGTAGAGAATATCCACAGAAAATGGCAAATTATTGTAAAAATACATCAATTTAACTAACAAACTCCTTACATATTGGGTAAAAGTTGAATGAATGTGGTATATAATTAGCCACAGTGATAAACAGTAGCATACAGACGACAGAAACAAAGGAATTGGCATTTATACGCTTAAAACGGGAATACAAGGCATTTACAAGCCTTGTAAAAGATGGCAAGTTCACAACTGCTATGATAAGTGCTCGGATACTAGGAGTAAGTAGAGCAACAATAGCAGAGTGGCTCAAGACCCCACGAATACAGCAAGCCATGGACGAAGAAGTGGATAATTATATAAGCAAAATCAAAGAAGTAAAAGATTGGAAGGCATCAGCGTATCTACTGGATAAATTAGACAATGACAAAGGGAAAGAGTCGGGTATCACAGACCTTAGTCAACTGATTGTTATTAATACAGTTCCACAGGAGACAAGTAAAAAAGTAAATCTGCAAATTGCCCTTGACAAACAAAGATAAAGTGTTACACTGTTACTGTATGACAATACTTAAAGATAAAAAAAGAGTTGCACTAACGCTTCCTATTGAAAAATACAAGGAATTAAAAATAAAAGCAATAAAAGCAGGTTTGAGTTTATCTGACTTAATGTCAATATCAGCAAGTGAATACAGTATTACGAGCACAATTCCAAGTAAAAAAATAGATTAAAAGAGCACCTTAATAAATCGCACTAATTCCTTTGTGAAAGACTGAACTAACCGTAATCAATCGTGGAGTGCAGGGTCTTTAAAGACGTTAGCAAAGGAAGCCCAATAGTGGGCGCCAACCCTAGGTCAACATAAGTACCTAGAAGCACAACTTAATTTCCTAATAAGACGGAAATCTAAGATTGTGCTTTTTTTTTGGCTAAAAATATGAAAATTAATAAAAAATCACATCTCCCTAAAGTTGCAGTAATTTTGATAAAGAATAATCAAAAGCAATATCTCTACCCCTCGATAAGGAAAACGCAATTTTTCCTCCGCAACAAAGCTGAATCTTACTTAAAAAACCGCTACAGCATCACCATCAGAGTCTCCTATGGGTACAGTCAAGACAATTGGGGAAATCGGGTACTTTTTGAAAACAACGGAACATACAAAGATATTGATAGTTTGAATTGCGCATACCAAGCCTTCGTTAAAGAATATTTATAAATTACCTATTTCTAAAAATATGAAACCTGATGGAGAAAATGAATATAAGACGAAAGATTTGCCAGAGGTTGCTGCATTAATAATGCAAAAGCAGGCTCCAATTAAAATGCAGCGGGATGGAGACACGTGCTGGTTCGTGTTTCTACATAATAAGAAAACTGAAGAGGTATCGCTAGATTACTACTTTGGGAACCTATTGGTCAACGCTAGAGAATATTACGAGGTATTGCGAATGCTCAAAGGTAAGGTGCAACCTCGCCGATAAAGTCGGTCATGAGTATATGGATATTAAAGATGAAAGTCGGAAATATAGCTCTCGGGACGAGGAAATCAGAGCTACTTTGACTCAAAAAGAGTGTATTCGACTTATAACAAACTCCTACGGATCGAGGTATGATCCAAACACGCCCATATTCGATGCATGGGATCAATTACTTGCTTGCGAAGCGATAGGAGACTCAACTCCTGTCAGAGAACAGAAGCAAGAACAAACACATGAAACAAATGAGAATGTTAATGGTAATGGAATGTTTAATGATACTCGTAAACACAGAGTCTACTTCGAATTAACACCGAGTAAACAAAAAGTTATCACGGAGCTAAAACGTTGCAACTATCGAACACCACCAATTGAAATAGCATTGCTTTTAGGGGATTTATTCAGTGAGTATCCAACAAAAGACGGACACTGGCTTTTTATATCACAACGATATAATCCCCGAGCCATATTACGGGTTCTGACTCAAATAGAAAAGATACAGGCAAACGGTCAAAAGATAATAACTAATCCACCAGGATACTTTACATACCTAATTAAGAATTATCGAAAACCAAGAAGAAGTATATGAGTATCAATGATAGCTGTGAACCACATTTGCATATAGAGATTTAAATAAAATGGCGCTAACTGTAGAAAGAGCAAAAAGATTGAATAGCATACTGTCAAAACGAATGGGAAGACCATTAAGCGATATTGAATTGGAATCTGCATACAAGTCATTGATTGAGTTTGTAGTTGTCCTAGTGGATTTGGTTCCTGATGAGAAAATTACTACCAATAATAACAGGGCGCATGTCGATAATTTACCCCTTGCAATTAGAGCTTGATAAGTGTATAGTGTTGATTAAGGTTTAAGTATGAAAAAAGGATTAGTTACGGTAAAAGAGGCAGCAAGCCTGTTTGGCGTAACAGTACAAACAATTAGAAGGTGGGACAAGATGGGAAAGCTAAAAGCAGTTCGCCACCCTATGAATAATTATCGCTTATATCGTCTTATTGACATAAGGGAAATTGCCGAAAAAATATGAACATTGATAGAAATTACTGCTTAGAATACTCTCGTATTTCAACCGATGAGCAAAATCCCCAATCGTGCGAAGATCAAAGCACGATAAACAAACGATTTATTGCTTCAATAAATAAAAAGCTTGCAACAAATGGAAGCTTTCGAGATGAAGGCGTAAGCGGGTCAACGCTTGATCGAGCAGGACTGCAAGATTTACTCATACGGTGCCAGGAAGATAAAAGTATTTATGCGGTAGTAGTTACCGAATCAGATCGTGCGGCACGGGGAAATTTGTCATATATAACTCTTCGAGAAACTTTGAAAAAGTTTGGAGTTAAATTGGTAGCTGTTACACAACCGATGATTAACGATTCAGAAGAAGGAGAAATGGTCGGAGAAATTCTTGGTGCAATCAATGGCTTCTTTTCAAAAATCACTCGTCGTAAGTCAATGAGAGCCTTAGATGAAAAGGCAGCAAGAGGGTGGTGGCCCTCAAGAGCACTTATTGGTTATAAAAATGTAAACATTGGAACTGAGGAAGCTCCTAATCGCATCATTGAGACTGATGAAGAAAAAGCCTTATATGTTAGGCAAATTCCAAAACTTTACAATCAAGGGTACTCTTATCAAGAAATAGCTGATAGATTTTATGAGGAAGGATTGAGAGGTAAAAACAATGGTAAAGTCTCTCCTGAAGAAGTACGTCAAATTTTGTTTAATGATTTTTATCTTGGAGAGTTTACATGGAGAGGAAAAAGACACAAAGCAAACCACGAAATTTTATTTAATTGGTTAGAGGTTCAACAAGCTAGAAATAGATCGCATGAAAAGGGACATCCTCATTCAGGAGTAGAGCTTAGAGATCGTCTTTTATTTAAGAAACTACCATTCTTTTGTGGAGAATGTAAAGATTTACACATTACAGCAGAGATTAAAATAAAGAATTATAAAAAGTGGTCTACTGAACATTGCCTCTATCATTGCACAAAATCACGAGGTCGCCACACTTGCACACAGCCTAGCATCAATCGATTGGACCTTGTACAGGAGTTTGCTGACAAGGTAGTTGCACCTATCGACATAGGCATGGATCTTTCTGAATTTCTACTTGAGGAGATGGATCGGGAGTATTCTGCATTGAAGGAGGATCAGAATAAATTATTGGTCAATATAAGTAAACGTATTGGTCAAATTGATACCGAGCTAAAGAATCTCTTTGAGATGCGGATTGCTGGGAAAATAACAGCCATAGGGGACAAGAGTCCTGATGAAGTATATGAGGAATACAAACAGAAAAAAGAAAATGACAGGATTCAGCTTTTGGGGACACAAAATAAGCTGGAAAAAAATAGCCTTGATTGGCAGAAAAAAGCTTCGAACTTCTTTTTGCTCTGTCAGAACGCTGAAAAGTATTTTTTGAAGGCAAAAGAGCTACCACAATATCTTTTTTTGAGGAAGGTATCTTCGAACCTTTTTTTGACTAACAAAGAGGTTGTTGTAGAGCACAGATTCCCCTTTTCATACCTTGTGGAATTGAACACTCATCCATCTAGGCTCCCCCGCGTGGATTCGAACCACGAACCTTGATCTTAACAGGATCCTGCTCTACCGTTGAGCTACAGGGGATATTGCTTTAGTAAGGGCTATTATACATGAAAGCTACCTTAATTTAAAACACTTTTTAGGTTGTAAAGTGAAAGGTGTTCCCCTCATTCCAGCCCATTTACAGAGTCTAAACGTGGTAGAATAATGTCGTGAAAAAAATTATTGCTCAAGGTCTACAAATAGCAGTCGTGAAAGACAATGAGGAAGAATATATTTCTTTGACTGATATGGCCAAATTCAAAGATCGTGAAGCAACGGGTATAGTAATTGTGAATTGGCTATCTACGAAGTATACAATTCAATTTATGGGCACTTGGGAACAGGTGCATAATCCAAATTTTAATGTTATGGAATTCAATAACATTAAAAACGAAGCCGGCTCAAATGGCTTTATAGTATCATCTTCAAAGTGGATTAAAAAAACAAATGCGATAGGTATTCGGTCGTCGGCTGGTAGATATGGAGGTACTTTTGCGCACCGCGACATTGCCTTTGAATTTGCCAGTTGGATTAGCCCAGAATTTAAGTTGTATTTAATCAAGGAATTTCAACGACTTAAATCAGAAGAAAATGAACGATTGGCTTTGGGTTGGGATATAAAAAGACAGCTCACTAAAATTAATTATCGAATCCATACCGATGCGATTATGATACACTTGATCCCACCAAACATTTCGAAACAATCTATCACTGTCGTCTATGCAACAGAAGCCGATGTATTAAATAGTGCGTTATTTGGTAGGACTGCTAAGGATTGGCGAGATCAAAATCCTAAAAAAGATGGAAATATCCGCGATTATGCAGATGTAACACAACTAGTAGTACTCGCAAATCTGGAAGGAATAAACGCAGAACTCATTAAAAAAGGAATTTCTCAGCCCGAAAGATTAATTCAGCTCAATCAGAGTGCAATTTCACAAATGAAATCACTCCTGGGAAATCCATCCATCAAGAAACTTAAGCCCTCTCTGTCATCCTGATCCCACCCTCTGCTTGCCCCTCGTAGTCACGTTCGGTTTACATGAACGTGACGAAGTGGGGTCATCCTGAACGTGCCTTGCCCGCCGTCATCCCGAACTCGTTTCGGGATCCACGCACATCCCAGCGCATTTGGGAAGGACGAGTGGTAGAATAGAGCATGGCTAGCATCAAGGACCTGCCCCATTCAAGTCAACCTCGTGAAAAACTCTTTGAAAAAGGACCCCGTGCATTGCATGATTTTGAACTGCTCGCAATATTACTTCGCACTGGTTATAAAGGTCAAAATGTAATAAGCGTTGCTAAGCGAATTCTAAAAACGTTGTCTTTTATGGATATAGCCGCAATGGACCCAAAAGAAATCGCTAAATTAAAAGGTGTTGGAACTTCACGTGCATCTATTATTTCCGCATCTCTTGAAATCGCTAAGCGTATTTTTAAAAATGATCCGTCAATTAAAATTACAACACCTGGCGATGTTATTAAAGTAGTAGGCGACATTCGTCATAAAAAGAAAGAACATTTTGTAGCACTTTACCTTGATGCGCGCAATCAACTTATCACGACGGAAACAATTTCAATCGGTACGCTTAATGCTAGTATTGTTCACCCGCGCGATGTATTTGCGCCGGCATTAAAGCATAATGCGGCAAGTATTATTATCGTCCACAATCATCCATCAGGTGATCCCGAACCTTCACATGATGATGAACTTGTTACAAAACGAATTATTGAAGCTGGGAAAATACTGGGAATAGAAATGGCAGATCATATTATTGTGAGTTCATCGAAATACGTTTCATTTAAAGAAAAAGGACAAATATAATAGCTCTTGACAAAATAGGAAGCGTACGTTATTATGTACGTAATACTATGAACACAAAAACAACTATTCCAATAACAGAAGCGCGAAAGAATATTTTTGATATTGCCGAAGCGGTACAACAGCCGGGAGTGCACTATACTTTTACTGAAAAAGGTCGGCCCAAAGCGGTACTTATATCAGCTGAAGAGTTTGAATCATGGCAAGAGACATTCGAGGTAATGGAACAATTTCCTGATCTTTCAAAAGATATTGAAGAAGCACATAAAGCGTTTGAATCAGGAGAGTATAAAAATTGGGTCACACTAGATGCCCTACTGAAACAAGAGGGCTTTTTAGTTTCTGATAAAGTCGCAAAGAAATATGGCATACCAAGTAAAACTAAAACCAACAGTCGAAAAAAAACTTAAAAAAATTCCAAAAAAAGAATACAACAGAATTCTTTCCGCATTCATTTCATTATCGATAAATCCACTTATTGGTAAAAAATTAGAAGGAGAATATAAAGGATCATATAGTTTTCGTATGTGGCCTTACCGAATCATCTATCAAATTTATCAACATCAATTGCTTATTTTAGTTATCAAAATCGGCCACAGACAAGGAGTGTATAAATAGGCTATGGAGTGGTAGAATGGAGCCATATTTAGAAACTAACCTATGTTCGAGCAATCATTCAAAAACATTGACAATATTCTTCATACCGATTCCGGTTGTGGAACAGAGCTTGATTATGTGGAACAAACTTCATGGGTTCTCTTTTTGAAATATCTTGATGGTCTGGAGGAAACAAAACGAACGGAAGCGGCACTAGCTGGGAAGGAATATAAATATATTTTGTCTCCGGAATACCAGTGGAATATATGGGCGTGTCCAAAGAACGACGAAGGCAAACTCGATCATAATAAAGCGCTTGATGGTGACGATCTAAAAGATTTTGTAAATAATAATCTGTTTCCATATCTCAAGAAATTTAGAGCGGAAGATCCAAATACAATTGAATATAAGATTGGCGAAATTTTTCATGAACTCAAAAATAAAATTTCCAGTGGGTATAAATTGCGGGAGATTTTAAATATCGTTGACGGCATGCACTTCCGACTATATGAAGAGAAACACGAACTTTCACATCTTTACGAAGCCAAAATAAAAAACATGGGCAACGCGGGCCGAAATGGTGGCGAGTATTACACACCACGTCCACTTATTAAAACGATTGTAAAAGTAGTTGCGCCGAAAATTAGTGAGACAATTTACGATGGAGCGTGTGGAAGTGCAGGCTTTTTGGTTGAATCATTTAACTACCTCACTCAAAATCAGTCAAAGCTTTCATCAAGTCAGATATCAATACTGCAAAACAAAACTTTCTATGGTAAAGAAATAAAATCACTCGCATATATCATAGGCATTATGAATATGATTTTGCACGGTATTGAAGCGCCAAATATTCGGCACATGAATACATTGGCTGAAAATATCAATGATATTCAAGAAAAAGATCGATATGACATAGTCTTGGCCAATCCACCTTTCGGCGCTGGAATTGGACGAGAAATTCAACAAAACTTCCCAATTAAAACAGGCGAAACAGCGTTTCTTTTTCTTCAACACTTCATCAAAATTCTAAAAGCAGGTGGTAAGGCTGGTATTGTTATCAAAAATACGTTTCTTTCTAATACCGACAATGCCTCTGTTTCGCTGCGGAAACTTCTTCTAGAAAGTTGCAATCTACACACAGTGCTTGATCTCCCAGGTGGTGTATTTGCCGGAGCAGGGGTTAAAACCGTTGTATTATTTTTTGAAAAAGGCGCATCAACAAAAAAAGTTTGGTTTTACCAACTCAACCTCACCCGCAACCTCGGTAAGGGCAACCCATTAAGCGAAGCGGACTTGGCAGAATTTGTCGAACTACAAAAAACAAAAGCAGATAGCGAAAACTCGTGGAGCATTGATGTTAAAAATATCGATCAAAAAACATTTGACTTATCGGTAAAAAATCCAAACAAAATTGGCTCGGCACCATTACGCAATCCAAAGGAGATTTTGGAAGAAATGAGAAGCTTGGATCAGAAAAGTGGACAGATATTAAATAGCATCAGTAAATATTTATAAAATATGATATTAAAGTCAATACAAATAAAGAATTACAGAAGTATAGAAGAAATATCTTTTGATATTATACCTCTTAGTGATAATACTTTTACTTATGGTTTGATCGGTGTCAATGAGGCGGGCAAGTCAACCATTCTAAAAGCATTGGCATTAAAAGATGGTCTTAAAGATGAAAAAGGTAATCCTTTACCACTAAAGAACGATTTTAAAGATAGATTGAAGTCAATAGAGATTGAATATTCATACTCTTTAGAAGAGGATGAAGCAAATCAATATAAAGAGCTTTTAAAATCCCAAGAAACACCAATAGATACAAAAGACGTTGACATAAAAGACATCAAACTTGTTATTGGTTTTAATTATGCAAATCCAAGCCAGTCTGAAATTAAATTAGAAATTATTAATATTACGGATGATTATGAAAATAAATCTGCAGCTCAAGAGCTTATAAAGGAATCAATTTTAAACAAAGCCCATAAAACTATTTTTTGGACAGCTGAGGATCGATATTTAATTTCCCAACCAATAGATTTAGATCAATTTGCAAGTACACCAGATGATATCTCAGTGCCATTAAAAAATTGTTTTGCACTTGCTGGGATTATTGGGCAGGATGCCATTAAGGCAAGAGTAGACCTAGCTAAAGAATCTACCGAGCGCGAACAGTTGAAAACTGAACTGAGTGATAAAGTAAGCGAACATATTAATACAGCCTGGCCGAAACACCCGATCAAAGTAACATTTGACATATCAGATGGTTTAATAAATTTTCATGTACACGATATCGGTACGAAAGGAAAGGCAAAAACTGCTGATCAGAGAAGCGATGGATTTAAGCAGTTCGTGTCTTTTCTTTTAACAGTATCTGCGCAAAATAGAAACAACGAACTCTCTAACTCAATCTTGTTACTCGATGAACCAGAAACCCATCTTCATCCGCAAGCTCAAGAAGACTTGTTAAAAGAGTTGGTGAAGATTACTCGGAGTGGAAGAAATAATATTGTTTTTTTTGCTACACATTCTAACTACATGATAGATAAGGACGACTTAAGCAGAAACTACAAAATATTTAAAAATCCTAACAAGGAAACAAAGAAAGAAAAAACAGAAAAAAAACAATTTGAAAAAAAAGCATCAACATATGCAAGTGTGACGTACGATGTTTTTGAAATTTCTAGCACTGATTATCATAACGAATTATACGATCATCTCAGAGCGGTTTATGGCGATGAAAATAATAAAGACGCTGTTGGGATAAAAGAATTTGATAATGGTTATTTTGTGCAGGTAAAAAAACTCGAACAAGAGTACCCATTAAAAAAAGGAGATAAGAAGATAACTCTGCCAACATACATAAGAAACTGTATTCATTATCCGTCGAACAGAGGAAAAGATTTTAATACTAAGTTAGTTGACTCCATAAAATTGTTGCGTTCATATTATGAAAAATAATTGGCAAACCAAAAAACTTAGTGAGACCTGTGATTTCTATAACGGCCTATGGAAAGGAAAAGAACCACCATATATAAATATTGGTGTGATTCGTAATACAAACATTACTAAAGATGGCCGTTTAGACGACTCTGACGTAGCTTATTTAGATGTTGAGAAAAAGCAATTTGCAAATCGTAAACTGATGTATGGCGATATTGTTCTGGAGAAATCAGGGGGTGGACCGAAACAGCCAGTTGGACGTGTCATTATTTTTAATAAAAAAGATGGCGAGTTTTCTTTTAGTAATTTTACATCTGTGATCAGAATTAAAGATCAAAGTGAGTTGGATTTTAATTTCCTACATAAGTTTCTATTTTATTCTTATATATCTGGCATAACAGAGAGAATGCAAAGTCACTCAACTGGTATAAGGAATCTAAATATGCAGGCATATAAAGATATTGAGGCACCGTTGCCATCATTCAGTGAGCAAACACGAATTGTAAAAAAACTAGATGAGGTTTTTGGGAAAGTGGCGAAGGCGAAAGAAAACACTGAAAAAAATCTTCAAAACTCCAAAGAGCTTTTTGAATCATATTTGCAGAGTGTTTTTGCTAATCCGGGGAAAGATTGGGAGGAGAATACCTTGGATGAGGTGTGTAAATATGATAAAACTCCGTACAAAAAAACAAATCTGCCGTATGTTGGACTTGAAGATATAGAATCTAATACTGGTAAATTTCTTGGCTCGTTGAATCCATTGAAAGTAAAAAGCAATACTTTCCATTTTAGTGGTGAGCATGTTTTATATGGAAGACTAAGACCATATCTCAATAAAGTGCTATTACCAAACTTTGAAGGTCATTGTTCAACAGAGATTTTCCCTATCAAGCCTAATAAAAACCTTTACAGAAATTTTTTATTTTATTGGCTTATTTCCAAAGAAACAGTTAAACAAATAAATGCTACATGGACAGGAGCCAGAATGCCAAGAGCGAATATGAATTTGGTTTTAGATTTTGTTATTCCAATGCCTAATATTTCCGAACAAAAATCTATTGTTATCAAACTTGATGCGCTTTCGGCTGAGACTAAAAAACTGGAAGTTATTTATAAACAAAAATTGGCTGATTTGGAGGAGATGAAGAAATCTGTGCTCAGGAAGGCGTTTGCCGGAGAATTGTGATGGAGTTTACTTTAAAGCTGGTATAATAAATCTATGAATACAAAACAAACAAAGACCTCGCGAGCTAAGAATAACAAGGGTCAGTTCACTCCAAAAAGGTTTGATACAAAAGTCGGAACAATTGAAAAAAAATATGGCATTGATTTGGGAGTAAAATCAAATATGAAGCTTGGTAATTATTTAAAACAAAAAGGATACAGATCTCTTTCTGAGATGCTCAAGCCTTGAGACTATGGCTAGTAACTTCCCCTTTGTTAGCGACTTAGTTTTGAGAGAAAATCTTGATATTGCCTTTAATCATATTCTTGATCTAATTCCATTTTCAGAATCAAAGAGTTATAGTGACTTAGCCAAAAGCAGTTTTAGAAAAACTGTAATTATTTACACAGCATCAATTATTGAGGCATTGCTTTTATATCTATTGGAGAAGAAATATACAAAAGAAGATTTGGTAATCTACAAATGGGATTTCACAAATAAAATAGTATTACACGAAGTTACTGATAGTCATCAAATTATAGCTGGAGATTACATGAAAAATCCTGAAAAAATAAAATTTGAAAAACTTAATCTGGGCAATATTAATAATTTTTTGAAAGCTAAAGACTGCATAGAAGATGAATTATTTAAAAAAATCGATAGAGTTAGACAATTGAGAAACGAACAGCATATTGGCATACATAAAGAGATTAAAGATTACACAAAAGCAGATCTTGAATTTGTTTTTTCAGTGGCAAAAGAGGTTAAAAAGCTCTTTACATAGTAAAATTATTGTATGAACGAAGCGGAAACACGGGCAGAACTTATTGATCCAAAGCTTAAAGCGAGCGGGTGGGGAGTTGTCGAGGGATCAAAAGTTCTTCGAGAATTTCGGATTACTGATGGTAAAATCCAAATTGGTGGAACTAGGAGCAAGCCAGAGATAGCTGACTATATTTTTGTGTATAAAAATCACAAAATTGGTGTGATTGAAGCTAAAGCTGAAGATCAAGAATGTGGTGAGGGAGTTGCTCAGGCTAAAGCATATGCCGGAAAAATGCATATTGATTTTACGTATTCATCTAATGGCCGTGAGATTTATGAAATGTCCATGAAAACTGGACATGAAGGACCAGTTGTCAATTTTCCCACTCCAGATGAGCTGTGGAACAAGACCTATTCGGATCAAAATGAATGGAAAGAAAAATTTGCCCGTGTGCCAAATGAGGGCGAATATGGCAGCCGCTATTATCAAGAAATTGCCATTAATAATGTTTTAAACGCGGTAGCTGAAGAAAAAAACAGAATTCTTTTGACTATGGCAACTGGAACCGGAAAAACGGCCGTAGCTTTTCAGATTGCTTGGAAACTGAAAAGGACCCGATGGAATTTAAAACGTGATAGTACACGTCGGCCAAGAATTTTATTTTTGGCAGACAGAAATATATTAGCTGATCAAGCATTTAATGCTTTTTCTGCTTTTGACGAAGACGCGCTTGTACGAATCAATCCATTGGATATTAGAAGAAGAGGCGCTGTGCCAATGAGCGGAAGTATTTTTTTTACAATCTTCCAAACGTTTATGAGTGGTTCAAACGGTACTCCTTATTTTGGTGATTACCCATCCGATTTTTTTGATTTTATTATTATCGACGAATGTCATCGAGGTGGCGCTAACGATGAAAGTAATTGGCGGGGGATTTTGGAATATTTTTCGCCAGCTGTTCAACTAGGATTAACAGCTACACCAAAGCGAAAAGATAACGTAGATACGTATAAATATTTTGGCGAACCAGTCTATATTTATTCACTCAAGGAAGGCGTAAACGATGGGTTTTTAACACCATTTAAAGTCAAAAGAATCAAAACGACTCTTGATGACTATATGTACGTTTCTGATGATCAAATAATTGAAGGAGAAGTAGAGGAAGGCAAAATTTATGAAGAACCCGACTTTAATAAAATTATTTTTATTAAAGAACGCGAAGCTAAACGAGTTCGCATAATCTTGGACGAAATAAATCAAAACGAAGAAACGATTATATTTTGTGCAACACAAGACCACGCTTTGGCAATTCGTGATTTGGTAAATCAAATGAAAGACAGTAGAGATCCAAATTATTGTGTGCGAGTGACAGCAAACGATGGATTTCGAGGTGAGCAATTTTTACGAGAGTTTCAAGATAATGAAAAAACAATTCCCACTATTTTAACCACATCACAAAAGCTTTCAACCGGTGTTGATGCACGTAATATTCGCAATATTGTTTTGATGCGGCCAGTCAATTCTATAATTGAGTTTAAACAAATTATTGGTCGTGGGACGAGACTTTTTGATGGTAAAGAATATTTTACAATTTTTGATTTTGTTGATGCTTATCATCATTTTTCTGATTCGGAATGGGACGGGGAACCCGTAGATGATACAGCAGAGAGCGAGCCAAAGGTAATTAAATATCCGGAGCCAGTTAATGATCAGAGTTTAGTTATTGGTGACAAAGATCAAGTGGAACCAAAGGAAAAATTAAAAATAAAATTACGAGATGGTAAAGAACGTGAGATAAAACATATGATTTCTACATCATTTTGGGGTCCTGATGGAAAGCCAATCTCTGTAAATGAGTTTATGGATAATATGTTCGGTGTCTTGCCAGACTTTTTTAAGAATGAGGAAGAGTTAAGAAAAATTTGGTCAAACCCAACCACACGCAAAGCATTCTTAGAAAAGATTGCTGAAAGAGGTTATGGTAAAGATGAATTAGAAACATTGCAAAAATTGATCGATGCTGAGCAAAGTGATTTATTTGACGTTTTAACATATATTTCATTCTTAACACAGCCGATTTCAAGAACACAAAGAATAGCACAATCAAAGGACAAAATTTTTGAGGGACTCGATGAAAAACAAAAAGAATTTTTAGATTTTGTGCTGTCAAAATACGAAGAAAAAGGGGTCGAAGAACTTGATGAAGAAATGTTGCCAATATTATTAAATATAAAATATCATGCCATTGCTAATGCCGAACAATCACTTGGAAGTGTAGAGGATATCCGATCAATTTTTTTTGCGTTCCAGAAAGATTTATATGCTAAGGCAGCTTATTTATGAACTTGATTTTACCCATGATCTACACCCCTCTTATCCAAAAATCCACCCCTCACTATGCTATACTTATCCCAACTACCCATTTGAATAAATGGTTATGACTGTTACCCAAATTACTTTGTTTCTCATATTTGCATTACTAGTGTACCTTTTGTATGAGGTATGGAGGCTCGAAAGTACTTCACGAGAATTGCAAGAAAAAAATGAGGAGAAAATTTCTGATCTCAATAGAACAGTTCAAATTCTTACTTCCCGACTTAATCCAACTACAGAAGAACAATTTATAGATCAAACAGAAGATGATCTTGATGTTAATTTTGATCCCCTGTACTCCAAAGCAGTGATTGCAATTATGCAGGCAGGGAAAGTATCAACTTCATTACTACAGAGAAAACTAGATATTGGATATGCCAGAGCTTCAAAGTTAGTAGATATGATGGAAAAAAGAGGAATCGTAAGTCCGGTTGATGGCGCAAAACCTCGGGAGATTCTTAATCCTAAAACTGACCCAGTATATGATGATGCGGTAAGATTAGCACAAGAATTTGGAAAAGTTTCTACACCACTTTTACAAAGAAAGCTTAGTATTGGGTATGCACGTGCAGCAGGTCTCATTGATGCACTTGAAATTGCAGGCATTATTGATCCTGCAGACGGGGATAAACCAGTCAAAGTTTTGAAGAACTCTAATGTTCAAAAAAATATTTCCCAACCTTGATGGTTCATAATTTTTGACACTAAAATTCTCACCCGTCAAAATGCTAAAATATTGGTATGAATATCATGAGAGTGGTGGTGATGGTAGTTGTGGCTGTAGTAATTCTACTCGTAGTGCTAATTACGTGGGGCTGTGAAGATGACTGGTGTTACATTTTCCCCTGGCAAGGACAAGGTCAAATAGCTTGTACTATGGAAGCAAAGCTTTGTCCCGATGGATCCGCTGTCGGCCGGAGTGGTCCAAATTGCCAGTTCGCCCCCTGCCCCTGATTCATCTATATTCTGCCTACCTTACGCACAAAATGTTGCATATATACTGTAGACAAAATAGCAATTAGCATATACAATACCCCCATGACAAAACTCTTTTTTGACATCGAAACAATTCCGGTTGATGAGTCGATGAAGAATTTATATCTGGAAATCAAAAGTAAGAAAGATGGCGAAGGTCTTATAGTTGAGAAGGTTGATGAGCTGATTGCCAAAACATCGTTTGATGGTACATTTGGTCGTATTTGTTGCATTGGATACATCAAAGAAGGTTCTCAAATAGAAAGAGGTGTTTTGAAAGGGGATGAAAAACAAATGCTCTCCGATTTTTGGAGAATTGCCGCAGATGTCTATCAATTTATCGGACACAATATTTTTGAGTTTGACCTTCCCTTCATCTATCAGCGCTCCATCATTCATGGAGTCAAACCGCGCCTTGAGCTTTCATTTGCCAAATATCGCAGTATGCCGTTTTTTGATACGATGAGCGAGTGGGGAAAATGGGGGTATGGAAAAAATGTAAAGCTCGATACCTTGGCCAAAGTATTTGGATTTCCAACGTCAAAAGATGTTATGGATGGGTCGCAAGTCTGGCCATATTTTCAAGAAGGGAAGATAGAGGAAATCTGCGTGTATTGTATGAAAGATGTCGAGCTTACCCGTCAAGTCTATTACAAAATGATGGTCGAAACGATGCCGTAATCTCCCACCCCGGGAGTGGTTTGGGATATCTCGATAGCTCGAACGCTCTGAAAATGATATAATTTCTTATGGAAATTGCACAACCTGGTCTTGAAAATCATGCAGAGCGTAGTGCAGATGTTGAGCGAGCGGTGTTGGTACCCGATGATAAAGATACAGAGATCTTAAAAAAAGAAATAGCTACCTATCATTGGAACATATATACTCCGACAATCTCCCAGCTTCAAGACGTCAATTGGTTTTACGAACCTACTGGTCCAAGTCAAATCGCAACAAGACTTTTAACAGATAACGGTAGACAGAGAAAAATTTCATCAGTCGTGCAAATGTACTACGAGAAAGGTAGTTTATTACCAACGGATTTTAGTAACCACATTGACGACCTCGTTGATTTTTTGGGAACTGGTGGCAAGTTTCGTCCATTACTTCTTGTTCGAGGGAGAAATCCCCTTACTCATACAACGTATGCGCTTGATGGGAATCACCGGTTATTAGCATATGCTTTATGGGGAAAAAGAAATGGCATAACTGATTTTTCAGTCGATGCTTTTTTAGGACGAAGATTTTACCCATTCGAGCCACACGCTAGATAAAGCGTTCCCGCATCTTAATTTGATATAATCTCCTCATGAACCTCGTAAAAATCGTTGTCTTCGTTCCACTTTCTCATACTGACGTTGTTCGACGTGCGATGGGGGATGCCGGAGCTGGACAATACAGAAACTACAGTCATTCTTCATTTTCATCAAAAGGTGTCGGACGGTTTTTGCCGTTACAAGGTGCCAAGCCCTTTACCGGGGAAGTTGGAAAACTTGAAGTTGTTGAAGAAGAGCGGATTGAGGTTGTGTGCGCCAAAGAAAGAGCAAAAGAAGTTATCGCCGTGATGAAAAAAGCTCATCCATATGATGAAGTTGCATATGATATTTATTCTTTGATTAATGAGGCTGATTTATGAACCCGCAACTTGCTGAAAAAATTGAGCGTTTTTTTACTCAATTTCAACACCAGACATATAAAAAAGGAGAGATCCTCATTCGTGCGGACGAAGCTCCATCAGGAATTTTTTATCTAAAAGAAGGTTCTGTTAAAGAATATGCTATTTCTCAAAAAGGAGAAGAACTTGTGGTAAATATCTTCAAACCAATTTCTTTTTTCCCGATGTCATGGGCAATTAATGACGCACCAAACGAATATTATTATGAAGCTATAACAGAACTTGATATTTACAAAGCGCCTAAAAAAGAAGTTATTACATTTATAAAAAATGAACCAGAAGTACTCTATGATCTTCTAGCTCGAGTTTTTAAAGGAACAGACGGAATAACACAGAAAATAACATATTTAATGGCGGGAAATGCATATGCTCGGCTTATTACAGAACTCATCATTTATACAAAACGATTTGGCGTCGTGAAAAACGGAAAATGGGAAATTATAATAACAAATCGTCAGCTTGCCGCCCAAGTTGGAATGACCAAAGAAACGGTAAGTAGAGAATTAAAACATTTGAAAGAAAAAGAACTTATTTCATTTAGTGCCAAAACGATGATTCTTAACGACTTACATTCGTTAAAACAGGAGTTGCATAAAGATCAATGAGTTGATTTTGTTATGACTTCAATAGTGGGGATTATTCGATTCCTTTTCTTTATATTTGTTGGGAGACCTGTTGGTAACAAATATCCTTGCCACAATCCTTCTCCTAGTGCGAGTTCAAGATGAATTTGATCAGAAAGTTTTGGTTCATCTTTTACATCATATAATCGATATTTTCCCAGAGCAAGCGTAGTATCAGTTTTATGCGTTTTATGAGAAGTTACCAAAATTTCTCCAATTTCACGTATACTTACCCATGCAAATGTATATTTTTTATCTAAAATTAGGATTTTAGTCTGTTCTTTTGTTTCAAAGAGTTCATATGTCCCCGACTGTAAAACTGTAATCATATGACTCAACTATATAATAAGAACTATTCTAAATCGATACAATACATCATCACAAAAAGATGATTAAGGTCATTGTTTTTTTAACCTCCGGGGTCCACAATATGACTAACGAGAAAGTGAGGCAAAACTATGTTTGCAACAGATATTAAAAAACTAACAAAAGAAAACGCTAATTTCAGAAAAGTATTGTACACGGGGACGCATAGCCAAATTGTTGCAATGAGTATTGCGGTAGGAGAAGATATTGGCGAAGAAACGCACGGAGGAGTTGATCAAATTCTTTACTTTATCGATGGAGAGTGTGAAGCAACAATAAATGGAGAGTTACGTATGCTTAAAGAGCATGATGTTGTATATGTTCCAGCAGGAACGGTGCACAACTTTAAAAATAGTGGTGATGAGGACTTAAAATTGTTTACAATTTACTCGCCACCAGAGCATGCAGACGGAACAATCCATGTAACAAAGGAGGATGCTCAAAAAGCTGAAGTTTCAGGCTAGCCTATCAGGAAGGAGAAAAAAATATGAGATTACAACATAAAGTTGCATTAATTACAGGAGGTGGAACAGGAATTGGGGCCGAAATAGCTCGGATGTTTGCTAGAGAAGGTGCGCAAGTTGTTGTTTGTGGTAGACGAGAGAAACCGTTGAAAGAAGTTGTTGATGAAATAGATCGAAGTGGTGGAGAAGCGATGTACTGTATGACTGATGTTTCCTCACAAAAACAAATTCAAGAAATGCTTAGTACGGTTCGGTTAAAGTTTGGTTCAATTGACATACTTGTAAACAATGCAGGAGTCTATATTCCTGATGATGTAACTTCAACAAGCGAGGAAGAATGGGACAAAGTTATGGATATCGATGCTAAAGGAGTATATCTCATGTCAAAAGCGGTGTTGCCCGATATGATTAAAAATGGAAAAGGAAAAATCATAAATATTGCCTCCATAGCAGGATTATTTGGATTTGAAAAGTCGGCAGCATATTGTGCCGCAAAAGGAGCAGTAGTTAATTTAACTCGTGAAATGGCCCTGGATTATGCTCCGAAAGGAATTTGTGTTAATGCTATCGCCCCGGGTATTATTGATACTGATATGACCAAGCCTTTTTTAGAAAATGAGCAAGCAAAACAGGGATTTTTAAGTAAAACTCCAGTTGGAAGGGTTGGTATACCAGCAGATATTGCATATGGAGCAGTTTATTTAGCAAGCGATGAATCAAGCTTTGTAGCTGGTCAGACGTTAGTTATTGATGGCGGATGGACTATAGCATGAACGACCACATAAAAATATACTCTTTTATCAAAATTTTGTCCGATGTGTATCATGTGTCAACTTATTATGATAACTATTTTTTTGTTGGCAATTACAGTACAATTAAAAGAGCATAATTATGGAAAATCTTAAACCACCGGAACACCCAGATCATTTTTCGATGGATAAAAATTTACTACAAAAATTGCTCGATTGGATTGTACCAATAGGGATATTATTGATCTATTTTTTCTTTTACAATTTCGGCAAAATAACTCCATCAGAGATGATCAAAACCACGGGACTTGTGGCAATTGCATTGCTTTCAATCACACTTTTCATCGGCTCACTTTCTCGTTTTATCCCAGCGGTAAATATCTTAAAAGTACATCGTAAGCATTGGGGAATTGCAAGTTTTGTCTTGGCAATAATTCACACATTTCTTGTCATTATGTTTTTTTATAAATTTGATTTTTTTCGATTATTTAATTTTACCAAGAGCAATACAATTGGTATTCAAGCTGGACTAATCGCACTGTTGATCCTTTTTATGGTAACCGTTTCATCTTTTCATATGATATTTGAAAAACTTCCTGAAGGTATGTGGAAGAAATTACAAATGACGAGCTATATTGCACTTGCGCTTGTAGTTCTTCATTTTTTTCTGATGGAACAAAAGGATGGAGTTTTTGTAATAAAACGATTACTGGGTCAAATCACCTATTGGTTTGCTTTTGTAGTACTTATCGCACGAATCGTTGTTGCGATTTTTCCCAAAAAAGAACATATTCAGCCTCCACCAATTACCGCTTGACAACTTTTTACAAATGTAGTAATATCCCCCTATAGGGGATATACTATTCCTAATGAGCTATGTCATACAAACCAAAAGATTCAAAAGAGCGAGTTCTTCATCGGTTGAAGATTGCTCGAGGTCATCTCAATAAAGTTATTTCAATGATAGAGTCAGATGAATACTGTATTGATGTTCTTACACAATCGCAGGCCGTGCAAAAAGCCATTATAGAAACAGACAATCTAATTCTTGAAAATCATCTCAAATCATGTGTTTCTGATTCGATTAAAAACGGAAATAGCGAAGAAGCAATAGCTGAAGTTATGAATATTTTTAAAAAATCAAACTGAAGGGGGTGATGAATATGCAACACGAACCAAAAGCAACAGCAAACGCACTGGCACTAGTTGGAGGGGTATGGTATGTACTTTGCCTTGCCTGGGTAGCTATTTCACAAAACAGTTACATGGGAGTCATGAGTAGCTGGTTTCACGGAGTTGATTTTAAGTCATTGCCACCAGCAACACCAGATATCGGATCAATGACAGTTGGACTTATTACCTTTGTCGGATTTGCATGGATTTCTGGATATGTATTTGCAATAGCGTATAACAAATTTATTAAGAAATAGAATTTTTTTGAAAGGTGGTGAATACTATGAAAAATGAAAAAGCGGTTTTGTATGGAATAATTGGATTTCTCGCTGGTATTGTCTTAACTGTTTTTTTTGCATCAAATGCTGTTAATAACAATATGACAGGTGCCATGCGTATGATGGGAATGCGTTTGAATGCAGAAAAGCAAGAGATAGTGAAAGAGGTCGATCAGGAAGATACGGGGATGGGAATGAATTCAAGTATGGATGACATGATGGAGTCACTATCGGATACTAGTGACGACGAGTTTGATAGAGCATTCATTAATGCCATGATTCCTCATCATCAAGGTGCAATTGAGATGGCAAAAGAAGCACAAAAAAATGCCCAACATGACGAACTTAAGAAAATGGCAGATGATATTATTTCTTCACAAACAGCCGAAGTAGGCATGATGAAACAGTGGCAGAAAGACTGGGGGTATTAAGTATGACACTAGATAAAATTTTTGTTGCAATTTTTAGCATGGTTGGTATTGTATGTACCTATTGGTTCTTTTTGATGAAAAAAGATGCTGTTGTTAAGGCCGATTCTGAAATAGAAATTGTTGTAGATGGTGGCTATACTCCAAGCACTATTTCAATCCAAAAAAATAAAACAACAATATTAACCTTTTTACGTAAAGACCAATCAAGTTGTTTGGAAGAAGTTGTTTTAGGGGATTTTAAAATTCGCAAATTTCTTCCACTAAATCAAAAAGTTACGATTGAAGTGACCCCCGAAAAATCGGGTGAACATATTTTTTCGTGTGGAATGGGCATGTTTCATGGAAAGTTACTAGTGACATAATTATGACAGAAGTAAAAAAATCATTTCCAATAAAAGGCATGCACTGTGCATCATGCGTACGGGTGACTGAGCGAGCTCTCTCAAAAACTCCCGGAGTTTCGCAGGCTATAGTGAACCTAGCCACCGGAAAGGCTACCGTTAGCTACGATTCTGATATATGTACTCCCCAAAATATGGCCGACGCTATTAGCAAAACAGGATATACACTTGAACTTACAGAGAAAAGTGAGCAAGAGATTGAGCTTGAAAAGAAAAAAGAACTAAATGAGTTGGAGATTAAAATGGTTACCAGTCTTGCAATAGGAGTAACCATTCTTTGGGGAAGTCTGCCAGGACTTTCACAAACCGCACCTCTTTTCTTCCAAGATCCAATTATTCAGTTTATATTGGCGACGCCAATTCAATTTTGGGCTGGTGCAACATTTTACCGAGCCATGATACCCGCGCTCAAACACCGAACTGCCAATATGGACACACTTGTTGCTTTAGGCACAACAGTTGCATATTCTTTTTCAGCAATTGTAGCTATTTTTCCCCAAAGTATCGCCCGATTTGGTCTGGAAACAATGCCCTATTTTGACGTTTCAGTTCTCGTAATTGCACTTATATTGTTAGGTCGGTATTTGGAAGCAAAGGCAAAACTTGGAACAAGTAGTGCGATTAAAAAATTACTAGGAATGCAGGCAAAAACTGCTCGTGTTGTACGAGATGAAAAAGAAGTAGACGTTCCTATCGAAGAAGTACAAAAAGATGATATTATTCGGGTTCGACCAGGTGAAAAAATTCCAGTCGATGGAATTATTATTGAGGGGGAATCAAGTATTGACGAATCCATGATAACCGGTGAAAGTATTCCCGTTGACAAAATGAAAGATGATATAGTCGTTGGGGCAACACTAAATAAAACAGGAACGTTTCTGTATAAAGCTACTAAGGTTGGTGCAGACACAATGCTTGCACAAATTATCAAACTGGTTACTGAAGCACAAGGCTCAAAAGCACCTATTCAACGTTTGGCCGACGTTGTGTCTTCATATTTTGTTCCTATTGTTATTATGCTCGCGTTTATCACGTTTGGAGTATGGTATATATTTGGTCCAAATCCAAGTTTTGTATATGCACTTCTGAACACAGTAGCAGTGCTCATTATTGCTTGTCCGTGTGCAATGGGTCTTGCCACGCCAACAGCAATTATGGTGGGAACAGGAAAGGGAGCGGAGCATGGAATTTTAATTAAAGATGCCGCAAGTCTCGAAATTGCCCATAAAATAACTACTATTGTTTTTGATAAAACCGGAACGCTTACCTATGGAAAACCAGAAGTGACAGATATAATTGGTAGTCAGAATATGTTACAACTTGCAGCATCGCTTGAGAAAGGATCTGAACACTCGCTTGCTGAGGCAATTGTGAAAAGAGCAGAAGCTGATAATCTCTCTCTAAGCAAAGTCGAAGGATTTAAAGCAATTACAGGTCATGGGGTTGAAGGTACAATCGAGGGAAACACCGTTTTTTTTGGAAATATGCGTCTGATGACACGTGAAAAAATCGAGACGAGCTCTCATAAAGAAGAAATTGAAAAACTTGAACGAGAGGGGAAAACAGTAATGCTACTCGCCAGCGAGGGATCCCTCCTCGGACTTATCGCTGTTGCAGATACTATCAAAGATTCGGCGCACGTTGGAGTACAAGCCTTGCAGAAAATGGGAATTGAAGCAATTATGATCACGGGTGATAATGAGCGGACTGCCCAAGCTATTGCTGACCAAGTAGGAATAGTGAAAATGTACGCACAAGTTTTGCCAGAAGATAAAGAAAAAATTATTCGAGAACTTCAACGGGCTGATCGAGTTGTGGCTATGGTTGGCGATGGAATTAATGATGCGCCTGCGCTTGCCGCCGCCGACGTAGGAATTGCCATGGGTACCGGAACAGATGTGGCCATAGAAGCCGCTGATATTACCCTTATCAATAAGGACTTGCGTTCTGTTGGTTCGGCAATCATGCTTTCCAATAAAACAATGCGAACTATTAAGCTTAACCTATTCTGGGCATTCGGGTATAATATAATACTGATACCAGTTGCGATGGGGGTGCTGTACCCATTTTTTGGCATAGTGCTAAGTCCTATTTTAGCATCCATTGCAATGGCATCAAGTTCAATATCGGTCGTTACTAATTCTCTTTTATTAAAAAGGGCCAAAATAATCATATGAATCTTTGGGTAATATTTATAACCGGACTAACTGTTGGAGGACTAACCTGTTTGGCTGTACAGGGTGGGTTACTGGCTTCTGTTATTGCCGCACGTGAAGAAGAGGAAATTGAGAAAGGAGTAAATACAAAAAATCCTATTTTGTCTACAGCAACATTTTTGATAGCTAGACTTATCACATACACAGCTCTTGGATTTCTTCTTGGACTATTTGGAAAAGCAGTTGGAATAAATCAGACAGTTCAAACTACTATGCAGCTTGCGGCAGGAATCTATATGATCGTTGTTGCGCTGAATCTATTGAATGTCCATCCGATATTTCGATATGCAATTATTCAACCACCACGGTTTCTGACAAAGAGGATACGAAATCAATCTAAAAGCAAAGCAGTTTTTGCACCAGCACTTCTTGGTGCAATGACAATTTTTATTCCTTGTGGAACAACACTTGCGATGGAAGCATTAGCGATCAGTAGTGCGAACGCTCTTTCTGGAGCACTTATTATGGCGACATTTATAATAGGAACTACTCCATTGTTTTTTGGAGTTGGTTGGATAACCAGTGTATTAGGGGATACATTCAGAGAAAAATTCTTGAAAATTGCAGCATTTGCAGTTTTGTATCTCGGTATTATTTCAATCAATGGATCATTAGTAGCACTTGGATCTCCAATAAATCTTAATTCCTTATTTGCTTCTACTCCAAAACAACAAGTAGTAACAAGTCAAAATGTTGAGATTATAATAACGTCTTCCGGTTATTCTCCAAATACAATTCGTGTTAAAAAAAATCTCCCAGTACAAATAATCCTCACTAGTAAAGACGCATTTAGTTGTGCTTCGGCATTTCGTATTCCGTCATTGGGAATAGAAAGGAATTTATTGCCAAATGAAACTCAAACAATTACCTTTACTCCCAAACAAATCGGGCAGATTCCTTTTACTTGTTCCATGGGGATGTATCGAGGAACTATTGAAGTTATATGACAAAAATAAAATTACAAATTGAGGGAATGCATTGTACATCATGTGCAATGAGTATTGATTTTGACTTGGAAGATTTGGATGGAGTACACGAGGCAAAAACAAAATACGCTACCTGTCAAACTGATATTGCATTTGATGAAAAAAAAGTTACAATAAAAGAGATACTTGAACAAATAAAAAAAACAGGATATGTTGCAAATAGTATCAAATAGAATAGCAAGAATACAGACACTCAAGTCACGAAACAAGACGTCTATGAATTTCTTAATTCACGACATTTGGCTGTTTTTGGAACAACCTCACCCGATAACTCTCCTCATTTATCTTCAATGTTTTTCGTAGCCAACGAAGACTTAAACTTTTATTTTATTACCAAATCAGAAACAGCAAAAGTTGCAAATATTGCCGCAAACTCAAAAGTCTCTGTTGTCGTAAGTGATCAGGATAGTTATAAAACAGTTGAGGCAAATGGAATTGCTATTGCAATTAGTGGATTTGAAAAAATTAGAACAATTATTCAGATGTTTACAAAAATTTATGTAAAAGAAGAAGTAATAGAACACGGAAAGCTTTTTAATTGGCCGCCCCCAATTGAAAAAATTGAGAAAGGAGACATCATGGTTTATGAACTGAAACCCAGTTATCTTCGGTATGCCGACTACAGCAATTCTTCTCCACTCGAAGGTAACTTCGTCCAAGAAATAATTGTCAATCCGTGAGCGAATAAGATAGATTACTTTTTAACTTCTTGACATTCTGTACAGAATTATGTACCATATACAGTATGACACAAACATTGTCGATCACACAAGCACGGGGGAATTTAACGAAATTGGTTGATAACGCTCACAAAAAACTTCACGAATATATTATTACGGTAAATGGTGCTCCTGCCGCGATAATCATTCCATTTTCAGAATATGAATCTATTAAAGAGACAAATGAGATTTTAGCTGATAAAGCGCTCATGAAAGCTATTCGTCAAGGAGAGAAAGAAATACGTGAAGGCAAAGGTGAAAATTGGGAAGACGTTAAAAAAGAGTTGGGTTTTGAATAATGTTTACTGTTATTATTGCTCCTAAAGCAAAACGACAGTTAAAATTAATACCCAAACGATTCGAATCTGTAATTTCACTCATTATTCGAGAATTAAAAGAGGATCCCTTTTACTGGAAACCATTGACTAGAGAATTAATAGGAAAATTTTCAAGTAAAGTAGGTCCTTTTCGTATAATTTATATAGTTAACGAGAAAGATAAAATAGTTAATATCATTTCTGTTGGACATCGAGGAGTTGTGTATAAATAAAATATGGCTGAAAAGGAAAATAAGGTATTATGGGTTGAGAAAAAAACGTGGGTGAAAGCCGGTATTGGACTTGTTGCGGTTGGGATCTTGGGTGCAATCTTCCTTTAATTAATGATGCAATGTTGTAATGAGTGTGTACCCAACTAACAGTCCTACAATGAAGGGCCAACTTTGTTTCCATCTTTTTTGTTTCTTAAACTCAGTATGCATATCGGGAATAAGGTCTGAACAGGCGATGTAAATGAACATTCCGGCACTGAATCCCAAAAATAGCGGCCGAATTTCCTCAACTTGCGACAGAAAAAAGTATCCACTTATCGCCCCAACGAATGCGGTAAGTGCAGATAAAAAATTGAAATAGAGAGCTCGTGTTTTTTTCATTCCACCATGAATAAGAATAGTGAAGTCAGCAATTTCATGGGGAATTTCGTGCGCCGCAATTGCGATAGTCGTTACAATTCCCAAACTCGGATTGGTGAGGAAAGCTGCTGCAATCGCAGCTCCATCAAACATATTGTGAAGTGCGTCTCCCAAGAGAATAAGGACTGCTGTCGGCTTAGTTCCATGTAGGTCATCGTGATGATGAAACCAAAGTACAAAGCGCTCCAAAAAGAAAAATACGACAATTCCAAGTAAGACAGATTCGTATATTGCGTGATTTGTACTATTTTCGATAGCTTCGGGAAGTAAATCAATAAAAGCGGTTGTAAGCATTACTCCAGCCGCAAAACTTACAAAGTGTGGTAAATATTTATGATCAAGAAGTTTTTTCCAAATAAGTAAAGATCCTCCAACAAGAGAAAGACTGCTGGTAATGAACGTTGCAAGAATTATTTGAAGAAATATAGACATGCATTGGTATTATTGCAAATGATTTGCAATAAGTCAAGTGGTACAACGCATCCACAGACGATGGTTAGTTGTTTATGCACTGTGTGATTATAGCATGGGAAGAGGAGAGAGGAGGGGAGGAGAAGATAGGGAGATGGGGTGTGGCGGAGGAGATGAGGAGGAGAAAAAAACAGAGGGGAGGATTCTCCCTATCTCCCAATCCCCCCCATCCTCTCCTCTCCGTTTGGTCCACAAAAGGTGGACCAAACGTGATATAATTAGTGGTCCTTTGTAACAATATGAACATATACAATATCGCTATTATTGCCCACGTTGATCATGGAAAAACCACGCTTGTGGACGCCCTTTTAAAACAAACACATACATTTCGTGACAATCAAAAAGAAATGGGTCAAACGCTCATCATGGATTCGAACGATTTGGAGCGTGAAAAGGGGATTACCATTCTTTCCAAGAATACGAGTGTGTTCTATAAAGATCATAAGATCAATATTATTGATACTCCCGGACATGCGGATTTTGGTGGAGAAGTTGAGCGAATTATAAATATGGCGAGCGGAGCCATCCTTCTTGTCGACGCGGCAGAAGGCCCTTTACCTCAAACTAAATTTGTATTAAAAAAAGCCCTGGAAGCGCACTTAAAAATAATTCTTGTTATAAATAAAATTGATAAAAAAGATGAACGATCTGACGAAGTCATTCATGAAGTTGAGAGTTTGTTTTTAGAGCTTGCACATGATGAGTCCGCGCTCCACTTTACCACTCTTTTTGCGGTAGGTCGGGACGGAAAAGTTTTTTTTGAAAAACCAGAAAAGTATTCGCCCGAAACTCCAGGAGATGTAACACCGCTTTTTGAAACGGTCATCAAAGAAGTTCCAAATAGTGCGATTGATGAAGATAAACCATTTCAAATGCTTATTTCTACGCTCGATCATGATCTGTACGTCGGTCGACTTTGTATTGGAAAAGTAAATCAAGGGAAACTTAAAAAAGGTGAAAAAATAACGCTTGTAAATGAAACAGGAGTTTTGGGGAATTATACAGCCAGCAAACTTTACACAAGTGAAGGAATTTCTCGAGTTGAGGTTGAGGAAATAACAAGCGGTGATATTGTAGCACTTGCCGGAATCGCCCAGCTTACCATTGGTCAAACCGTTACTGATCCAGCAACTCCAGTTGCACTTCCTACAATCTCAATTGAGGAACCAACAATTAAAATAACCATTGGTCCAAATACATCTCCCCTTGCAGGTCGTGAAGGAGAATTTACCACTTCTCGTCAAATAAAAGAACGACTTTCCAAAGAAATTCAAACAAATTTAGGGCTGCAAATTGAAGATGATTCATCTTCTGGAACAGGATTTATGGTCCGGGGGCGAGGTGAGCTTCATCTAGCGATCCTTATTGAAACAATGAGACGGGAAGGATTTGAACTTGAAGTTTCCAGGCCGCAAGTGATTTACAAAACGATTGATGGAATGGTTTGCGAACCGTATGAAGAAGTGACGATTGATGTTCACAAAGATTTTATGGGAGTGGTGAGCGAAGAATTTGGGAAACGCCAAGGCACGATGCTTGATGTGACAACTGATCGAAATGATACGGTGCGGATGATTTACAAGATATCCAGCCAAAATCTTATCGGAATCCGCTCCTCACTTTTAACTAAAACACGTGGAACGATGATTATGAGCTCGTACTTTTTAGGATATGAACCAAAAGGATCTCCTATGGAACAAGTTCGAAGTGGGGCACTTGTTGCCACACAAGCCGGAAGCTCGATGACATATGGGCTGGTGAATGCGCAAGAACGAGGAATGCTTTTTATCGGTCCGGGTATTACGGTGTATGAAGGAATGGTTGTCGGGCAAGCCAGCCGAGAGGAAGATATCGAGGTACATGTGTGTCGAGAAAAAAAGCTTACGAATAATCGGTCAAGTGGAGAAGGAGTCTCAGAAAGTCTAGAGCCGGCAACGATTCTTTCACTTGAACAATCACTTGATTTTATTGCTGATGACGAGCTTCTTGAAGTAACACCAAAAAGCCTGCGAATTCGCAAACGCTACCTCACTCAATCTGCGAGAAGGATAGCAGGGAGGAGCTAACTAACCGTCATCCCGAACTTGCTCGCCTCGGCGTAGCCCTGCGAAGACGGGTTTCAGGATCTCAATTTCCCTCGATACGTTATTTCTCGTATCAAAGGGGCCCTCAATGTACGTGTAATCCCAGTGATACTCGAAATAAGCGTATCATCTGGAAATAATATGTCATTCCCGCGAAGGCGGGAATCTATTCAGATAACACTCTTTCCATAATCCTCTCATATTCTCTCTCGCCTCAGTTTGTGCTTTCAAAAAAACCTCTTTATACTTCACATCAGGTGGAAAAGTACTGGCTAGGGCAAAACCTTGTTCGATGAGATCCTGATTTATAAAGTTTTCTCCAAAATACACATATCGCAAAAGTCTCCCATATCTGTCTGTTTCTGAAATATCTTTCATGAGCCTTACTTGTTTATTAAAAATGAGTTCACTTAATTTCTCTTTCGCTTGAATACCAAAACAACCGGGAACTTTTTTAGTCGATGTATTAAGTTCTGGAGTATCAATTCCAATGAGTCTCACTTTTTGTCTCGTTTGTATTTCGAATGTATCGCCATCAATGATTCGAGTGACGAGGAATGTCTGATTGATTTGGGGCCGTTGGGAGGGTTTGAAACCCTCCCCTACAGAGATACTTTTTACTGTTCCTTCATGTATCTTTTTCTGTTTACTTTCTTGAAAAAATGAGAAAAAGATGGAGATAATCAAAACGAGAAAAACTGAAGTTACAATTCCAAAACTTAGTTTTTGTTTTGAAGACATATCAGGCAATAGTATACACCGATCCTTTTCTCTTAATGAGTTTTTCTTTTTCCAATTCCTCCATAACTTTTTTAACAGTTTCCAAATCTCCATCAATTTCCATAAGTCTCAGTCTCTTTTTTTCTAATAAAAGTTTGACAATATTTCCTCGTAATTGCCGCTTAGATCCCTCAAATCGAGATTGTTTTGAGTAAGATTTACTTTTTCTCGAAGGATTCTTATATTTTTTCTTAAGGAACACTCCATAATCCATGAGCGCATAGTACCAGTCTCGAGGATTATTTTTATCTACAGTTTTTGTTACAAGCTCCAGTATTTCTTGATCACTTACATTTTCTTTTTCTTTAAAAAAGAAATGAATGAAAACAGTTCGGATATTTGTTTCAATAAAAACAGTTGGGATGTTATATGCAAATGTAGCAATTGCACAAGCTGTTGAATATCCGATTCCGGGAAGTCCGGTAAGTTTCTCAACTATGCGAGGAATTTTTCCAGTGTATTTTTCACAAATAATTTCAGCTGACTTTTTAAGAAAAAGTGCTCGTCGGTTATATCCTAATCCTTGCCACACACGAAGAACCTCTATATTTGAAGCTTTGGCCAAACTCTCTACTGTTGGGAAAAGCTGAATAAACTTATTATATTTTGCAATAACTCGATGTGCCTGTGTTTGTTGCAACATTACTTCTGAAATAAATATGAAGTATGGATTATCTATATCTCTCCACGGGAAGTTTCTTTTTTTCTCGCGATAATACGAGCTTACGGTTTGTTTAAAATGTGATAGATTTTTCAGGATTTGTTGTAAACTAAAACTGTTTTAATCTCTGAATTTGGAATGTAGATCATATTTTCTTTTTTATCCTTAAGAACAGTTGTTCGAAGATTTATTTTAAAAACCTCACCAGAAATATCATTTATTTTTACTTGATTTCCAACATTATATTGATTTTCAATAATAATGAAAAAACCAGAAAGAACATCTTTAACAATTGTTTGTGCGCCAAAAGAAATGGCAAGTCCCAAAATTCCAGCACCAGTAAGAATTGGGGTTATATCAAATCCAAGTGATCGCAGACAAAGTAACAAGGTGATTCCCAAAACAGCAACCATTACAAAGTTATCAAGAAGTCCACGAGCCGTATCAAGTCGATTTGAGTATGAGGAAAGATGAGATTTATTTTTTAATCCATTAAAAAATATCTTCAACGTTTTCTGGATTACTAAAATAAGTATTAAACTAACCAAAAAAGTTGTGGAAATTTGAATTCCTTTTTCAATATTTGCAGGAGAAAGTTTTCCTAGTACTTTTATGAAGTAATCCATTTATTAGACCCTGACTACTAACTACTATCTACTGACTACTAATTCACTCGCTCGACATATTCTCCAGTTTCAGGGTTAACAACAATTGTATCACCTTTTTTGATGAAGATGGGCGCTTTGACGGTGATTCCAGTTTCCAGTACAACATCTTTTTTGGGAGCCGTTGTTGTATCGCCCTTAACTGCATCTGGGGCTTCAATTACTTTCAAACGAACGCTTTGCAAGGAACGAATACTTATTGGAGTTCCATTAAATTTCAAAATGTATACCAAATCTCCCTCTTTTAAATAATCAGAAATAGTACCTGTTTTTTTTATATCTATGTCTATTTGATCGTAGGTGATGGGATCCATGAAATAAAGCTTTGCGTTATCTTTGTACAAATATTGACCTTGGACTTGTTCGATATCTGCAAGCTCATATTCAAAGTTAGATTTTGTTCCATTCTCGATGGTTCCCCCCGTCAACACATTCTTAATTCGAGTCGAAACATTAGCGGCCCCTCGACCACGATAATTGAATTCAGTTTTTTGCACCTGCCACACGTCTCCATTGAGGAGCACATAATCACCTTTTTTTAATATATTTGCTTCGACTTTCATAATGTTGTTTCACACCGAGATCCTTCACTCCGTTCAGGATGACACGATATTATATCATGATTCAGGCGTGTTTACGCATCGAGTTCCTCGAGTATCTGTTTCTGGCGGCCGGTTACTTTTTCAGGAATTTTGACTTTGAAAATAACGTACTCGTCTCCGCGTCGTTTTGAATTTGGGTACGGTAGTCCTTTTCCTGCAAGACGCAGGGCCGAATTCGGTTGTGTTCCCGGTTTCACCTTTATTTGTACTCCGCCCCCATCAAGCGAGGGCACGGTTACAACTCCTCCGAGAACTGCAGTTGTTATCGAAAGCGGAAATTCTACATAAATATCTTGTCGTTCTCGTTTGAAAATGTCGCTTTTGGCAACATTAATCATCACATCAAAATCAGAAAATCGAATTCGATTTCCACTGTCTATTCCTGCCGGAATCTTTATCGTTTTCGTTTGTCCTTCTATTTGTACCGTTTTTTCAATTCCGGTGACAGCCTCATCAAAACTAATAGTAAGTTGATATACTTGATGAGGTCGTCTGTTCCCACGCGAATTTCCAAATCCAAAAAATTGTTCAAATATCTCAAATGGATCAGAAAATCCGTCTACTCCCTCAAATGGGTTCCCAGAGCTGGAAGTAGTGTAGGTATACGTGAATGGATTTCCGTATGCACCGCCGGATGCGTTATTCCCACCGCGATCGGTAAAGTTAGTATGACCTACTTGGTCATACGTCTGCTTTTTACTTGTGTCTGAAAGCACTTCGTATGCCTGATTAATTTCTTTGAATTTGGCTTCCGCCCCGGCATCTTTATTACGATCGGGGTGCCACTTCAACGCAAGCTTTCGATACGCCGACTTAATTTCTGCCGCGCTTGCAGACTTCGATACACCCAAAACTTCGTAATAATTACTTGCCATAAGGCCTTATTTAACTACTTCTCCTTCTTCTACGTTTTCAGGTTTTGCGTCTGCCGATTCATCTTTTGGAGCGTCTTCACTAGGCGCACTCTCGCCTTCGGCAGGAGCATCTTCAGTCTTATTCATGTGTTCGCCAATTTTTTGCATTGACGTTGAAAGTTCTGATGTGGCTTTTTCGATATCTTCTTTTGAGCCACTCTCCAGAACATCTTTTACTCCTTTTACCTTCTCCTCAACCTCGCTCTTAACTTCAGCAGGTACTTTATCTCCGGCGTCCCGAAGTGATTTTTCAGCCGTATATACGAGTGAATCAGCCATATTTCGTGCCTGAATCTTTTCTGCCTCGGCACTATCTTCAGCCGCATGCTTTTCAGCATCTTCCTTCATCTTCTCAATCTCTTCTTTAGTAAGACCAGTTGAGCCAGTGATTTTAATACTTTGCTCTTTGCCACTCGCTTTATCTTTTGCAGTTACGGTAAGGATCCCGTTTGCATCAAGATCAAATGTCACCTCCACCTGTGGAACTCCCCGAGGTGCTGGTGGAATTCCTTCCAGAATAAATCGTCCGAGAGATTTATTATCCCGGGCAAGTGGACGTTCGCCCTGTAGAATGTGAATTTCAACTTGCGTCTGATTATCTGCCGCAGTTGAAAACACTTCTGATTTTGCCGTTGGAACCGAAGAATTTTTGGTAATAAGCGGTGTTGTGACTCCACCTAACGTTTCAACCCCAAGAGTTAGCGGTGTAACGTCAAGAAGAACCACATCTTTTACCTCTCCTCCAATAATTCCTGCTTGAATTGCCGCGCCGATCGCCACCGCTTCATCTGGATTAACCGATTTATTGGGTTCTTTTCCAAAAAATTCCTTAACTTTCGTCTCAATGAGTGGCATTCTGGTCATACCTCCAACCAAAATCACTTCTTGGATATCTTTTGCCGCAACTTTTGCATCTTTAATAGCTTCTTTAACCGGTGTAAATGATCGTTCAACAAGAGACGCAACTATTGATTCAAGTTTTGAACGAGTTAATTTAATGACAAAATGAAGTGGTTGACCGTCTTGTACTGTTATAAACGGCAAATTAATTTCACTTTCCATAGATGTTGAAAGCTCGATTTTTGCCTTTTCAGCCGCGTCGCGTAAACGTTGCAATGCTTGAGAGTCTTTGGAAAGATCAATTCCATTTGTTTTCTTAAACTCCGTAACCAGATAATCAACAATCATTTTGTCAAAATCATCTCCACCCAAATGCGTGTCTCCGTTTGTTGATTTTACTTCAAAAACACCGTCTCCAAGTTCAAGAATAGTGATGTCAAATGTTCCCCCTCCAAAATCATACACCGCAATATTATGGAGCGTTTTTTTATCCAGTCCATAGGCGAGTGCCGCCGCCGTTGGCTCATTTACAATTCTGATTACTTCAAGCCCGGCAATCTCACCAGCTTGTTTGGTGGCTTGGCGCTGAGCATCATCAAAATATGCAGGAACGGTAATAACTGCTTTATCAACGGTTTCGCCCAAATAATCTTCAGCATCTTTTTTGGCCTTTGTGAGAATCATTGAAGAAATTTCTTGCGGTGTATATGTTTTACCATCAACTTCAATAACTGCCATTCCGTCACGTCCAGACTTAATTGAATAGGGAAGCCATTTCATATCGCTCTGAACTGAAGTATCTGTAAATTTTCGACCAACGAGTCTCTTCACTGAAAAGATAATTTCTTTCGGTTTCATGACCATCTGACGTTTTGCAACGTCCCCAACCACGCGGTTTTTTGGGTCAACCACTGAAGGAATGATATTTCGACCTTCTTTTGAATGAATAATTTTAGCTTTCCCAGCCTCCATTACTGCAACCACTGAATTTGTTGTTCCTAAATCGATTCCGATTGTTTTTGCCATATTTGTTGTTTAAAAATTTGTAATTATTTTGATACTTTCACTTGAGCGATCCTTAAGATCTCTCCATGCAACTTGTAACCATTTTTTACTATCTCATAAATTATTTCTGGTTTTTCTCCGGGAACTACCTCGATACATTCTGCGTGGTAGGGGTCAAACTTTGTGTTTAACAGCTCCATTTTAGTAACTCCTTCGCTTGCAAGCAGTCTTTCAAACGATTCTTTAACTAGCTTCAACCCATCATCTTTCACAAACACCTCTGCTTGTTCCAGTATGTCATACAGATCCAAGAGCTTCAAAAGGATGTTCTTATTCGCTCTCTTAAATATATCAATTGTCTGACTTTCGGTTCTTTTTTCTAAATTGTTGTAATCAGCAAGCGCCCGTAAATAGTTATTTTTCCATTCCTCGACTACTGGATCCATTTTTTGGGACGGTTGCAAACCGTCCCCTACATCTGTATTTTTTTTAATTTTTGTTGCTCTCATATATTTATTATAGAATTTTTTTACATTCCTTGTTCGGCCACAATACTATTTATAAGGCTCGTGAAATATCGTACGCTTGGAACAATCACGTCATATCGCATACGACGTGGCCCAATGACGCCAATTGCCCCCGACACACTTTTTCCTTTAAATTCTCCAAACACCGATGAACAAATTCCCGATGCATCTTTTTCTTCAAACATAAAAAGAAGCTCATTTTCCATTCGGGCGAGTTCGTCCATTATATGATTACAATAACTATTTTCATCAAATCGCTCGAATAACGATCGAATTTCGGCAATATCCCAAAATTCTCGGTTTGATAAAAAGTTATTGATTCCAAAATAGTATACGTCGCCCTTATCTGTTGTTGTAACAGCCAAAAGTCCAGTTCGGCGGGCGAGTACGCGAGTTGCTGTTTGTAAAAGTTCATGTAAATCTGCCCGGTGATCCCACACATCACTTTTATATGATACCTCATCAGCCGTTGAAAGCTCTCGTTCTTGCATTATGTTCTGAATATAAAACCGAAACGCCTTAGCCGTTGGCACGCGTCCGGCAGAAAAGTGCTCTTTTTTTAGATATGATTTTTTGGAGAGTTCCACCATCTCGTTGCGAATAGTTGCCGGCGAGACGCCTAGATTATACTTCTTATCTAAAATTTCCGAGCCAACAGCTTGCCCCGTTTCGGTATATTCTGCAATAATTGTTTTCAAAATCTCGGTCTGCCGAGGCGTCAAATCATCCATATATGTATCCTGAGTCCCGCCAGGGGCGGAATCGAAGGAATTAGCAATAGTTTAACCCATCTGCTAATATTTGTCAAGAAGAAGAAAACAAAACCATATCTGTCAGCTTGGTATTATTCATACACAGAATTTGCAGATAATTTGTTATAATAGATTGTCATGAAAGAACAAACAGGACAGTCGCCAAAAGAACAATTAGTCATTAAAGGTTCAATCCCTCAAGGACTTGAGGGATTAACACATGCAACACTATCTGATTTATTAGATATATAAATGAAATATGGGTTATCTGATCCACAAGAAGACCGTGCCAGACGCTTTTTCCTTAGTGACGCAGCTGGTGAGAATGTACTATTGCTTTCTGGATCAACCCAAAAAGGACTCGGATTTGCCCGTATGATCGCAGCAGGTAGCTCAATTCCCCGTTCAGGAATGCATCTCATCGATACATCAGAAGGTATGATTATGTGGGACAAGGATTTACCTTTAGAGGAGGTTACTCAAAGGATACACGAAATTGATGCCTTGGCAGAGCCTGCGGGACTCATCGATAAAGAAACGGGCGTACGTTTGCCATTACCAAAAGAGGTCAATAGATTAAAAACAACTCCACAATATCGAGTTGATAATTTTGTAGAAGGATCTGTACTGATGGTTATGCCGGGACAAGATCCAAACGAACTCTTGATGCAATTTGATCGTTCTGATGAGATGATGATTTTACAAGTTCCATCTGGTGGATACACCATTATAAGAAAAATTGATGCAGAATATTTTCAAGAGAGATGGAGAAGAGTCTTTGAAATTTTACACGAGAGAGGTATTAATTTTGAAGGGGATGAAGATTTGGACATAGAAACGCTCAATAAATTGTTGATAGAAGTAGATAAAAGATTAGAAAATTCTTAATAATATGCCTATTTCACCTTTAAGGTGAATAGGCACGACTTTTGCAAAGTGAGAGAAAATTAATCCTTCAGTTGCATAAACGAGCTCTTTCCAGTATAATTTACGTAATTATGGCAGAAAAGAAAGTAGCCCTTCGACAAGCTCAGGGCAAGAAAGTAGCTCCGAAGAAACCCGAGGTAAAAACTCAAGCTAAAAAGACAGTCGCAAAGGCGCCTGTTGTGGAAAAGAAAATAGCTGAAAAAGCTCCAAAAGTTGAAAAGGTCGAGGTTGTTAAAACTTCAAAAGAAGTAAAAGCTGAAGCAAGTAAGGTGTCTGATTGGATCACAACATCAAGCAAAGAGGACCTTATTAAAGAATTTGCGACCAAAGATGGTGATACCGGGTCTCCGGAAGTTCAAGTGGCGCTTGCAACACACAAAATTCTGAATTTGACCCTACATTTGGAACAAAATCCAAAGGATAATCATTCACGACGAGGATTATTAAAGGTTATTTCAAAACGACGACGAATAGTTAATTATTTAGCGGAAAAAGATAGTGATCGGTACAAGGACTTAATCAAAAAAGTGAACTTGTCAAAGTAACGTCTCTTAATTATTACTAATTTTGCTTTCGGAAACGGTTTACAAAAGAGGTTCAATTTGGATGTTGAAATTGGAAATTAGATCTCGGCACAGCTGGACTAGCTTCGAATCTCAATATCCAACCTCGAAAAATCGCATCCGTAAACATACATATTTTTCTTATGAACAAGATTGAAGAATCTATCGTCATAGACGATAAAAAACTTACGCTTCAGTTTGGCAAGTTAGCACAAGCTGTAGACTCATCGGTATATGCCACACTTGGTGACACTGCAGTTCTGGTAACTGTCGCCGTTGGAGAGGAAAATCCAAATTTGGATTATTTTCCCCTTTCTGTAGAGTATGCTGAAAAGCTCTATGCTGGAGGCATTATCAAAGGTTCTCGCTGGGTAAAACGAGAAGGACGACCATCTGATGAGGCAGTTCTTACCGGTCGACTCATCGATCGCTCAATTCGCCCACTTTTTCCTAAAAATTATAAAAATCAAGTCCAAGTTGTGATCACACTACTTTCAGTAGACAGTGAAAATTCCCCAGAAATTCTATCAGCAATTGCAGTTTCTGCCGCACTTCATGTTTCAAGTGTTCCTTGGGAAGGTCCTATTAGCACCATGCGTGTTGGATATGTTAAATCATCAACCGAAAACGGCGATGGCGGACTTATCTTAAATCCAACTGATTTGGAACAGCAACATTCAATTCTTGATCTTGTTGTGTCTTCAACAGAAGAAAAGGTTCTAATGATCGAAGCTGAATCTCAAATGGTTTCCGAAGATATAATCAAGGAGGGAATTGAGATGGCAAAACAAGAAAACAAGAAAATAGTCGACTTTATCAAGACTTTGCGAGAGAAGATTGGTAGAGAAAAGCAAGTTGTAAAAGAAAGTGAGACATACGATGAAATTGTCTCGCTTATTAAGAAGGAATATAAAGATTTGATTGAAAAAGCGATTGCCCAGTCTGCTCGAACAGCCGGATCTGATAGCGTGTTACTCAATGAAATCATTGATGATTTATACACAAAATTGGATGAAAAGTACGACAAGAAGGAAATCTCTGCTGCACTCACAACATATAATTATGCGTTTATTAAAAGTGACATTCTTGAAAACAAGAAACGACCGGATGGTCGAGCGGTTGATGAAGTACGTGAGCTTTATGTGGAGACTTCTCTTTTACCTCGAACACATGGATCAGCACTTTTCCAACGTGGTCAAACACAAGTACTTTCAACCGTGACGCTTGGTTCCTCAACACTTGAACAAACTATCGAGGGTCCGGAAGGAACGGAAACCAAACGGTACATTCATCACTACTCTGACGGTCCATACTCATATGGAACGGTTGGTCGTATGATGAGTCCGTCCCGGCGTGCTATTGGACATGGAGCTTTGGCTGAAAAAGCAATAGAGCCGGTTTTACCATCTCTTGAAGAATTCCCATATGCCATGCGAGTGGTTTCAGAAATTTTAGCAGAGAACGGATCAAGTTCTATGGGATCGGTGTGTGGCTCCTCACTCGCCCTCATGGATGCTGGAGTATTAATTAAAGAAGCTGTAGCGGGGGTTGCCATGGGAATTGTCACCAAGTCTGACTCAGAATACGTGGTTCTCACCGATATCGTGGGACTTGAAGATTTTGCAGGCGAAATGGACTTCAAGATTGCTGGAACAAAGACAGGAATTACAGCAATTCAACTTGATGTTAAAAATCGCGGCCTCACAAAGGACATGATTGAGAAAATCTTTACTCAGGGAAATGTTGCTCGGCTTCACATCCTTGAAGCGATGCATAAAGTCATTGATCGGCCCCGAGGAGACGTATCTCCATTTGCACCAAAAGTAGTCATTCTTACGCCACCTGAAGACAAAATTGGAGAAATTATCGGTCCGGGAGGAAAGAATATTAAGCGAATCATCGCTCAAACCCAAACCGAGATTAATATTACGGATGACGGAAAAGTCAGTATTTCTGGAGTTGATCGAAAAATGGTCGATATTGCCGTAGACCTTGTTGCAAACGTCTATCGACAGGTCCAGATTGGGGAAGAATTTGAGGGAGAGGTGAAGCGAATACTCCAATTCGGAGCATTTGTTGAATTCTTACCTGGAAAAGAAGGACTGGTGCATGTTTCCAAAATGGGAAGCGGATTTGTGAAAGATCCGCACGATGTAGTTCAAATTGGAGACAGAGTACGGGTGAAAGTCGACCAAGTTGACAGCATGGGCAGAATTAACCTGATGATGATTCCAAAACAATCAGAATAAGTCGGGGTGAGGAAGAAATTATCTTGAAATGTAAAACTTTTGTTTTAAATAGTTATCGAGAACTCGTTGACTTGGAAAATAGAGTGGAGCGGGAAGATTCTTTAGATCAAACCATTGCCAATCGGTGATTTTTTCAGGCTCCATAACTCGTGGCTGGCCTTCAAAATCATCTCTACATAAGACTCCGATTGTCACAAAATGTGCAGTATCTACAATATCGTTGTTTACGCAAACAATCTCGATTTCATTTAAAATCAGTCCAGTTTCTTCAAGTGTCTCTCGTTTTGCGCCTTCTTCAAACGATTCACCAAAATCAAGCTTTCCTCCAGGCATTGTCCATGTACCATCTCCATGGAGAAGACTCGAGGTTTTTTTTGGATCTTGATTTCGTTTTCCAAGTAGAACTTTTCCTTTGTTTAGGATAAGTACTCCCGTTCCAACTCCAATCTTTTTTTCTCGAGCATCTTTCATACCCGAAATTATAGCATCTCCATAAATATTTTTGGATGAAAAATAAATAACTCATAAATACTTCGATTATTCGAATAATCGAAGTATTTAAGGTGCATTTGTAATTCCTTTGACATTCTCGCACACTATAGCTTACAATAATTGATGTATATGGCCAGGACTAAGAAATTTTTCAAAATCAAACTCCCTTTCTTGAAATTAAAAATTAATCAGCGCTCTTTTTTTACGATACTTGGCTTCCTTCTTATTGGGTTTTCTTTACTCCTTTTGCTTTCATATTTACAACAAGGATCGATTTTAATTACCATTAACGCTAAGCTCGCAGATGGATTTGGAACAGTTTCACTATTTGTTCCTATTTTATTACTTCTTTTAGGCACCCATTTTTTTAATTCAAAAAAACTGAAAATTATTAGACCTCATATTACACTTGGACTTTTACTTCTTTTTATCGGTGTACTTGGACTTACACATTCAGGTAGTTATGGAAATGTTGTATTTGATAATCTCAAACAAGACTTTTCACTTTTTGGTGCTCTCATTATCCTCTTTACGACGATTGTTGTTGGAGGGATTGTATTTTTAAATACTTCGATCGATGCGTTCCTCGTTTTCATTGCTGGAATAGTTAAATCATTCATTGAAGGACTAAAAAAACAATCGGATTTATTTTCAAAACGACAATCAAAATCAGAATCAGATAATGAATACATTCAAGATAAGAGAAGACCTGTTACTGTACCAACACATGCACTGCCCAATAGTCAAGGCGAACTGACGATACGCCCACTTTCCAAAACACAGTCGCAGTGGGTTTTTCCACCACTTTCTCTACTTTCTGATATTGAACAAACCGAGGCAGACCGTGGCGATGTTAAGAAGAACTCTGAAATTATTGAGCGCACACTTGATAGTTTTGGAATTCGTGCCCGAGTTGTTGAGGTAAATAAAGGTCCCACGGTTACTCAATACGCGCTTGAGATTGTCATGGGAACCAAACTTTCAAAAATTACTGCACTTTCAAATGATCTTGCGCTTGCTATTGCAGCATCTACAGGCCAAGTTCGTATAGAGGCACCAATTCCAGGCCGCTCACTTGTTGGGATAGAAATTCCAAATAAGAAAGGGGAAATTGTCGCACTCAAACGCATGCTTGGCGAGGATATAATGACAAAAAGTAATAACCCTCTCCTTGTTCCCTTGGGCCTGGATGTTTCGGGAACCCCACAAGTTGTTGATATTGGCAGAATGCCACATGTACTTATTGCCGGAACAACAGGGGCGGGAAAGTCAGTTATTCTAAATGCGTGGATTTGTTCATTTTTGTTTCGTACCAAACCATCTGACCTTCGTCTCATCCTTGTTGATCCAAAACGGGTTGAACTAGGACTGTACAACGGAATTCCCCATCTGATGACTGAAGTTATTGTTGATCCAGAAAAGATAATTTCTGCACTCAAATGGACAGTGGGCGAGATGGAAAATAGGTACAAACAATTTGCCAAAATGAGTGCTCGAAATATTGAAGGATATAATCAAATAACTGGAGTGGAAAAGTATCCGTACATAATTTTTATTATAGATGAGCTTGCAGACCTTATGATGTTTTCTGCGCGGGATGCAGAAGAGCTTATTACTAGAATTGCCCAAATGGCACGTGCAACCGGAATTCATCTGATTCTTGCTACCCAGCGACCATCGGTCGATGTTATTACCGGACTCATGAAGGCAAATATCCCGTCACGGATAGCATTCAATGTAGCGAGTATGATCGACTCTCGTGTTGTCCTCGACACGCCAGGCGCTGAAAAGCTTTTAGGGAAAGGAGATATGTTATTTTTGCCTCCAGATCAAGCTAAACCACGTCGTATTCAAAGTCCTTTTCTTTCAGAAAAAGATGCGGCGGCTGTTGTAACTTTCATAAAGCAAAATGTTCCTGCAGTTCACTACACTGAAGAAGTTGTAAATCAAGATGTTGCACTCAAAGGAAGTGGGGGAAGGACAGTTGGGAGTGGGAACGAAAACCATGATGCACTTTTCAATCAAGCTATCGATGTAATAAGTTCATTTGGAAAAGCATCGTCTTCGCTTTTACAACGCAAACTTTCTATTGGGTACGCTCGTGCGGCTAAGCTTCTTGATCAGCTTGAAGAAGAAGGATTTGTGAGCGGCGCCGAAGGATCAAAACCGCGCGAAGTGCTTCGTCGCCAGAGTGCGATAGATGATGGTGCTGAACCAGAAGCGATGGGGGATATTTAATTTAAATATTTTCTAATATTCTCATCATGTTCTTCTTGTGTTTGCGCATAATGCATAACCGATCCGTCCCGAGAGGAAATGTAAAACCAATAGGGAGTTTTTTCGTCTGCGGCAAGGACTGCTTTTATTGAATCAAGACCCGGATTGCAAATTGGACCTGGTGGAAGACCGGCATTTTTATAGGTATTGTATAAAGAATTTATTTTAATATCTTCTCTTGTCAAATTTTTTTTCCACCATGTTTTTGAATCGGATTGGTAACCAAGTGCATACTGGACAGTGGCATCGAGATCTAAAGGCCACCCATTTTTATATCGTTTTAGCATAATTGATGCCACAATTGTTCGATTTTCAAAACTGCGAGCTTCTTTTTCAACAAGGGATGCTAAGGTAATAACTTGCATTCGATTCAGCTGTTTTTTTTGTGCAAGTGACTCTATATTTCCGTTATATTTTGAATCGAAATTATTTTTAAAAATTGAAAGAATCATATCAACAGATGCATCTTTTGGAATAAGGTACGTATCGGGGAAAAGATATCCTTCAACTGCCTTATCCATAAATTCCAATTTGTCAATTCCATGGGTTTCAGAAAGAATATCGGCAATTTCTTCCCGGCGCAACCCTTCAATAACGGTGACCCATATATCAAGTGTACCTTTCGTAAGGGTTTTTGCAATCTGTTCACTGGTCATTGAAGGTGAAAGGCGAAAATCACCAGCCTCTATTTTATTCTCTAGTCCGTTAAGTCGAGTGATTATGTAGAAAACAGTTTTACTTCGTATCAGACCCTCTTTATCAAGCCGATTAGTGATATTAATAAGGCCATCCCCACGATTTATCACAAAAAGTCTTGTTCCTTTATCCGTTTTATTTACCGGTAAACTTCCTTCCTTGTAAAAAAGGAAGAATCCGATAGAAATAATTACGAAAATGCAAATAAATATATAACTTTTTTTTAGTCTCATTTTTCTATTGTATATATTGGAATATTGATAATTGTATCTTGTGCTTCTTTTAGCTTATATTTATCTGTTGAGTGAAATCGTAAAAGTGCTTCACCTTTTTTAATTGATTCTCCTCGTCTTTTCAACAAGTAAATACCAGCATATTGATCTTCAGGCGCACCAAGTATTCGTGCGATTGTGTTTATATTAAAGTTATTAACTTTTGAAATTTTTCCTGAATGAATTGCTTTAAGCTCTGCATTGTGTCCTTTTATAGTAAATGAACGTGATGTAACGTGATCGTCACCATCTTGTGCTTTAATTATTTCTTTGAATTTTTTTAGTGCCTGCCCGCTTTGTAATAAATGTAATGCCTCTTTTTCCCCATCTTTATCAATCTGAGCATGCTTAAAGCAACTATCCAATAATTTACCAGTTAGCCGAAGCGCCTTTTTTTCAAGATTAATTGGTCTAAGCGGACTTTGTTCTAATATATAAAGTACGTCTAAGGCCTCAAGTGCCGGCCCTACACCACGACCTGCAGGTTCATACATATAATTTATATCAATTGTTATTTCTATATTAAATCGTTTTGCAAGTCGTTTAAACTTTGCTGCGATTTTCTCTGCGTCTTCTGTATTACGGACCTTCATAGTAGCTCCAACTGGAATATCTAGAATAAGGTGATTTGCTGAAACGGCAATTTTTTTTGCCATTATTGATACAATTACCTTATCATATGATTCAAAAGAAAGCGGCTCTTCTACTTGAATAATAATGTCGTCAGCAGGGGCAATTCCCATGTTTCCATTCCACACAATACACCCACCAACTTTTTCAACAATATCATGAACCTTATCTACTTTAAAACTTACTTGGGCAAGTGTTTCCATACTGTCGGCAGTTCCTGCCGGAGAGGTAATTGCCCGTGAGGAGAGTTTGGGAATTTTAAAGCCTGCCGCGGCAATAATCGGAACAATAATCATACTTGTGCGCGTTCCTGCAATTCCACCTATGCAGTGTTTATCGGCAACAATTCCATCAAATTTTATTTTCTTACCTGTTTCAACCATTGCCTTTGTGAAATGGTACAGTTCTTCTTCGGAAAATCCTTGTTGAAAAGAAGAAGCTACGAAATAGGTAGTAAGAATGTCACCCATCTTATGGTGTGCAATTTCGTCCATTAAATTGAATATTTCATGGTACGTTAATGTTTTACCAATAAGTTTCTTTTTTATTGTTTCGATAGCATTTAATTTGTTTGTATTTGCATTGCTTTTCATAGATTTTAATCAGATGTCCACATTTCAACTAATATACGTTTAATATCTCGAATCTTAATTAATAAATTTCCAAGTAAATAAATTTCTTCAATCGTAAATAACCATGAAAGAAAAAGATAAACACCAGTATACGTTGTACCTATAATAATAAGCAAGAGGAATAGGTTTATTGTACGAGAAGTATCGAGAATAAGCCCATCGATAAGTTTCATTGCAGGAAAAGATACTGCGGCAGAAATTGCGGCAATAAAATAGATTTTCGATGTGTTTAGTAAAAGTTTTTTAAGTTCAAAGCCACCGATTTCTCTACGAAACAAGAATAAGAGTACTGAAATATTCAAAATCATAGTAATTGAGAAGCTCATACCCAAATACCAAACAGGTAATTTTAAATATACAATCAAAAGAATGCTCAATACGGTGTTAATAATGCTCGATGAAAAATTTACAAAAAAAGGTATTTTAGTATTATGAGTAGCATAAAATGCTCGGGTTACAAAATAGAAAAGCGTATGAAATGGTATAGACACTGCAAAATATGACAATACACGTGCGGTTTTTACCGTACCCTCCCAGTCAAATTTTTGTCCTCCAACAAAGAATCGTACGATTGGAGTCCGGGCAAAAATAAAAAAAAACGATACGGGGATTGATAAAAATAATAATTGTAATATTGAGTTTATAAATATTTTTCGTATTTCTTCAAGCTTATTCTCTTTATATAAATCGCTTAAATAGGGGAGGGATGCTTGTCCAAACGACATGCCAAAAAACGATACGGGAAAAAATTGCAATCTTTGTGCAAACACAAAAATTGTCACTCCTGCAGGACCAAAAAGACTTGCAAGGGCAAGATCTACAAAAAGATCAATTTGAGTTGTTAGAACAGAAAGCATACGTGGAGTAAAAAGATGGACAAATTCATGTAGAGCACTTTTCCTAAATGCGCGTATTTGATATTTAAAAGAGACAAAAAATACAATTGGTATTTGTGTTGCCAAAAATAAAATACTTCCAATAATCACACCGACAACAGGTGCATATATTCCAAGTGAGGAAGAAAGAAAAATAGTCCCAAAAATAATACCAAGGTTATATACAACGGGGGCAATCGCCGTAATTACAAAAATTTTACTTGCCTGAGAAATTCCAGACAAAATATTACCAATAACAAGAAGTGGTAATTGACAAACAAGCAAAATTTGAGTAAATGAAATAACAAGCATCGTCTTTTCACGATCAAATCCAGGTGTTACGATGGGGGTTAATAATGGAGTACTAAAAATAATAATAATTACGAAAAATATCATTGCAACAAGGACAAAATTAATGATGCTTGAGATATTTTCAGAAAGTTTCAAATCATCTTGTTTATATTTGACAAATAGAGGTATAAATGCGCTTGAAAGTGCTCCGGTTATAAGTATTTCAAAAACGAAATCAGGAATGCGAAAAGCTGCAAAAAAGAGGCCAAGTTGTTCTTTAGTGTAAAATGAGGCAAGTGTATGGAGCCTTACAAAGCCAAAAATACTTGATAAAAGTGTCATGAGCGATAGGATAAGTGCTGAAGATAAAATATCCTTTTGCCTATGAAAAATGATTTTTTTGGTATTGTTCAGAAAGGTGTCCATTATGTTTGATTATATCATTTGGGAGAGAGGAGGGGAGGAGAGGATAGGGAGATAGGGGGGATGAGAGGAGTGGAGAAAGGAGGATGGGAAAAAAGCAGAAGTCTCCCTCTCTGTTTTTCTCATCTCTTCCTCTCCTCTGCCCCACCCTATCTCCCCATCACCTCCTCTTAACCTCTCCCATCTGCTATACTCATCATATTGTATATTCCACGACTATTAATTACACTTAATAAAGGGGGTGATTTTTATGCCAATAATAAAATCTGCCAAAAAAAAGCTTAGAAAAGATAAAGTGCGTACAGGTCGTAACCTAGTTGCAAAGAAAAAATATAAAATAGTAGTGAAAGCTGTAAAGAAAAGTGTCGCATCAAAGGGTGCAAAGACAAAATCGTTACTCTCAAAAGCATCTTCACTAATAGATAAAGCTGCCAAAAAGCGCGTTATTCACAAAAATAAAGCCGCACGACTCAAATCAAGAGTTGCAAAAAGCGCTAATAAGAAAAAATGAGTAAACATGGTATTAATCTATTAGGAGAGAAGGAACGCGGTGTTACCGAGAAGATTTTGTATTTTGCGCTTCATTATTTACGCTATATTATTGTAATAACTCAAATTGTTGTTATTATCGTTTTTTTCTTCCGGTTTAGTATTGATCAGCAAATTGTAGATTTAAAAGAGAAAGTTACTCAAAAACAAGAAATAATTAAGATTACAAAACCAATTGTAATTGAGGCTCAAGCAGTAAGTCTGAAGACAGATTCTATAAAAAAAGAGCTTTCTAAAGAAAACGAAGTAAATTCTCTCATAAATGATGTCCTTTCAAAAATTCCCGATGGTGTAATTCTTTTTGATTTTGGAATTAATGAGAATGGAATTACACTTAAAGCACATGCGACATCAATTGCAGTAATTCAGTACCTAAATACGACGCTTTCCAAGGACAAGCGGTTCTCGAAGGTAAAAATTGATACGGTTATAAAAGATACTAATGGTTTTATTTTTTCAATAGCACTTGACGTATGAATATAAAAGAAATTGCAAAAAATATAAGTTCAAATAAAAAAGTTAAGGACTATACATATGTGACGCTCTTTTTTCTTATTTCGTCTTTTTTTGCACTCTTTGTTATAAAACCGGTTATTTCAATAGCTTTTTCATTGCAACGTGAAGAAAAAGACTTGCGGGTTGTTAACGACACCTATGAGGCTGAATTAAATCAATTAGTCGATCTCCAGAGTCAACTGGAACAAATACGAGATCGCATTTATTTACTTGATCAAGCACTTCCTTCAACACCAAAAATAGCAGTTTTATTTCAGTCGTTAAAAAATTCAGCAGCAGCAGCGGGAGTAAGTATCCTACAATTAAATACAACAAATGTGAATTTAGTTTCTAATGGAAAAATCCCCTCACAATATACTGTAGCAATGGTACTAGAAGGAAATTATGATCAAACGACTGCTTTTTTCAAGGAATTATCAAGTCAACGAAGAATAAAAGTGATTAAAAATTTACATATATTGAAAACAAACCAGAATGCATCAGAAAGTGCTCACGTTCGACTAGAAATATCACTTGATTTGTTTTATCTATAACTATGAACCAAAAAGAATTATTAATTGTCTCAATAACCATATTTGTCACCATAATGACATGGATTGTTGCTGACATCTATCATATTTCAACAACCCAGAAATTTATGGCAGTTGAATCACCGGTAAGTACATTAGGAACTTCTAAAATAGATGTGACTATATTAGATATTTTGCAAAAAAGACACGAATAATGAGCGACTATTATAAATTATATACAAATGAAAGGCGCGTACCAGGAATTCTAGTAGTACTTGTTGTAGGACTTATTTTTTCGATCCCCTTTTTCTTCTTACACAAACAAACTTCTTCTCCAGATGCACTTGGTAATACTAGTCGGCCGGTTGTTGTTGAAATTCTCAATCAAACAGCTACGAGCACCGATATTTATTGGAAAACAGAAAAACCATCTATTGACACACTCATCTATTGGGACACTGCAGGAACTAAAAATACTGTTCTTGATATACACGATATAGAATCAAGCAAAATTCCTCGACGACTACATTTTTTCTCGCTAAAAAACTTAATTGCCAAAACAACGTATTTTCTTCAAATTAATCATGAAAATGTTTTGTTTGGATCAAATCAACAACCATACACTTCATTCACGACGCTCATGACAAGTGCAATTTCAACCACGCTTCCTCCGCTGTATGGAAAAGTAGTGGATACGGCAGGTAATCCAATTCCCGATGTATTTTTGAAAGTTCGTGTTGGAAAAGGTCAACGTATGGGTGCATTTACGAAATCTGATGGTAGTTTTTTAATTTCTCTTTGCTGTTTATACAACGGAGAAACATTTGAACTATACAATCCCGCTCGAACTGAAATAGTCAATCTTCAATTTGAGAATGAATCTGGACTTTCTTCATTTATTACTGCACCAATTTCTGCGGTAAGCCCATTTCAAAATTCGGTAAAACTTGGAGAAAATAGTAATCTTGTATCCTCACTTCCACAAGAACCACAAGTTATTTTGGGGGCACAAACAGGTATAAGTAAAGACTCTAAAACGTCAATTTTGGCTATTTATTACCCCAAAGATAGTGCGGTTATTCCAGGTTTTCGACCACTTTTCAAAGGGAGCGCGCCTCCAAACACATCTGTTACACTTTCTTTTCCCAAAGAAACACGATCGTTTGAAATAAAATCGGATACTGCAGGACTTTGGGAATTTGTTCCAAAATTTAATCTTAAAGTTGGAGCTCAAACGGTCATTGCAAAAAGCATTGATACAAATCAAAAAGTACTTACTGCCACTCGTGTATTTAATATTCCAAAAAGTGGTCAAGATGTACTTGGTGAGGCCACGGGATCAGCGAGCTTGACTCCAACAAGCGTTCCAACAGATGTGCCGGTGATTACTCCAACTGTGGGGGTAACAGGTGGACCAACTACGGGACCTACACTTATTCCCTCGGGTATTGGATTTGAGTTATTTGGAATTTCTGGAATAGCACTCATGCTTTTGGGCGCAGGTATTATTCTCTTATTTTAAATTAGTAGCAAGAATGTATGGATTTTGTAGAACTTATTAAATCAGTTAATTTGATTGCTATCGTTGCATTTATCATAACAATTTTCGTGCTTCTTTTTGAACTCCGTCATCTTTTTTTTCATAAAAAAACTACAACAATTAATCCAGTGATTCCTGATTTTGATGGGAATGCAACAGGCGATCCTCAAATGCATGCAACTCCATTAAATATGCATCAATTAGAAGAGACGATTACTTCTCCGGTAAATAAAACACTCATTTTTATTTTACTTGGAGTCTTATTGATTTTAGTTATTATTATCATCCTCGGATTTACACTTTCAAAAACTCCCAAAAAAATAAAAGAAACAGCAAAAGTCGTAACTCCAGTTCCAACACAAGTAATTGAAATTATAAGCGTTCAGCCCACCTCTCCATTTAACGAACAAAAAGAAATTCCATTTGATCCAAACACCGAAACATTTTCTCGTCTGCCATCGCCTACTGAAGCTAGCTCAGGCACCGGCGGGCAGGCTGACTCCTCTCCTTCTCAAGTACCTTCTCCAACAGGGCAGGTCACCGACACCGTCTCTTCATCAACTATTTCTTCACAATCTGCAACGATTACAACTATGTCTTCACTAACAAGTGAACCAACTCTGGTAGTTTCCGGAAATTTTCAAGCAAGTATATTTTTTGCAGTTATTCCAATTATTTTTTTAGCATTGGCATTAGCTTTGTAAGCAAATCTCTTTATCCAAAAGAGCACATTTCACATATTCATGAATCCTATCAAAGTTTCCCGTTGCGGGGATAAGTACATATTTTCCGTAATAATCAGTAACGTTCGGAACGATGAATAAATCTTCAGGTAGCGGTACAGTAATTTCATGAATTCCACCACTAAAAACTATTTTTTTAGCTAAAAAAGCCACTTCATCGTTTTTAATATTTCTTTCGATGGCACGATCAAAGGAATTATATAACGCTTCAATTTTTTTTAAATTTCCACTTTTTGCAATTTGTTGTGCTTTTACTCTAAGTGACTGAAATATTTTTTGCTGACGAGCACTACGAGCAAAATCAGACCCTTCATCACCTTCTGCATTACGAGAACGGGCAAATTTAAGCGCTGTTTCACCATTCATATGATGCATTCCTGCTTGAAAACTAATCGTTTCGTATCGACACAGATACTCCGGATCACCGTTACACGTATCATTTTCTTTCCCCGGGCGTGGATACTTGTTATCAACAAATGAATGCGTAACATCCACATCAACTCCTCCAACTGAATCAATTATTGTTTGAAACTTCTCAAAATCGATAACAATTGCATAATGAATTGGCAGATCAACAACAGACCCAATTTCGGCTGACGAAAGTATCATTCCTCCACCTGCTTTCTTAGCTTCTCCAAATGCATATGCCGCATTAATTTTTTCGTTGAGGGTTTGACTCCAAATATCACGGGGAATTGAGATGAGATACACTTTTTTAGTGTTGAGGTTGTATGAAGCAACTGTTATTGAATCGGTGAGATTTGGACCATCATTGTTTCCGCCAGCCTTTCCAAGTAATAAAATATTTACCGTGTTATTTGTTTTTTTAAAGTGATTATTTAATAAAAGAAGTGCAATTGGAGATCTTCCGGTCACTCGCCCAACAAATTGATAGTACGGAAATAATAAAAATCCAAGAATAGTTATTAAAAAAAGCAAAAAAAGCGATACTTTAAACCTTTTTCTATTCATTTAAATGATAGTGCAGAGTATTTTGTAAAAACGAATAGGATCTAGTGCCTCGGTACCAATAATCACTCCATCAATCGTTTCATTATTTATATATGTTTCAGCATTTTCTGGTGACACTGATCCTCCATAAAAAAAAGTATATTTATTTTCAGGATCAGCTTGCTTTCTAATCTCAATAACATGATCGATACTTATTTCATTTCCAACTCCAATTGCTCCTGCTGGTTCATACACTATGTGATGTACATTCGCTGGAACATCTGTGTTTTCACCATTCATAAAGTAAATTGGAATAATACCCGCACTATTTGCTTGAACAACCTTTTGGTTGAGGAGCTCATCTGATTCTTTAAGTACTCTTCTGCGCTCGCTATGACCAATAAGTGTATACTTCACAAATGATTTGAGTGCTTGTGCGCTAACCTCACCCGTATACGCGCCGGGTGAAAGGGAAGAGAGATCTTGACTGCAAAGACTGATAGATAAATCTTTGAGGATTTTATATGTGCTTTCAAGTGCGAGAAACGAGGGAGCGATAATAATTTCAACGATATTTGAAAACTTCTCGAGGTCTTGGGCCATAAACTCGTGTAACCAGGCCATTGTCTCATCGACACTTTTGTGTGCTTTGAGGTTTGCTACGACGTATTTCATGGTAAGATTATATACCATGAAGTGTGAGCTATTCAACGAACTAAATGAAGCACAAAAAAAAGCGGTAATGCATACATCTGGCCCATCTCTTATTCTTGCTGGGGCTGGATCGGGTAAAACGCGTGTTCTCATTAAAAAAGTTGTCAATCTAATTAAGAACGACAAAGTTCCACAATCCTCGATTATTCTTATAACCTTCACGAATAAAGCGGCTGGTGAGATGAAGGAGCGGCTATATAAAGAGGAAGTCACGATTGGATTTGTTGGAACGTTTCACTCATTTTGTGTACGAGTTCTCCGCAGGTACGGTGCAGTTGATGGTATTGGGTCAAATTTTGTTATTTATGACCGGGATGATCAAGAAAATCTTATAAAAAAGGTACTAGTTGATCAAGATATTGATAAAAGATACACGGGAAATTTTTTTTTGGGGAGAATTTCTTCAGCAAAAGATGAACTTATTTCTCCTGAAAAATATGCTGAAATGTTTAAAGACTTTATTGGCCGAATGGTTGGCCCAGTATACAGTGCGTACCAAAAACGACTTGAGAAAAATAATGCGGTTGATTTTGATGATTTAATTTACAAAACCGTTATGCTCTTTGATAAGCATCCAGAAATTCTTGATAAGTATCACCAACAATTTAAGTACATCCTTGTTGATGAATTTCAAGATACAAATTTCGCACAGTATCAACTTACTCGGCAACTCGGAAAGAAAGAAAATAATGTAACAATTGTTGGCGACTTCTCCCAAAGTATCTATTCATGGCGTGGTGCACAGATTAGAAATCTTGAGAAGTTTAAAGAAAATTTTGAAAATTGTGAAACGTTTTATTTGAAAGAAAATTATCGGTCAACACAAAATATTCTTGATTTTGCATATAATGTAATTAATCAAAATCACACGCACCCAATTCTCAAAGTTTTTACACAAAAAGGGAGAGGGGAGCTTGTCGAGATAGAAAAGCTTGATAACGAAGAATACGAGGGCCTCTACGTTGCAGGACAAATTGAAAATCTTGTTCAAGGAGGAGAATGCAAGTATCAGGACTTTGCAGTTCTATATCGAATCAACGCACAGTCTCGGGCGGTGGAAGAATCATTTTTACATATGGGAATTCCGTATGTATTAATTGGAGGAACGAGATTCTATGAGCGGAAAGAAATAAAAGACTTACTTTCGTATATGCGTCTTGTAATGAACCCGGACGATGAGATTTCAAGCGATCGAGCAGTAAAAATTGGGAAACGCAGGTTTGAGCAATTTGAAAAAGTATATGAGCTTTACAAAGATAAATTAGAAGAGGCTGACAGTGTGGATATTTTGGATGCGATTTTACTACAAACTAAGTATGGTGATCTGTATAATGGAGAAACAGAGGAAGATTTTTCACGGCTTGAAAATATTAAAGAACTTCGGGTCGTAGCTACAACGCATAATAAGATTGGAGAGTTTTTGGAACAAGTGGCGCTCGTTGAATCGGAATACTCTCAAAATGAGAAGACTCTTCGACAGGCTCAAGGCAAAAAGGGAGTGCATTTGATGACGCTTCATCAGGCAAAGGGGCTGGAGTTTCCGTTTGTGTTTATAATTGGACTTGAAGAAGGGATCTTGCCGCATAGCCGATCAGTTGATGATTTGTATGAACTTGAAGAAGAACGCAGGCTTTTTTACGTTGGAATAACGCGTGCGATGCGAAAATTATTTATAACGTATGTGGGGAGACGGTTTGCGTTTGGAAGAAGTAGTTATGCGCAGGTATCGAGGTTTATAGATGAAAGTAGAGAGCTGGAGGGCTAGAGAGCTAGATACTCTGTCATCCTGAACCGCCGGCTGGCGGTGAAGGATCTCGGTGTGAAGCTCGTGGAAGTCAGTAAGATCGCTTGATACCCAGTTTCTCGAACAAGTGGGGACCCCCGCTTAAAACTGGCACCCCAGTTGTTCTCAAAACGGGTATCTACGCTTATATATGTTTATAATTAATAAACCTTAAATTAGCTTATGAAAATAGAAATCATAAAAGACGACTTTGATAGGGAAAAATATAATCGGGTTGCCCCACATCCGTTGCAGTCGTGGGAATGGGGAGAGGCGCGCAAAAAAATGGGGATTGAGGTGTTGCGAATTGGGGAGTTTCGTGATGACGTGTTAAAGAATGTGTTTCAGGTAACGTTTCACAAGATTCCCAAAATTCCATTCAAAATTGGGTATCTACCTCGATCAGTATTTCCTAACAAAGATGTTCTTCATTTTTTACAAATTGGAGGTCAAAGACGAAATTGTATTTTTATAAAAGTTGAGCCGTATGTAGAAAAAGGCCAGCCGAGCCAGTCATATCATCCACATCTTGTTAAGTCACCGCATCCACTATTTCCCAAATGGACACAAATGCTCGATCTACGACTTTCTGAAGAGGAGTTGATGAAAAAATTAAAACCAAAAACACGGTATAACATAAAAGTTGCACAAAAAAATGGAATTGTAGTGCGGGAAATGACAAACGAAACTGGATTTAACGTCTTTGTAGGACTGTACTTTGGCACTGCCAGTAGGCAACAGTATTATGGACATAATAAAAAATATCATGAAACCATCTTTAACAATTTTAAAGAGGGGATTGCGCATATTTTAATTGCGTTTCGGGGAAACACTCCCCTCGCCTCTTATGAATTATTTACATTTAACGACGTCTTATACTATCCGTATGGTGGTTCATCCGTTGATTATCGCAACCTCATGGCACCAAATTTGCTCATGTGGGAAGCGATTCTTTTTGGAAAAAAACATGGTTGTACGCGGTTTGATATGTGGGGCTCACTGCCGCCAAACTATGAGCAAAATGATCCGTGGGCGGGGTTTACCCGATTTAAGGAAGGGTATGGGACGAAGTTTGTAGAACTCGTCAGTGGGCGAGATCTCATCGTGTCTCCCCTGCTGTATAATATATATAATATTGCATACAACGTAAGGAAGAAGGTAATGAGGATGGGATGAATATAATAATAATCTCTCTATATTGTTATTCTTTTGCTATAATTGCTCCCAATGTCTAAAAATATCGAAGGTTTGTTGCATTTATCACAGCCAGAATTTGAAACTGGACCGAAAACTCCACTTGGAGTTGGTACACGAAGAGCATACCATACTTTAGGAACTGACGTACGAGCGATCAATGTACTAACGGCCCCTTTTTTAACTCCTGAACTTCGAAGGATTCAGGATAACCTTGAAAGACAAAAAGAAATTCATGAACATCTTCAGCCCGCATTTGATTTATTAAATCAAAATATAGTATATATGCCAAAACAAGCTTTCTTAAGAGCTAGTCCATTTCATTGTGATAATTGGGTTCGTGATTCATTTTATGGAACTTTATTTATTGATGAGCCTGATTTTGAAGCCCATGTATTATCACAATTTGATAAAGCTGACACATCTGGACACTTACCAACGACGCGTTTATTTCCAGGTACACGTACGTGGGCATTTGACGATGAATCAACAATGCTTGGTCTTATTTGGCGAGCGAAACTTGCTCAAAGTGGAGAACCAGTTGAAGCAAATGAACAATCAAGATGGAGACAACGGTGGGAATGGGTCCAATCTCATACACAATTTGGACAATATGTTTCACCAGCAGGTACTGAGCATAGTTGGTTTGATACATATCATTTTCCACGTGCTGATGTTAATACTTATACTCAAGGTATTTATGCTGCTACAACTGTTGCAGTGACACGTCTTGGTTTGGGAAATGGATCAGAAATAGCGGAGGCAGTTGATGGATATCAACAACTGCAACATTCGTCTGGTAGACTTCAATTTTCTCGTTCACAACCATACACAGATGTGAGCTCGCTTACTGGCGAATTTTTAGCTATGGCATTATTTGGAGAGCAATTACTTTCTGATTCAATTGTTTTAGAAACAGTATATAGCCTACCAAAAAATTCTGGAGGAATACCTGTAGTTGCTACAGAAGATGGAGGTTATCTAAATCCAAGAGAATTTAATCGACAATATTTACCAGGGGATTATCATAATGGAGGAGACTGGCCATTATTCAATGCTTTTGCTCATGCTACGGCCGAAAAACATGGCGCAAGTCACGATAGAGTATTTTGGCAAACGCTAATTGAAGACCTTCGGCGATCAAATAATGCGGAGTATTTCTATACAGGAGACGGATTCATACCTGAATCACATAATCCAACCAGAACTAGAACTGTATGGAATACTGGTGTTTATAAAGCGGCATCAATAGTAATGTCTCCTCAGGATATAATTCAAATTACATGTGAAAGAGATGATGATAAAGGAGATTTATTCTATTCAGAAGCATCTCAATTACCTGGCTCAAGTCTATGAAAATATTTTATTAAATTGCTACTGCCATACCTCGCAGTTGATCTTAAACGGACAAAAGCCGCACCAGGGACCAACTCGTGGCTCAAAGTTTCCGGATTGAATAGCTTGAGCAGTCTGGGAAACCGTTTCAATAACTGTATCAATATCTTTTTGTGTTCGAGTTAGACTCATTTTCTTATTTTCTTGCAGGTAATAATATGTCAATTTTATTTGAGAAAGATCTTTTGCATACAAAGACTTATCAGTTGCCGCAAGTGCATAAAGGGCGAGCTGCATTTCTTTTTTGAGTTCTGCATCGGTCGGTACTTTTCCAGTTTTATAATCGATAATTTCAATGGAGTCATTTTCAATTAAGTCAATGCGATCTATTTTCCCTGAAATAAAGATAGAATCTGTAATCTTAATCTTAAACCACTGTTCAAGTCCGGCAATCTGAATATTTTCTGAATGGTACGTATCGTAAAATTCTTGAAGTAACCTTTTTCCTTCATTTTTAACTTTCTCCTCATACTGTTTAGATCCATACCCCACTGGAACCCAGTACTTATAATACAGATCGTATAAATCATCGAGGGTCGGATGCATATCTTTCAAGTGGAGAGTATAAAAATATTGAAGAGCCTTATGCATCGAGTCTCCAAATGAGGCGGCAAATCCGGCAGTTACTGGTAGTTTTACAACGTACTGATATTTATATCGAAGTGGACAAATCTGATACGTTTGAATTTGTGAGTATGAGAAAAGTGTTTTGGTTTTTGAGAGCGCTTTTGATTTTTTTTCAGGCTTTTTTTCAAAGTCATCTTTTATTTTTGCTAAGTCAAAGAGAGGTAATTGTTCTAAAGTCTCAAGTGTTTCATTTTTTGCTTTTTGAATAAGCTTTGGGTCAAGTGCTTCATCGATAAAGGGAGATAATTTGTGACGACGCTTCCCTTCTCCATAAAAATATGATGCACTCAAAAACAGCTTATTCTTTGCCCGAGTTATTCCAACATAAAAGAGTCGTCGTTCTTCTTGCATATGTGCATCTCCAGTTGGAAGTAATTCTTTAATAATTCCATCAGGAAGGGGAATTTGTTCACGTCTATAAATTGTTGGAAATCTGCCGCTTGTGAGATTTACCAAAAAAACAGTATCAAATTCCAATCCCTTTGAACCATGGACAGTCAGAATATTGACCGCATCCATCTGTTCCCAATCGTCATTTTCAGTAATGGGCGACTCCCCCATTTCCATGCATAATGTTAAATACTCAACAACCGCGTTTACAGAAGCATCAACTTGGGTAAGTTCAAAACTTTTCAGTTTATTAAAAAAGCGAGAGATATTTTTTGCAATTATTTCTTCCTTTTCTGTTTTAATAACCGAGATTTTTGCCATGAGGCCACTATTTTCGAGGAAATAATAGAGAATTTGTCCGGCACTATCTTTACTAATTCGAGAGATCCCATCGGTTATTTGCGTAATCACTTTATACAGTCTTTCTTTTGTACCGATTTTCAGAACAGGTAAGTACGGTTTATATTGTTCAAAATTTTCATTTCGAAAATCCTCGTGCTCGGAGCTTACATAAATTGATGTTGCTTCCAAAAACGACACGCCAACTTTTCGAGCAAACGAAACAAGTTTGGCAATATCGGTGGAATCAATATCAAAAATATCCATGGAAATAACTCGAAAAAAAGCAGTCGAATCATTCACATCATTTAATATATAGAGGAATGAAATAAGATCTTTAATCTCTGGTTGTTTGAATAATAGTCCTTGATTGTTTACCTGATATGGGATTCCTGCGGCGGAAAGCGCTTTAATAAATGGATCGATGTGCGCATTTGCTCGAGTGAGAATTGCAAAATCATTGAAGGTAAGTTTTGGATTTTCTTTTTTTCGTTTTTCAATGTTGGAAATTACAGCGTCTGCTTCATGAACTACATTCATGTTGAGTTTTAATTCAATATCATCTGTTGCTCCTTCACCTTGTTGACTTTTTAATTCTTTTGAAATTCCGAGTTTAGATTCGAGCGTGTCGGGATTATTATTTTGTATAACTTTGTATGCAACATCGAGAATTTTTTGTGTACTTCGGAAGTTCTCATTTAGAACAACAGTTTTTGTTTTCTTATAATCTTTTTTAAACGTGAGAATGTTTGAAATTGCCGCCCCTCTAAATTTATAAATACTTTGATTGTCGTCTCCAATAACAGTCAAACTTTTATTACTTTTAGGCGGAGCTAAAAGCTTAATCAATGCATACTGTGCAATATTAGTATCCTGAAACTCATCAACGAGAATGTACTTATACTTATTTTGGTATTGCTCAAGTATTTTTTTTCGTGTTCTAAATAACTTCAACGTGTAATAAATGAGATCCGCAAAATCGAACACATTATTTTTTATTTTCAGATTCTGAAACTCGCTGTATGCTTTCGCAAGCTCTTTATACTTCCCTTTTTCCTCAAGCCCTCCAGCTGACGAGCTCTCGAGCCCTCTTTTTATCCAACGATCATACTCTTCCGGACTCACATCTTCATCCCGAAGCCTGGAAAAATGTTGCAAGAGTCCATAGAGAAACTTGTTTGGATTTGAAAGTGGGCGAAAATAGGTGAGATTCATGATTGGTAAATTTTGGCGCAAGAATAGCATCGTCTGGGCTTGTGTTTGAAGAGTGTAAGCTGGAGAAAGTCCGATGTTTATGATCTCGTTGCGTAAAATCTTGTCGCAAAATGCGTGGAAGGTGCTTATCTGCATTTGAAAATACCCCATTGGAAGTGCGAGATCTACGCGTTCCTCTATTTCTTGTGCGGCTTTCTCGGTGAAAGTTAGTGCGAGAATTTCCTCGGGTTTTGCTAGGTTTTTAGAAACTAAATATTTTATTTTCTCAACGAGTACAGTTGTTTTTCCTGTTCCTGCGCCAGCGATAATAAGAAGCGGACCTTCATTGTTAGAAATAGCTTTTTTTTGTGTGGGAGTAAGGTTCATGACACGTATTATACTACTCTACAAAGTCCTTCAGTTTACGTGCGCGGGTGGGGTGGCGAAGTTTTCGAATTGCCTTTGCCTCAATTTGTCGAATGCGTTCACGGGTCACATTAAATTCTTTTCCCACATCTTCAAGTGTCTTTGTTTTTCCATCATCGAGTCCAAATCGCATGATGAGCACTTTTCGTTCTCGTTCAGAAAGTGTGTCAAGAACCTCATTGAGATAATCTCTCAAAAACTCTTTTGAGACAGTATCATAAAGCGTTGGTTGATCACTATCTGCTACAAATTGTTCAAGCGTTGTCTCTTTGTCATCTCCAATTGGGGTTGAAAGCGATTTTGGGTGTTGTGAAATTTTTATTAAATTCTCAACTTCTTTAATCGATATTTCCATTTCCTTTGAAACTTCTTCGTTTGAGGGATCGCGGCCAAGTTTTTGAATAAGTTTTCGTTGAATTTTGTAATATCGATTGATGTTATCAACCATATGGACTGGAATTCGAATTGTACGAGATTGATCAGCAATTGCGCGGGTGATGGCTTGGCGAATCCACCACGTTGCATACGTTGAAAATTTGTACCCACGTCGCCAGTCATACTTTTCAACTCCTTTAATAAGTCCCTGATTTCCTTCTTGAATGAGGTCAAGGAATGAAAGTCTACGGCCAAGATACTTTTTAGCAATAGAAACAACGAGACGTAAGTTAGACTTAATCAGCTTTTCTCGTGCATCTAAATCTTCTTTTTCATACGCCTTGGCAAGTTTGATCTCATCTTCAAATTTAAGAAGTGGATATTGACCAATTTCCTTCAAATACATTTTTATTGGATCAAGTGATTCACCATGTCTAATCGTAACGAGTTGTTTAAGCTCTCGTTCAAGTTCTTCAATAGTTTTTTTAGCGTCTTCTTCATCTCGGGTTGAAACATTTTCAAATATATCAATCTTTTTTTTCATTGACTTGTCAAAAAGATCGTCTATTTCTTCAATGTGATGTTCGGGGTCGGGGTATACGAAGAAGATATCATCAAGAACCAAAAAACCATTTTCCTCACCTTGTTTGAGTAGTTCTTTGATTGATTTTGGAATTCGTTGCAAAGGCATATGATAGGCCAAAATTAATAAAAATTTTGGAGAGCATCTCCCTTTGGGGGAAACTCAACAGCAGTATTTTACACCATAAACAACCTTTTTTCCACTGAAGATAATAAATCAGAAAGTTCTTGAACCCTTTTTAAGTTATCGTCTTTCTCATTTTGTATGAGATCACGAATTTTTCGTTTCAAAGAAAGTCGTTTCATTTCAAGAAGCGTCCTGTCAAAATCACCTATATCGGAAGTTGGAATTTCCATGGCTCCTAAAAATAACTGGTCATATGCTTCTTGCAACTCTGCAGGCAACAATTTTGCAAAACTTTGTGCAGTAAAACGCTCTTTACTTTCAATTAATGCATGAAATATTTTCTGATACACATTTGAAGTAAAGTCATCTTCTGTAATTTCTTGTTTCAATTTTTCTAGCGCTTCATCAATAGCTTCACTAGTAAAAGTTTTGCTTAATACATGTTGTTCGATGAGTTCATCTCTTTTTTTTATAACGGGTTTTTCTGTAATAAATTTTTTATTTGTTTTTTTCTCTTCGCTTCTTCCGAAATTTGTAAGCTCGACTTGGATAGAATTTTCATCGACTTCCAATATTTGAGAAAGTCGGCGAATGTAATGTGACTTAATAATAGGATTCTCAATAAAGACAACAAAGGGAATAATTTTATCTGCAATTTCACGTTTCGAATATGCATCAATTTTGGGAAACTGGGCGAGGGTATTTTCAATGACGAAATCATAAATGTTTTGGGGATTTTTGAGTATCTTTTTATACTCAACCTTATTAATTGAAAATGCTTCATCGGGATCTTTTCCATTTTTTGGAACTGCAACTTCAATCTTGAAATCGAGAATCTGTGCATCTTTAATAGCTCTTTTAATTGTCTCACTTCCAGAAAAGTCGGCATCAAGTGCAAGAATTATATGTTTACACAATCGACTTATTACTAAAAGTTGATCTCTGGTCACTGCAGAGCCTTTTATTGCAACTGCATTCTCCACCCCTTCTCGAAAACAGGCGATCATGTCAAATTCTCCCTCAACTAAAATAACACTCTCTGAACGACGAATACTTTCTTTGCTAATATCAATCCCAAAAAGCGTTTCTCGTTTATGATAAATTTCTGTTTCAGGAGTATTAATGTATTTTGCCCCGCCATCATCAGTTTCAATAGCTCGGCCCGAAAATCCTAAAATATTTCCGCGACTATCTTTGAGTGGAAAAACAATTCGATTTCGAAATCGATCGTAATAACTTCCTTTATCTCCTTTAATAACAAGTCCGACCGATTCAAGGTCAGGAAGCGAATACTTTTTTTTCGTCAAAAACTTTATGAGCGAATCCCACGAATTGGGAGCATATCCAAGTTGAAACGTGTTGATGAGTTTGTCTGAAATGTTTCTTTTCTCAAGAATCTCGCGGGCAACTTTTGCGACTTTATGGTTTACAAGAAGGTAATTGTAATATTTTGCCGCAAGTGCATTTATTTCAAACATTCGTGCCTTTTTTTGCCACGTATGATCCTCGACCTCACTCGTTTCAAGCTTTACGCCAGTTCGAACAGCAAGCTCTTTGAGCGCTTCAAAAAAAGTCACATTTTCCCACTTCATGTAAAACTTAATCACATCTCCCCCATCTTGACATGCGCCAAAACAGTGCCAAATTTGCCGGTCTGGGGAAACTACAAATGAGGGAGTTTTTTCGGTATGAAACGGGCAGTTGGCTTTATAATTTCGTCCCATCTTTTTCAGTGTCGTATAGCCACCAATGAAATCAACGATATCAAGCTTATTTTTTATTTCTTCAATGGAGTGTGTGAGTGTACTCATACGCGATTTTCTATGCAAGTATGGTGAAGTATACCATGAAAAAGAGGTAGAAAATTCTTTGATTATTCTTCTTTAAAGTACCCGGTTGGAAAATCCTTTTTGACGTTATCCCATGTGAATACTTTTCCATTCATAAGAATATAGACACCTTTTGGTAGTAATTGACAGGCAATGAAGGCAGTTCCTAGGTTAAAAAGAGCGTCCGAATTATCTCTGTTTGCAGGAATATGTGCTCCAAAAAGAACAATCGTTTTATCAAGATGAGTGTTGCCTAAATATTTTGCAGTTCCAGGCATTGTGTATGTGCCATGAGTAATAAGTATTTCATCCTCAGTACAATTCCTGCATCTTTCTAAAATAATTTCTCTATCTTTATCAGAAATAACTCGACTATCTTTCTGCATGAGTACTTCAACATCATAATCGGGAGTAATTCTCGCTCGCTCTAATAAGCCGGTAATGAGGGATTGATGATTTTGAGGGACGTCTCTCTCATAATTCAAGTCATCAATTGTTCCACCAGTGATAAAGATTTTTATTTGAGAAGTATTCATGTATAAAAATATTATAGCAAAAGGGTTGGAAAACGGATAGTACAGTCTCGAGGGCGCGAGAACGCTTGGGGCAAAAAGGGGGAAGGAAGGATCACGCTGACATCCGTCTGTGTGCCTCCTGGCCCTTGTGCTTTACCGCTGTGCTGCGGCTACGGCATCGTCGATCAGTCGTTGACCTCCACTGGCAAGCCAGTAGTTAAGCGTGTCGCTTTCCTTCTCGTCGATGTCGTCCCAGAGGCCGCCTACCCAGCAGGAATACCGATGCATTTGCTGGTCAAAGATCTCTGGATAGTAGAGGGCGCAATTGCCACCTACCTTGAGCGTCTCGTAGTCGATCAGCTCGTCTGCATACTTGCGGCTACCGTTGAAGGCAGCTGCTGCACGCATGACGCTCCATCGCCAGGTTGGATCTGCACTCTGCAGGAATCCAAAGTAGCCAAGCTCGTCTCCAAGAAGGAACGCTCCGGCATTGACGTTGTCGTCGATGACGTAGATATCCACTGGGGTATCGAGACTTGTAGCGACGAGCGAGCCCGTTGCTGGCATGATCTGCATCAGCCCATATGCGCCACTTTCACTCACGGCGTACGGGTTTCCCCCGGACTCCACAAGTGCAACAATGGCACACAGTCTTGGATCCACGCCCCACCTATTGCAGGCGTTGGCGAGTTTCCAGAGGAACGGGTCGAGCGTGTGTGATAACCACGCGATGTGAATCGGTGGTTCCGGTGTGGCGGTTGCAAGTCCTCTCACTGTCGAAATCTGGACAGGAGCGTCTACAACTGCTGTCGGTTGTGCCGAAAGGGCCTCCGTCGTCGGTGACCACCAGGCATTGCCTAGGATGATCAAAACGAGCAAGAGTAGTAGTGCGAGCGGTACCATCGGTGCTCGCGGTGCCTGAATGGTGCTTCTTCGACTCGTGCTTCTTCGGTTGTAAAACATGTTCGGTTCATCATTTCTGTGGGGACCAGTGATGATGAGAGGGTCAAGCTTCTGATGAAGCAGGCCGTTTGTTTGAACTACAACTCACGGATTCTAGGCACAATATCACTGTATTCGATACTGTACTCAAAATTCGTGAGTTGAGCTCACTTTTGTACTATCCGTTTTGTTAAGGTGCGAAAATGTCCAAAAAAACCACAGCTAATGTGGCTATTGGAACTTGTCAATTATACCTCAAAGAGGGACATTTGTCAATACTATAGGATTATCGATTTATCAATACTTTTCGAACTTCTGCAACAAAAAGGAGTATTGATGAAAGTGAAATAACATACAGTAACTGGGTAATGGAAAGTGGACTTAGCTTGAATAGCGTGATGAGTGTTGAGTTGTAGATAAGCAGTAACTGTAATATAAAAGGAGTCAAAAATGCTAATAGAAAAATAAAGCTTTTGAACATTGTTCCACCCAAAATCGATCTATTGAGATGCCATACATCGAGAAGAATAAAACTTTGGGCAAAGACGAATATGGAGAATGCCATTGTTCGAGCAGTCTCTATAGAACCTGTTGCAAGCCCAATAATAAATGAGAGAATTGTGATAATAACTGTTATGAAGTTCACTTCAAAAAACCAAATTTTATCGTACCGGTCAAACATTGATTTGGATCTTACAACCGAACCTTTCATGATTCCTGCATGTTTTGGCATCATTGCAAGGGAAATAGCAGGGAGTCCATCTGAGACAAGATTTATATATAAAAGATGTATTGGTGAAAAGATCAGGGGAAGTCCAAGAAAAATTCCAGTAACGACCGTAATTACCTCACCTGTATTGCTTCCGACCAAATACTTAACCGATGCTTTTATGTTTGTGTAGATCGTTCTTCCTTCGGAAATGGCAGTAACGAGTGTTGCATAATTGTCATCGGTCAAAATCATATCTGAAGCTTCTTTAGCAACATCAGTACCTGTTATTCCCATTGAAACACCAACATCAGCCTGCTTTAGCGCAAGTGCATCATTCACCCCATCACCAGTGACAGCGACAATATGTCCTTGTTTTTGAAGGAGCGTCACCAGACGAAGTTTCTGTTCAGGAGTTGTTCGAGCAAAAATTCTTATTAAATCAAGTTTATTGAGAAGCTCACTATCGGTTAAAGCTTTAAGCTGTTTTCCGGTGATAATCTCATCACCATTTTCTAGCAAACCAATTTTTGATGCAATAGCTCTGGCAGTAAGTTCGTTATCACCCGTTATCATAATTGTTCGTATTCCAGCTAGTCGGGCGATCTTGATCGCGCCTGTAACCTCGTCCCGGGGGGGATCAGCAATACCCACAAGCCCTAGAAACACAAGACCATCTTCTGCCTCTTTTCTATTTTTAGGAATAGAATGAACTTTTTTATACGCAACTGCGATAACTCGAAGTCCATCACTTGCAAATTCCGTATGAATTTTTTCAATTTCTTCTGTATCGACGTTCTTAGATACTGTTAAAATAGACTCATACGATCCTTTTGTATACACATATTTCTCACCATTTTTTTCCCACAAAACGCTCATGAGCTTAAGCGCCGGATCAAATGCGAATTCTTCAATGAGTTTTCCGCTTTTTCGAAGTTTTTCAACATCCACATCATTGCTTGCAGCGTACAACAAGAGTGATCCTTCAGTAGTATCACCTAAAAAGTCAAGTTTTTTATCATTATTTTTTACAAGACTTGCATTATTACACAAAACACCTGCTTCAAGAAGTAGCCTTTCTGTCTTATCTGAAGAATCATTAAGCCAAACTTTAGATACACGCATTTGATTTTGGGTGAGTGTGCCCGTTTTATCTGTCGCAATGACTGTTATAGAACCAAGTGCTTCGATAGATGAAAGTCTTCGCATAATTGCTTTTTTTCGTGCCATTCTCTGCATGCCTACAGCAAGTGTTATGGTAATGACAGTCGGTAATCCTTCCGGAACAGCCGCGACGGCTAAGCTAATACTTGTAAAGACCATTTGAACGAGTGGATGATTATAGAGGTATCCAACTATAAAAACGGTGATAGCACCCATAAGCGCGAGGAATCCGAGTTGTTTAGCCAGTGTATTTATTTTTTTCTCAAGTGGAGTTGCAGTATCTTCAATTTTCGAAAGTTTTTTAGCTATTTGTCCAAAGCGAGTCTGCATGCCGGTTGTAGTGACGAACGCGCGTCCTCTTCCTTTGGCAACAATCGTTCCAAGAAAAATCTTATTTGTACTCTCTTTTTCATGGTTTTTTTCAACGCTGAGGGACTCTCCAGTAAGAGATGCTTCATTAACTTCAAAGTGTGTGCTGTGAACAAGCGTACAATCTGCCGGGATCTTATCACCTTGTTCTAAAATAATGATGTCACCAGGCACCAACTCTCTACTCTCAATCTTTTGCTCAATTCCATCTCGCACAACCCGGGCACTCGAAACAGTCATTTTTCCAAGTGCCGCAATTGCTTGTTCGGCTTTATACTCTTGGATAAATCCCAAGATTCCATTAATTGCGATAATGAGTAAGATTAATACTCCGTCAACAAGGTCGCCTAAGAAAAGTGATGCGAGGGAGGCGAGAATAAGAAGCACGGCGAGAATACTTTTAAACTGCGAGACAAAAATCTGCAGTGGAGTTTGGCGCGGTTTTACAGCAATCTCATTAAAACCGTGAGATTTTAGTAGTGCGGAAGCTTCTTCCCCCGAAAGTCCTTTTTCATTCCCCATTCTTTAAGGATACAATATTCAGTGGCTTTGGCGGAGGGTAGAGGATTTGAACCTCTGAGAGCTTTCGCTCACAGGTTTTCGAAACCTGCGCCTTAAACCGCTCGGCCAACCCTCCAGACCTCTATTTTACCATTTCAATGGTCGAGTGCGGGAGTTTGCCGAGTTTGATGACTTCCTCATCCGTTTTTGTAATCACCGTTTGGTACTTTCCTATTAAATCAACCACATATTCCCTATTTGCTTCATCGAGCTCGGAGAAGATGTCATCGAGCAACAGGAGGGGAGCTGTTTTGAAGATTTCTTCATAGAGTTTGAGCTCATTTACGATAATCCAAAAAAGGGCCAGACGTTGCTCGGAGCGGCTACCAAATTGATGAACATTTTTTGCCTCTGTGTCGGGGCGAAGTAAATTTTTCTGAAAAATCTCATATGAATCACGTTGTGGACCAACACGTGTTGATTTTATTTGATACTGTTTATCAAATGTATCTTGGAGTGTTTTTTTTGAAATCTCCTTTTCAGTATAGATTATCGAGAAAAGGTGATTTTGCATAGCAACTCCAGAGTTCAACTGGTCCACAAACCATGCTCGCTTTTCACAGATATATGCCGCTTGTTCAATTAAATAAGTATCCCAAAAGGGAAGTTCATCTTTTAATTTTGCGATGTCATACACTTTTTCTAAAATCTTATTTCTTTTTCGAAGTGCAGTTTCATAATTTCCCAACCGTTTTTTATACTCAATATCGAGCTTTGAGAGAATTCGATCAATAAACTTTCGCCGACTTGCAGGCTCACCATCAATAACATGGACGAGTTTTGGAGTAAAAAAAACAGTTGGCATCACTTGTTTCGTATATTCAAACAGGCGTTTTTGTGTTTTATTAATACTAAAAACTTTTTTTGCGGTAATACCATTTTCAAGATAGATTCGCAGTGTATCTATATCGTTGTTATGTTCGAGTTTTCCTTCAATAGTCGCAGTTTTCTCTCCAATTTTAATAAGCTCATCTTGTTTTTCGTCTCGAATTCCAGCTCCAGTAATGAGTACATACATAGCTTCCAAGAGATTTGTTTTTCCAATAGAATTGGGCCCGGTAATAATGGTCGTGCTCGGATGTAACACAACCTTTTTTGTATCAAAATTACGAAAGTTTGAAAGCGTGATTTTGGAAAGAATCATGAAAATTTACGACGTTATAACGGTGCCAATAAATTTTTTTCCGTTAATGATATTTTCTAAATTGCTCAAATTGCGTCCATTGGTGATTATAACAGTTGATCCAAGCTTTTTGGCAAGTGCACAGGCAACTGGATCAAACGGAACATTGGCCCCAGGGCTCCATTTTGTACCAACAAGTTTTTCGAATTCGTTCCATGACATTTTTTCTATTATTGTTGCATCCGCATGCATTTTTGGATCTTTATCGTATACGTAATCAATGTCCGACATATTAATAATTATAGTTGCTCCATAGTCTTTGCTCAAAAGTACTGCATCATAATCGGTTGACCAGCCCGGTTTCCAACCGGCGGCAATCACAACAGGTTCAGCATGTGGTTTTAGTTTTTTTTCATAATTTTCGATGATCCGTGGGTGGGCGATATCTTTAAAAATTGTTCGAATGAGATGTGCATTCACGCGTGTTGCATGAACTCCAAGCCAGTCAAGATCAATATCGGTGACTTCACCAATAGTTTCTTGTCCAGCATCTCGATAATCTCGACATAACCGGCCACCACCAACAACAATGAAAAATTTTCTTCCACCTTTTACGAATTTTCGCACCATCTGGTTAAATTCTTTCAAAAATGCGGTATCAATTCCCTCTTTTGTAGAGACTAAACTTCCACCTAAGGATAATACGAGCGGGGCGTTAGAAGATTCCATTACCGAGTTTGAAGATATAACCAATGATGCGGACAATAAATAGGGCAAAAATAAGAATAAAAAACCCAATAAGCGCGGCTGAAATTTTTGCTTTCCCTTTAGCCAATTTTTCCTCATTTCCTTGAGATAATAAAAAATCGTACCCTCCCCAAACCAAATATACAAAAAGTAAAATTCCGGCCAACGGAAGAAAGTAGCCAATCAAAATAGTGATGACATCGGCAAGCGAGGAGATTGGTTTTCCGCCATACGTAAGCGGTCCATTTATTTTGAAAGACATACCCGTGACACTCGGGTTGGCTTGTTGACTTATTTCAAGTTGTTGGGCAAGTAAGTTATTCATATAAATTTTGACATGATTTTTGTCACCCCAAATCCACCAAGATTAACCAAAAACGCACTGATAAGATAATAGTTCATACGCGACATAAACTCAACAACTAATCGATCGTTCCAAAACTCAACGTGAAAATAGAGTGCACTCACAAACAGAATTATAAGGAGTGGAATAATGTACACACTATCAACGATATCTTGTTTTGATGAAAGCATAGTTGAGGCAACGACAAAGCTTAGGTATGCTACGAATATTGTTAAGAGGAGATTTCCTTGAACATACTTAAAAACAGTTGAAAGATAGGCAAAAAAAATGATTCCACCAAGGACAGGAGCAATTCCAACAAGAATTCCACTTATAGGATCTCGTTTTCCATATGTTACAGTTCCCAGTTTTATTGAATACCCATTAGGCGTGGAAGTGACAGATGGAATAATGGAGAATTTTTTTACCGGTAGAAAGAGGAGTAGTGCACTAATCAGATGGCATGCTTCATGAATAAATGTGCCGGGTAAAAAAATAAATGCAGCGATAAAAATCGAGATTCGTTCGCTTCGGGTAATTTTATAAAGGACAGAAAATAGATTGTTTGTCGTTTTTTGGGAAACGATAGAGATCGCAAAAATGATCGCAAATGTATATAAAAAAATCATGCTTCAAAATAAACAGTTTCGTTGAAAAGTGCATACATATCTTCTCCCATTAAAACTTTAGCTTCTCGAATAGCCTTTTCTTTTGATCTGTCCTGTATGGGTTCTTTTTTTTGAGCAAAAGCAAGTTTGGTACTCTTCCACTCATTTCCCATGCCAGTTCTCTGCCATATTGTATCTCCAATTATCAGTACCTCTGTACCAGATGGAGAAAAGCTGTGAGCGTCCCACACATCATCATTTTTATCAAAATACTCGCGTATAGGAGAAATTTCCCACTGATCTGTTTTATGTTTTCGTGTATAGAGTGTATGTCCAGAGTTTATCATCTCCACCCCCGCGGGGCTGACTGTATGCGTATTTATACTCGAAATATCTGCTTTCAAATACTCGGAAAGACTGATCACATTCCATACCGTTTCCTGTGCCCCCGCTTTGTAAAAAAGCATATCGTAGGCACTGATCATTTCAACCCCATTTGGAAAAATAGTGTATGTGTTGATGTGATCTTTTGGCAAGATGGCATTATCATGTTTTTCATGAAGCGCTTCAACTAATTGTCCGGAAAAAAAATCCTCCAGTGTTTTTTTGGTCCAAATATGTGCTCCTTTTGTACATTCATTCATACTATTTCCGATCGTTACGAGCAGGGATCCTTGGGGAGTAAAGGTGAACGTTAAGTCATTCTTTTTTTGTTCCTCATTTCCTAAATTTGTTTGTTTTGTATTAAATGTGCAAATGAGCAGTACCTCTTCACATGAAACAGATGAAGTGGCGTCTACAACAAGTTTTCCAGTGTCAAGTATTTGAAATAGTGTGTGTAAAACCTCTGGAGTTGCATTTTCTATGTTTGCAAAATGTACTATACAAGAAGGACTTGTATGTATTTGAGGAATAAGTGTTTTTTCGTCAAACCAATTTGTGTCGACTCGCACAATTTTTCCCTGTGATCCAAATATTTTTTCACATATAGATTTGATTGCATCTGTTTTTGCCGGTCCTGTGGGACCCAGAAAGAGTAAACTTGTGCGCGGGTGACCTGGATGTTGCAGTGCCATAATTCATTTTAGTCACGTTCTGGAGACCAGAATTCTTTACCTAAATAATCCCAGCGTATGCGTTTTTCATCAGGATCTTTGATATCAAATTTTTGATTGACAAAATAAAATAATTCTATGTTTCTATTGCCAAAAACTGCGGCGCCATGAGCTACTCCACATGGAACATATAAAAGACACGAGGTTCCTCCACCCACATTAACACGCATTGTTTTGTTAACGGTTTGAGAATGTTTACGCAGATCCCATAAACCCACCATCATCTGAAACTGGGGAGGTAAATACCAAAATTCATTTTGTTTCAAATGGAGGTGCCATGCTTTCACTGAGCCTGGAAACAGCTGAGTACGGTTTATTTGAGCAAGTTTAAATCCGGGCATCGCCTCAACTTCGCCCTTATCATCAAGCCGCATTAATTCACTAAAATCTCCCTCGTCTCCAACGGAATATTTAACTGGAATGAGTTTAACGCCTTCAATAGTAACTTTTGTGGCATAATCTTGCGTATAAACATGACTCTGTACCAGATCGTCAATATCTTGGATGTCCATATTTTTATTGTAGGGGAACTATTACAATAGTTCAACAACTTGATATGACTTTAGTATAATATAAGCACAATGAAATTATTGGTGACGGGTGGGGCGGGATTTATTGGAGCAAACTTTATCCTGTACTGGATGAAGCATCATCCGGACGATTCAATAGTTAACCTCGATAAACTTACGTATGCGGGAAACCTCAAGACGCTTAAAAGTGTCTCTTCAAATCCAAATTACGAGTTTGTAAAAGGAGATATTTGTGATCGTCCACTTGTTGACAGAGTTATTGCTGATGTTGATTGTGTCGTACACTTTGCTGCAGAAACACATGTTGACCGATCAATTGTTGACGCTGCCCCTTTCATACAAACAAACGTGGTTGGAACGTACACACTTCTTGAATCTGCGATGACACATAAAATACCTCGCTTTCATCATATTTCAACTGATGAAGTGTGTGGAGCGCTTGAGCTTAACACGAAAGAGAAATTTAATGAGCAAACGCCCTACAATCCACGCAGTCCGTACGCGGCATCAAAAGCCGCATCAGACCATTTGGTCCGTGCGTATCACATAACGTACAATCTTCCAATTACTATCTCAAACTGCTCAAATAATTTTGGGCCATATCATTTCCCCGAAAAACTGATTCCATTGGCGATCACAAATCTCCTCCGTGGAAAAAAAGTACCGGTATATGGAGATGGACTGTACGTACGAGATTGGCTCTATGTTGAAGATCATGCGCGGGCGATTGAAGCAATCCTTGAAAAAGGGAAGATTGGGGAAACATATTTTGTGGGTGGGCAAACGGAGGATATTCCAAATATCGAGGTTGTGAAACGAATTCTCAAACTCATGGGCAAGGATGAAAGCTCAATCGAGTATGTAACAGATCGACAGGGGCACGATAGACGATATGCCATGGATTGGACGAAGATTAATCAGGAACTTGGCTGGAGTCCGAAATATGATTTTGACGAGGCACTAAAGAATACCGTTGAATGGTTCAAGGCGAATGAGGAGTGGTGGAGTACTCTTATCGCTTAAAATAGAGTTTTTCGACTGTTGTTTTCTTTCCGTTTGCACCTGTTACGACGATAATTACTTTATTCTGTTTTTCGGTGAGGGGAATAAATGTGCGAAATACGTTTTCTTTATCGGTAAAGATATGGTCTCCATTCACGGTAACTGTTGCTTCTTTTTCAACTTTTCCAACAAGTTCAATTTTATTTTCATTCACAAATGAGTTTTTTTTAGGTGCGGTAATCTCTACTTTGGGTGGGGAGAAGTATATTTTCATCTGATATGAAAAGTAGATTAAAAAGAAAGCGAGAATAAGTCCGGTGAGTATTTTAAAAAGTTTTTTTCTGTTTGTCGTGAGTTCATCCGTACTAAGTCGTTGCTTAAATCCCGATTCATCTTTTTTTTCATATTCACGACGGAAAAAAGCGGAAAGTTTCTCACTATCTAAATCTAAAAAATCTCCATATGTTTTTATGACGCCAACAACGTAGGTTTTTGAGGGGAATTTTTTCCAATCTCCGGCTTCAATAGCAATAAGGTTTTTTTTGCGAATACGAGTTGCACGCTCGATATCTTCAAGTGTCAAGTTTTTATTCTGTCGTTCTCGTGAAAGTACCTGGCCCGTTGAAAGCATGTTTTAAAATCCTCCCATACCCATTCCACCCATATCCCCGCCTTGCGGGGTGGCGATTGGAGGGTTTTTTTCAGGAAGGTCGGTTACCAGTGCTTCGGTTGTTAGGATCATCATTGCCACCGACGCCGCGTTTTCAAGCCCGGATCGTACCACTTTTGCAGGATCAACAATTCCTTGTTTGAGCATTGATCCAAACTCGAGTGTGAGCGAATTGAATCCATAGTCTGCTTCTTTTGAATCCTCAACAGTTCGAAGGACCCATCCGGCATCAACGCCACTATTTTTGGCAATCATCTGAATTGGTTCTGCAAGGGCATTGTAGACGATGTCAACCCCTGTTTTTTCTTCATCAGATGTTATTTTCGCGCGAAGCGTAACGAGTGCTTTTCGAGCTTTAAGAAGTGCGACTCCCCCTCCTGATACAATTCCTTCCTCAAGGGCGGCTTTTGTGGCGGCGACAGCATCAGTTACTCGTTCTTTTCGTTCTTTAAGTTCAATCTCCGTAGCAGCTCCAACATTGATGACAGCAACTCCACCAGAAAGTTTTGCGAGTCGCTCTTGAATTTTTTCGCGGTCAAAATCTGATGTTGAAGCGTCGATTTCTCGGCGAAGTGCCCCAACTCGAGCTTTAATATCTTCAGCTTTTCCTTTTCCACCAATAATTCGGGTATTATCCTTGTCAGCCCAGACCTTCTCCGCATGTCCGAGAACATCAACATCGATCGTATCAAGTTTGAGGCCGACTTCTTCAGAAACAACCTGTCCGCCAGTCAAAATAGCAATATCTTCAAGCATAGCCTTCCTTCGATCACCAAAACCAGGAGCCTTTACAATCAACGTATTAAAGGTTCCACGCAGTTTATTGACAACGAGTGTGGCAAGTGCTTCGCCTTCAACATCTTCGGCAATTATTACCAAATTCTTGGAAACTTTAACGAATTTCTCCAAAAATGGTAAGAGATCGGCGATTGCGGTAATCTTTTTATCAGTAATAAGGATATGGGCATCGGTAATTTCAGCAACCATTTTTTCTGAATCAGTTACGAAATAGGGAGAGGCATATCCTTTGTCAAATTCCATTCCATCTTTATATTCAATCTCAACTTGAAGTCCACGGCCTTCTTCAACAGTTACAACGCCATCTTTTCCAACTTTTGCGATGGCTGTGGCGATCATTTTTCCAATATTCTCGTCAGCTGCAGAAATAGTGGCGACTTGGGCAACCGCGGCAGTATCATTAAGTGGAATTTTTTTGGACATTTTAGCAATTTCAGAAACTGTTACACTGACTGCTTGCTCTATGCCTTTTTTAAGAATCATCGGATTTGAGCCGGCAGTAATACTTTTCATGCCTTGATTTACGATTGCTTGGGCAAGGAGGGTAGAAGTTGTTGTTCCATCTCCTGCAATATCGTTTGTTTTTGAAGCAGCTTCTTTGACAAGTTGTGCGCCCATGTTCTCGAACGCATCTTCAAGTTCAATTTCTTTTGCAACAGATACGCCATCATGAAGTACGCTGGGGGCGCCCCATTTCTTATCAAGTGCTACATTTCGTCCACGAGGACCGAGGGTGGTGACGACAGCTCGTGCCAAAATATTAACACCCCGAGATAAAGATACTCGTGCATCATCTCCGAATTTTAGTTGTTTTGCCATAATTTTTATAAAATTAATAAATTCTAACCTGTCATTCCCGCGAAGGCGGGAATCTATTCAAATAGATCCCCGATCGGGGTCGGGGATGACAACTATGCTACCACTGCCATTACGTCTTTTTGTTCAATGAGAAGCCATTCTTCACCCTTTACTTTGACCTCATTGCCTCCCCATTTTTTATACAAAACGTTTTGACCGACTTTTACAATCATTGGTATAACCTTGCCGCTATGTTTGCTAACTATTCCTGGGCCAACTGCCATAACTTCACCCATCTGTGGTTTTTCTTGTGCGCTACCGGGAAGAATAATTCCAGAAGGAGTGGTGGCCTCGCTTTCAAGCGGTTTGACCAGTACATAGTCGAATAACGGTTGAATAGAATTCTTTTTTGACATATGATTAAATAACAATTTTTAAATAATACAGCGCATTTATACCATAAAAATGGTCATTTTGTCAAGGATGTTTATTGTCTGCTAAAATATGAATTACACACAAATAAAAAATATGGACTCAAGTAGTTTGTCTGATAAGCTTGCAGGGGCTGACCTTCCGGTCGATTTACTGCAAAAAGTGCAAGATCAATTGACGCATAGTTCAAGTAATTATGAAATGGTTTCGAAGTATGTTGATTGGATAACACACTTACCCTGGCATAAAGAATCAACTACACCGCTTGATATTAATAAGACAAAAGAATTACTGGATAAAAGTCACTTCGGACTTACTGAAATAAAACTGCGTGTACTCGAGTATTTATCTGTCCTTATCTTACAACATAAGAATGGGCAAAAAATAAACCATTCACCAATTTTATTTTTTGTAGGACTTGCGGGAACAGGTAAAACTAGTTTTTCGGAGTCAGTCGCCCGTTCGCTGAACCGACCATTTGTGCGAATTCCGTTTGGGGGATTAGCAAATATTTATGACATTCGAGGAATGTCAAAAGCACAAAACGAAGCCGAGGCGGGAATGATTATTAAAGCGATGCGAACTGCTGGCGTTAAGAATCCGGTGATACTTTTGGATGAACTTGATCGAATATCGCCTGAAGCAAAGAGTGGAATTATGGGCGTGTTGATTGAACTTCTGGACCCGGAACAAAATAATCATTTTATCGATCGATATATTGATTATCCGTTTGATTTATCACAGGTATTCTTCATTGCAACAGCAAATAATACGAATGAGATCTCGACTGCGGTCCTGGACCGGCTTGAAGTAATCCAAATGCCTTCATATTCTGATGAAGAAAAAATCATTATTGCCAAAAACTTTCTGTTGCCAAATCTTATCGCCGAAAATGGAATGAAAGATATCTCCTTAAAAATTGATGACGCGGTTTGGGAACACATTGCGCGACTTAGTGGATATGATCCGGGAATTAGATCTGTTGAACGGAAAATAGAAACGATTGTTCGAAAAGTTGCGCTCCAAGACGTTTTGGGGAAAGGAAACTCATATACAGTAAACGAGGAGAATATGGGACAATGGGGAATTTAACTCCATAAATCCCATACAAGAGAGGCGACATTAATTGATTTTCCTTCAAGCGGGAAGTGGTGAAGATCGATAAAGGGCAGGGAATTTGCCTCAATAATCCCCCATCGTTGACTTTTTGGATCGGCAGTGATGTCTTCAATAATAACATCAAAACCGATAATGGGCGCATTAAGTAAATCGCCCGCTTCTTTTATTTTCTGAATAATCTTCGGATGCGTTTTGGGAAATTCCTCCGCGGCAAATCCTCCGTATGAGATTCCAATCTTCTCACTTAAGTCCAGGATCCTTCCTTTTTCAAGAATGCTTTGAAGCGTCACCTGTTGCCGTTTTAAGAAATATTGAAGATTTTGATTTATGAGCACATCGTTCACTTTCTTATGCTTAGACATATTTTTAAGCACAATAAGCTCTTTAACCATATGCTTTCCATCTCCGATTATCCGAGGTGGATCGCCGCGCACAACACCTACGACTTTCCCATTAATATATGTTGCTCGGTAAATACTTCCCATAAGTTGCTCCTCAACAATGACAAAATGACAGAGTTTTTTTGCACTTTTAAAAGCCGTAATCATCTCATCTTCCGTATAAATATGAGTTGTAGTGTGCCGGCCGCGGGACCCGGCTTGGGGTTTGACGATAAACGGGGCAGTCCCCCTTTTAAATATATTGAGCGCTTCCCTCTGGGTCGTCGCATTTTTTCCAGACGGGGTAGGAATAGTATTTTTATTGAAAAAGGTTTTAAGCTGAGCCTTATCATCCATCCACATATATGAATCAATGTTAAGATAGGGCGGGATGGGCAAGCTTTCGAAACTCTCCCATTTCCCCTTTATTTTTGCTCGGTGATGCTCGAGGGGCTTCCCCAAAAAAGTGATTCCTTGCATTTCAATTCCCCGCTTTTTAGCCTCATTCCAGATTACTTTCGTCCTGTCTGTCGGTGCTTTCTCAATTTCGTCGTGATACTTTAAGAGTCCAAGCTTCCTAAATCCCCAGGGAAAAGGCAAAAGAATGTAGTCGATGAGTTGATCAACATGCTTGGTTCGTAGTGGCTTGAGTAGATCAAACAATGGTTGCATGAATACAGAAAGTGTTTCATCGATAAACTCCATCGTATGATTAACCGGATTATTTCCACAATCGGGGCAGATACTTTTACTTGGTGACATAAAATGTTTTTGGTGGCTTTTTTAAATCAGATAGTACTAACCGTTTTCCCGTTAACATGTGTATTAAATCGGGCATCATCAGATCCAAACTTTCCCCAACGGTAATCTTTTCAAATTGAGCAGTAATTTTTTCGCTTTTTTCCTTACCTCCCCATAAAAGTATATCTAAAAGCGAAGCGGGAACAGACGTTTTTTCATTTGCTAGGCCGATGGCGACGAATTCACCGGAGAAGATATCGGTTCTCCCCCAATCCCCCCATCCCCCAAACACCTCCTCATAAGCAATTCCCATTTCCCCCAAGTATTGGATTTGTGAAAATCCACCACCGAGAGTGAGACCGTAATGGAATGCGAGGATGCTGTAACAAAGCGCCATCGTGGGCATTATTGAGTAATCCAAAAGAGATTCACGAATACTCTTTTGCTCGAGCTTAATCCTTACTTGTCTATCATCAGTCTCTAGATACCCTTTTTTAATCCAAAACTGTTTCCTTATTCTTTTCTCCCGATCAATGTACCAAAATAAGTGCGAGCCCTTCCTTCTCTTAGTATCATGCGCACCAATGATACCTTCATAATTATTGATGTATAAGTTTCGATACGTCTCATCGAAGATGTGTCTCCCAGTCTCTGTATCGAGTAGTAACTGCCTAACCAAACTTTCTACATCAAGATAGACAAGATTTCCCCGAGAATTTCCAAACAGTGTTTCCCAAAACAAGTCATTTATTATTGTAAGTTGTTCGCTGTACAGACTTTTTTCCCAAATCTGATCAGTATCGAGAATCTGGGTGAGAAAGCTCTTGAGCACTCTCTTTTGAGTTTTTTGAATGTTGTAGTGAGAAATCTTCTTAATTTCACGGATAACTGTTGCTTTTTTCATCGATGGATGCCCGTACACTGGCAAATGTTTCGTGTGAAGCGAAATAAAAGGAATCCGTACCTGTTTTAGATTGCTATCATGAAAAAAAATTCCTCTGGGGTAAGAAGAGGTTGAGATGGAGACGCCGCCACAGGAGAGGTGGATCTGATTACTCAAAAGTGCACTATTGGAGAAAAAAGGGTGGCAGAGAACTCCGTGATGATCAGCGGTGCTTACAAAACCTGTTTGCTTAAGCGCTTGTACCGCATGAGCAACTTTTTTTTTATTGAGTAGTGGGGAAAGGACCTTCTCAAAAACACTCAATAATTCTGTCATCCTGGGTTTGTGATTCTGGATTCCCGCCCCCTGAAGAGGACCTTCGGCCTTCGCGGGAATGACAACATTGTCATTCTGGAGCCCTGCCTGCCGGCAGGCAAGGGAAGCGATAGAATCTCCACCTGGATAATTCTCTCTCGAATAATCGATCCATGACTTATCACGATAGTCCTTATATAATTTAGCAAACTCGGGCTTTTTCGCAAAAACCAATTCTCGGCCTTCTTGGAGCTTCATTTTCAAAAGTATATCATTTGAGATTAAAAAATATTTTGGGTATACTGATGGCTACATATGATACCAGCAGCAGTTATTGCATTCCGCGAATTTTTGGAAGCTTTCTTAATAATTGGCGTATTTTTGGGAATATCTCGAAAACTTAAACTAAAAAAAGAGCTTGAGATTGGAACGGCGGCGGCGATCGGGGTGGTTTTGTCGCTTCTTTTGGCAACAGGCACATACCTTTTTGGAGATCAAGCCAAAGCTATACTGACTGAGGAGAACGCTGAAATTTTAGAAAGCTTCCTACTGATTTTCTCTGGACTCTTTATCTCGTATGTCGTATTTTCCCTCCATACAGTTATTCGCAGAAATAGGGGAACCACACTTTTGCAAGCTCATCAAAAGCTGCAAAAAAATGCATTTGATATATCGTTGTTTTTTACCATTGTCTTTTTAGTGCTGCGCGAAGGGTTTGAAATTGCGCTTTTCACCGCCAGTATTTCACTTTTTTCAGACTTCATCCAGAATTTTGCAGGATTATTAGCTGGATTTGCAGTTGCTGGAATTTTTGGAATGGGGACGCTATTTGCGTATAGCAGATTTTCTATTGCAAAAGTTTTTAAAGCGACCGAATACATGATTATTTTGCTAGGAGCGTCGTTGACGCAACATGGAATAAGCGAGCTTTTGGAAATATATTTCAACATTCATTTGGATGATATTCTCACGTTTCCATTGGGCTTTTTACCCGACAAACACTCACTATTTGGCCACTTACTACAAAGCTTTACGGGGGTAGACCAGGAATTCAGTGTCCCCAGACTTGCAATAATGGTGGTGTATATCGGAATAATCTACGTGGTTTTTATAAAACAAAAGGAGATTAAATCAGAGGAACTCAAAGTTTAAACTCCATAATACTCGTACGGACTTTCATTCTAGGCTACTTTGAAGTAAAATATCGTAGCGCAAGCGAAGATCCCCGAGGTATTTGACCGAAGGGATAGAACTGGAGAGGTCGCATAGTGGTCTAGTGCGGCAGTCTTGAAAACTGCTGTCCCGCAAGGGACCGTGGGTTCAAATCCCACCCTCTCCGCCAGCAATTGCTTTATGCACGGCACTCCACTTATCTTCCCCAAGTGTTGGAATTAAGATGAATTGGCCATTTGAGGACGTTGTGGCAGTGATGTACGCTTTATCATCAAGCACGAATTGGGACATAGTGTAGTCTTCCCCTACCTCTGCGCTCAAAATGAGCTTGTTTGCCAAAATCGGATCGACATCTGTTTTTATATGATCGCCCAGCTCATCAAGAAGGGGAATAGCTTTGGGAATGAATCCGAGTGAGATGACCTGACTTTTCACTGAATCTAAAAAGAGTTGTTGGCGGCTGGCGCGGGCGAAATCGCCTCCATCTTCATTTGAGTGACGCGAGCGAACGAACTTTAACGCTGTTACTCCATCCATATGCTGGAGTCCGGCATCAAAATGGAGATGTTCGTACCGGCAGGGGAACGCAATTTCGGGTGACTCCGTAGCGATTTTCTCAAGCTCGGGTAAATCACTTTCCTGCTTTCCACACAAATCATCTTCATACCCGGCAATTGGGTACTCAAAATCATCAAACGTGCGTGCAACCGAAATATCAACCCCGCCCAGTAAATCCACTCCCTTTTCAAACCCGGCAAAATCGATGGCAACATAATTATCAATTTCAAGTCCCGTTACCGTTTTTACAACCTCCTTTACAAGCTCCCCCGCTCCTTGCTCACCCTCATACTTTGCAGGAATATCAGGATAGTTATTGGGAAAGAGGCCCATCTGATAAACTGCGTTTATTTTGGAATGAAACTTACTTCCAGAGCTTGTGGGAACCCGAACCCAAATATCGCGAGGGATTGAGATAAGCGTGGAATCCCGCTTTTTTGTATCAATGTGGGCAACCATCATCGTATCAGTTAGATATGCGCCTTGGTGGCCAGCCCCGCCGTATCCCATGATGAGAATGTTATACGCCGTTTTTTCAACGTATGGTTTTTTGATGATTCCGCTGCCATTCTTTTTTGTATAGATGTTATTATAAAAGCTTGCAAGCTTTATAGACAGAAAAATAGCAAGCAAAAGAAATAGCCCCAAAAAGAGGAACCCAATTTTTTTTCGATTATATTTTCTCCGAAGCATTTTTTTATTGTATATAAAAATATAACGATTTTGTGGGTTTTATTAGAAGGAAGTGATGATATAATTACCTGTAAGTTTGCCAAGATAGCCAAGGTGGTCACGGCGCGTGTCTGAAAAACATGAGATCTCGGTTCGACTCCGAGTCTTGGCACTGTATGCGGGTGTAGTTGAGTGGTACAATGCGTCCTTGCCAAGGATGAGCCGGGGGTCCGATTCCCCTCACCCGCTCCATGAAAAATCAGGAGAAAGTTTTCGAGCTACTCACATTAATACCTCGAGGTAAAGTTACCACATACAAAATTCTTGCCCAGAAAGCAGGAATTAAAAACCCGCGACTTATTGGAGCAATCATCCACAAAAATCCTGATCCACAGAAATATCCATGTCATCGAGTAATTCGATCTGATGGGACTATTGCAGTTGGATATGCGTTTGGGGGAAAAGAAAAGCAGATCGAGCTGTTGAAGAAAGAAGGTATAGTGGTTGAGAACGGGCGAGTGCGCCAGCTTGGAATCGGACCAAGGACCACTACTTTATAAGAGTAGCGCTCTACCACTGAGCTACTGGCGCTTTTTGATGATCTAATTATACAATAATTTCGCTTGATACCTCTCTCTGGTTTTTTCCTCTCCTCATCTCCTCCGCCCCGCCCAATCTCCCTATCTTCTCCTCCTCTCCTCTTACTTTATGCTAAAATAGAGGTATGTTTGGAAATAAAAAACTAGAAACGTGGTTTGCGACGCTTCCTGCGGATGTTCGTAAGAACCTTGAAGGTTCTGATCCATCCGAGTGGAATGATATCCTTTCGTCAATCGTTACAAAAGAGTTAAAATCGCATCAAAGGACTCCCGCCAAAAAAAGTGGAGATAATCTCATTGATAAAGCAATTGATATTGTGAAAAATCTCAGCGTTGCGTCGCCGGCGATTCTGGAACGAGAGCTGAAAATCGATAATGAAAAAGCAGTGAAAATAATTTCCGAGCTTGAGCAAAAAGGGGTTGTAGGACATGGAGAAACTCAATCAATGCGCACAGTATACAATCCCAATACTGAAAAAGAAATTGATGATACGGTAGTTTCGGACGTTGTGGCGCACTTGATGGAATTTCAAACGGTTTCTGACGAGGTTCTGCAGAATAAATTTGGATTGGATGAGCAAACTGCGCTCATTGTGCTTGATGCACTTGAAGAGAGCGGACTTATTTCTCTCAATGCATAAGTATAAGAGTTGCTCCGAGTACGATCCGATAGATTCCAAAAATCGTCAAAGTGTTTCTCTGTAAGTAGCTGATAAACCATTTGATGACGATGTAAGCGGTGAGGAATGAGACAGTGAAGCCGATGAGGAGAGCGAGCGCATTGGAGGAATTAGTGAGCAAACTCATATCTGTTTTCAATAGATCAAGTGCACTGGCGGCAAAAAGCGTGGGAACAGCAAGGAGAAATGAGTAGACAGCTGCTTCCTCCCGTTTATACCCACGAACCATCATTCCCACCATAACCGCCCCAGCTCGGGAAACTCCGGGAACGATAGCAAGCGCTTGGAAAAGTCCAAAAATGAGCGCTTCTTGTAGCGAAATATCTTCTACATGCTTAGTAAGGGAAAACTTCTTCATACGCACTAAATGTTCAATTATGATAAACAGTATTCCGACAACAATAAGAGAGGAGTAAATGAGAACTGGTGAAGTGAAAAAACTTGTCTTTATCGTATCGTGAAGAATTAGACCAACTAAAGCTGTTGGAATGAATGATAAAAGGATACTCCTTACGTACTTTTGATGTGCCAAAATATATCGAAAATATAATAAAACGACGGCGAGAATTGCGCCGCTTTGAATGAAAACCTCAAAAAAGGTCGTAAACCCACTTTGGGTCAGACCGAGAAACTTACTCGTTATGATGAGATGGGCGGTTGAGGAGATGGGTAGAAACTCGGTGAGGCCCTCCACAATTCCTAAGATGAGTGCATGAATGATGGACATGATAGAATTATAGTGGATTCCCGCCTTCGCGGGAATGACAAATTATGAAAATAGCCTTAGTCCATGATCAGTTGCAGGAATTCGGTGGTGCAGAACGGGTACTTGTGTCTCTGAAAAAGATTTTTCCAGAGGCGGATGTGTATACCTCATTTTACAACCCAGAAAAACTGGGGAAGCATGCCGAACTCTTTAAAGATTGGAAGGTCATCACATCCTGGGCCGACAAAGTATATCCATTCAAGCGATTTTTTTCGCCGTTTCGATTTATCACTCCCCTTTTGTGGAAATTTTTCAATTTCTCGAACTATGACTTGGTTATTTCCTCATCTGGTGCTTACATGTCAAAAGGCGTAAAAACGAGCGGAAAAACAGTGCATTTTTGTTATCTTCATCACCAGCCGAAATATCTCTACGGCTACGAAACACCCTCTAACTGGCAAAAACATTTGATTATCCGCATTTACGGAAACTTTATAAATCATTTTTTGCGTATGTATGATTTCAAAACATCGCAAACAGTAGATCACTTTATCGTCAACTCGCAGGAAATGCAAAGGCGATGTGAGAAGTTTTATAAGAGAGAGTCGACGGTTATCTACCCACCAGTCGCAATTCCTCAGGTTCTAGAGGACTCGAGAGTTAAGGCACTGGAGGGCTCGAGATATTATTTGACAATATCTAGATTAAGTGGGCCTAAGCATATTGATTTATTGGTAAAAGCTGCAAATAAAAAAAAGTTTTTGCTTAAAATTGGGGGAGTTGGGAGAGACGAAAATTATTTGCGGTCAATTGCAGGGGAAACAATAGAATTCCTTGGCTCAGTTGATGATCGTGAATTTGAGAAGTTATTTGCAGGTGCCAAAGCATTTCTGCATGCTGCGGTTGATGACGAATTTGGGATTGCCCCCGTTGAGGCAATGGGATGGGGAGTCCCAGTGATCGCGCTCGCGTCTGGCGGACTGAAGGAGACAGTAAAAGAGGGAAAGAATGGATTTTTGTTTAATGAACTGCGCGAAGACTCACTTATCGGGGCAATCGAAAAGCTCGAGAAGCTCACTGACGCTCAATATCTAGAAATGCGAAAAACAGCTCGAAACGAGGCGGAGAAATATAGTGAAGATGTTTTTAAAGAGAAAATTTTAGCTTTTGTAAAAACTTATTCTTGAAGTTCCTATTGACATTCTCAGGTGTAATTGTTTTAATAAATCAAATGGATAGTAAAAAATCGCTACCTTCAATTTCAACGTTATTTCGGGATTCGTGGCAGATGTTTACGAAATCAATACTTTCTATTTTCCTCTTAAACATTCTCTCAATTTTGCTCTATCTAGCTGTTGGCGCAATATGTGTATTACTATTCGTTATTTCGGGCGCAGGAGCTACTTTATTTAAGACTGGAGCTTCAGGATTGCTCTCGTCGATTACTCCATCAGTATTTTTTGGGTTTGGCGCAGTATTTGTACTGTTTTTTCTTGTAATGCTTGTTATTGGATCAGCGGTCAGTTCTGCCGCAATCCTGCTTTTTGACAGTGAAGGTAAACTATCGGTACTTGAAGCCTTTAGGAAAGGAATAACACTTATCATCCCACTTACTGCGGTCGGATTAATACACTTATTTCTAGGTATGGGAGGATTTTTTGTATTTGTTTTCCCCGGTATTATTATTTCATATTTACTTGCATTTTCCTCATTTGAAGTAATCCTTAATGGAAAACGTCCAATGGAGGCAATTAAACGATCGGTTTCGATTGTTAGTCATAATTTTGGTGATATTTTTGTACGATGGTTTGTACTAATTCTTGTGTATTTCGGGATTGCGTTTGTACTACCTGGCTTGCTGGGGGCAATTAGCAAAGAACTCAAAATATATGTGACAGGTTTATCCTTTATTGTTAATATGTTTCTCGGTTGGTATATTCTTGCATTTAACGTAACACTCTATAAGCAATTCAAAGATTTGGCTCATTCAAAGGATGTAAAAAGCATTACTTGGATGTGGATTGTGGCGATTATAGGATGGATTATTGCGCTTCTCGTTTTTTTTGCAGGATGGAAGCTGATTACTTCACCTGCTTTCTTGGATGCATTTACGAAGAACGTAAAAACAAATAGTGCGCCCTATGCTTTTCCCACAACCTCGCATACCCAAGTTCCTCTTCCAACAGCAGGGAGTTATCAGCCGGCGAGTTCAAACTGCACACAATATCCCATTCGAGAGGGAGAATTTACGAGTGATAAGTGTTATAGCGCCAAAGATTACAGTGATTTACTCTATTATTTACAACGATATGATAGTGCTGCGTCCGTATACAATGGTGCTATTGCGTCAATGAATATTACCTGTAATGGAAGTGAATTCTTTAAAGATGCATGTGCGCGTGATACAACCGACAAAACAAATGCTGAAAATGATATTAATAACTACAAGGGAATAATAACTGCAATTATTTCTCGAGGGAAGTAATACAGTTTAGACCCTTTTGTATCCTTTCTTTCTACATAATCTCACTTGAAATGACTATAACAATCTTTGTACCCTTAATTAGTAGTTAGTAGGGAGTAGAAAGTAGTTAGGGGGTAAAACAGATAAGTTTGTATTCCTAGCTACTTCCTACTTTCTACTTTCTACTATTCGAAAGGGGGTGATAATAAATGAATACAAAACAAGTAGCTCTTTCTATTTTTTCAGGAGTAATGATGTTCAGTCCACTATTGGGCTCGGTTCACGCGTCAACAGTAAATTGCAGTAGCAATACAACCACCGTTGTTTCATCATCGAGCACAAATGTGTTATTTGCGTCCCAAACAGTTATTTCTGGCAATAGCACTGGTGGAAATGGAACGTGGGGAAATATTGGTGGCGGCAGTATACGAACAGGCAGGGCTTGGTCAGTTTCAAACCAAAGTATCCGTGCAAACAACAATGACACCTTTATCGGAGTAACCGGAGGTGGAACAAGAAACAATTGTGTCGTAGTAAATACGGGTAACTAACAGTATTTTTACGTACTTATATGGGGAGGCATACGTCTCCCCTTTTCTTTTACTGCGAAATACATTCACATACTGCGCCTTGGCACGCTTTCACCGTTCCTGCAGGACATGGAGAATCTTTGGTTTGTTCCATGTTGTAGTCAAGTTCTACACAATATCCATTTTGACACGGTCGGCCAGAACAATCACCATTTGATGTACAAGCACGTGAAGTTCTCCCTATACATTGGCACAAGCTACCCTCACATACGCGCACCCATCCGTCGGCGCAGGCGATCGTGGGCTCAACAGAGGGAAAGGGGACTGGTGTGGAAGTAGTCTCGGGTTCTCGAGGACTTGTTGGTTCAAGAGTTCGCGAGCTTGTGGGTTGTGGTTCAGTTGTTGGGCGAGTTTTATTCGAATTAACTGCGAGTGCAAAACTGATTCCCAAAATTGCCATGAGTATGAAAAAAAATACAACTATTATCTTTTTCATGAGCGAAGGGGCTTCAGAATTCTCTACAGTCGGTAATGGAGTGTAATTCATACTTTTATTGTAGCAGAAAAATTATTCGTATCGAATAGCATCAATCGGTGATAAATTTGCGGCTTTGCGGGCAGGAAATACTCCAAAAATTATACCAATAAGTGAAGAAACGCCGAATGCGATGAGGACTGAAGTGAGATCAATGTAGGCAGGGAAGACTTTTTGAATGAGAAGAACAATTAAGAATGAAAGTGCCACTCCACTTGCCCCCCCAACAAGCGACAAAAGTACCGATTCTGCCAAAAACTGTGCCAAAATATCTCTGCTTGTTGCACCAATTGCCCGGCGGATTCCAATCTCCCGGGTGCGCTCAACAACAGAAACGTACATAATATTCATAATTCCAATTCCACCGACGATGAGGGAGATTGCACCTATGAGAACCAAAATGCTGTTTAAAACGGAAAAAATGGAACTGACGGCATTCAAAATTTCCGTTTGCTCAATGACCGAAAAGTCGTCCTCGCCATAACGAGAAAGTAACGAATCACTGATCCGCGCTTTTGCCACATTCACTGCTTTTTCATTCGCAACTTTTATATATATCCCAATAAAATTCTTGTCAGGATTGAAACTGTACGCTGATTTATATGGAACGTACGTAAAACTATCAAAATCTGGTCCACCAAATCCTCCGCCTCCTTTTGAATCCAAAATTCCAATTACTCGAAACGCCTGGCCTTCAATTTGCACCGTTCGTCCCAGAGCCGTACCCACCGAGCCGAAAATTTTCTGTGCAATTTTCGGACCAATTACTGCAACCTTGGTTCTTTTTTCAACATCAGTTTTTTTGAAAAGCCGACCTTTATCGATCGTTAGGTTTCGAATGGCAAACATATCGGCAGTTGTTGCGAATAAATCAGAAACCTCTGTTTTTTTTCCAGCTGAAAGACTTACTGATTTTGAAAAAATAGGGACAACATACGTTACCTGGGAAACTTTTTTGAGGCGTGCAACATCGCGTTCATCAAATTTAACGCCTCCCAGCGCACTTGACCCACCTCGAAAATTCCCTCCCGATAAAATTTTTCCCGGAAGAACGATTACTAAATTTGTTCCCAGACTTTCAAATTGATTTTTTATGTATTGTTTCAATCCGAGTCCGAATGAAATGAGGAGGACGACGGAGGCCACTCCAATGAGAATTCCCAAAGAAGTTAAAAAAGTGCGAATTTTATTTCGTCTGAAATCTTCAAACGCTGTTTTTAGAATGAATGTTAAATATTTCATTGTGCTATTTCCCCATCCACAACTTTTATTTTTCGATTGGCGCGTCGTGCTACATCGGCTTCATGTGTCACCACAATAATCGTAATTTTATCTTTTTTATTCAACTCCTCCAAAAGCTTCAAAATCGTATCCCCCGTTTTTGAATCTAAATTTCCGGTTGGCTCGTCGGCGAGGATTAGCTCCGGTTTCATAATGAGCGCACGTGCGATTGCTACACGCTGTTGTTGACCCCCTGAAATTTTATTGGGAAATGTGTCAGCTTTTTCACCAATGCCAAATCGGGTGAGAAGTTCCATCGCGCGCTCTCGCGGTTCAAAATCGAGTATTTTTCGAGTATAAATTGTTGGCAGCATCACATTCTCAATTATTGAAAGCTTATTAATGAGATTAAATTGCTGAAACACAAATCCCACAAATTCATTACGCATCATCGAAATATCATCGTCTGAAAGAGTAGAAACATCAACATTATTAATCAGTACTGCTCCGTCAGACGGTTTGTCTAATAGACCGATTATATGCATGAGCGTGGATTTTCCCGATCCAGAAGGTCCTGCGATGGCAACAAATTCACCGCGTTTTATGGTGAATGTTACGTTTTTCAAAACGGTCAGTTCCTCGCCTTCCAGCTCATACGTTTTAGATACCTTACTGAGTGAAATCATACACGGTGTCGTTTTGTTGTAAACCCGAAGTTATCTCAATTTTCTCATCGCTTTCAAGCCCTGTTTTCACGAATCGTTTGTCGGGCTTTCCATTTTTCAACACGTTCACGTATTTTTTGCCATCACCGTCTTCTTTCACAAACAGTTGGGGAATAGTGAGCGTATTTTGGCGTTCACGGATACTAAATTCCACGTCTCCGGTCATCCCTAGTCGATATTTATCTTTCCAGCCGGTTGCAAGGGGAAGTTTTACGGTGTACACCGTTGATGATTCTCCACTTTTTGGAACAAACGAGATTTGGGAAATTGTAGCATTCATATGCTCATCAGTAAACGAATCAAGCGTAATTGTTCCTGCTTTTCCTTGTTGAAGCTGTGTTATTTCGCTTTGGTCGGCGGTTGATGAGAAATAAATAGAGTTTGGATTAATGATCTCAAATTGTGCGCTTGTGGGAACAACATTGACCCCTGCGATTGGCACAGTTATCGAAGTAACAAATCCCTCAATGGGACTGTATAGGTTCGCATATTTGATTGCAATATCATTAAGCTCCACATCAATCACAGAGTTTTCAAGCGTGTATTGAGAATCCGCAAGCGTGCGACTGATTGCTTCCGTCAGCGCAACATCTTTATTGTCAGCCTTCGTTTGGTCAAAATTGAGCCGTGTTTGCGCGTATGTATTGAGCTGTTTTTGTAGGCGTTTTTTCAATTCTTGCTGATTAAGTGAAGCGATATACTGCCCCTTTTTCACGTAGTCTCCTTCTTTTATGGCAACCTGCGCCAGCTGACCGGCTGTTTGAAACTGCAAAACCACGCGTTCATCAGCAGAAATTGAGCCAGAAAGGGTAAGCGTTTCGCGAATGGATTCTTTTTGAACGATTGCTTTGGGAATAGTAGTGTTTTTTGCAAGATTTGAGCGTGATTGGATGAAGACGAAAAGTAAAATTACAACAACTCCAGCCACCTGTTTCTTATGTTTTGAAAGCAATTCTTTTACTCTTTCACCATTCATGAAAGGTATTATACAGAACTTCTTGCTATAATAAAGGGGTAAAGATTGTTGGAGTGGCCTGATGGTGAAGTGGAAACACGGAAGTCTGCAAAACTTCTATGCACCGGTTCGATTCCGGTTCAGGCCTCACAATTCTGCGCTTGACAACGAAACTGATTATGTTATAAGTCTTGTATGCCAAATCCCAATGGGCCGGAGGGAGAAGGAAGAAGATTTGCACCTGTTATAGATGTTGTTGAAGATCCCGATATTCTGTGGCGTACAACACTGGGGCGAAGTGTGTGCGATCGAATAGAAGAAGCTATGGGCCACCGTCCCCTTCCAATAGATCTCACCAAAGGAACTCTTTCACCAGGCGGAGTTGATGCAGATTTGCATCAATTTAGATGGAACGTGCGAGAAACAGAAGGCGGTACCGATGGGCGGCCTAAAATAGATAAAAGTCTTGGGTACTCTTTTGGAACGCATTCTCTTGCGGGAAAATCTGTAGTACATATACCTACTGCAAGTAGACCAGTAGATGTTCGTTGGTTGAAACGAGACGTGTCCCTTGCTCTTTGGGAACGTAAAGGTCAGTGGCATCCACGACCATTAACAACAATAGTTGCCTCGTGGCGGGGAGAAACAGTAAGTCCGCATTTTCCAAGTGGTAATAACCAAAATACGTTGGTCCTAAATTTCCATGAAAATGGAAGCTATTATCTTGTTGCAAAGTTTGCAACAGAACCAGGAGAGTTAGATATAACTGCCGCCTTAGATCCCGACTCTGATTATTGGGAAACTCCGGACGGAGTACCCACAGCAGATGCAATAAAAGTACAGGAACTTTTTGGGGTAAGTTCTGAACTACTGAAAGGATGGGATGGTTCCAAGTTACCTGCATTAATGCACCACGCGCTTGTAGCCGCCCAACCTACCACGATAGCTTCTGAATAATTCCACTCCGGGAGTGGTTTGGGCTACTCACCCGAAAAATAATATCCCTCGCGCTTCTTGGTTCGTAACCGTTGAGGATTTTTCGGATCCTTCTCTATTTTCCGGCGAATAGTAACTATATGAACCCGAAGATCATTTTGTGCCTTTTCATCGCTATTATAAAATACTTTTTCAGATAATTTTTCAGGTGAAATAGGACTATCGCTTCGCATGATTGTTTCAAGAATAGTTGTCTGCAATTTAGATAATTTTGCAGTTCGAGCACCATCACAATACTCTCCTGAATGAAGATCTAGTGTAGAAACCCCAGTCTTGATAACTTCATTTGATGCGGCTATTTCGGGAATTTTTAGCATGAAGCCGCGTTGAATATGCATATCAATAAATTGAATTTTGGGGTCACTCTGGGTTATTTTGAGGCGGACATTGAATAAATGTACCCGCAACGCTTCTTGGAAGTGCCTATCACCTTTGCCATATATAAATTCAGCAACAGTACTTAAAAGAAAATACACATTTGGATGTCGTAAAAAATGTATGACTATGTTCATTTCAGTTGGAGTGAGACTAATTGTTGTTTCTCCAACAGTAAAATTTCGTGTACTAATATCTAATCGATATTGTCCAACGGTAATAATGTCACCAGACATATCTTCTGAAATATCTCTTTTATCTTTTCTTATTTCCCCCCCACTTGTGATTGATCGTAATCGAGAACCTTCTTAGGTAGTTTGAATTGTTGACCTAAAATTTGAAAAAAGATTGATATAGTGTGTCTTTCTTGTGGTCTGATCAAAAGCTGGTTTTTACCGAGTATAAAAAAACCATACGGTATAAGTCTGTGAATTCTTTCCATAACGACTTCAGGATCCATATAACGAAATAACCCCTCCATTGAAACTGCGATCGGCTGATCATCTGTCGGTTTTCCAGAAGTTGCGACGCGGGCTTTTATTTTCTGTTCCAACCATATTAAAAGTGTAATGTCAGTTTTGTCCATAAGAGGAGGATTGATTCCTCGCCACCATTCTGGCTCTAATTTTAAAGCCACATTTTTGTCTTTTTCAAGAACCGTAGCCAACACAATGGGGGAAACTGCGAGAATAATCGACTGTTCGTCAACTGGAATAATCACCCCTCGTTCTGTCATCTCAACTACTGTTTCATACCATAGGTTCGTTCCGTTGGGACGGTCCATTCGTTCTGCAAGAGTATCGATTTGAAGCGTGGGAATGAGTCGTTTTATAACTGCGACATCTGTTAAAGTGATAATATCTCCTAAAAACTGCCTTGTTACGGGATCTGCTTTGAAAGTGTTCATACCTTTCCCATCAGCAAAAACAGCAATTTCTCTGGTATTTGAAGAGGGAATAACATATATTGGTGTTTGAATCAAGGTGACGGGAGTCCAACGATAATACGCACTTAGGTCGTCAGGAGTTGCTACTGGGCCTTCTTTTTCACGATTCATGGCCCTATTCTACCATCTCGTGCCTGGTTTGGGTTGTCAAAAAACTTGCTTTTCACACACAAATTTAACCACCAGTCCCGACTCAACCACGTCGGCGACTATATCCAAAGTATTTATCAATAGCTGTATTAGTTACAGGATATTTTTGATAATATCTGGCGTCAGCGAAAAATCGGTCAAACTGAAACTGGACTTGTTCGAAAGTACTAGGTTCTTGCGGCAAATAAAGATCCAATACTCCAGCTCGATTTGGATCCAAACCTTCTCCTTCTTTCTTCCATTGCCCAAAATATAGACTTCTATCGTATGGACTTGCTGGACCTATTGCACCACATACTGAGGTGCGATTTGAAACGTAGCTTGCTGTCCCACTTGTAGCAGTAAATCGAACATCCGAATATCCAATTGGAGCGGTAAGGTCGAGTTCTGCGTTGACGTGAAGTGGTAATGTAGCTCTTTCTTCTCTATCAAATGCATGAAAATCTAATCCTTCAAAATCATATCCATGTCCAGGGGGGGGCACACCAAACAAAACAAATTTTAGTTTTCCAGTAGCTGTTCCATCATCAAAACTTAAAGGAACATCAATAGCACGATAACCAGTAGCCGATTTTGAAGTATGAAGTCCTGCTAAATCAGGTATTACAACAAAAGGCTCTCCCCAACGTATAACAAGAGGTTCCCTCACAATAGGTTCACCTGCTTTAGTATCAGCTAGAGCAACAACTGGAGGAATACTTTCTACTGTCATTTGAGGAGATTATGACAGGTCTTTTGACTATTGTCAAGCACATGTTCAGGACCCACACATTTTCCACCTCCGGAGTGGTTTTGGTGACTTTTAGCCCTTGTACAAAGGCTAAACATGGTAAAATACTAAAATGTCTGGGGTTACAGTAATTTATTACACAACTGCGCGAGGTGAAAATGTAATTGTAAAATTTCTCGACTCACTTTCAGAAACTGCACAAGCTAAAGTACTCCGAATTTTTGCCCATTTAGAGGAATACGGACTAACGGCAATTATTCCATATATTAAGAAAGTTATTGGCACGGACCTTTGGGAAATACGAATTCTAGGGAAAGATAGTTTGAGAATTTTGTATATTATTCCTACAAAAACCACTATTTTGGTTCTCCATGGTTTTAAAAAGAAAACGCAAAAAACACCCCCAAAAGAAATTTCTATTGCGCTTTCTCGTTATAGAGAGTGGATTATGAAAAACTCTTGACAATCTGACACCATATATGATATCATCTCAATATGAGAAACAGACAATCATATACATTTCGAGAGGATCTAGCAAAAAGATTAAAAGATCCCACATTTAAAAAAGCTTGGGAGGAGTCAGAAGCCGAATATTTGCTTGCAAAAAGAATGATTGAAGTACGATTAATGAAAAAGCTAACTCAACGAGAATTAGCACAAAGGGTAAAAACATCACAAACACAAATTGCCCGCATTGAAACAATGAGTGCAAATCCTTCACTTCATACTTTAAAAAGAATCGCGAAAGCCCTTGACACAAAACTAATACTCAATTTCAAATAATCAATGTAATCCATTTTTCCCACTCCTGGAGTGGTTTGGCTCTTCCAAACTTGCTTTTCATCCTCATTTATGCTATAATTACCGCCTATCTGTATGATAGGAACCATTAAGCTCGCCCTGGTGGCGAGCATATTTTTGTTCTCCATACCGACCGTACGGGCAGACTTCTCTCCCCCACAAGCACACCGGTGTTCAACGCCGTTTGCGTGCGAACAAACAGTCACAAAGGTCTATTACGGTCCTGCAAAAGAAGAGGCTACACCGGTCAAAACGGTCTTTGAATCAATTCAAAAAACATATACTCCTCCTGGATTTAATGAATCAGCCAGCCTAAATAGCACGATTATTTTCTCAAATATTAATACAATTCGTTCGGGGCGTGGCTTACCTTCATTCGAGCAAAGTGGTGAACTGCGAAGTTTGGCTCTTTCCCGGCTTTCCGAGCTTGAAGGAGAAATTACCTCTGGACGCTTTCACAGTGGGCTCTATGCTCGAAAACTACCGTATTGGGTGACTGAAAACATGAAATATGGGTCTGATGAGGCTGGAACTGTGAATTGGTGGATGAATTCATACATTCATAGGTCTGCAATTCTGGGAAATTCAAAGTATTCAAGCGGTGCATGCCTCGGAAATGCCTGTATCCAACTCTTCTCAAACTTCGTGCCTAAATAAACGGACTCCAGTCTCCAATCGGAGCTACGTTGTGCCCGATAAAGTTCCAGACAAACAGGTACACCGCGGGTAGGAGCAATAAGGCTACATACATAAACTTCTTTGATGTCAAGGTTTTCTCATACGCAATAAGCACAAACGGCACTACGGGTAGTATATATCGGGCAATATCTCTGTGTTGTACGAACGTTGTAGCTACCAGGAATACGAGGCTAAAATAGAAGAAGCTCCTTTGGCGACTTTCTTTCAACAGTACCACTGCAAAGCCAAATAAGGCAAAATAAAAGAGAATATCTTCAAGCCAAATTGTTTGTATCCATTTTGCATCAAAATTGAATGCGGCAAAGGGGTAGAGAAGTGGCACGACTGATTGGGTATGAAAGTATGCGAAAAAATCCCCCATTTGGGCTGCATACAAACTAAACACTCCGAGTAATCCAGCAGGGATTAAAAGAATATAGAGTGATTTGCTATCAAATTTCCTTGTACGCATGAATTGTTCCAGATACACTAAGAAATAAGCTAGAAAAAGGAGTATTCCCGGAGTCTTGCACATGGCGGCCAAGCCTCCGAGCACGGCTGACCAGAAGAGCTTTTTTTCTTCGAATAAATATAAAGATGCGAAAATAAGAAGCATAAATAGGCTTTCAGGGGCGCCGACTGAACGAGTGATCAGGAATCGGGGGATGAAAAGGAAGATTGAGGCTAATAAGAGCGGTTTTTCACTAAGATTTAATTTTTTCACTACGAAATAAAAGAGCCATACGAGAGTTACTGTTGAGGCGATATTTACAAAAAGCATCGATTTTAGGTAGCCGAGAATTGGCGCAAATACTCGTATAAATAGGGGATACAGAGGGAGATGTGCGGCAAAGTACTCGGGTGATAGGTTTAGGCCGACACCCAAAACTTCTATCGCTTGTGGATTGTAGAGCGTTTTTGCAGGAATAATGTAAAAAGGACCATCGAAATTTGCGTAAATAATCAGAAAATTGTGTAAAAAAGGGAGCCAAACGACTGCGGTACTCACTAAAGTCAAAATAAGTAAGGTAAAATAAGGATGTATGAAACGTTTCATCAAAAATATTGTAGCAAAAAATCTGCCATTTACACTCATTTTCGCAATTGCCGCTTTTTTACGATTATTTCGAGTTGAGGAATTTATTACATTTTTATCTGATCAAGGAAGAGATGCGCTCATTATTAAGGATATTGTTACTTTTAAGCATTTTCCTCTTATTGGAGCGCCCACATCGATTGGGCAGGTTTTTTTAGGCCCCGCATACTACTATTTTGTGGCCCCGTTCCTTCTAATTTACAACTTTAATCCAGCTGGCCTAGCCTACGGAGTCGCATTTTACATGCTTATTGGGATCATTGCTTGCTATGTACTAATTAAGCGTGAAGTTGATGTACAGGTTGCACTCCTATTTTCACTCATAACTGCTTTTTCAGCCGTAAATATTACTCTCTCTCGATTTTCATGGAACCCAAATCTGTTACCCCTTTCCTCATTTTTCGCACTTTTCTCTTTGTATAAATTGATGAAGGATCGATCGGTAATAGCTGGAGTATTTTTTGGATTTTTTCTTGGGTTATCGTTCCAATTCCACTATCTCGCACTCTTCCTCTTGCCGTCAATAGGTATTGTATATCTATTTTTCCTCTACAAACATAAGGTATTTAAGAGTTTTCGCACGCTATTCTTCGTCCCGCTACTTTCTTTCATTGTTACTATAAGTCCACTCGTTTTTTTTGATCTGCGCCATGGATTTATTAATAGTAAAAATTTTATTACGCTCTTTTCTATTCAAAAAGATGTACCACACGAACTTTTTTCCACCAAGTTTTTGAACGTAAACAGTGCATTTTACAGCCTTTTTTTTAATATTCCAGTGAGTATAAGCTTAGCTCTTCTCATAAGTCTCCTAGTCTTAATCGTATATCTATTAATCTCAAAAAGAAAAAAGGTCTCATTGTTAATTCATATAAATTTCCTTACCTTTTTTCTTTTTATAATCTCTTTCTCTCTCGTCCAAACTCCTCGACATATTCATTATTTCACACCGATATATTTTAGCTTCACACTTGTACTGGCATATTTTTTGGCACAAATTGCCTCAATGAAGGGAAAGTGGATTGTAATAGTATCGCTTATTCTCGTACTATTCATATATCAAAATGTGTATACACTTCCGTTTTTTTCCCCGGCTGGGAACGGACAAATTAAGCATGCGCAAACGGTGGCGGAGTTTATGCTTCCTAAAATTGGAGATAAACCATTTAACATAGCGGTGTGGCCAGTATATTTTAGTGAAGACAATTATGTTTACTTTTTAAGTCTTGCGGGTCACACGCCGGCAGACAGAGCAAAAGTGGAGGTGACGGATCAGATGTTTGTCCTGTGTAATGAGGAGCCGTGTTTAGTACTAAATTCTCCTTCGTGGAACATTTCTATGTTTGGACGTGCGGAAATTGATAAAATATGGATTGTTGAAGGGATAAAAATTTACAAACTCGTCCATGCAAAATAACGTATCACTAATCATTCCTTGTTTCAACGAGGAGGCAAATATTCAAAAAGGGGTACTTGATAAGATCGGGAATTACACACGACATCACGATGAATATTACGAAGTAATAATTGTTGACGATGGTTCTACAGATGATTCGGCCGTAATAATAAAAAATGAGTATCTTTCCGATTTTCCAAAATTTCGATTGATTGAGAATAAACATGCGGGGAAAGGGGAAGCGGTGATTGCTGGAATTGAGGCGGCAAAAGGAGACGCTGTTCTTTTTGCGGACATTGATTTGGCGACCCCACTTGAGGAAGCGAGTAAACTTCTCGAGGAAACTAGAGACGAGTTCCCTATCGTTATTGGGTCCCGAAAGAGTGGGCGCATTGGCGCACCAATACTTCGAAAACTGCAATCTGCTGGATTTATTATCATTCGGGATATTTTCTTAGGTTTGGGTGGAATTAGAGATACCCAATGTGGCTTTAAGCTATTCAGGACAAAGGAAGCAATGGAGATTATCTCGAGGCTACAGGTTTTTGGGAAAAATTATAAGGTGGAAGGCTCCTCTGTTTCTGCTGGATTTGACTTAGAATTTTTATTTATTGCACGAAAATTAGGATATGGCATAAAAGAGGTTCCCGTGCGCTGGAAACATGTAGAGACGAAGAATGTGAAGTTTATAAAAGATACCGTGGAGACACTTAAAGACTTGGCACAAATAAAATATTATTCGATCACGGGACGATATGACTAAATATTTACGCATCGTCTTCTTTTTTCTAGTATCTCTCTACCTTCTATCCTCCATTATCAACCTTCAAGGTTCATATTTATACGATTGGGATGAAGCGATTTATGCACAAGTCGGGAGGGAAATGGTGGCGAATAAGACGATTTTTGGGGTGTGGAATGGGGCACCGTGGCTTGAAAAGCCACCGCTTGTTCCTCTAATTTCTGGATTATTTATGAAGTTTCCATTAGGATCAACCGAGTTTTTGGCTCGTCTCCCCTCTTTTCTCGCAGGACTTGGAGTGCTATATCTACTCTTTAAGATTTTGAAAGAGAAGTTCAAGAAAGAGTATCTGAAGTATTTTACCATTACAACCACATTTCTCTTGCTTTCAGCTCCATTTATGAATAGGATGACTTCGTTAAATACAGACATCTTCCTCGTCTTCGGCTGGCTCGGATTTTATTATTACTACAAAAAGAGTTTCGTCGCCTCAACACTCTTTCTTTTCATAGCTGTCATGTCGAAATCTTTCCTCGGCTTTTTCCCAATTCTTGTAATTCTGATAGAATCTGTCATTCTTGAGCGAAGCGATAGAATCTCAACCGTCATCCTGAATCGCCGGCTGGCAGTGAAGGATCTCGGTGTGGCTGTATTAATCAGTCTTACTTGGTTTTTTCTTGCTTTCCTCCGCTTCGGAAATCTTTTCCTCCAAGAAAACCTTTATGACCATCTCGTCGCTCGGGTTGTAAAGCCTGTAGAGCTTCACTACGGCGGCTATCTCTTTTATCCAAAGCTCCTTTTTAGCTATTACAATATTTTTCTCATACTGATAATAATCTCAATTGCCTATATTCTCTATTCACTCGTAGAGCGAAAGAGAAAGGAACTACTTTTTATTCCGCTCTTTTTAATGTATGGAGCCATCATTTCGCTCGCCAAAACGAAGTTGAACTGGTATATTTTTCCAATTCTCCCATTCCTTGGGCTCTCATTCTCGATATTAATAATGGATTTCTTGAAGAAGTTTAAAATTAAAGATACTGTACTTTGGCTAGTATTATCAGTAATTTTCTTTGTTGGAGTCTTTGTAAGCGGAGGATTTACGCTTCGTTTGCACAAGGAGAAGCCAACGGATCTGGTTTCACTTGCGCTTTACGCAAAAACAAAATGCAGAAGTACAGCGATCGTTGCAAATAATGATGAGCAGAAGTTTTTTGATGTTATTAACGCGGCAAATGTGCAGATTTCATCAACATTCCGCTATGGGGGATCCCCTTCATTTCGATTTTACGCTGACCAGCTAGTGCTTTATAAATACGATAAAACTCCAAATCGCGACATAGTTGATCACACTGATTGTGTAATTATTCCCCTAGACTCTCATTTCTTATTTAAATCTAAAGATTGGGAAGTAAGCACCCAAAAAGACGGATTCGTATTGTATAAGCAGATAAATTGATATAATGAAATCATGTTTGACATTTGGGCCGTTGCAAGGAATATAAAGAGTAAGTTTAATAGGAACGATCTTCTACTCACAATAAGTCTACTGATCGGTTATTTTCTTACTCGTACCATCAATCTTTCAAAGTTTCCGGTATTCTCCGATGAAGCGATCTATATTCATTGGGCCAAGGTTGCGTGGCATGACGCTAGTTGGCGATTTATTTCCTTAACTGACGGTAAACAACCACTCCAAACATGGGGAACAATCCCTTTTTTAAAGCTATTTCAATCTGACGCACTCCTTGCCGGCCGCATGTTTTCTGTATTTACTGGATTGTTTGCACTTGTTGGAGTTTTTTGTCTCATCTACTATCTATTTGGTAAGAGAACAGCTTTTATCGGCTCCTTTTTATACGTAATTACCCCATATTTCCTTTTTTACGATCGCATGGCGCTTGTTGATAGTGGGGTAAACGGCTTTTTTATATGGATTATTCTCCTAAGTCTTATTCTTGTTGATACCGTACGGCTTGATATCGCACTCATTTTGGGATTACTCTCGGGCGTTGGACTGCTTGCGAAGTCTTCAGTTCGGCTTTTTTTACTTCTAGGATATGGAGCAGTGATACTTACATTTAAGTCATCAAGAAAAATAATGAACTTCAGCATTCTCTTCGGTGTTTCAGTTGTCCTCGCACTCATTATCTATAACGTTCAGCGACTTTCTCCTTTTTTCCAGTTCGTTTCACAGAAGAATAATACATTTATCATGTCCGTGGGGGAGTTATTGAGTAGTCCTTTTGCATTTTTCTTCACCAATATTGTGCACATCCCCTATTTTGTTTTTTCTGAAATGGGTTATATTGTTGCGCTTTTCGGAGTTGTTGGCCTTTTCCTTCTTTTTAAGAATAAGAATAAATATGCGATTTATTTCACGATATTGCTTATAATTCCATTGATAATTATTTCATGTATCTCGAAGATTCTCTTTCCACGATATATCATTTTCTTCGGAACAACGCTCACTATTCTTGCATCATATTTCCTATCTCAACTTAAAGATAAGAAAAATCTCCTAATCTCAATAAGTCTCATTCTAGTCTCTGTTCTGTATTTTGATTACACATTGCTTTTTGATAATGCGAAAGTTCCATTTCCGGGGGTTGATCGCGGGCAATATTTGGAAGGCTGGCCGGCAGGCTGGGGAGCACGGGATATTGTGGAATATGCGAAGAATCACTCGACGGGCAGAAGAATCACATTTCTTGCAGAAGGGGATTTTGGGATGACTGGAGATGTATTGGATACATTTATTTTACCGACAGATAATATCGGTATCAAAGGATTTTGGCCCCTGGGTGAAGAGCATTTGTTTGCCAGTCAAAAACTCTTAGAAAAAGAAGACGTGTATGTTGTGTTTGGACATCGAAGTAAGTTTCCAAAGCACTGGCCGCTTACTTTAATTAAACGGTATGAGAAACCAGGAAATAAATCTGCTATTTATTTCTTTAAACTTACACCGTGATGAAACTGCTTGCAAAATTGCAAAAATGGTGGATGGTTTTCGTTATACTTCTAATATTTTTTTATCTGGGGTCCAGTGTAAGTCCAACAAGTAAGTCGATGTTCACGTTTCATGATGAAACACAAGCGGCCCGAGTTGAGCAGTTTACTCAAAATCTTACAAGTTTCCATATTCCGCCTCGTATGGCTCCGGAATTTTCGTATGGAATGGGGTATCCGGTTTTTAATTTCTATGCACCGTTTGCATATTATGTCACGAGTATTTTAAATATACTTGGATTATCTGTCATAGCCGCACTCAAAACATCATTTCTTTTAGCACTTTTGGGAGCATTTCTAGGAATGTATTTGTTTCTAAAGGAGCTTTTTGATAAGTCGAGTGCACTTTTTGGAGCAACTCTCTACATAACATCTTCATTTATTCCAGTTGAGATATTTGTTCGGGGAAATTTGTCTGAAATGTGGTTTATCGCTTTATTTCCAATAACACTTTTTCTTCTAGTCAAGAACAGCAAGGTATTCACTAAAAAGACTTTTTTCTTAACGACCGTTTTCATCTCGTTTCTCCTAACTTCTCATAATGTTTTTTCGTTACTTTCGTTTCTTATAGTTCCACTTTTTATAAGTATCTTAGCAAATAAGAAAAGGAACTATCTTGTTTTTGCACTTGGAGCGCTCATGGCCTCATACTTTATTATCCCAGCAGTTTTGGAATCAGGGCTGACGTATGCGTCTACGATAGCAACGCAAACTCATTTCGCTGATAACTTTCTCTGTATTAAGCAATTATGGAGTAGTCCGTGGGGATTTGGCGGAAGTACCCCAGGCTGTGTGTCCGATGGAATGTCCTTCGCTCTGGGCAAACCGCAGATAATCTTTGGACTATTTGGAGGAGTAATTCTCCTATATAACCTTTTAAAGAGAAAACAATTTAACCCCACTTCGCCCGAGGCTTCGCGAGGGCGCAGCAATTTAACAATTTTTGTCTCAATTCTTACAGTAGTCTCTCTGTCTCTCAGTCTCCACGAGTCTCAGTTCATCTGGAATCTCTTTTCTCCTGTTCTAAGCTTATTCCAGTTTCCATGGAGATTTCTTGTATTTGGAGTTTTCGGTTTAGCATATCTCGGAGCCTTCGGTTTTTTCTCTGTTTTGTTCTCTACTCCTCTTCGCCTCCGCCCCCCCCAATCACCCTATCCCCTCCTCCTCTCCTCAATTCTTTCAGTAGTCCTCATATTATCAGCATCTTTTCTTTACAAAGGCCAATCTCTCCCCAATACTATCTATGAAAGTAAGTACTTATCCGAAAATTACGTTCATAATCAGGTCGCATACAAAATTCCAGAGTATTTACCCAAAACTGCCGACTATTTGGTTTGGAGAAGTTTTGAAAACAAAAATACTTTACCATATAGTGACGGTCAATTTGTAAAGAGCTCATTAAATATCCACTACTTCCCATTTTGGCGTATAGAAGTTGATGGAACAGAAGTGATTCCAACTAAGTTTGATAGTTTAGGTCGACCTCTTTTAGATTTAGAAAAAGGGAGCAAAGTTTTAGTCACCTATCAACAAACAACAATTGAACAATTTAGCAATTTAGCAACGATAATTACTTTTTTTTCATTACTAGGATTAATCTTTTATAAACTATTATGGATGAAGATACAAAAAATAAAGAATTAAAACAAAAAACCGTTGTTTCCGCATTCAGTCTTTTTTTTCAGAGCGGATTTAGCGCAGTACTCGGGCTTGTTGCAAATCTTGTTCTAACAATTTTGCTCGCACCCGCCGTTTTTGGAATTTATATAACCGTACTTTCACTTATATCGCTTTTAAATTATTTTTCCGACATCGGTCTTGCAGCCTCGCTCGTTCAAAAACATGAAGTTTCCTCCGAAGACATTTCAACAACATTTACGGTTCAACAGACACTCATTATTTCAATTATTTCCATTGGATTTTTGTTCACCAATTTTGTAACGAATTTTTACAAATTGCCTCCTGCTGGAGTTCATTTATACTGGGCGCTATTGCTTTCATTTTTTATTTCTTCACTGAAAACAATCCCATCAATTCTACTTGAGCGCAAAATTCAATTTCAAAAAATTGCGTTTGTGCAAATAACAGAAAATGTGGTTTTTTATATTGCAGTTGTTGTGTTTGCAATCCTTAATTATAATCTTGCAAGTTTCACATACGCAGTTATTTTGCGAGCGCTCACTGGTTTAATTCTCATCTATACCATCTCTTTCTGGAAGCCAACTATTGGAATCTCAAAAGCAAGTTTAAAGAAACTTCTTTCATTTGGAATTCCATTTCAGGCAAGTTCATTTCTTGCGCTATTTAAAGATGATTTAATTATTCTTTTTTTGAGCAAAGTGCTCGGATTTAGTGTGGTTGGTTACATTGGTTGGGCGAAAAAATGGGCAGAAACGCCAATTCGGGTAATTATGGATAATTTAAGCCGTGTACTTTTCCCTGTTATTGCCAGAATTCAGAATGATCATGAAAAAGTTTCTCGACTTATAGAAAAAATATTATATTACCAAACTATGCTTCTTGCACCCGCGATTTTTGGACTATTTATGACAATGCCAGTACTCGTTGAGCTTATTCCTAAGTATTCAAAATGGGCCCCTGCACTTCCACTTTTCTACATTTTCTGTGTTGCAGCATTCTTCTCATCATACTCAACACCATTTATGAATTTGTTCAATGCGCTTGGAAAAGTCAAGATTTCTTTCGCATTCATGCTTTTTTGGACGGTGACCACATGGATTCTCACTCCATTTTTCACCACCATGTTTGGCATGATTGGATTCCCAATTACACAACTACTTCTTGCCGTAAGCTCGATTATGGTTATTTGGAGGGCGAAGAAGCTTGTCAAATTCAGATTTATTCATTCTGTTAATAAACCACTTTTTGCAACCGCGGCAATGGTACTATTTATTTATACAATTATGAGAATAATGCCGGTAACAAGTATCAGTTTAGGGGTAAGTATCATTGGTGGCGGGGTACTCTATTTGGGAATTTTATTATTTGTGTTTAGGATTAATCCGGCAACCGAACTTAAATCACTTTTCAATAATGAATAACAGTTTAACAATTTAGTAATTTAACAATGTCCAACATAACCGCAATCATCGTCGTCAAAGGAAATCCAGAACATCTAGGTGAGACGCTTGATTCGATAAAAACTTTCGCGGATGAGATACTAATCGGTGACATAGGAATCGATAAGAAAGTTCTGGACGAACTTCGTATCACTTCGATTATTCGAATAATCGAAGTAAAGCGGGAAGTTGCGTATGTTGAGCTTGTGCGAGATGAGTTGCAAAAACAAGCAACACATGAATATGTTTTAGTTCTTGATCCGGATGAAATTGTTCCTCAAAAGCTCATCTTTGCATTAAGAAAGAGTATGGGCGAGTACGACTATGTAAAGATTCCTCGGAAAAATATTATTTTTGGAAAATGGATTCAACATTCTCGCTGGTGGCCCGATTATCAGGTGCGGTTTTTCAAAAAAGGCGCTGTTTCATGGCCGAAAATTATTCATGCACAACCGGCAACTTCTGGTAAAGAACTGATTCTTGAGGCGAATGAGGAAATGGCGCTCATACATTACAACTACAAAGACTTGAATGAGTATCTATCGAAGGCTTCTCGATATGCGGCGGCGGAAGCGGCAGAAGACATTGTGAAAGGGGAGCCGGCGACATTTAAGTTTTATAGCAAAAAGGCGCTCTCCGAGTTTGTGAGTAGGTATTTTGCCCATGACGGGTATAAGGATGGAATGCATGGATTCACCCTCGCATTTTTACAAATGATGTACTATTTCTTGGTATATTTTTATGTTTTGGAAGAGCGGAAATTTGAAAAAGTGTCGGATGAGAATATTTTGAAAGGTTTAATACAATTCTTTTCAAGTGCTTTATATGAAACAACACATTGGAGTAAACAAAAAGGACTCGTAAAAATTTCATTACTTAAGTCAAAACTACAAAATGCAATTCATAAACTTTCATGATAAAAAGTATCAAAGAATATATTAATTCAAATAAATATCTTTGTGTAGCGGCTGTTATTTTTCTTCTGGTTCGTGTTCTCTTTCTTGATCAACTTTTTTTACTCCATGATGAACGTGATATTGTTTTTTCTGGATATTCGATTGCAAAAACGGCACAAGATTTATTTGGAAATTTTCTACCGATAAATTTTTCCGGAATAAGTCCCGATAATCCACTTGTTTCAATTTATTATTCTGCCGCTTCATGGATTCTTCTTCCTATTAGATCAGTATTTTTCGCACGAATCCCGTTTGTCCTGATTTCGACACTACTCATCTTTTTGGTATATGAAATTATTCTCCAAATCTCGCGCGACAAAAGACTCGCGCTTGTTTCGAGTCTCGTTTTTGTCTTTTCGCCGTGGGTTTTTCATGTTACACGTCTGGCACTTGACCTTCCACTTGCTGCAGTCACCCTTTTTTCTGGATTACTTTTATTTCTAAAAAATAAGAGATGGCTCGCATATTTCATGTTCTTCCTCACCTTTTACAATTACCAAGGATTTAGGGTTTTGATTCCATTCTTAATTATTTATCTCGAAATAATCTGTCATACGATCCCATTGTCATTCCCGCGGAGGCGGGAATCCAGAATTATAGTAAGTCTTCTCTTCGTCCTCTTCCTTTTCCTCTCAATCACCTTCATCGACAAATCAGTCACAACCAAACGATTCTCACAAGTTGCTTTTTTGGCCCCAGAACGTTTCACGCAAGAAGTGAATTTGCGCAGATCTTCCTCAAACGCTCCACTACGTATTCAAGCAATTTTTCATAATAAAATTTCAGTTACAGCAGATTATGTAGTGGATAACTTTATCAAGGGTCAAGATATTTCTTACTTATTTAAAACTGGAGATTTTAGCCCAATAAATGGAAACGCAGTTGGCGGACAATTCTTTTTCGGATTTCTTCTCTTCTATTATCTGGGAATAATGGCGCTCGGAAAGAGATTACAGAAAGAAGATTTTTATATCCTGGGGTTCATTATTCTTGGTCTGCTTCCGGCAATGGCATCGGTGAATAGTGCAACATATTCAATCAGAGGATTTTTATCAGCACTAGGATATGCATATTTACTGTCCCTCGGAATTCTTTTTGGAATTGATATTTTGAAACGATTTTCATCCAAGCAAAGAACTTTCATACTAGTAAGTCTTCTCTTAGTTTTCATTATTAACTCGACCTATTTTATCTACAATTACTATGTAAGAAGACCAGTAACTGTCGGCGAGCTTTTCAATGAAAATGAACGCCGACTGGCCACATATCTCATTGATAATCCAGATAAAACATATACGATCTATCACAATAATCCGAAAGAGATTTATCTTTCATACCTATTTTTAAATAACAATTTAGCAATTTCACAATTTAACAATTTATCCAGCAATTTAACAATTTATCAATTTAACAATTTCACCTTCATAAAGTGTCCTCGATTAATTGATTACCGTACTCTTCACGGAGTAATCGTTTCGGAAACATGTATGGATTTGAAGTCACATGATCAGTTAAACAATTCTGTGCTGATGATCAAAAAGATTCCATACAAAGATATTTCTCTCAAGACCGCATATTTTATTTTTGAATAAACCTCATACGGCGGGTTTCCACTATGAAAAGAAGATATATGTATTCCACTATGGCTCGTGGAAGTATCTATTTCCCGATGATACGCTTATTTCGAGTATCACTGGGATTACACGTACACTGAGGGCCCCTTTGATACGAGAAATAACGTATCGAGGGAAATGAAAGATCAGTTCAATCTCGGATACTTTAGTAGTTTCTCCAGCACATGCTTCTTCTTTTCGATATAAAATGCAACAATGAATCCAAGAATTGCTGAAACTGAAATCAGATTTCCCAAAACGTGTACTTTTGTGGCTGTAAACTTTACATAAATCTCATGTTTTCCGGCCGGAACGTTGTAGGTAATCACTCCTCTGAAATCTGGATCTTGAAACTGAATCTCTGCCGGTTGCCCATCAACCCATACCTTCCATCCCGGAAAATAAAATGTGTAATCAGCCATTCGAACTGGACTCTCATTTTCCACCGTATACTTTCTCCATGAATTTGAAAGTTCTCGCTTTACAATCTTTCCTTTTCCTTCGACAATCGCTCCTTTTTCGGGGTGTCGCAGATAATCTTCTGTAACCCCGGTCCATACCGTGTTCATGTTCGTTGAATGGAGATTTATCGTGGTGAAAAGATATCTGCTCATACCGTGTTCTGTATTATTCTTACTGTAAAGTTGTGGAAAACGAGCTACTGCGAAAAAGATAATGAGACACACTGCAACAATCTGAAGTTTTTTTGCATCAAGTTTATCCAAAAGATACGCGACGATTATTGGGGCGATGAAAATGAACAGTGAAAGCATTCGCCATGGAAATTGTATGTTGCTCAAAAGATTTATTTTTTGATAGAAGATTAATGAGTAATCGGTCGTGAAAAACAGCGTGATAATTCCAACTATCACGGTAAGATCCAAAATATCTGGCTTCCATTTTTTTGCTTTAAGTACTTTTGCTACGATGTAAAAAAGTCCAAGAGCCACAATAATCACTTCAAACACTCCTGGAGTTACGAAGTGTCCACGATTCAAAATATCTCGCTCTAAAAAGTAATACCAATGTGGATCAATGAAATTCATGAGATGAAGAGTTTGACCGGGAGTTAAGTGATTCCCAGCTCCATAATAAAAGTACTTAATCTCATATTGAAGGGGAAGTAAATAATATGCGGCCATGAGAAGTCCCCAGACCATGAGGATCCCAGAAAGAAAAAATGGTCGAATTTTATCCTTTTCATCTTTTAGTAGAAAAAGGAAATACGGAACAGTTATAAATGAGGAGACAACAAGCATCATGGGGTGACTAAGGGCCAGTCCTGTCATCGCAATTGCCAAGAATGGAATTGCCCATAGCTTCTTTTCCTTGATTAGATAGTAAAGCGCCATGAGAACAAGAGGAAAAAATACTGACGCAAAAAATTCAGGAAGTGCTTCGCGAATGAAGAGATTTAAGATACGATAGGGCGCGACATTGTAGAGGAACACTCCTACGAACGAGGCAAGCGGAATAAAATAAATCCTCAAAAAACGGTAAAAAATTACATTTGAAAGGATTGCCGCAACGAGCGCGACTATTTTCCATGAAGTAATCGTATTATTGGTGATGAGTGTAATCCATGCGCCTAAGTAGGAAATAAGCTGATGTGCGACCAAGGGCACAGGCATTCCGTAATTTGCAAATCCATCGGCCCATGCGGGTTTCCAGTCGCCTGCAAGCATTGCTTTGTAAAACTGGGTAATGGTGGTAATGTGAACTCGGCCATCCATGTGGGCACTGTGGCCTTGGTTGAAAAAGAGGTCGAAAACAAGAAGCGCAGAAATAAGAACGATCAATCCTATATACAACTTATCAATTTTTTCTTTAAACATTTAATTTATATTATTAATTATTCACCTTTTTCCTTCATCGCTAAAATCTTCTCATTTAGAAATTGTCTGCCTTTTACGACTCCATGTTCAAGAATATATCTATCTAACTCTACCAAAAAACCTTGTCCAAAGGTATCAGTAATTGCACGCTGAAGTGTATGCCAATGAGGAACGCGCTTTCCCAGTGGTGCTGAAGAATTATAGTCCTCAAGATAGGCATTATAAAATAATAAATATGGGTTTTGATCTGGATTACGATCTCTCATTGCTAATGCCAAATCACCTAAGATTTTCCTTTCGTTTATATAAGACAGTGGAAATCCACTAAAAAACAAGCTAGTAAGTTCATCTGTTACCGCTTCATTCAACCAATGAAATCGCGGCATTCTTTCTTTTTCTGCATGATTCTTAGTTCGATAAAGCTCGTCCGGATGATCAAAGCGCAACCCTACACGTTGTAAATCAATATCATGGATTACTTCTTCATTATATTCATTTTCTGCAACATGACCTAATGATGTTATTCCAGATAACCCATGAAGCAATTCGTGAGTAAATGCAAAAGTGTAAGGAACGGATTCTTCGGGGGTTATAAACAAAAAGATTGTATTAGTTGATGGATGATATCTCCCTCCAACATCGCTCAGGGGTCCCGGAATAATGGTCATTGGATCGGCGGGAACTATGTTGAGACGACCTCTTTCCTTATTAAATCTACTTCCAATAATTGGGAGTAATTCTTTGAAAGCAGCTACTGAAAGCGGATCAATATTAAATATTTTAATAGAATCTGGATCTATACTATTTTCGTTGTCAATTACAAAATTATCAAATCTTTTAATAAAATCAGGGATTCGCTTGTTAAAGTCGATCATGACTTGCTCTATACTTGCAACATGTTTCTCAATGAGAGCGATTAAATCGTCATCAGCCATTTTTTCTTGAGAAAAACTTTCTGCCGAAACTTCAGCATCCTGATCAACTCCTAAAAATTTTCTAAGCATTGAAATTCTTACTGGAGAAGTACTAAGTCTTGATAAATGTCTCCTTGCATCAGTCAATTCTCTTTCTCTTCTTGCAATTTCATATTTTTTTGAGGAGGAAGATTCCGACAATTTACCTAATGGCTGTCCACCTATTGGATCGAGACCAAAAATGCGCATGTTTTCAAATCCTAATTCTTCGTTATCATCTGAGTCTGGTGCAAGAAACTCTCGAGTATCAGTACGAGGAATGTGTTTATATCTTATTTTCGAATTTTGATCTCCTTGATTTTCATCCATACTATTTATTACCATTGAACCAGATAGAATTCAAAAATAAGTATTTTCACAAAATAACTGCTTTTATTCTCTTTTGAACAATTATATACTACAAACAATGAAACAATTTAACAATGTAACAATTAAGTATCCATTGATTCTTGGTGCAGTTATTTTACTCTTATTTATCTTCCTTCAGCCCAAACTCTCGGTCCAGCTTTTTCCTTTTAAACGACAAATGATCTGGAATGAGTTTGCAACGAGCGTTAAAACAGCTGGTCAAATCGACGGACGCACATTTTGGCAATTTAGAGAGTTTTATTATCCAGGATATTTTACATTTGATCGACTCGGTCTCAGTAAGCAAAAGGTATCTGTGGCGGAAGTAAAGCTTAATGTTGAGCTTTTGCCTGAAGCAAGTGCAAGTGCATTCTTAATCTACAAATCAGATAAAGTTAACAGCCTTGAAGCACTGGTAAATACGGATGATCTTTCCGCTACAATTTCAGATAAAGATTTCACAAATGAAAATGTACTTCTTCAAAATACATCGAATCTTATCTACCTCTCTTCTAAAAAAGCTCGAATTTCCTTTATTAAGCCAATTGACGAAATGGTAACAGCAAACGGGTATTACGATTACAAAAATCCACAGGATAAAGCCCTAATTGACGGCAAGTATTGGCTTAGTGTGACAGAAGTCGAGCTTGATTAGCTTTATAAAGTCTCACTTCATTATTCTCATAAATTATTTTCAAATTTCCTTTACACTTTTCAAGTTTGTTACCAATTGGTCTGGAATATAACTCATATAAGTAATCTACGTCCAAAATGGTATCACAATTCCAATCTAAACTCTTCTTGGCCCGAGCCTCATAATCTACTCCCGTAAGCTGTAGCTGTACTTCATCGCCGATGTAGAGTTGTTTTCCCGAAAAAGCAGTAATATATGCGTTGTCGGCCATTGCCGACAGGGGAACTGGTGTAGCTTGCTGTTTGTTGCTTTCATTTGGAAGTGGAGTGAATACTACTCCAGCTGGCTGCTTTTTGAGAAATCTTAGAGCATAGAGTTCATCATCTGAGACAAATGAGTGGGCAGGGAACTGGGCAAAAGTTCGTAAAATATCAAGTGATGATGGAAGGCTCATAAGTATCACAATGGCAACAATCACAATTCCTGCTTTCTTAAACTTTTTCATGATCTCGTAAAGTGTAAGTGCAGTAAAAATATTCATCAAGAAAAATGCGTGATAGCTAAATTGCACTGTATTCCACCATTGGCCTTTTTGGATGAAGAAAATATTGAGAAACATAGCGAAAATAATCGTAGTAGTTAGTAGTTGGTAGTTAGTAGTTAGGGTTCTTTTGAATACATGTTTACCAATATACAAGATTCCGATAATTCTCGTGCCGAAGTTGAGAAGTATGAAGATGAAAAGAGTTTGTATCTCAATCCAAACCAACCGTGGACTAAATTTAGGGGATGCTTCCAGAAAGTAGCGAGCGTTTACCATATCTTTCAGATAAAAAAGATTAGGGTCTTCGATAATTTGATGAACCGTTGCAAATGGTTTAAATGTCATAATTGCTCCACCGGTTGTTGGGGCAAATGGATTATAAAAAAGGAGAACTGCCCCAATAGAAAATATGGAAAGTAAGCTCAACTGTTTTGTAAATAATACGATATCTCTTTTTTGTAGCAATAAAAACAAAAAGTAAAGACTAACGAGAAAAATACTAATTACTCCTCCATAAAATTTGAGTGCAATGTTTAGACCAACAAGTAAGGCTAAAAGTGTGCTTGATCGTACATCGGTCCTTTTTTCCTTAATAATAATAAGAATTCCAAGTAAAACGCAGAGTGAGAATGCAAACTGGACGTTTGTTAAAGAAAGTAATGATTGCATCGCAAGTAATTCTCCAGATCCCCAGATTGTACGATTTTTTATCAAGGTTATGATGTATGAGAATGAGCCTGAAAAATACATGAAAAAGAGAAGTAATCCAACAAATAGAGGAGAATCATGAAGTTTTCGGGCAAACTTTACTAGCAATCCAGTAAATAAGATAAACCAAATGATAGGCAAGATCTTAAAGTAGGTTATGATCGATGGAATACCGACTTTTGTAAGTAAAAAAATGATGATATCGAGAAAAAAATTGTATCCAGAAAGCTGGGCTCCCGCAAATGTAGGGGCGATGAATGGAAAGGATTTGAATGCGGTGGAGACAATTGCCAGGTGCCAAATTGCATCGTGTCCATGTGCTCCCCAAAAAAATAATCCACAAGGGCCTTTAGTACAATAATGGCTTCCACTCGGAAATATTGTAATCATGTATGCGACAAATGCGACCAAGATGAGAATCAAAAGCATCGTGTGCTTTTTGATATAATCGATCATATGAAGGATTTGGCAATCATAACGGTTATTTATAAGAATTATACGGTACTTGATGGGTATCTGGAAAGCATTGATAAACAAAAAGATACGAACTTCAAACTTTTCATCGTTGATCTAACAGAGGAACCACAAGATCTCGAACAAGTATTAAGCCGTCATCCCGAACTCGTTTCGGGATCTCCAGTACTTCTTCATTCTCAAAATAAAGGTTATGCGCACGGCATAAACGTTGGACTTATTCAGGCGCAAAAAGAAGGATATGAACGTTTTTGCGTTATGAATACTGATACGTTTTTCGAGTCAAACTTTGTCTCCTCAATACAAGATTTTATCAATGAGCATCCAGGAGCAATTGGAGGAGGAAAAATATATTATGCGTCTGGATATGAATACCATAAAGGTCGGTACGAAAAAGATCAACTTGGAAAAGTTATTTGGTTCGCAGGTGGAGAAATTGACTGGAAAAATGTGTTTACAAAACATGTAGGCGTTGATGAGATCGACAATGGTCAATTCGATTCTGAAAAAGCGGTAGACTTTTTGACTGGCTGTTGTATGTTTTTTGACAAATCCGTTTTTGAAAAAGTGGGAATGTTTGACGAGTCATACTTTCTCTATTATGAAGATGCTGATTGGTGTGTGCGAGCAACAAAAGGTGGAGTTAAACTTATTTACGACCCAAAAGTTGTCTTGTGGCACAAAAATGCACAGTCAACTGATGGCGCAGGCTCCTCTATACATATAAAATATCAAGAAAAAAATCGGGTCAAATTTGGATTAAAGTATGCACCGCTACGAGCAAAACTGCATTTATTGAAGAATCTTTTTACATCTCCCCATCAGGAACGATAATAACGGTTCCTGGAGTCAGGTCGATTGTTCCCGATTCGTTAGTTATATTAAACGGATAATTTGAAATACTTGCAGGGTCAACCTTGTATTTTTGAGCAATCGAACTGATACTATCACCCTGGATTGTCGTATGCATAACACCTGTTACCGGTAAGATTTTGATTGTTGACCCAACAGACAATGTATTGTCTGTCATATTATTTGCCCATCGAATTGTGTTTTGAGATATATCAAATTTATTTGCTAAAGATTCAACTGTATCACTATCCTGAACCTGATACTCAATGATAGTAGTTCGAGGTGTGCGTTGTTGAACGGAAGCTGTAGGAATGTTTTGATTATCTGATTTATTTACTGGAACTGTTGATTTGCTAACATAGTAAACAAAAGCTACAAAGAATAAACCGATAAATAAGAGTGGAAATTCTGATCCAACGCCCGGTTCATGAGGAACTGATTTTAAAGGCGTTTTTACCATAAATAAAATAATATACCCTTTTAAGTCTTTTTGACAATCCTTTTAACTCCGGGGGTTCTTAAAGCAAGTATATATAAAATATTAAGAATAAAAAAGACAAGAATTATTTGGTGTTTCATTATAATTGTTTCTTTTGTCCAATCTCCGAAGCGAACAAATGGGTAATACGAAAGTATCAATCCAGTGAAAAATATAGAAAATTTATATAAATAGCTTGAGAAAAAGGGGAGGAAGATAAATAAGTTTAGAAAGTACCAGGGCTGAATTTCGCTTGTAATTGATAGGTAAATAATAAGTCCGAGAGTTAAGGAAAAAGAAACCAATGCTGCCTGTGATTGATTTATTCGTTTGTATACATTTAGAATAAATAAAATAAGTAATGGAGCTGTCATGTATTTTATTCCAGAAGAAATGAGAAGTGCTACACTCGATTTCTTCAATGATTTATTTAGCAAATAATAAATTCCAATTATTCCAAAAGAAACTGCGATGATATCGTTATGTGAGTTTATAAGTCCTTCTATAATTATGAGTGGTTGTGTTGCAAAAAATAAGGCCATCTTCTTATCAATCTTATTAAGATAGTAAACACTCAAGAAATAGAATCCCGCAAACATTACTTTAAAAAATAAGACGTTCAAAAAGAACTTTCCAAAAGCGAGAAATGAGGGGACTACCGTTATTGGTAAAAATGTGGGGCCATATGGGTAGGTACGAATGGTCCAATGCATGAATCGCAACCACGAATCAGTTGGAAAATCGAGCGCTTTATGTAAATATGGATTTTGATGATAAAAAGTGAGTATTTTTGCATCAAAAAGGTAATTAAAAAAGTCATGTGATAAAAATGGATAACTAATGATCGAAAGTATTCCGGCAAGCAGTGCAAATTTTATCGCGCTAAATTTCTTGTGATTATTTAGTAAATAATAGTTGCATCCAAATAAAATAATAATAAGGACAACGAAAAGGATTGATGAATTTAACCTGTCATAATAACCAAAATGAACCATTTGATTACGAAAGTTAGTCCATAAATCATTCGAGAAGAGTGTGAGGTTTGGATCAACAAGCGCGTATGAATAAATTGCAAAAGTTACTAAGCTTGTAATAAAGAGTAGTATCATATTTATCTTGTAACAATAACAAAAGAATTATTCTTTGCAACTATTTTAAACGGAATTTTTTCGCTTACTAAATTATTAATCGCCCATACTCTTGTTATTACAGCGAAATCCTTTTGGTTTGATTTGAAAAAGTCGACCAATGTATGATTGATTCCAAAAATTCCATACAGTTCAAGTTCCCGAATTGTAAAAATTTTCTTGTCTGCATAATATACTGCCATTGGCAAAAAATCATCATCCAAGAATATTTGTTTATCTACTTTACGAGCATCTATTGAAATCGCCACATCATCCGCAACATATTTATTCACGGGAATAACTTCTTTGTAAAAAGATTTTATTTGAAGTGCGGCCACTAAAACAAAACAGATAAGAAATAAACTCATTATTGTCATTGCGAGCGAAGTCCTGTTTATTGGAATGAAGTCGAGGAATCTCGGTGTGGAAGAAATTAGGCTTTGAAATCCATACGCAATGATTAACGAAATTGGTAAATATACCGGAATCAAGTGCCAAATTTGTGTTTGATCTGTTGTAAGAAAGGGATATAAGACGAGAAGATTCCAGATAAGCAGAAATGCAACCTCTTTTTTTAAAAAATCTCGTTTAACAAAAATAATTCCCACTGCGCCGATCCATAAGTAGTACCATTTTCTAATTCCCATATGCAAATAAAAGAGTGGTTGCGTAGCATGTAAGTTGAAGTAAGAGAGCAATGTTTTATTTCGTGTTCCAATATCTACAAAATGGTGTTGATAAAAATTTTGGTATGTCAAGAAATGCACAAGGTACCAAGGGAAGATAATTACTATGGCAAGCACGAATCCATATATCACATACTTCAAATATTTTCTTCCCGACTTTTGCATCAGTATTGGGATATGGTTAGAGTTTGCGAGAAATACGAGTAAGAGTGCAGATCCTCCAACAAGTGTTTTAGTTAAGAAGAGGAGTGCGAAACTTGCCATTGTTGGTATAAACCATTTTATATTTTCTCGAGCCTTGAGAGCAAAATAGATCGTTAAGATGTAAAAAAACACAAATGTTGAATCCAAGTTTCCCGATCTAACTCGCAAAACATACCACACACACGTTCCCATAACAAGCGCGGCCACAAATCCAATACTTTTTTTCCCAAAAAGTTTCACTCCGGTAAGATAGACTAAAGCAATTGTTCCAATTCCACACAGAACACTTGGAAGTCGGGTTGAAAATTCACTAATCCCAAAAAGCTTGTAAGAAATAGCCATGAGCCAAAATCCTGCTGGTGGGTGGTCAAAATAGGGAAGTGAATTAAAATGCATTCGCAAATAATCTCCACTACGAACCATTTCCCGAGCAATTACTCCGTACCATGCTTCATCCCAACTGCCAAGCGTGCTATAATCTAAGCGGAAGAGGAATAAAATACTAAAAAAGGAGAGTATTCCATAAAATCCCATATTATCTAAAACATGAGTATAAAAAGACTTCATAATTGGAAAATCCCCGCAATTTTTGCTTTTGTTTTCATCCTTTTCGTTTATTTTAGAGTAAAGCCAATATATTATCAAACGGTTCCATATACATATGATCAAGGACGGGATTTTTTAAAGGCAGAAGAAATTGTTCGTTTTCACAATCCTACATTTATAGGTCCAACAACAGGAATTCAAGGAGTTAACCATGGGGTATGGTGGTACTACTTCCTTGCAATGCAATATTTCATCTTTAATGGGAATCCGAGTGGATTTTATTACGGAGTACTCGCAATGATGTTTATTTCAACACTTCTTTTCACGATCTTTCTCAAAAAAGAGTTTGGAAATCACATTGCACTCCTTTTTTTACTCATCGTTACCATTTCTCCCTATTTTATTGGTATCTCATTCTTTGCGGCAAACAATATTCTGGCTCCGCCATTTGTATTACTTTTTATCTTTAGCATCTACAAATTTTTACAAATCTCAACAAGTTTCAACAAGTCTCCATTAATCTCAATGAGTCTCTACAAATATCTTTTTCTCATAGGATTATCTCTTGGATTTATTTTTGAAGCTGAAATGCCACTTGGGCTTTTTATTATTCCTTCTTTCTTCGTAGCCTCGATACTCTTCAAAGAAGTAAGATCCTCTTTCAGGAAACTCAACAATCTTTTTTTCTTGATTCTTGGACTAGTTTTACCTTTTACCTTCCGAATACTTTTTGAAATAAAACATAACTTTATCCAAACAAAAAGCATTATTTATTTTTTTAAACATCCATCTGCTACAAATGCACAAGGATTGGATGGTATTTTGCGGGAGCGAGCGTTACTTTTTTTAAGCTATTTTCAAGAAATATTTTATGACAACAATAAAATTATCGTTTTTGGAGCGATTCTCGTTTTAGGAGGCATATTTATTTGTGGATATAAACGATTTGAAAAACTGCATAGGAGACTCTTTCTATTTTTCTCTTCAATGATTTTATTTATTTTCCTTTTTTCGCTAAGTTATCGAAATAATTTCTTTTGGGATTATTACTTGGAAGGAATTCACTATATCTTCCTTTTTTACATACTGCTTCTTTTCTATATATCGACAATTATTGATACTAAGAAAAGATTACTTACTGTGATACTTGTTCTGTTTTCAATTCTTGCAATCTTTTATTTAGGAAAAGAACTTACGAAACAAAATAATACTCCATATATTGGATTACGAGCAGATATAAAAACTGTGGAAACAGTTTATTCACTTGTTGGAAAAAATGACTTTTGTGCGCGTATTTATACCCCACCGGTAGTGCCATATACATATAATTATCTTTTTCACTACAAATCCTTACAAGGCTATAAAGTGCCACTCGAAAATCCAATGAATACTATGTGTATCATTATTATCGATTCTGATCAGTATACATTTAGAATTGATGAGTGGAGGAAGACTAACATTCCAGTAGACTTTATACTTGAGAAAAAAATTGTACTGCCAAATAATGTTAGAGTTGAAGTATGGAAACAAAAATAACGGTATTAATTCATACATATAATGAAGCAAACGAGATTGTTGAATGTATCGAAAGTGCTAAACTTCTTACAGATATAATTGTACTTGTTGACATGGAAAGCACAGATGATACAGTTGAAATTGCAAAAAAAGAAGGTGCTGATGTTTACTCTTTTCCATTCAGTCGATATGTTGAACCGGCACGGAATTTTGGGATTGAGAAAATAAAAACAGAGTGGGTATTTCTACTTGATGCTGATGAACGAATGACTGGGGAATTAGCTGAGGAGATCCTGAAACGAGTTCAGGATGACGAGAGAGCAGAGACTCACTTCAAACTCCATCGCAAAAACATTTTTGCTGGGAAAAAGTGGTTGAAATATGGTGGCTGGAACTCAACATCAGATTATCAGACGCGACTCATAAAAAAAAGTGTATTTGTAAACTGGCCAAAAGCTATCCACTCAACCCCGGAAATTAATGGGGAAGCCGGCTTTTTAAAAGAACCACTCCTTCACTATTTTCATAAAGATTTAGAGACGATGGTTACAAAAACAACCGTGTATGAAGACATTGAATCTGATTTACTATTTCAAGCTCATAAACCCGTTTCAACAAGTATATTTTTTAGAAAATTTTTAGGCGAACTCTACCGACGATTATTTAAATGGCAAGGATTTCGGGACGGAACACTTGGAGTTATAGAATCTATTTATCAGGCATATTCAAAAACAACCACCTATTTATTTTTATATGAAAAAAATCATGAAAAAACTTCTCATAGTTGATCCATACTTAGATGTTTTGGGGGGTGGGGAAGAACACATTCTTTCTATTGGAAAAATATTTGAAGAAAAAGGATATCAAGTTAATCTGTTTTGGCATGATGAATCGATTTTGAAAGCACTTCAAGAGAGGTTATCCATTAGAACTGAAAACTTTAGTATTGAAAAGAATGAAAGAAAAGGAACTGGATACGATATTTTACTTTATATAACTGATGGAAGTTATTTTTTTCCTCAAGCTAAAAAAAATTATGTTTTTTGTATGTATCCGCAAAAAACACTATATAAAAGTAATCTTCTCAATAAATTGAAATGGAAGAACTGGAACTTTTTTGCAAACTCAAAATATACTTCTTCATATATTTCTGAATGGGTAGGAAAAGAAACAGATGTCATTTATCCATATATTCCAGATGAAATTTTTGAGAGGTACTCCCCTATTAGTTCCAAGAAAAAAGTGATACTTTCTGTCGGTCGTTTTTTCTCACACCTGCATGCAAAAAATCAGCATTTATTAATCGATGCATTTAATAGACTTCAAAAAAATCATTCGATGTTTCAAGACTTTCAACTCGTTTTGATTGGTGGAGTAAAAAAAGAGGATGAAAATTATTTTAATAAAGTCCTCGAGCTTTCAAAAAGTAATCCATCTATTTCAGTTATGAAAAATGCGCCATACGAAACTGTGCTTTCATATTATTCAAGAGCAAGTATCTACTGGCATGCGTCCGGCCTAGGTTCTGATTTGGCTGGACGTCCGGAGGCGACTGAACATTTGGGAATTACTATTCTTGAGGCAATGGCGTGCGGACTTATTACTTTTGCATATAACTCTGGTGGTCCGAAAGAGACGATTGAAAACGGCAAAACAGGGTTTTTATATAATTCCATTGATGAGTTGGTTGAAAAAACAGCCAAAGTTTTTTCAAATAAACAGGAGCTTGCAGAGATTTCCAAAAGAGCTTTTGATTCATGTAAAAAAACATTCTTGTACGAAGTTTTTGAAAAAAATGTTGAAAACTATTTTTTTAGCAATTTAACAATTTAACAATGAACATATCAATAATAATTCCAGTCTACAAAAACAAAGAACTTTTGCAGAAGAGTTTTTCTCATAATTATCCATTTATTAAAGATTGCGAGATAATTATTGTTAATGATTATCCAGAAGAATCCATCGAAGATATTTTTGAGAAATATTCATCGGTAAAACTCTTTACCAACGAAAAAAACCTCGGTTTTGCAAAAACTGTGAATAGGGGAGTGAAAGAAGCATCAGGAGATTTACTATTTCTTCTGAACTCCGATGTATTTCTCCAAGATGATTCATTTAAAAAAGCAGTAAAACTTTTCACCGAAAATAAGAAACTTTTTGCAGTTAGTTTTGCACAAATTGAACAAGACAAAAGTATTGTTGGAAAAAATAGAGTTTTTTTCAAAAATGGATTTACTATGCACGAAAAAGCCGGTGACATATCTTTTGGTCCAACTGGATGGGCGGAGGGTGGAACATGCATCATTCGAAAATCTTTTTTCGATGAATTAAAAGGATTAAATGAGATTTATTCACCCTTTTATTGGGAAGATATTGATCTCTCATATCGAGCAAAGAAAAAAGGATATGAAGTTTTATTTGATCCATCGATAAAAGTACTTCATAATCATTCTTCAACAATTGGAAAGTATATGAAGGAGGATTTTCGAGAAATAATTTCATATAGAAATCAATTTATTTTTACTTGGAAGAATGCAACAACTTCTCAACTTTTTATCCATCTTCTCTTTTTACCTAAAATCCTGATACAATCTGTTTTCGCGGGAAATAGTAATTTGTTAAAAGGATTTTTTAGGGCGGCGTTACTTGTTCCGAAAATGGTATGAGAATAAAAGCTATCCTCTTTTCAATAGTTCTCTTAACGGCTGCCGTACATCTCTTCAAAATCAACTCGCTTCCTATTTGTCTCAATGCTGATGAAGCTACATTTGGATATAACTCCTTCAGTATTCTTAAAACGGGAAAAGATGAATATGGAATGATGTTGCCCCTTCGACTCAAATCATTTGGAGACTATAAGCTTCCCCTATATTCATATCTTTCAATTCCATTTATAGGTGCCTTTGGACTTTCAGAACTTTCAACCCGAATTCTTGCGATTCTCATTGGAATTCTTTTTCCTTTGGCAGCTTACTTTCTCATAAAAGAACTTTTTGAAGATGAACGTGTTGCATTACTTTCAGCATTCTTGAGTGGAGTTTCTCCGTGGATTCAGACGATCGCTCGACAAGCGCATGAGGCCCCATTGGCAGTTTTTCTCTTGACAATAACAGCAACATTACTTCTCAAGTTTATTAAAACAAATGATCGACGATATTTATTTGTATTCTCCATTTTTGAGTTTGTAAGCTTGTTCGCATACCATCTAAGTCGTCCAATCGCATTTGGAATGGTTTTGTATTTGGTGTTTATTCTTTACAAAGGTAGCAAGCAAAAGCTGAATACAAAAGTAGCACTTATTCTTATCGCAGCAGTTCCACTCCTTCTCTTCACGTTTACTGATATTCTCTATAATCCAACCCGTTTGAAGAATCTCGCATTTTATAACGATGGGGGATTCAAACTTGAAATAAAACAAAAACTGTTAGAGAAGAATCTTCCTCTTTTTTATAACCCCGTAACACAAGCCCTCGTAACCCTTCCCAACGAGTATATAAAGTATTTTTCACCGGAATTTCTTGTTGAACATGGAGATGTAAATAATCGATTTGGGTATCCGGGAATCTCGCTTCTTACAATTGTTGAGTATCTTTTTATTTTTGTCGGACTCTACTTTTTATTCAAAAAAAAGCCCAAACATCTTTCATTCTTAGTAACTTTAACATTGCTTGCTCCCCTTGCCGCATCTCTTACGCTTTTCGAGTATTCTGCAACCAGATCTCTCTTTCTTGTCATTCCCTTACTTATGATTATTTCCTATGGAGTAGTATCTCTTTTTGATGTAATTCCAAAGAAGTTTCAACGAGTCTCCATGAGTCTCCTAGTCTCTGTATTTCTCTTTTTCAATTTCATGTCCTGGGATTTCTACTTTTTTCACTATCCACAACGAGCGGTTGCTGTGAGATCGTGGCAGTGCGGATATAAGGAACTTACACGGTATGTGAGCGATACTTACGATACATTTGATCGATTTAATATTACGACACGAAATGGAGAACCATACATTTTCATGCTTTTTTATTCAAAATACCCGCCAGAAAAATATCAAAAACAGGCAAAATTAAGTCCACCTGATGAGTATGGATTTGGGCAAGTATGGGAATTTGATAAGTACGATTTCAGACTTAATATGGACAAAAAAACTCCACGAACGAGTTATGTAGGCTTCCCCGAGCACTTTGAAACGAGAAAAGATATTGATCAAGCGAAAATTAAAAAAATAACCGTCGGAACAGAAGAGATATTTTGGATTTATGAGAATGCGGAATGAGTTATGAAGAATTTTTTCCGACAAAGGGTAGGGGGAATTTTGAGGAAAGATATTTCTTATAAAGTACAAGGTCGTCGCCATGATCAAATGCCATTTCTTCTTTTGGTGGAACTTGATCAAATGCAAACCATTCAAGTTTTCTAACTTCTTCGTTTCCTTCAGTAAAATCATCTGATGTTTGAACAATAAATACAAACTCAATATTTTGCCTATCCTCATGTGGTCGATCTGGATTATCTTTAATATGAAATAAAGTAAAACTCGTAGCATCGCATCCTGTCTCCTCTTTTATTTCTCGTTTTAATGCCTCTTCTAAATTTTCATCTCGTTCAACAAATCCACCAATTAAGCCCCACTTTCCATATTCGAGCATTGGATTTCCGTTATAAGTTCCACGTTTTCCAAGAAGCACTTTATTATCTTTTACTAAAATAGCATTTATCGTAACATGGCGTTTCCTTCCTATTCCTCCATCCTCAAATGTGCATGTAATCATGCGTTAAATATACAGAATTATCGATAGGTTATACAGTGCATGTATTAGTATTGGGGATACTAGACTTCTTCGATTCAAAAATATAAAACTGTTAATCATACTCAAAATGAAATCGGTTGCCAAGAACCATATGAGCACATTTCCACTCAATTTAAGATTTGTTAAAAGAATTGGAATATGCAAAATGAGAAAGAGTACGCTTGCTAGAAATGAAGACGTAAACGCATTTCCAGATTCCTCATAAAGTCGTTTTAAAACAAAACCGCGAGAAACAACTTCCTCGCAAAACCCTGTAACTAATGCAATTGTGATGGCAACTAGCAATGTTTGTGGGTTTTGAGTCAGGAGTGTTTGGGAGAATGAAAATGTACTATATTTAATGTAGTTTGCCATGAGGGCCGAAAGGCTAAAAGTCGCACCGATGAAAAATGCTATATAGATATTCTTGAATATATTTTCTGTGGTAAGCCATACACTAGCTGCAAACTCTTTTTTCTCATTGTGTTTTATGAAAATATATACGGGGAGTAAGAAGACGAGGGGTTTTGCAACCAATTCATCGATGATCTCGGGCAACATGAATTTAGCACGATACACGCTCCAAATAATGAGAATGATCGCCCACACGTTGAGCATTGATTGGGTTTTGGAAACAGGTTTTTTCATCTCATTCAATAGTAAGCTGGCAGAGCACAAAAATCAAGGGGAACTGTGGGCTCGTTGATGAGTGTCTTGTCATCCTCGACCCCGATCGGGGATCCATTTCAATAGATTCCCGCCTTCGCGGGAATGACAATTAACTTCTCACTTTTTCTTCCATACAACCTTATTGTAAAGAAAATACGAGTAGGGGATGATGACGAGGGCGATGATGATGACTTTATAAATATACCAATATTCTCTTGGAAAGAAAACAGTTGCACCTTGTAAAAGTATTGCTTGAATAAGGATATTTCCGACAGAAATAGTATTAAATTGAATGAGAGATTTGAGGAAAGATGAACGTGTATTTTCCACTTTTTTATGTGAGAAACTCCAAAAATTATTAAAGAAAAAATTGGAAATAATTGCAATTTCTGCGCTAATTACGGTTGCCATCCAAATTGCAAAGCCTGCTTTTTCAATGAGGAAAAATGACGTTCCAAAGTCAAGTACTGCACCGATAAGTCCAACAATTCCGAATTTGATAAAGGAGGAATGTTGAAAAATATATCTTACAATGTCAAATATATATCGACCGGAATTTATTTTTGAAACGCCTGAATTTCGCTCTTGGAAATGTACCGGAACCTCTTCAATTTTTTTATGCAATTTTACTGCCCGATCAAGAAGTGCAATTTGAAAAACATATCCGTTGTATTCATCAAGATGTGGAATAATTTCTTTTAAGAAATCAGTTTTTATCGCTCGGTATCCATTAGTCCAATCGTGAACTGCCAAATGCATAAATCCCAAACGTACGACCAGATTTCCACAATATGAAAAAACTTTTCGATAAAATTCCCAATTTTTTGGTATGGAACCTCCTTTTATGTATCGTGTGCCAATTACAATATCTGCTCCCCCATCTATTTTTTGAAGTAGCAGGGGAATTGAAGCGGGATCATGTGAAAGATCAGCATCCATTTCGAAAACTATATCCGATTTTAAATTTGTTAAGACATATTTGAAGCCTCGAACATATGCTTTCCCAAGTCCTGCTTTTTGTCCAGAAGTTATATACAATTTTTTGTATTTCTTTTGAAGTTCAACAACTTTTTCGGCAGTTTTATCAGGTGAAGTATCGTCAACAACAACTATTGAAAATTCCCATCCAGGAGTTTTTTCTTCCTGTTCAAAGATTTGTGGAATGATAATTCCAACATTTTCTCGCTCATTATATGTTGGTAGTATGATCGTTGCACTTTTCATAGATCAAATCGCGACTTAAAATACTCAACTGTTTTTTGAATTCCTTCTTCAAACGGAGTAGAAGGAGCAAAATTGAAGAGTTTTTTAGCTTTTGCAATATCGGGACGGCGACGTTGTGGATCGTCTCCCGGAACATCCGAAGGATAGGGAATTGCCGTTATTTGAGAACTAGAACCTACTATTTTTTTGATGATGTGTGCAACATTAATGATTTTTTGTTCGATACTATTTCCCAAATTTACTACCTCTCCGGCGCTTTGAGACTGCGAAAGTAGTGAAAGTCCCACAATCATATCATCAACATAACAGAAAGATCTAGTTTGTTCTCCTTTGTTATATACAGTAATATCTTTATTCTGTAACGCTTGCGTTATGAAATTTGAGACGACTCGTCCATCATCCATTTCCATATTCGGTCCATATGTGTTAAACAGTCGTGCTATATGAATGTTTAGGTTGTCTTTTCGAAAAAAAGTCATGCACATAGCCTCACCAAACCGTTTAGCTTCATCATAACAAGACCGTTCCCCATTTGGATTCACATTTCCCCAATAGGTTTCCTTTTGCGGATGCTCAAGCGGATCTCCATACACCTCTGACGTTGAGGTGTACAAAAAACTACCTGAAGAACTTTCTTTGAAAAAGTTCAGAATGTTATACGTTCCAAGTGAATTAACCAAAAGCGTTTCTTTTTGATGCGTAAAATATTGTTTTGGTGAAGCGGGGGACGCAAGGTGAAAAATGTAATCAAATGTTTGACCTGTAAGTTTTGTCATCCATTCAGTTTTGATAAGATCCACATTGATAAATGTAAATAAGTTATTTTTGAGAAAGGGTTCAAGATTTTTTTTTGAACCGGTGAGTAAATTATCGATAACAGTTACCGTATCGCTGTTTTTTAAGAAAGATCTAGTCAAGTTGGAACCGATGAAACCCGCTCCTCCCGTAATAAGAATATTTTTCATTTTTTTATCTTCCTACAGAGAAATAAGAAAATCCTAATAGCTCCATTTCTTGTGGATTATATATATTTCTTCCATCAAAAATGAGGGGAGTTTTCATAGATTTTTTAACACGGGCGAGGTTAATCTGTTTAAACTCATTCCATTCGGTAAGAATGACGAGTGCATCAGCGTCTTTTGTCGCGGCATATGGATCTTCTGTAAACGTTATTTTTGCACCAAATATTTTTTTTGAATTTATACTCGCTTCTGGATCGTATGCGCAAATTTCATACGCTTCTTTCAATAGTTTCTTGATAATATATGTTGATGGAGCAAATCGAATATCATCAGTGTTTGGCTTAAATGCCAAACCCCATATTCCAATTTTTTTTCCACTTGTATTCATAATAATTTTTTCAACTATATTCTCTTTTGCCTGGTCATTTATTTTTTCAACGGCAGTGAGAAGAGACATATCCACCCCAAGCGCTGATCCAGTACTAATAAGTGCTTTAACATCTTTGGGAAAACAACTTCCTCCATACCCAACCCCCGGGTCAAGAAAAATTCGTCCAATACGTTTATCAAGACCGATTCCCTCCATCACCTCATCAACATTTCCACCTGCCTTCTCGCATATAAAGGATATGAGGTTAGCATATGAAATTTTAGTCGCAAGAATAGAATTTGCTGCATATTTGATGATTTCTGCTGACTCGATACTCACAAGAACTCGGGCCCCAGGTAAAGGTTTATGAAGTCGAAGTAATGTATCTGTCGCTTTTTGGGCCTCTGATCCGATAACAACGCGGTCCGGCTCAAACGTATCGGTAAGCGCACTACCTTCCCGCAAAAACTCTGGGCATGAGGCAATATCAAATTCTGTCCCCTTTTTCATTACAGCTTCGATCTTGTGCGCGATCATTCGATTTGTACCCACCGGTACAGTACTTTTACACGAAACAACCGTATATCTATCTCCTAAATTTTTCCCAATTTCTGTTGCCACTGAAAGGACTGTTGAAAGGTCTGCTTCACCATTCTCTTTTGGAGGCGTTCCAACAGCAATAAATACAACATCAGATTTAGGGACTGTCTCACTATATGAATTCGTGAAAACAATTCGTTTGGCGGCTAAATTCTTCTTTAAAAGTTCCGCAAGGCCGGGTTCGAAGATAAGTGGATCGCCTGAAGACAGTCTTTTAAGTTTTTCTGGCGTATGGCCTACGACATATACCATATTTCCAAGATCAGCAAAGACACACGCAGTTACAAGACCAACGTAGCCATGTCCAACAAAAGTGATTGTCATAAGACTACATGATAGAGAAAAAACTGTGAAAAAACAATTAGGAAAGTTGTTTTTTCATTTCGCCCAATCCATCGCGGAGGTTTTTCATGGGGTAAAACGAATTTTTTTTGGAAATCATCGTACCATTCCGTGGTCGTTTTGCCTTACTTTCGTAAAACTGATCATATACAATCTTCCCAACGTGTTCTTTAGAAAGTCCAAAAACCTCTGCTATAGTCATAATACTGTCAAATCCTGATAGACTGTCACCTCCAACAATATGATAGATTTCGCTCGAATAGTTTTGAAATAAATGTTTGAACGCATACGCGATATCATCGATAAATGTGAGAGTAAGAATTTGATCAGTGACGCCGTTAAATTGTTCGCTTGAAGAAAGCATTGAAATAATTGTTCGCACAAAGTCTTTTTTTTCGTCAAAACGTGCCCGATACGGATAACTTATTCTCATTATCATCCCATCTTTTCCCACGATCTTTTCTCCCTCATATTTTGTTTTTCCATACGCTGAAATTGGGTTTGGAACACTTTCTTCATCATAATTTCCCGTTGTGCCATCAAATACAAAATCTGTTGAAATATAGATAAACTTTTTACGTTTATTTGTGACCACTTCAAAAACATTTTTCGTACCTTCAACATTTATTTTTCGTGCTATTTCCTCGTTAACTTCTGCGCCATCGACACTTGTGTATGCTGCTGCATGAAGAAATATGTCAAAGTCGATCTCATAGAGTTTTTTATTGACTTCATCTGGTTTGCAAATATCCATATCAGTGGAAGTAATAGGGATAAAATCAAAATCGGTTCCCAAAAGTTCAACAATGCGCGAGCCCACAAGCCCCGTGAGTCCCGTCCCCGCAATCTTCAATTTATCCATTGAATCATTATATAAGTTTCTGACATTAATTTATACTATCTTGGTATGACAGAGAAAGACATTATTAAGCTAATTAGACAAGATGAGTGGATGATGAAGAAACTTCGCGCCGTTCAAAAACCTAACCTTCCCGACTGGTACATTGGCGCAGGATTTGTAAGAAGTAAGATCTGGGATACACTTCATGGATATAAAAAAAGAACTCCGATTCCAGATATTGACGTAATTTATTTTGATAAGAATGATTTTTCAGAAGAAGAATTGCAAAAAGATTCGACGGCCGAAGAGGTATATTTTCAAAATCTACTGTCAAGTGAGCTTTCTGGTCTACAATGGTCAGTGACGAATCAGGCACGAATGCATATATTTCATGATGACGTACCGTATACAAATTCAGTTGATGCATTATCAAAATGGGTCGAAACAGCAACGTGTATTGGTGTTCGAGTAGAGGAAAAAGATACTCTTATTTTAGTCGCACCGCATGGTATTGATGACTTAGTAAATCTCATTATTCGCCCAACACTTAAAACTAAAAAAAATATGCAAGAGTTTACAAGGAGATTAAATGAGAAAAAATGGCTCCAAAAGTGGCCAAAACTGAAGACGATCTATTGATGGACTTTATAGCGTGAAAAATAGTTACAACTTTAGAACTTCACAGCAGTCCTTTTAACCCCCGGAGTTAAAAATCTTGTTCTGACAGTATTTTCCTCCACTTGATTTTCATTTCTTTTTTATAGATAATGAAACTATGATAGATACATCCCAGATTCTTATAGTCTCTGCAGTTACGGTTATGACGGTTATCCTTACCATAGTTGGTATTCAGCTTATTTTCGTACTCAAAGAATTCTCGATGCTTGTTAAGAGAGCAAACAGAATTACTGATGAGCTTGAAAAAATTGGGATGAATGTTGGGCACGGGGCGGGGGAAATTGTTGGATTTATTTCAGGAATCAAAAACTTCGTTGGAATCGTGGATATTTTAGCCAAACGAAAGGAGAAAAAGAATGACAAAAAATAGTCCTCATCACCAGTCATTTTGGTCTGGCCTCTCACTAGGCGTCATCGTAGGAGGTTCTGCACTTGCGCTTTTTGGTACAAAAAAGGGAAGGGAAGTCGTTCACAAACTTCTCGATATCTCCGAAAACTTTGAAGATGTAGCCAGTGACTTTATTGGAAATGTAGAAGATGAACTCAAAGAGCAGGTTGGACCAGCAATTCAAACCCGTGGTGTCACCGCCATCGAATCCCTCATGGATAAAATCCAATCCGTGCTTCCGGAGAAAGTAAAATAAGTTCTTGACAATCTCATAAAGACAGGCTTATACTAGGCCCCATGACAATAGAATCTAAAGGAATGGCTTCTACCCCCCCCATTCCTGACACAAGCTTAGGAGCTGAACCAGGTGAAAAAATAACAGAGGTAGCATTTGCATGGGTTGGATACCAAATACCTCCAGAGAATACTGCAGAATTTGATACATATGCATATCTAATACATAAAGGACTTGGTTTAATTGAACTTGGTGCTGATGGTCTTGAGGATGCGGCGGGTTATCGAAGACCTGGAGATGCTCTATTTGTAGTAGTCGGTTTTGATGGAAATGAGCATGAAGTAACACGTATCACCGTTGCGGCATATGAAAGCAAAGCTCATCGTAATGCTGTTGACTTTAAAGATGGTCCTGGAAAAATAGTTCTAGATCATGCTAGTGCAATGGCAGAGAGATTAGGAGGTTCACTTATTTCAATTAGAGAACCAGTGTTACCCGAAGATGCAGAGCAATTTTTACAAGATACTGATCCTCGAATTGAGTATCCGGTCGGCCAGCCCGCACAACCAGGACCAGCTATATAGAAACGCTTTCAATTTACTGCTTGACACACACATGCTTATGCACTATACTTAGCGTATCTTTTTTGAAGGTAAGAAGAAGCTTTGATTACAGAAAATCTACCCGCTCAATAATTTGAAGACTGAGAATAGGTCGTTATGGCCTATTTATTTTGTTTATAAAAAAATCGTTTTGCAAATGGCGACTAACCCATCAAAATCAAAGACCCCAAAAAAAAGAATTTTTTATGGGACTGAAGATAAGGTAGACGCATTCGATCTCATTCAAGTTCAAAAAGACTCCTGGCAAGAATTTCTCGACACCGGCCTCTTCTCAATTCTCCATGAATTTTTCCCCATTGAAGACTACACAAAGAAAAACTTTCGACTTGAACTCAAAGATGTGTATTTTGGTGAACCTCGCTACACACTCGCAGAATGTATTGAAAAAAAGCTCTCGTATTATTTCCCTGTGTATGTAAAAGTGAGCCTGTTTAATAAACGAAAAAATACTGAAAAGACACAAGATGTGTACTTTTTTAACCTCCCCAAAATGACTGATCGGGGAACTTTTGTTATTAATGGTATTGAGCGCGCAGTTATCAGCCAAATTTCTCGATCTCCGGGCATCTATTTTACCGCAGAAGTTGATAAAGTAACGGGGGCAACGGTATATAACGCAGAAGTTCGTCCATATATTGGTTCATGGCTTGATTTTACGATCACCAAAAACAATCTCATTGAGGCAAAAATTAACAAACGACGTAAATTTTTGGCAACCTCATTCCTTCGCTCATTCAAAGACATGTCGAATAATGAGATTATTTCTCTTTTTTCAGATATTGATAAAGACATTGTTGCCAAATTTATCGTTCCCACTCTAGAGAGAGATGGGGCGAAAACCCGAGATGAAGCCGTTCTTGAAATCTACAAAAAACTTCGTCCTGGTGAGCCTCTCGTTTTGAATAATGCATATGAAACACTTGATAGTCTTTTTTTCAATCCGCGCCGCTACACCCTTTCTAACGTTGGAAGATACAAAATCAATAAAAAGTTGAATCTTGATACGCCCATTGAGAAGGAAAACTTTGTACTCACACTTAAAGACGCCGTCGCTACAATAAAATATCTTATAAATCTCACCACCGGAAAAGGAAACTTTGACGATATCGATCATTTGGCAAATCGGCGCATCCGCACCGTTGGTGAACTGATTGGAATGTACGGAGTTCGGGTAGGAATGGTGCGAACCGAGCGTGATATTAAAGCTCGAATGAGCATGACTATGACCGATGTAGACACCCTCCCTTCTCAAATTATAAATAGCAAATCACTCATTGCCACCATCAACTCGTTTTACCGAACAAGCCAGCTTTCAACCATTGTTGATCAGACAAATCCTCTTTCAGAAATAGATAATTTACGTCGTCTCACTGTAGGTGGGCCTGGGGGACTTGAAAAAGAACGTGCATCGTTTTCAATCCGCGATATTTCTTCTTCTCAATATGGACGTATTTGTCCGATTCGTTCTCCTGAAGGACCAAATATTGGAGTCGTAACTTATATGGCGCTGTACGCCAAAATAAATAAATTTGGGTTTGTCGAAACTCCGTATAAAAAAATAATTCATACGAAAAAAGGAAACAATATTATTTCAAAAGTAGGAAATGAAATTACCTACATGCAATCAGATGATGAAGAGATTTATCATATTACCCACTCGAGTATTGAAATTGATGAAAATGGCGTGATTACTCAAGAACGGGTTCCTGCCCGCTTTGGGGGAGACATGGTTGAAGTTTCTGCCGACAAAATTGACTTTATTGATATTTCACCTCGCCAAGTTGTAGGGCTTGCCGCTTCACTCATCCCCTTCATCCAACACGATGACGCATCTCGTGCTCTTATGGGCACGCACATGTTGTGTCAGGCAGTACCACTTGTTAAACCACAAGCTCCTGTTGTAGGAACGGGAATGGAAGCGACGGTAGCTACGGCACTTGGTCGAACTATCATGTGCCCGGAAGATGCAACGGTTGAGTACGTTGATGGTCGAAAAATAGTTCTCAAGGGAAAAAGCGGAAAAAATCACCAATATGACTTGAACCGATTTATGAAAACAAATAAAGATGTGGTGTTTGATCAACGCCCCCTCGTTTCAATGGGTCAGTCGCTTAAGGCAGGGGACGCAATGATTGACGGACCTGCAACTGATCACGGACAACTTTCACTTGGACAAAATCTCGTTGTCGCATACGCTTCACTTGATGGACTTGGATATGAAGATGGATTTGTTATATCACAAAGACTTGTAAAAGATGATGTGTTTACTTCAGTTGTCATGGAGGAATTTATTGCAGATCTCGTGGACACCAAACTTGGTCCGGAAGAATTGACGCGGGATATTCCAAATGTACGAGAAGAAATTCTTGCAAATCTAGATAAAGATGGACTGGTGATTGTTGGTTCAGAAATTGCGCCAGGTGACGTTCTTATCGGTAAAGTAGCTCCAAAAGGGGAGAAAGAACTTTCTGCAGAAGAACGACTCTTGCGCGCTATTTTTGGGGAAAAAGCAAAAGATGTAAAAGATACGTCGCTTCGAATGCCCTATGGTAAAAAAGGTGTGGTTGTTGACGTAAAAATAATTGATGCTAAAAAAGATCCGAATGAACTTGAACCAGGAGTTTTGAAACGAATCATCGTAACGCTTGCACAACTTCGAAAAATTAAAGTGGGAGATAAACTAGCCGGTCGACATGGAAACAAGGGTATTATTTCAAAAATTCTACCCGCACACGACATGCCGTATTTGGAAGACGGGACGCCCGTTGACGTGGTACTTTCGACTCCATCGATGCTTGCTCGTATGAATTTGGGCCAACTGTTTGAAACAATGCTTGGGGGGACTGCGACGGCTACAAATAGTACGTTCTCAATTCCAGTTTTTGAACCAATTTCTGAAAAGATTATTTCTGATCAGCTGGAGGCCGCAGGTTTTAAAACAGACGGAAAAGTAAAACTCTTCGATGGAAGAACCGGAATGGAATACGAAAAACCGGTACTTGTGGGTGTCGGATACATTCTCAAGCTTGTTCATATGGTTGAGGATAAATTCCATGCTCGCTCAACCGGTCCTTACTCACTTGTTACCCAACAGCCTCTCGGTGGTAAGTCACAAATGGGAGGACAACGATTCGGAGAGATGGAAGTATGGGCACTTGAAGCGCATCGAGTTCCTCACACACTGCAAGAAATGCTTACGATCAAAAGCGATGATGTTCAAGGTCGAAGAAAAGCATTCGAAGCAATTATTAAAGGAATCGATATTCCACAATCAGCAATTCCAGAGTCATTCAACGTGTTAACAAAGGAATTAAATGCATTAGGGTTAAATGTTGAAGCAATAGATTAAAAAATATGGAAGAACCACAATCAAATAAAGAATACAAATTTGTAGATTTTTCAGGATTGAAACTCATGCTTGCGTCTCCTGAAGTTATGACGTCATGGTCCTACGGGGAAGTAACCAAACCCGAAACGATCAATTATCGTACATTTAAGCCAGAAAAGGATGGACTTTTCGATGAGCGAATCTTTGGCCCAACAAAAGACTATGAATGTTACTGTGGAAAATATAAGCGAATCAGATACAAAGGAATTATTTGTGACCGGTGTGGAGTTGAAATAACGACTAATATTGTGCGTCGAGAACGAATGGGGCACATCAAACTTGCCTCTCCTATCGCACATATTTGGTATTTTAAAGGTGCCTCATCTCCCCTCTCGGTTCTTCTTGATATCACGAGTGCCAATCTTGAACGCATTATTTACTACGCGCTCTACCTCATTAAAGATGTAAACGAAGAAGGTCGTGAGAAAGCACTTGACATCGTTACCAAAATTCGCGACGCCGAAATCGACACGCTTGAAGTATGGAAAAATGAAGAAGAAGCAAAAATTAACGAAGAGCAAGAAACTGCGCGTTTGGGGCTTACAACAAAAGTAAAAAATCAAGAACAACGTGAACTGACACTCCATGAGCTTGATTTTAAATTCAGAGAAAAAATTACGTCAGTTGGCCAAGTTTTCAATGAGAAAAAGACTGAAAAACAAGTTTTTTTTGAGAGAATCATAAAAATCATTAAAACAATTACTCCACTGGGAGTTCTTGAAGAAGAAGATTACCTATTCTTGAAAGAAAATGAAGCACACGAGTTTTTGCTTGTCGGAATGGGATCAGAAGTAATTTTAGAAGTACTCTCATCAATGAATTTAGAAGACGTATATGCTGAACTTGTTAAACGACTTTTGAAAACAAAAGGCGACAAGAGAATGAAGTTATTGAAAAAAGTTCGTTTGGTCGAGTCTTTTACTAAATCAGGTGTATCACCCAAATGGATGGTTCTCGTAGTTCTTCCAATAATTCCCCCAGATCTTCGCCCCGTTGTCCAACTTTCTGGTGGAAAATTTGCAACAAGTGATTTGAACGATTTCTACCGAAGAGTAATCAATCGAAATAATCGTCTTAAACACTTGATTGAACTTGGAGCACCAGAAATCATTTTGAGAAATGAAAAGCGCATGTTACAAGAAGCGGTAGACTCACTCATCGACCTTTCCAAATCACGGGGTGGTCGCACAACCCAATCTCGAGGGAAAGCGCTCAAATCGCTTTCTGATGTGCTTAAAGGGAAACAAGGTCGTTTCCGACAAAATTTACTTGGAAAACGAGTTGACTATTCAGGTCGTTCGGTTATTATCGTTGGTCCAGAGCTTGCACTTAACCAATGTGGTATTCCAAAAGAAATGGCGCTTGAACTGTTCAAACCATTTTTGCTTCGTGAAGTCATCATCAGGGGATTTGCACAAAATATAAAAAGTGCAAAAAATTTTCTTGAAACCAAAGATCCGGTAATTTATGATATTTTGGAAGAAATTACACGAAACCATCCGGTTATTTTGAACCGTGCTCCTACACTTCATAAGCTTTCAATTTTGGCTTTTTATCCTGTTTTGACTGACGATTATGCAATAAAACTGCATCCAACAGTATGTCAGGGGTACAATGCTGATTTTGATGGAGATCAAATGGCTATCTTTGTTCCTCTTTCAGAGAAAGCAATTGAGGAAGTTGAAACACGCATGATGCCACAACAAAACCTTTTGAAACCATCTGACGGTACGCCAATTGTGGTTCCAAACAAAGAAATGGCACTCGGATGTTACTATTTAACAACGCTTGATGCGGGATTTAAAGATGTAAAAGATGAAGAAATTCGAAGATATTCTGGGGCAGACGAGGCACTCATGGCCCATGGCCATACTATTATTAAAACTCGTGAACCAATTTATGTTCGAATTAACAATGAAATAATCAAAACCAGTGTTGGGAGAATCATTTTTAACACAAAATTGCCTGAAGAGCTTCAATATATTAATGAAGGAGTTCGCGCGGCAGATCTTAAAACAATCGTTGTTCGTGCAACAAAGCTTTTTGCCGGAGATGAAAACAAGCTCATTACACTTATTGACAGCTTAAAATCGATCGGTTTCTGGGGTGCTACCATTTCTGGAGGGGTTTCTGTATCACTTTTTGACTGTGTAACCATTGATGAGCGTTTAAAACTTATTCGCATTGCAGAAGATAAAGTAAAAGAAATTGAAAAAAATTACTTCAATGGACTCATTACAGAAGAAGAAAAGAAACGGCTTGCAAACAATGTGTGGATTGATGTGACGGAAGATATGGCAAATAGAACATGGGACGCAACTGATGAAGAAAATCCAGTAAAAATCATTATTAACTCTGGGGGAGCTCGTGCATCGCGAGAAAATATGAAACAACTTTCAGCCATGAAAGGACTCGTTATCGACCCTTTGGGGAAAATTATTGAGGTTCCCACAAAGTCAAATTATCGTGCAGGCCTTTCTATTTTTGAATACGTCATTAATGCTCGTGGTGCTCGAAAAGGACTTATTGATTCAGCACTTAAAACGGCTGATGCCGGATACCTCACTCGTCGACTAGTAGATGTTTCACATGATATGATTGTTCGTGAACATGATTGTGGAACGAAAGAGGGACTTCTTGTAACTAAAACAGGCGAACGGGGGGATAAATTTATGGAACGGGTAATGGGACGAGTTCTCCTTAAAGAAGGAAAATTAATTGATGAAGTAGAATTTGTCAAACTTGAAAAAAAAGGCGTTGATAAAGTAACTGTTCGAACGCCGCTTCAGTGTAAAACTGAGTATGGTGTATGCCAGCTTTGTTACGGACTTGATCTTTCCACGCATAAAATGGTTGAGATTGGAGTGGCAGGGGGAGTTGTTGCCGCACAATCTATTGGGGAACCAGGAACACAGCTTACCATGCGTGTTCGACATTTTGGGGGAATTGTAATTGCTGACGTTACGCAAGGGTTACCACGGGTTGAGGAGCTTTTTGAAATTCGAACACCTAAAGTGCTCTCTCCTATTTCTGATATGGCTGGAAAAGTGAGTATTCAAGAAGATACCGATAGGGCAACCTATATCATTAAAGTTTCAGGTGGAACTGAAGGAACTCCAGAAGAGCGCGAATTTATCATTCCATCTAATCGTAAACTTAAGGTCAAAAATGGACAACTTATCGCTTCGGGACAAACACTTTGCGAAGGATATTTAGATGTAAAGGAAGTGCTCTCGATTAAGGGGCTTGAGGAAGCGCAAACGTATCTTCTCAATGAAATTCAAAAAGTGTATGAATCACAAGGAATTGTCATTCACGACAAACACTTTGAAATCATCATTCGAAAGATGAGTGATAAAGTCATTATTGAAAATGAAGGTGATACCAAGTTTATCGTTGGAGAAGTTGTTTCTATGTATCGATTTGAACGCGAAAATAAAAAAGTACTTGCGCAAGGTGGGCGGCCGGCAGTTGGACGTGTGTCAATTCTTGGTATCTCGCGTGCGGCAATGTACTCGGATTCATGGCTCTCATCAGCATCATTCCAAGGAACAACAACAATTCTTACCAGTGCTTCAATCAAGGGTCAAGTCGATAACTTGCTAGGACTGAAAGAAAATGTTATAATCGGACGACTCATTCCGGTAACCGAAGAACTTCTGGAAAAGTACTATGGAGCAGGGACAGTAGCCTCAGGGGTTGCGGCACCAGTTGTGGAAGAACCAGTTGAGGAAGTTGTCGTCTCACCCGAAGTTGTTGAAGAACTTGCGGCAACAGAGGTTGAAGAAGTACCTGAAGAAATCGATATGACAGTTAAAAGAGAAGTAGAATAATATGCCAACAATAAATCAGTTAATAAAAAATAAGCGAAAGAAAAAAATCCGACACGCTCGTGCAATCGCACTTAAGAGTGTTGTAAATGCAGTACGTCGTCGCAAGAAAGATATTGCGGGTCCACTCAAGCGTGGTGTTTGTGTAGTTGTGCGTACCATGACACCAAAAAAACCAAATTCAGCACTTCGTAAAGTAGCTCGTGTAAAACTTTCAAATGGAATGGAAGTAACCGCATACATTCCCGGAATCGGACACCAACTTTCTGAACACTCAATTGTACTTGTGCGGGGAGGTCGGGTAAAAGATTTACCAGGAGTTAAATATCACATTGTACGTGGAGTGTATGATACGACGGGCGTTGAAGGACGAAAAGTTGGACGCTCAAAATACGGAGCACGAATGCAGAAAGCTAAAAGTTCATAACACCTATGCCTCGACGATCATATAAAAAAATTACCATAAAACCAGATCCTGTTTTTGAGAGTCATGAAGTGGCAAAACTGATCAACTACGTTATGCGCGACGGTAAAAAAAGTGTCGCTTCACGTATCGTATATAAAGCACTTGATCAAATAAAAGCGAAAGATCTCAATCCTCTGGAAACCGTTCATAAAGCAATTTCAAATGTTGCGCCTCAATTTGAGGTTAAGCCTCGCCGGGTGGGAGGAGCTTCATACCTTGTCCCTATGGAAACCCGACCTGTTCGAAAAATTTTTCTCGCGTTCAACTGGATTGTAAACGCCGCACAAGCTCGATCAAATAAAGAGTTTCACTCGTTTGATTTAAAACTTGCCGCAGAGCTTACCGAGGCGGCCGCAGGTATGGGGGAAGCAGTAAATAAGAAAATACAAGTAGAAAAACTAGCAGAACAAAACAAAGCGTTTGCACATTTTAAATGGTAGTTTGAGAAAGAGGAGAAGAGGAGGAGATAGGGAGCTAGGGTGGGGCAGAGGAGAGGAGATAAACAGAGAGGAAGACTTTCTGCTTTTCTCCCGTCCTCTTTTCTCTCCACCTCTCATCCCCCCTATCACCCCATCACCTCCTCCCCACCTCAAGGATTAATAAATATGGCCAATATCATAACAAAAGATCGAGTCGTGACTGCTGATAAAATCCGAAATATCGGAATTATCGCACATATTGACTCTGGAAAAACAACAACAACAGAGCGCATCCTTTTCTACACAGGCCGCTCATATAAGATCGGAGACATAGACGATGGAGATACGCAAATGGACTGGATGGATCAAGAACGTGAACGGGGTATCACCATCGTCTCTGCCGCAACAACTACCTTCTGGAAAGACATGCGTATAAATATCATAGATACTCCCGGACACGTAGATTTTACGGCTGAAGTAGAGCGGTCGCTTCGGGTTCTTGATGGGGGAGTCATGATTTTTGATGCAGAAGAAGGAGTGCAGTCACAGTCTGAAACGGTATGGCGGCAAGCTGATAAGTATAAGGTTCCCCGCATCTGCTTTATCAACAAAATGGATAAAATTGGGGCTGATTTTTTCCGAACGGTAGATGATATTCGAACACGGCTTGGTGCAAAACCCGCCGTTATGGTATATCCGATTGGTGCAGAATCCTCTTTTGTAGGCGTTGTTGACCTTATTACCCTTCAATCATATGTGTGGGGAGAAGATGAAACGGGTGTTAAATATAAGATTTCAGATGAAATTCCGGAAAATATCAAAGACGATGTAATGAAAAAACGAGCAGAACTCGTGGAACTAATCGCAGAAAGCGATGACGCACTTCTTGAAAAGTTTTTGGCAGGAGAGGAAATTTCACAAGAAGAACTCAAAGCCGCACTTCGCCGAGTAACTATCGCGTACAAATTAGTGCCAATTTACGCAGGTACCTCACTTCGAAACAAGGGCGTTCAGCCAATTTTGGATGCGATCGTCGACTATCTTCCTTCTCCGGAAGACCTTATTGAAGTTCATGGAATAAATCCTGACACCAAAGAAGATGAAGTTCGAAAACTTACCAACGAAGAGGATTTAACGGCACTTGCATTCAAAATTCAACTTGATCCACATGTGGGAAAACTTACCTATGCACGAATTTATTCTGGAACCTTGCAATCAGGCTCATATGTGTACAACGTGAATAAGCGACTTCGAGAGCGGGTGGGGCGAATTCTTCTGATGCATGCTAATCAGCGGGAAGAAATTGATAAAGCATATGCGGGGGAAATCGTGGGTCTCATTGGTCCAAAAGATACGCGAACAGGAGATACACTTTCTGTTGAAAACAAGCCAATCATTCTTGAGCAAATTACGTTCCCAGATCCGGTCATTTCACTTGCAATTGAGCCAAAAACCAAGGCTGATCAAGAAAAACTTTCATACACACTGCAACGACTTTCTGAAGAAGATCCGACGTTCCACGTAAAAGTTGATCAGGAAACTGGGCAAACCATCATCTCTGGAATGGGAGAACTTCATTTGGAAATTTTGGTTGATCGTATGAAGCGAGAAATGGGTATGAATGCAAATGTGGGTAAGCCACAAGTTGCATATCGAGAAACAATCTCCAAGAATGCTGAAGGTGAAGGTAAATATATTAAGCAAAGCGGAGGCCATGGGCAATATGGTCATTGTCTTATTCGAATTGAGCCTTTGGGGCGCGGTGAAGGATTTAAATTTGTGAATGCGGTCAAAGGAGGATCGATTCCTTCAGAATTCATTCCTTCAGTTGAAAAAGGGGTCATTGAGGCGCTTGAAAAAGGAATTCTTTTGGGATTCCCGCTTTCAGATATTCAAGTCACTCTCTACGACGGAACGTATCATGATGTTGACTCGTCTGACATGGCGTTTAAGATTGCCGGATCAATGGCAATTCAGGAAACGGCAAAACGGGCCGGACTTGTACTTTTGGAACCAATCATGAAAATGGAGATAGTTGTACCAGATGAGTTTATGGGAACCACCATTGGAGACCTTTCAAGTCGACGTGGAAAAGTTCTTGGAACCGATAAACGAGGAAATGTAACGGTAATTAAAGCATATGCACCGCTTGCAGAGATGTCAGGCTACGCAACAACCATCCGCTCACTTACGCAAGGAAGAGGATTTTTCTATATGGAGCCATCCCACTACGAAGAAGTACCACAAAATATTGTTAGCAAACTTCAATCGGAACGATCTTAACGGGCAGGAGTAAAACTTACCAGATTCAGTTGTCCACTACCAGTAGCGCTTGCGCTTTCTCCAACTAAAAACTTCAAACTCTTAATTCCCACATTTTTCTGTAACTGATACTCTATTACTTTCCCGTTTTTAATGGGGGATAGGCCTTCGGGAATGGATCCGAGAATAAGCTTTGAAGAAATAGTGAGTGTGTCCCCTACTTGTTTTTCAACAGTACTAACAACCTTTACTCCATCAGTAGAAATAAACGGAATCTTCAAATTTATATCAATCGGACTTTCCCATGAACTATTCACTTTCAGTGTATCGTTTGTTGAAATGAGTAACACTGATCCAGATATTGTTGAAAGTATTGATTGAAGTGGTGATTCAGGCAAAAGTGCCAATGGAAGTCCATATACTCCCGTTTTTCGACAGGTGAGTACTGTTTCAACAGGTTCTTTTTTAGGAAATACAGTTGTTATCGTAACGCTCGAGCTTGTTGTTGCGGTAATAGTACTCGTGGTCACATCTCCGACGAGGAGCTTATACTTCCACGCACTTCCCTTCTTGAAATTAAAATAATCGCTTTGACATGGGGCTGTTGACGTATCTTGTGAACTTTTTGCACTCTCAACGACAACTGGAGCTTGCGTGATTGTTGGAGCTTGTACCACAACCTCTTTTTTCGGGAAAAATCGATCATGAAGACTTATTCCCACAATTCCAACAAGGGAGACAATGATAATTGCATTCAGAATCCGCGAGTTCATGTAGAAAGTATACTGTATTTTGTCATTCTGGAGAGAAATACTTGTCATGCTGGAGCGCTAGCGATAGCATCTCAGGTTTGGGATCCTATCGGTCACTACGTTCCCTCCAGGATGACAAATGGTCAGAATACCCAATAATTGAGGACGCCAAAACTACAGTTTATACGAATTCTTCATTTTTTCCTTAAAATTCTCAAAATCAGTATAAATCTCCGCATGGATTCCGAAGTGGCGGGCGCTATCAACATTTTTCTCAGTATCATCCCAGAAAAGGATTTGGTCCTTTTTCAAGCCTAAATCATCAACGATGTGTGAGTAAAACTTGAGTGATGGTTTGCGGTGGCCAAGGCGAGACGAGGCGTAAATCTTGTCAAAATTATTAGCAAATCCCATTTTTTTAAGCATATACTCGATTCGGTCCTCCGTTTGATTAGTGGCAAGGCAACAGGTAATATTCCTCTTTCGCAACTGTTGGATATACTCTACAAGTGCTTCATCAATACTATGCTCCGATTCAAACCAATACTGCAAAAAGGCCTCCACTCCCCCACGCCAATTCCATTTTTTGAGGTACGGAAGAAGGATCTCCTTCAAATTAGCCTCTCCGATCAGACTTTTTCGAAATGGGCCAGAGAAAAATGGTTCAGTTATTTTTGTAGTAATTCCATGATCACGTGCAAGTGTTTCAGAAAACATCTGACCGTCGATAAGAACTCCGTCTGCATCAAACAAAACCGCTTTGATCATAGGGAGATTATAGCAAATAATGTCTAATTTGTTGTGGATTGTGAATTACTCGATTGAATTCGGCAATATCTGGCAAGATTAGGCAATATTCGGCAACATTTGGCAAAGTCTTCATGATAGAATTGAGCTATGAAGATCCCACCAACCTACACGATACGTCCAGAATTAAGCTCAATACTTTCTAAAATAGATCAGATACGCTCCGTTCTTTCCTCGCAGGAAATCCCACAAGATACAAAAAAGCGCTTTCGACAAAAAAGTATCTTAAAAAGTTCTCTCTTTTCTGCTCGGATTGAGGGTAATCCATTAACAATTCAAGATCTTACGAATAGCTCCGACGAAGAAAAAAAACGAGAAGTTTTTAATATCATCGAATCTGTACGCTATCTCGATGGTTTAAAAGTTGTTAATCAACTAGAACTACTTGAGGTTGTGAAAAAACTTCATCTGCATGTACTGAATAAGTTAGATAATGAAGCCGGGCATTTCCGAACAGAAGTATCAGCAATTTTCAATCAAGCGGGAGTGGCCGTATATATGCCTCCTCCTCCAGAAAAAATACCAGTGTTACTTGAGCAATTAATATCATTTATTGTATCTTCCAAAGAAGTACCGCTCATCAAAGCATTTATTACGCATTTAGTATTTGAAAAAATTCATCCATTTATTGATGGAAATGGACGAGTTGGACGATTACTTATTTATTTTGTACTCAAATATTCAAACTACGATTTTGGTTTTTATATCCCATTTGAGGAGTACTTGGATGAGCACAAAGAAGAATATTATTACTATCTTGACATTGGAATGAACGATGCAGATTCATATTTACTTTTTATGGCAGGGGTTTTTTTGGAGCAATGTACACGAATTCAGGCATCAATTGCTGTAGAAGCTAGCCCGATAGATCAGATAAACTTGCCCCTTCGACAAGAGGAACTATATTTCATTATTAAAGAACATCGGCAAGTTTCGTTTGATTTTATCAGACGTCGATTCTTAAAGGTACCGACACGAACGTTGCGATACGATCTCAAGAAATTGGTCGAGAAAAATTATATTTTGAAAATAGGAAAAACTAAGGGAAGTTGGTATAAGATAAAATAAATGTGAGTCGGGTGGGGATCGAATATACCTCTGATCATTTAACTTTTTTTACCCAACCCAACGGCTCCTGCGCGAAATGGATGACGTAATCCTCTCACAATTACGCAACGCCATCTTTCTGAAGATTCTTGATTTCTCAAAGCAACCGCCTTACTATCATCCTTGTCAAGAGATCTAGTCGAGACATATATGTAAGGTTTTGGTTCTGGTGCACGACCGTTCTTTCTTAGCCGAGTATAAAATATAATTTCATCATTCAAGGTAAGGGTTCTATTTGCTTGTCCCACTCCTAGACGATCTAATTCTTCTCTATACGTTGAAAGTACTCCCGAAACTCTAAGATTGACAACAGGTCCTACCACACCATTTTGGTTCGGAATTCTGTCTCTGTCTTCTGGTAATAGTTCGAATTCTATTGGTGTCATTACCTCCGATGAGAAACGAGCTCGGTTAGTAATTATTCCTCTTCGTCGTCTAAGTACAGTATCTAAAGCCCCTTGCCCATGCAAGCTAATCGGATTACCCTTGTAGATCTCGTAGACTTCATCTGCAACTGAATCTCCGAGCACAGCCAAAGCAATTGTAGTGCAAAAATCTTCTCCTTCTGATACAGTATTAAATCCACCAACTCTTAACCCTGGGGCAACAATCATATCTAAATCTCGTTCGCTTAGTCCTTTTAACTCACCGTAAGTATACGATTGGCTTCCTTCAGCGTGTGGATCCATATATTAAAGGATTATATCATATAAATGAATTTGGACACTTCGGGTGTGTACTAGGCTTTCAACACGGTCTAAAATTGAATTATTTTATTTTTTGTGAGTCGGGTGGGGATCGAACCCACGACCAAGAGCTTAAAAGGCTCCTGCTCTACCACTGAGCTACCGACCCTGGTTCGTAGGTACTATTGTATCAAATTTACGGTCAAAATAGGAAGAAAATCAAACCTTTGTACACACCCGAAGTGTACATAAACAATCCATCCCACACCCGGGGTCGAAAAGTGGAAAATTTAACTATTTATTCTATATCTGGGAAAAAGGACATGAACGGCAAGAAGTGCTTCATCACTGCTAATTTCTCCATCTTCAGCCATGTCTAATATTTCTGCTGCGAGTTCATGTCTGATCACAATGTCCATTTTGTCAGGGGCGAGATCAAGTACTTCTTGCCCTACATCAATTTCTTGTTCGTTTCTTTCAATCATGTCTATAGTATATCAGAAGTGAGTTTAAAATTATTCTTGCAATTCAATAAAACCTGCTATAATAATCTAAATATTACTTATGGACCATGAAACACGTAAAATCCCCATAACAATATGAAAGACAAACGAAATTCATTAGCAATCTTTGAGCACTTTAGAATTAGAAGACAATATGATGAAAAAACGGAAACGTGGTTTTTTTCGGTGATTGACATTGTTGCTGTTTTAATAGAACAAAAAGATTTCAAAAAAGCAAAAAGTTATTGGACAACTCTCAAAAATCGGTTAAAACAAGAAGGTAGTCAGTTGGTCACAAATTGTGACCAACTGAAAATGCAATCGGCTGATGGAAAATATTACAAAACCGATGCGGCAGGTGTTGAGACAATTCTTCGTCTTATTCAATCTATACCATCAAAAAAAGCAGAACCCATTAAATTATGGCTTGCAAAAGTAGGCTATGAACGAATGCAAGAGATGACTGATCCTGAAAAAGCGCTGAACAGATCAAGAGACTATTGGCAAAAAATGGGCAGAAATACCAAGTGGATTCAACAAAGAATGATGGGACAGGAAGTCAAGAATGGAGCGATTTATCGGTAAAGGAACATAAAAGCTTAAAGAATCTCAAAACACAGAATTTACGTGATCACATGACTGATGCTGAATTAATTTTCACTGCACTGGCCGAACTTTCTACTCGTCAAATAGCCGAGACTGTACAAGCAAAAGGTCTGAAGGAGAATAAAATTCCGGCAAAAAAAGGTGGTAAAATTGCCAAGGATGCAAGAATTTCACTTGAACAAAAAACGGGAAAAAGAATTGTTACTAGTGAAAATTTTATATTGCCAATTCGAACCAAAAAACGATTAAATAAATAATTGCTACATCCCAAAAAACCTGCTATAATGATCCGATATGACAGAAATACCAGTTCCCTTTCGAGATTTTGCGGTTGCACAAGTACAAGCCAGGGAAACAGTGCCTCCAGATCAAGAACAATCCTACAGTGCACTGATGGAAGCTGGGTGGAAACAATTCCAGGATGCTTTAAATAGAGATCTTACAAACGAGGAAGTAGGGCAAGTAATACATGCACAGGAGGAAGATATAGCTAGCTATTGGTTCAGACAATGGGCACGAGATGGATTTATTCAAAATGAGAGCATGCCAAATGAATGGGTTCTTGAGAATGATAATGAAAAGATAGGAGTTTGGTTTGATTATTCAGGTAGGTTATCCGGTGCTCCCCATGGATATAGTTCAATATACTTTAAAAGAGAAACGGATGATGAACGAGCCACTGCACAATTTCATTATGTAACCGATCCCTCAAATGGATTAGTATTATATACGACAACTCTGTATGAAGGACCTTTGAGAGACTCTGTACAATCTCATGAAGTAATGGTCGAGAGAGAGTCAATCGGTGAAAAAATGACGACTTATACATTTAGAAAACATAATTATGGATCAAATGCAGTTGCAGAATTAACTTGGACTGAAATTACAGGTGCGCCGGATTTGGAAGGCGAAGAAGAAGATCTATCCTCTCTTTGAAAAACTCATAACAACCTCATTCTGTTTATGCATGCTACTTACAAGGGTATATCCGAATTCATCAGTAAGAGTCCCGATTACTTCTTCGGCGCTTGAATCAAAGAGCGGTAAAAAATCAGGATGGACTTCAATGAAAATGTCAGCCGCTTCTGGGGAAGAGAAATACTGTGCTCCGCCTCGTAATACATTCATTTCTGCTCCTTCAACATCTATTTTAATAAAGGTGGGACGATCAATAAGTCCATTCAAAATTAGTTCGTCTAGTGTAAAAGTTGGAACTTCAACGAATGTGGACTGATCAAGTGTTCTTCGCAAACTCGGACAGCCGTGTTCAATTCCATCAGAAAATAACGCCGCAGACCCAGTTTCATCGCTTAGGGCTACATCAATGAGCTGAACTTGACCTCGTCTTTGTGCATTAATTTCAGTGTTTGCCATAAGTCTTCCGAAGCTTTGCGGATCGGGCTCAAACGCCGTTACACTCATACCATTACGAAGTGCAAGAGATGAATAAATTCCAATAGAAGCTCCAATATCTAAAAAATGGCCGTTTTCGCCTTCAGCTTTCATCCGTTCAAGAAGGGCTGTTTCCAGGGCAAGTTCATTGATGAAATGTTTAGCAAAATTCCATTCCTGATGCGTTAGAACGGCAATTTGAAATGGAATGTCATCAACAACCACATCTTTCAACGGAGCGTAAGAGCGTGCAGTAGCCCACGTTCTAAACATACCAATCATTCTAAGATCCGTTACGGTCTGTAAATAGAAATCAAACCCAAGACTTGCGCGTCGATCGTAGAGTAAATCATCATGAATTCTTTTTTTATCGTCTTTTCTGTGCTTGGTGCGACTAGCATTTGGGTTATAGATACCAGGACCTCTGTCATATGCTGCATCCCACTTTTCCATATCACCCGGATCAACGGATTTTGCCATACTATCACGAAAGCTTTGTTTCATTACTCGAATTCCATTCATAGAAAACTCTCCCTTAAGTACTTGCCAGAATTGGGGCATTTCATCAATCTCAAACCGTCGCATTACACGACCAACTCTAGTATTTCGAGGATCGTCTCCCGGTCCAACCGAAAGATTTATTCTGTCAACTTCTTCCGGAGAAATTTTATCAGCACCAAGACGCATTGAACGAATTTTTCGCACCTGTATGGTTTCTCCATGTGGCCCCATACGTTCATCCAAATAAAAAATTGGTCCATGATCTTCAAGCCACACAGCAGTGCCAAATACGGCTATTGGAATAGCAGTTATGGCTGTCCCAGCAATTCCAAACGGCACATCAACAAGCCATCGCTTTCGGTGGCTACCTAAATAGTAATGCCCCGGAAATTCGGAGTTCTCTGGAACATCAGGTGAAAACCAGGCCGCAACATGGGCAAGAATTGTATCCTCGCGACGAAGATATCGATCGACGCGATCGATGAGCGGAGCTTGGGCTCTGTGTCTTCGCACCGAATCCCGGGCTTCTAAATTCATAAGGGGAAATTATAGCAGATTCCTTGGCAATTCATTTGGGAGCTTCAACGGGTGCGGCGGCTGACCACACATGTCTGACTAAATCTCCCATGCGCGAGTCATCAAATCCCTCAAGGAGCTCTCTGTCGACACCATACAGTGCCAATACTCTTTTTCCTTCAGCACTGTCCCAAAATCTGGAATCTAGATGATATACTTTTGTCTGTAGTAGATCTAATCCAGTATTTTCATCTCTCTCTACAAGATAATATACTCCATTTTTACTCACTGTTAGGCTCAAACGGCGATTGATCGAAGCACCACTGATACCAGATAGTCCAAATCTCCTTCTCCATGTTGCAACATCATTTTCATACTCATGACTATTAGGTCTAATTGGACGCATTTTCCAACTACGATCTTCGTTAACGATGACAGCTTCAACTCCTCTATGTATATTGTCCATAGATGGCTGTCTTGGTGTGAAGGAAACTTCGTTACCCGAATATACTGTAAGCTTACCCGATTTAAATGAGTAACTTAATTCTCTTTTATAATGGGGGGTTGAATCTTGTGCTAATTTCCAAGAAGCACTTTCAATACCATCGACCATAGTACCCCCAACTTCTGAAGTTAACTCATCTGTAGGAACTGGTCCGACAGCTTCTGCAATTCGAGAACGAGCAATTTCGTCAACGTCATCTAGCCAACGCTCTTGATGTTGTCTTAATAATTCAAAGCCACTTGCTCGAGTGCTATTTGCAGCCGCCTCTGCTCGTTCCGAAGGGCTTAGTGGGCCCATGAGTTCACCGGAAGCTGTTACAATAGTTTGAGTCTGACTTCGTTCTTCTGCACCTGGCATAGGTGATTTATACCATAATAATTTGTGTAGTCAAGGGATGATTGACCACCCCCTTCCCCTCCTTAACCAAGGAGGGGATAAAGGGGAGGTTGGGTGGTATGATTAAGAAATGTCCCGACGTACTTTTACATTCAACACTCGATTTGTTCCACCCATACTTATTTTATTGCTCATTCTCTTTGCACTATTTTTTATTCCTCCGGTGAACATGCTCTTCATCGCCGGGCTTTTGGTTCTCATCTCACTCTTCGTGTTTTACACAACTAGAATCTTTATTAAACGAGTTTCACTTTCGGTCATCTTTTCGATCTTTACCTTCTTACTCCTCTTTTTTCATATTTTGGGAGTACTTGATACACTGAATTTACTACTCCTTTGTGCGCTCATCGCTGGATTACTTATCCTTTTTGATATAATACGATAATGGTACGAAAGATTGTTGAGACGCAATTATTTATTCACGTGAGTGAACGACTCATTCCAATTTTTACGTGGGCAATCATCCTCATGCCTATCTATTTATCCCCCTTTCGCCCAGCTATCGTCTCTTACTTCATCTTGGCATACTTCCTCTACTTCTTATACAAAACATTAAAAAGTGTCTATTTTGCCGCAATAGCATATCAGCTTCTTGAGCAAGCAGGGAAGATCGACTGGCACAAAAGACTTATCAAAACGGCTGGGTGGGGAGATCTTCGTCATTACGTCCTTATTACCAATTACAAGGAATCAATTGAAAAGATTACCATAACAATCCAAAAATTAGCCGAGCAAGAGTACGATTTATCGAAAGTGAACATAGTCCTTGCTATGGAAATGCGTGAGGGGGAACAATCGAGAAATCGAAGTGACGCTATTAAAAAGGAATTTGGCCATATTTTTGGAGAAATAATTACCACGTATCATGAAATGGTAGAAGGGGAGGTAGTGGGGAAGGCAAGTAATGAAGCGCATGCGGGAAAATTGATTTATGAACATGCGCTTGAAAAGGGAATTCCTTCCGAAAAAGTACTGGTAACGATTGCAGACGCCGACAGCCTCTTTCCTCCGCAATATTTAAGTTATCTCGCACTTGAGTTCTTGAAAGACGTGGATCGAAAATATCACTTTTACTGGGCGCCAATTTTGCTCTATAATAATTTCTGGAAGCTCTCGCTTCCTATTCGCATGCAAGCGATTCTCCATTCTGTAGTTAGAATTTCCCTTTTGCCACAACGAGACGACCTCATTCAGGTTTCAACGTATGCCACCAATTTATGGCTTCTTCACAGTGTAGGATTTTGGGATACTGATATTATTCCCGAAGACTGGCATATTTGGCTCCAAGCTTTCTTCAAGCACGGGACTAAAGTAAAGACGATTCCTATCTATCTTCCAGTTATTGGGGATGCTGTTTTTACGGGACAGTTGCGCTCAACATTTCGAAATAGGTATGAACAGGAACGGCGTTGGGCATGGGGAGCAACCGATATTCCGTATGCCATCAAACGTTTTTTTGAGACGCCTCACATTCCTGCCTGGCCAAAACTGAAAAAAATCCTCTTTTTGGCAGAAGCTCATCTCATGTGGCCAACGTCGTTTTTTGTACTCACGCTTTCAGCCTGGGTGCCGGGAATTATAAACCCTTCATTTGGAAGAACGGTGATGGGGTATCTTTTGCCCCAAGTTTCTTCAGTCATCCTTACACTGGGCACACTTACACTCATCATCATGCTCTATTTTGATCACAAACTGCGAGAAAGTGTGAATGTGAAAACACAGTTTCGAAATGTTCCCCTCCTTTTCATACAGTGGTACTTACTTCCTATCGTCTCATTTATTTTTTCATCTCTTCCAGCCCTTGAAGCCCACACGCGATTACTTTTGGGGAAGAAGCTGGAGTATAAGGTGACGGAGAAACTATAAAAATTGTTAAATTACTAAATTGTTAAATTGTTGTCATTCCCGCGAAGGCCGAAGGTCCCCTTCAGGGGGCGGGAATCTATTCGAATAGATCCCCTGCCTGCCGGCAGGCAAGGCCGATCGGGTCGGGGATGACAGCATGATTTCCTACGAGTTACATGGTCACATCTTGCTTCCTCCAAATATCAGATTCACTGCTGTTCCATTTGTTCCCACTCCTACATATGACCAATCGGGCGAGAGCTGATTCGCATTATGCTCGGGGCTTTTGGCAAAAACCCATTCGATCAGGTGAACTCCGTACAGAGGACCGCCAAAGTATGAGTTTTCTCCCAGTTTATAAAATCCAAGCTTCGTAAATCCATCTTCATTATCTAAATAATGTGAAAATCCGGCGTGTGCATCAGTTGTCCCTTGAGACCGGAAGAAGTCAGCTCGCGTTTGGGCATATTCACTTAGTTTTGAGTCTACGCTTAAGTTCCCTACTCCCTGGACGGAGCGATATGTATTGAGTGAGTCAACGACTTCTTGTGGAGTGGCCATGCGATCGTCTTCTCCAACTTTAATTGTGTACGTGTGTTCCCCAATTTTTTTCGCTTCTCCCCATTGTCCTGTGTCACGTGTTGTATCAGTGGTAACTTTCTCTTGCGGAATAATACGCCTAGCTTCAACTGGGGCCTGGGTAATCTCAATCGATGGTTGAATACGCTTGCGAACTTGTTCAAGAAGTCTTTGTGTGTCTGTTGAAGCAGATAAAAGAATGAGGATAAGTGCGAGAAATACGTACAGCAGGCTGTTTGCCATGACAATTATGTGGACTTGCTATACAGTTCTTGTGCGTAATCCCAATTAATGATTTCCCACCATGTAACTAAATAATCAGCACGAACATTTTTATATTTCAAGTAATACGCGTGTTCCCATACATCGATTCCAATAATTGGTTTTCCTCCATCCATGAGCGGATTATCTTGGTTGGGCGTACTTTCAACAACTAATTTTCCGTCTCGAACACAAAGCCACACCCAGCCACTTCCAAATCGGGCAACGCCCGCATCATTCATTTGTTTTTGGAGCGCCCCGGAGCTTTGAAAAGTCGATGTAATTGCTTCAAGAAGTGTTCCGGAAAGCGTTGTTTTTGAAGGACTCATGAGATTCCAAAAAAGAGAGTGATTATAATGTCCACCTCCATTATTTCGAACTTTTGTTCGCATGTTTTCCGGAACTTTATCGAGGTTACCCATGAGATCTTCAATTGACATATTTTCAAATTCGCCGATTCCGGAGAGCGCATCATTTACACTATTTACATATCCCGTGTGGTGTTTGTCGTGATGTAAATGCATCGTTTCAGCATCTATAACGGGTTCGAGCGCCTCATATCCGTACGGCAATTCTGGTAGGGTAAACATATGTCCTCATTTAATCAAATTCTTGTTGTATTTGCAAGTAGTATGGTAGATAATTTAACTAACTATGATAGATTGGCTTTTTAACAATACCCCGTTTTATCTCATGACCCAAAGCTTTTGGCGGGATGAAGCGTTTTCATATCTCATGGCTCGCATGCCAATCCTGCAAATGCTCTACACTACCGCACGAGATTTCAACCCGCCACTTTACTACGGCATTCTTCATTTCTGGATGAACATATTTGGCTCAAGTGAGGTAGCAATTCGGAGCTTGTCACTGATCTTTTTTGCAATTTCAGTACTATATTTTCTGCTTTTTTTGGTCGATATTTTAAAGGTTCCTGAAAAAAGAGCACATATTTATGTATTTTTATATGCACTGAACCCATTTCTACTCTATTATGGAATTGAAGCGCGTATGTACTCATTATTTGCTCTTCTCACGCTCTGCGCGTTCTACTATTTGCTCAAAAAAGAGTGGAAGTGGTATGCGGTTTTTACCACACTCGCTCTTTATACACATTACTTTTTCTTATTTGCACTGGTTACACAAATTATCTATATGGTGCTGTACGAGCGGGAAGAGCTGAAAAAAAAGTTTAAATATTTCATTGCTCCAATTATTATTTTTATTCCCTGGATTTATTACGCACTTCCCACACTTCTGCATAAAACAAACGAATTCTGGATAACTGCACTTTCTCCGTTTCAGGCAATCAACACAATTGGTGTTTTGTTCACTGGATATGAGCCGATTTGGGTTTTTTATGATAAATATATTATTTTTGTATCGATTATGCTTCTTATTATTCTTGGATATTTCTTAACCCGAAAATTGCATCATGATAAACATCTTTCGATGCTTCTCTTATGGGCATTTGGTGCGTATTTTACGATTGCGATTATTTCTTTTGTAAAGCCATTATTTGTGCCCCGCTACCTTATTTTTAGCGCAGTCGGGTTTAATCTTCTACTTGCGTATATGATGGAACATGTCCCCCAACGTACAAAAATCATTATTGGAGTCATCCTTTTCACGATGCTTATTCATTACTCATACAATGAGTCATTATTCAAGAGAAAGGGAAATATTCGAAAAACACTTCATGAGATTAGTACGCTGGCTGGACCAAATGACGTTGTGTATGTCACCAATCCGGGTGCGTATTTCACCGCGTCCTACTACATTCGGGATAGAAAGGTATTTATTTATCAGTCGCCTGAATCAGTCCCATATTTTGTTGGACTTGCACTCATTCCCAGTAGTAGTATAATTCAACTACTACCGAGCTATCCGGTCAAAGCGTTCGTCTTGAAAGACGACTTTCAATACGAGATCGTCTCGAGTCAGTAAAGAGCCATGGGAAAACAAGAATCGCTACTCGTACAAATATATGTTGCCTCGCTCATCATCATGAGCGCCGTAGTTATTTTTCGTTTTCGTACCCTACCACCTCAAGTGCCTATCTTTTTTACTGCACTTGAAGAAGGTGTACTTGGTCCCACTTGGACACTCTTTATTTTGCCAATCTTTTCACTTCTTTCAATGATTGTCAATATTTTTTTATATAAACGATTTTTTAATGAAGATTTATTTATCCGAAAAGTTTTTTACTATTCGAGTGTCATTGTGATTGGGGTTTCAACATACATATTCTTAAAAATTATTCTTCTCATATCATGATGCAGATAGTTTCATTACTTTTGTCATTTGTTTTGTCTTATTTAGCAACACCCTTTGCAATTAAGTTTGCAACTCGATTTGGACTTGTTGATGATCCATCCGTTCGTGCACATCCGGCAAATACACATACTGAAGTGACGCCCCGTGCAGGAGGGATTCCGATATTTGTGGCAATTCTTATCACATCATTTGTTGCAATAGCGGTGAATAAACTCCTTGCTGGTATTCTTTTAGGTGGCGCGCTCACTGTTTTAATTGGAATTTTAGATGATCACTACGATCTTTCCCCATACCTACGATTTTTCTTAAATTTCTTAGTTGTTGGATTTGTCATTCTTTTTGGTCTTGGAACGCCATATGTAAATAATCCTTTTGGCGGAATCATTCGTCTTGATACAGTCGTATGGCAAATTAATTTTTTTGGAATTCATCAGTTTTTGCCGCTTGCGAATCTTTTTTCACTTATTTGGATTGTGGCACTCATGAATTTTGTAAATTGGAGTAAAGGAGTAGACGGGCAATTACCTGGCTTTGTAGCGGTTTCATCATTTTTCTTGGGGGTTTTGGCGTACCGGTTTTCAGGCCACTCAATTAGTGCGGGCGACACTGCACTTTTCTCATTTATTATTGCCGGGGCATTCTTGGGGTTCTTGCCATATAATTTTTTTCCACAAAAAATCATGCCGGGGTATAGTGGAGGGTCTTTGGCAGGTTTCTTACTGGGAGTTCTTTCAATTCTTTCGTGGGGAAAATTCGGAACTCTTATTCTCGTGTTATCGATTCCACTTGTTGACGCGGTATACGTCATAGTCCGTCGTCTTTCTGCGGGAAAATCTCCGTTTCGCGGAGATGCACTACACTTTCATCATCGATTATTAGAAATTGGATGGGGGAAACGGCGCATTGCCGTGTTTTATTGGGGAGTTTCATTTTTATTTGGAGCGTCTTCACTGTTTCTGCAAGGGTTTGAGAAGATTCTGGCAGGATCTATCGTTTTCATAGGTCTCGCATTCTTTATTCTCATCATGAATCGAATAAAGCTAGAACATAGGAACTGACTACGGGGCTAGGAAGAAAAAATGAGAATTATAAAGGTGAGGGTATGCAAAAGCACCCAAAACTTTACAAGACTCGTCTGTCCATAGCCCCGCAACCAATTCTTGCACATGTATCATGACTACTCCTTTGTGTGGTCGCTGATAGTCAGCGGCGGGTAGCTGCGATTTCCTTGTCGATACGGTTTTGGCCCGTTGCTTTAGCTCGAGTCAGGACATCCTGAACATGTGGACCAGCAACCGCAGTCACGACTTGCTTCTTTGAGTCGGCTATCACATGGACCAGATTCTTGGCCGCTTGGATCCTGTCCATAGTGATTCCTTCTGTTCTCGTCACTAGCTTTGCAACGAGATCAGCTTTCCCAGGCTTTGTTTGAATAACAAAGCGCGGCATCGATCGCTCCTGTTGGGTTAGCTGACGGGATCAGCAGGCGGGGTCGCGGGACTTTCCAAGTGGGAGGATCTCCCTGACCCAATCACTCATATGTGGTTTGAGGACGACGGTGATTTCGTCAACCGTCGTGGCCCAGGCCCACACTTTGTTATCGTCCGACTTTGATCCCAACAGTCTGATTCCTGGAATTTGATCCAACAAGTCTTTGACTTCTTGGGTCTTGCCAGGATACGTAACAACGAGTGTGTTTGTCATCTCGGGCGCTCCTGGGGGGGTGTTTGGTTTGTCGGTATGATTCTTTCTCGTCTATACCTGCGACGTATTCGTTGAGCTTGACCATGACTCATGATGTTTACTACTTCAGGACGAGAGCTAAGTGCAGCTCTGACCTCATCAAGAGTTTCGGCCTTTACCCTGACCAAGTCATCATCGTGTATATGTAAGACCGTGAGTCCATCTGTTATTTTCACCAGATCTGCAATTATCTGGGCACTGCCACGAATCGTTCGAACTTCTACCTCTGCCATTTCGGTTACACATTCCTTTCGTGGGGGAAATTAGTTGGAGAACTGCTCTTCGTCCTAATTGGCGACCCAGTGTCGCGTACAACGGACTATTTCAATGTGCTCAATGTGCAAAAATTGATAAGGGAATTATAGCATACTACGGGATAGTTTGCAGGGAGGAGGAGTTTGGGGGTATGGGGGATAGGGTGATGGGGAGGGTAGGAGAGGAGGATGGGGAGATAGGGGGAGTTTAGAGTTTTTCTGTGTACTGCGCAGATACCCAGCCGGATTTGCCTTTTTCGTAGGTTATCTTTACCCAACCGGATTGCTCTTCGAGGAGTTCAAATGTGTCGCCGCTATTTACTTTAGCATACTCTGTCGCTCCAAGGGAAGGAGATTCTCGAACTCGAAGCCAGCCGGTTGGAGTCTCCAAAATTTTTACACTTTTTCCAGTGATTTTTTGAGGAGTTGGAGTAGGGCTCGTGCCTGGAGTTATAGTTGTCGCGCTTGGAGTGGCCTCATTTACGTCTGGCGGAGCTTCTACCTTCTGATAACTCGGGTCAATTGCAAGCTTGATTTCCCCAATAATTCTGAATCCACTCGTTAGCTTAATTTTTTGCGAACGACGAATGAATCCGGGGCTATAAATGGAAAGTTCATGTTCACCTGCAGGCACGTTTTCAAGAACGAGGGAGGCAATTCCTTTCTCATCATTGTCTAGGTAAACGATCGCACCGGTCGGATCTGTTTGTACCTCAATTTCCCCGCTGCCTCCTTTCTCTGGCTTCTTATCCATAGGCCGAACCGCAAAAACAACTCCAGAAGAGCTGATATCTCCACTCCCTAATTGCCGATCAACATATGTTCGGCTATTTTTAAATGCACTGATTTTTCCCTGCCACGAAGCAGTCTCGGTAGCAACTTTATCAGGATCGAGTCTTAAAATATGGTCTCCAGCAATGACTACAAATCCTTCAATCGGAGTTTTTCCAATATTTACATTATCAAGAAAGACTGTTGCACGGGGAGAAGAGAGAATTTTGAGCTCCGGCGCATGTTCTTTATTCAGCAAAAAAACACTCACAAAAGAAAATATGATAAACCCGAGCGTAAGAATTAAGAGTAACCCCAACTTCTTTTTCATTTTAGGGGTATTATACTACATTCCCCCTATCCCCCATACTCCCATACTCTCTCTCCCAATCCCCCACTCTCCCAAACTCCCACACATTTCCTCAAATTTGATATACTCTGCGCATGTCCCAGTACTTGTGCAGTAAATGTGGAGATGTTTCTTCTTCTTGGTATGGAAAATGTCCATCGTGCGGCGAGTGGAACTCACTTATTAAACAAGAAACGGTTGATAAAAAGGGGAAGTCAGGAAGGGCTTTTGCCCCTGCATCGACAACTACAAAGCTTTCCAAAATCTCTTCACTCAAAACAAATCGTGTGCCTGTAGGCATACACGAAATTGATCGGGTTTTGGGCGGCGGATTTGTTGCTGGTGAAGTCATTCTTCTTTCCGGTGAGCCTGGAGTGGGGAAGTCCACACTTCTTTTAAACGCGCTGTCGGGCAAAAAAACGCTCTATGTTTCTGGGGAAGAATCGGGGGAGCAAATTCGCCACCGCGCCGATCGGTTGGGAACCGATATCTCACAGCTTTCTTTTTCAGATACAACAGCCGCTGAATCCATCGTCTCACTTTTGGAGACTACAAGTGAAAAATTTAATATTGTTGTCGTTGACTCAATTCAAACCATTTACTCGCTCAACATTACTTCCGGCTTCGGTTCCCCGAGTCAAATAAAAGAGGCAACCTCAATTCTTGTCGATATTGCCAAGAAAAAGGGAATTGTGATGATTATTGTCGGCCACATTACCAAAGATGGTGATATCGCCGGACCAAAAACATTAGAGCATTTAGTCGATTGCGTACTTTATCTTGAAGGCGCCAAAGATAGTCATTTTCGACTTCTTCGTGCGCAAAAAAACCGGTTTGGATCGGTTGAGGAAGTTGGTGTGTTTGAAATGGGGGAAAAGGGGATGGTGGAAGTTGCAAACCCAACGGTGTTTGTTGATACCACATCAAAAAGCGAACCAGGGCGTGTCATCGTCTCTGTTTCGGAAGGAAGTCGTTCACTCTTTTTTGAGGTGCAAAGTTTGGTTGTTCCCACAAGTCTTTCAATGCCGCGCCGCGTCGTATCGGGCGTGGATTACAATAAAGTACAGCTTCTTTTGGCCGTCATTCGAAAAAACCTCCATATTGCACTCGATAGTTTTGATGTTTATGTAAATGTTGTCGGTGGAATCTCAATTAAGTCGCCAGCAGCAGACCTGGGAATTGTCGCATCAGTTATTTCTTCGATCAAGAATAAGCCGGCATCCCCAAAAACAGTCTTTTGCGGGGAAATTGGGCTTCTTGGCGAAGTGCGACCTGTTTACGGCCAAGAAAAAGTAATCAAAGAAGCCACCCGATTTGGATTTAATAAAGTGTATACGTCAGCGAATGTGAAAACGGTCAAAGACCTTGCACTGTTGTTTAAATAAATACACTTGCAAAAAAGGAAGGAATTCGATATAATCCATTGATTAGGTATTTATTAATTATTATTTATTTCAAAAAAATATGGCACAAGATAAATTTGAACGCAATAAACCTCACTTAAACATTGGAACAATTGGTCACGTTGACCATGGTAAAACTACACTTACCTCTGCTATCCATCACGTGCTTTCAAAAAAAGGACTCGCAAAGGCCATGAAATATGAAGAAATCGATAAAGCTCCAGAGGAAAAAGCTCGTGGAGTCACTATTAACATTCACCACTCTGAATACGAAACGGTAAAACGACATTACGCACACATCGATGCTCCCGGACACGCTGATTACATTAAAAACATGATCACGGGCGCCGCCCAAATGGACGGAGCAATTCTTGTGGTTTCTGCCCCAGATGGCCCAATGCCACAAACACGAGAGCATTTGCTTCTTGCACAACAGGTTAATGTACCTGCCATTATCGTTTTCTTGAACAAAACAGATATGGTCAAAGACGCTGAAATTCTTGATTTAGTTGAAATGGAAGTTCGCGATCTTCTTACCAAATATGGGTATCCAGGAGACAAAACTCCTATCATTCGTGGATCAGCGCTCAAAGCGATTGAAGGAGACCCAGAGTCAGAAAAGGCAATTGAAGAACTTATGGATACGGTTGATACATACATTCCAGAACCAGTTCGTGACGTCGACAAACCATTCCTCATGCCTGTTGAAGATGTTTTTACCATTCAAGGTCGAGGAACTGTTGTTACGGGACGTGTTGAGCGAGGAATTCTCAAGCTTAACGAAGAAGTTGAGATTGTCGGTTTGAAAGAAACCCAAAAAACAGTCGTTACTGGAATCGAGATGTTCAAAAAGCTTCTTGATGAAGCTCGAGCAGGGGACAACGTAGGACTGCTTATTCGAGGAATCGAAAAAGAGCAAGTTGAGCGTGGACAGGTTATTGCAAAGCCAAAATCAATCACCCCACACACTGAATTCGAGGCTGAAATTTATGTCTTGAAGAAAGAAGAAGGTGGTCGACATAGCCCATTTTTCACCGGATACCGCCCACAATTTTACATAAGAACAACTGATGTAACGGGAGAGGTAACATTTGATAAATCAATTGAAATGGTTATGCCGGGGGACAACGTCAAGATACAAGCAAAACTCATTTATCCGGTCGCACTTGAAGAAGGTGTAAAATTCGCGATACGAGAAGGTGGACACACGGTTGGAGCAGGAGTTGTCACGAAAGTAACAAAATAAGGATTTCAAAGCACATTAAAACGTATGCCAAAAGGAAAGATTCGGATACGACTTAAGTCGTATGACCATAGACTTATTGATGAGACATGCCAAAAGCTCATCGATACCGCAACCAAGACGGGGGCGTCTTTTGTGGGCCCAGTCCCCCTTCCTACCAAAAAAGAGGTATATGTTGTAACTCGTGCCACATTTGTCGACAAAGATAGTCGCGAACACTTCGGACTCAAAATTCATAAACGACTCCTTGATATCGTTAATCCAACGAACCAAACCATTGATTCTCTCATGCACCTCGACCTCCCTGCTGGAGTGAACGTAGAAGTCAAGATGGGGTAAAACCATCCAATATCTTCGCTTGATACCTGTTTTGCTAATTTGTCATCCTGGACCGGAGGCCGAAGGCCGCAGGGATAGGATCCCAGAATGAGATTCTATCGCTACGCTCCAGAATGACATTATTGTCATTCCCGCGAAGGCGGGAATCTATTGAAATAGATCCCCGATCAGGTCGGGGATGACAAAATATTACCTCCACGAGCCATTTGGTATTCATATCTTCTTCCTTTACTTATTCAAAGAAATAATGTATAATTTCCCCAATGACGAAAGTTGTGTCAGCAGGAAAAGAAGGAGTTTAACAGTATCAGATTGGTTTTTTTAAAAGCCCCAATCTGGGGCTATTTTTTTATGTTAGGTTTTATACTCGCAAAAAAAGGTGAAATGAAGCGAATCTTTGACGACAAAGGTCACAGTATTCCTGTAACGTATCTGCATACGAAACCCTGCTATTTGATCGATCTCAAAAAGGACTCAAATGGGCATCTTATGTCTGTTAAACTCGGGTCTTGGGCAGTAAAAACTATTGCCAACCCACAAGACGGCGAGCTTAAAAAAGCGGGGATTAAGACCCCGCTTCGTTTTTTTAAGGAAATTCGAATCGATAAAAAGGGTGAATTTGAATTGATCGAGGATGGCAAAAAGGTTGGAATTAAGATCGGTGAGGTTGAGATGTTCATTGGTGACGAAATTAATCCATCGCTCTTTTTCGCTGTTGGAGGTATGGTTGATGTTACCGGAACGTCCAAAGGAAAAGGATTTGCCGGAGTCGTGAAACGTCACAAATTTGCCGGGGGCCCGCGCACACACGGTCAATCAGATCGTGAACGTGCACCAGGCTCTATTGGAATGGGAACAACCCCTGGGCGTGTATTTAAAGGCAAACGGATGGCCGGTCGCATGGGAGGAGTTCGTAGTTTGGTAAAAAATCTTCCTATTATAGAAAGTACTGCAGAGTATTTAGTTATCAAAGGTCTTATTCCTGGGCCAAAATCAGGACTTTTGGAAGTTATTTCGTCAACGTAATATGGCAGAAAAAAAAATACCAGCTAAGCGAGTTACTCACAAAACAATAACAGCTCCACTTTTTGACCTTACCGGAAAAGAGATTGGTACAGTTCCGCTTCCCGTGGAATTTTTCGCGGTTGAAGGTCCTACATCACTTCTCGCGCAGTATGTGCGAGTGTACCGAGCAAATCAACGTCAAGGTACATCTTCTTCAAAAACACGCAGTGAAGTGGTAGGCTCAACACGAAAAATTTATAAACAAAAAGGCACCGGAAGAGCCAGGCACGGCGCACGCAAGGCGCCTATTTTTGTGGGTGGGGGAGTTGCATTTGGGCCGCGTCTTTCAGATCATTCGCTCTCACTTACCAAAAAACAACGTTCAAAAGCACTATTTATGAGCCTTTCAGCAAAACTTGCGGATAATGGCATTATTGTTATAGAGAAAATGAGTACATTACCTGCCAAAACCAAATCAATGAGTGCTCTTCTTAAAGCTCTTAAACTCGATCGAAAAGTGTTACTTGTTCATGCACACGAAGGAACTGACGGTGCGGTTATGGGTGCGCGAAATATAAAAAATGTATTACTTCGAGAAGCTAAGATTCTCAACGCGTATGACGCTCTTTATGCAAACAAAATTATATTTGCTCGGGAAGCAATGGACGAATTTTTAGCATTTAGAAATCAAAAAAATGAGAATTAACGACGTACTTGCCAATCCACGTATAACTGAAAAGGCTTTAGCAAAAGCCAAAGGCACAGTATATGCATTTGAAGTAGATATGCGTTCAACAAAAGATCAAATTGAGGCAGCTGTTGTTGCGATGTTCAAAGTAAAAGTCGACTCAATAAAAACACTGGTCAAGAAAGGCAAGATGAAACGTGTTGGAAAAAGAATGAAACCAAAAAAAAGGGGAGATATAAAAATTGCCTATGTGACCGTTAAAACAGGCAAAATAGACGTTTTCCCTGAATCATAACCCTATGGAAACCACAAAAATCAGCAAAAAATTACCACGAAATAAAAAACTAACCGTTCTTTTGAAGAAACACTCAGGACGTGACAGCGGCGGACGGGTGAGTGTAGAGCATCAAGGCGGCCGTCAGAAGCGCTTTTATCGGCTTGTAGACTTTAAGCGAAGCGGTGATCAAAATGCACTCGTTATTGCTATTGAATACGATCCAAATCGAGGTGCAGATATTGCGCTTATTGAGTATGAAAATGGTGAAAAAGCCTACATTTTACAACCTGAAGGACTTCTTATCGGAGCAAAAATTGCATCGGGATCTTTCTCAGAAATCGTTTTGGGAAACACACTTCCCCTAAGTGCAATTCCCCTTGGAACAGAAATTCACAATATTGAACTGTACCCAGGTTCAGGAGGTCAGATGGCTCGAGGAGCTGGAACATATGCGATACTTGTTGCAAAAGATGGTCGGTATGCAGACTTGAAATTACCATCTAAAGAGGTTCGAAAGGTACTTCTTACCTGTCGTGCAACTATTGGCAGGCTCAGTAATAGTGGACTTAAGAATGAAAAAATTGGGACTGCCGGACGGGCTCGTCATATGGGAATTCGTCCAACGGTTCGAGGTGTAGCCCAAAACCCTCGTTCACATCCTCATGGTGGCGGAGAAGGAAAAACGGGTGAGGCAATGCATCCAAAAACAGCACAAGGAAGGTCGGCACGTGGAAACCGCACTCGAAATAAGAAAAAATCCAGTCAAAAATTACTCGTTTCACGCCGTAGGCCATAACTATGTTGGAATCAACAATATACATAAAACACAATAGGATTTCCCCCAAAAAACTACGATTTATTCTTGATGATGTGCGCACAATGCGCCCAGATATTGCCCTTACTCGTTTGCAACTTACCACTACACGAACAAGTAAAGTCTTATCCAAGGCTCTAAAATCGGCTATAACTGCTGCAACTGCTACTTTAAAATCAACACCTGATTTGTTACAATTCAAGACTCTTCTTGTCGAGGAAGGCCCACGGCTCAAGCGTATGCGACCAGGCGCTCGCGGAATGGGAAGAATGTTTGTGAAACGAAGTTCACATATCAAAATAACGCTTATTCAAAAGAATCCTGTTATTTCAAAACCAGACACCTCGGCAAAAGTATTACCAGTTGGTAAAAGAAGTAAATAATATGGGACAAAAAGTTCATCCAAAAGGATTGCGACTCGGGATAACCCAAATGTGGGATTCACGGTGGCTTTTCGGAAATAAAAAAGTGTATCGTGAAACACTTCTTGAAGATATTCATCTTAGGGAGGGACTCATGAAACAATTCGAATTTGCCCACGTGTGTCGTGTGGAAATAGAGCGAGCTATTAACAAGCTTGTTATTACCATGCACGCAGTAAAACCCGGAATGCTTATCGGACGTGGTGGAAAAGGACTTGAGGATGTAAAGGCGTTTGTCATGAATACAATTGGAGGAGATAAAATTGCTCAAGACAAGGTTAAGATGGATCTTAAGATTGAACCAATTAAAAAGCCTTATTTAAATGCATATTACGTTGCTAATGAAATTGGAAGCAAGATTGTTCGAGGGCTTCCCCATCGAATTGTTATTCATCGAACGCTTGACCGGGTCATGGAGTCTGGTGCAAAAGGGGTAAAAATTCAAATTGGTGGTCGTATTAATGGCGCCAAGATTTCACGGCGCGAAAAATACTATCAAGGCACAGTTCCCGTCTCAACAATTCGAGAAGACGTAGATTTTGCAAAATTTCCTGCACTCACCAAGTCGGGATACGTAGGTATAAAAGTTTGGATTTCTCGCCCACCTGAAAAATAAGTATGTTATCACCAAAAAGACAAAAACATAGAAAGCAATTTCGCGGAATTTGGCGACGGATTGCAGTCAAAGGCCAAGAGGTTAATTTTGGCGGATTTGGCATAAAGTCCATGAGTCAAGGTTGGATTACTGACCGACAAATTGAAGCTTGTAGGGTAATTATGGCACGTGCAACCAAAAAGTCTGGAAAGTTTTGGATTCGGATATTTCCCGACAAACCGTTCACAAAAAAACCACCTGAAGTAACAATGGGATCAGGAAAGGGTGAAGTTTCACATTTTGTGGCTTCTGTTGTTCCTGGTCGAATTCTTTTTGAAATTGACGGACTAACACCAGAAATCATTAAAGGATTACATGGAAATATTTCTGCAAAATTACCTATTAAAACACAGCTTGTAACAAAATAATATGAAAAAGAAAGATTTAGTCAAATTGAGGGAAGAAACGATAGAGTCGCTTACAAAGAAAGCGCATGTATTAAAGTCAGAAATTGCTCATATGATTCTTGATTGGAAATCAAACCCGCCAAAAAATACAAATCAAATAAGCAATAAGAAGCGCGAACTTGCAAATGTTCTTACGATTTTGCGCCAAAAACAATTAACAATTTAACAACTTAATCATATGGCAAAGAAATTAATCGGAAAAGTAGTTTCAACAAAAATGGAAAAGACGATCGTAGTTTCAATCATGCGGTCATTCAAACAACCGCTCTATAAAAAAGTTATTCGAAAACATAAAAAATATAAAGCACACAACGAGGACGCATCAATTGTTGAAGGAGACACAGTTGAAATAATTCAAACAAGACCAATCTCTAAGGATAAACATTTTAAAGTTTTGAAGAAAGTAGTTGCAAACTAATTATGTTACAGCTTAGATCAGTTATGACAGTGGCCGACAACACGGGTGCAAAATTTGCCTATTTAATCGGTATCCCCGGACGTGGTAATAAAAAAATTGCCAGCATCGGTGACATTATCATGGTCGTTGTAAAACAAGCTGATCCATACGCACAGGTAAAACGAGGAGACAAACTTCCGGCAGTAATAGTTAGAATAAAGAAAGAAAAAGGGAGAACTGATGGAAGTTACATCCGATTTGATGATAATGCGTGTGTACTTATCCAAGCCAAAGATAATAAAGATCCCAAAGGGACGCGTGTATTTGGCCCCGTAGCTCGGGAAGTTAAAGATGCGGGGTTCAATAAAATTGCCAGTTTAGCATCAGAAATTTATTAAAGAATATGAAATTTAAAAAAGGAGATTTAGTACGAGTAACGGCAGGAAAAGACAAGGGTCGAGAAGGAAAAATAGATCGTGTCTATGCTACGCAACGTAAAGTGCTCGTTCCCGATCTAAACGTGTATAAAAAACATGTAAAGAAAAATGAACAAGCTCCTCAAGGTGGACTTGTCGAGATTGCACGACCACTTGCTGTAGGCAAAATTGCGCTTGTGTGTCCAAAGTGTAAAAAAGTAACACGAATAGGATATGTACTAGAAGGAAAAACTAAGAGCAGAATATGCCGAAAATGTAAAGCAAAAATATAACTATGCTATTTAAAGAATATTATCAAAAGGAAGTTGCCCCAGTTCTCAAAAAAGACCTTAAATTGGAGAATATGTTTGAAGTTCCAAAAATGAAAAAAGTAGTTATCAATGTTGGTGTAGGGGAGGCGGCCACCGACAAAAAAGTATTAGATCGTGTTGTTGAGGATCTTTCAATAATTTCCGGCCAAAAAGCGGTTATTACAAAAGCTCGAAAATCAGTCTCTGCGTTCAAGATTAGAAAAGGACTTCCAATTGGGGCTAAAGTAACTCTGCGAGGTGATCGAATGTACTTTTTCATTGAAAAACTCATTAAGATTGTTTTGCCACGAATACGAGATTTTAGGGGAATCAGTCCACGAGGAGCCGATGGACGGGGAAATTTCAATTTAGGGATGACTGATCAAACACTGTTTCCAGAGATAGAATATGATAAAATAGACAGAATTCGTGGACTGCAAATAACCATTGTGACATCAGCCAAGAATAATTCCGATTTAATTGCATTACTTACGTTACTTGGATTTCCTTTTGAGGAAGTAAAAACATAAAATTATGGCCAAAAAATCTGATGAATTAAAATTTCAAAAACCACAAAAGTATCAGACACGAAATGTAAATCGGTGTCCAATTTGTGGGCGATCACGCGGATATATCCGTAGATTTGGATTATGTAGAATTTGTTTCCGTGAACGTGCACTTACCGGACAAATTCCCGGAGTGGTAAAAGTTTCATGGTAATGTAAAAAATATGTCAAGATCAATAAAAAAAGGCCCATACATTGATGAAAAGTTGTTAAAAAAAGTTGTGAATCAGAAAGCTACAACTGATAAGACACCGATTAGAACGTGGAGACGTGAAAGTCAGATTCCGCCTGAATTTGTGGGTCACCGATTTGCAGTTCACAACGGTCGAAAGTTTATTGATGTTCTCGTTACCGAATCAATGGTTGGACACCGGCTTGGGGAATTTTCTCCAACCCGAACATTTCATGGACATGGAAAGATTACCAAGCGTGTACTTGAAAAAACATAAAAACATATGATACACCAAGCATCAGATTTACCAATTAGATTAAAAAATGGGTACCTGGCCAAAAAGCCCATGATTGTGGTGGCACATTCTAAAGGAACGGTATCGATTCTTGAGTTATTGAAAGAAAACAGGTATATCTCAGAATTTGAGATTGTGGAAGAAAATAACAAAAAAGCAATTACTGTTACACTTCTCTATACCGATAAAAAGCCTGCAATTACCAATGTTAAGATTATTTCAAAGCCAGGCAGACGCATTTATAACCCAGTTAAAAAGTTGCAGCCAGTTTTGGGTGGTATGGGAATGGCACTCATTTCTACTCCTCAAGGGATTGTGACCGATACAAAAGCTCGCGAAGTTGGCATTGGTGGGGAAGTTTTATTTTATATTTGGTAATTACTAATATGTCAAAAGTAGGACAATCACCAATTACAGTGCAAGACCCAGTGTCGGTCTCAATCGAGAATCAAACATGTACGGTCACCGGACCACTCGGAAGTCTTGTTATCGATATTCCTCGTGAAATAACTGTTACCAATGCAGACGGAGTTCTTGCAGTGGCGAGACGTGATGATCTTTTGAGAAGCAAAGCACTTCATGGATTAACACGAACACTTGTACAAAATGCAGTTCTGGGTGTTGTAAAGCCATGGGAAAAGAAACTGGAAGTGCATGGAACGGGGTACCGGGTAAAACAAATGGGGGAAAACCTAGTTTTTGAAGTCGGGTACTCCCATACAGTTGAATTTGGCAAAGTCAAAGGTGTAACACTTGCGATTGAGGGAAATAATAAAGTAACTGTTTCAGGAATTGATAAACAACGGGTTGGAGAAGTTGCAGCAAAAATAAAGGCGATCAAAAAACCAGATCCATACAAAGGAAAAGGTGTTCGATATGAAGGGGAGGTTGTACACTTAAAGGCTGGTAAAAAAGCGAAAACAGCATAAAATAATATAAATTACTATGAATCACGATAAAACAGAGCGAAGAAAAAGGAAAGTCAGAAGTTCGATTGTGGGAAAATCAGCATTTCCACGTCTGTCTGTGCACAGATCAAATAGATATATCTATGCACAGGTAATTGATGACAAAGCAGGTCATACGGTGGCCTCTGCTTCTGAAAAAGACATAAAAGTTGAAAAAGGAATGACTAAATCAACTCGTGCAGAAGAAGTTGGAAAAGTAATGGGAGAGAAACTGAAAAAGTTAAAAATAAAACAGGTCGTTTTTGATCGAGGACAATTTAAATATGCGGGTCGGGTCAAGGCTGTAGCTGAAGGCGTCCGCAGTACAGAAATAACAATTTAGCAATCAATAATGGCATACCAAAAACAGGAACCAAAAGACGGGATCGAAGAAAAAGTATTACTTATTCGTCGTGTTTCAAAAAAAACCACAGGAGGTAATTATATGAGCTTTTCGGCTCTTGTTGCAGTTGGAGATCGTGGTGGACGTGTTGGCGTAGGCTTGGGACGAGGACTTGAGGTTCCACAAGCAATTAAAAAAGGAGTAAGTTACGCACGCAAACACATGATCGATGTTCCTCGTCACAACGGCACAATCCCCCATTCAGTTAGAACCAAATATGGAGGAGCAGTTCTTATATTAAAGCCAGCACCAGTAGGAGTTGGACTTAAAGTTGGTAGTGTGGTACGATCCATTCTTGCACTTGCCGGGATTTCAAATGCCTCGGGTAAAATACTTCGTTCACGAAATCAAGTTGCCAATTCATATGTAACCATGAAAGCATTGGCAGAATTAAAACCACGTAATTAATAGCTATGAAATTAACACTTGAGTCACTACCAAAACTAATCGATAAAAAGAAAAAACGACTTGGTCGTGGTTACGGGTCTGGGGCCGGTGCTAAATCGGGAAGAGGTACGACACGCCACCAAGCCGCACGCGAAAATATTCCAGCACATTATGAAGGAGGACAAGGAAAACTAACCAAAAAATTTCCTTTGACGCGTGGAAAGGGAAGAAATAAGCCAGTAAAAAAACCAATGGAAACTGTGACTGTTTCTCAACTGGAAAAACTAGCCAATAAATCGGATGTAACTATTGTAATGCTGGTCAATGCTGGTATAGTTAAAAAGAGTGCGATTAAAAATGGTGTTAAAATTGTTGGTGGTGGCAAACTAACGAAAGAATTTACATTGAAAGTACCGGCTACAAAAACAGCACTAAGCGCACTAAACAAAACAAATGATACCCTATGAAAGAATTGAAACAAAAGCTTTTTAGTGTTTTGCATGATAAAGTAATTCGAAGAAAACTCATCTTTACTTTTTTTATTCTGTTTGTATTTCGTGTCTTTGCATTTTTGCCTGTTCCAGCAGTAGATTTGGCCCGTCTTCGAACGCTTTTTGATCAAAACCAATTTTTATCACTTCTGGATATTTTTTCCGGAGGGACACTAATCAATTTTTCAGTTATGGCACTCGGTCTAGGTCCCTATATTAACGCATCAATTATCATTCAACTTCTTACGGTTGTTTTTCCAAAACTCGAAGAGCTTGCAAAAGAAGGGGAATCAGGTCGGGCAAAAATAAATCAATATACGCGGTTTCTTACGGTTCCAATAACCGCTGTCCAATCGATTGGAATGTATGTTTTATTACAAAATCAAAAAGTTATCCCTGCATTAAATTTTATTGAATTTATCTCTTTCATAGTTACACTCACAGCAGGAACATTCATTCTCATGTGGTTTGGAGAACTGATTTCTGAATATGGTTTAGGGAACGGAATTTCAATCATTATTTTTAGTGGTATTGTTGCGCGCATTCCAGTTGGACTTACAAAACTTGTGGTTACGATCAATCAAGATACAGTTGTCAACTTCCTAATTCTTATGGTTCTTGCTCTTATTGTTGTCTATGCGGTAGTTTTTGTGAATGAATCAGTTAGGCGAGTACCAATATTTTATGCAAAACGTGTGCGGGGAAACAAGATGTACCAAGGTGCGACTAACTATCTACCACTGAAGCTTAACCAAGCCGGTGTTATTCCAATTATTTTTGCAGTTTCATTTGTACTTTTTCCACAACTTATTGGAAACTTTCTCATTTACGTAAAAAATCCACTTATTTCAGGAATTGGTACCTTCTTGGTTTCAACATTTAAGTCAACGGGTATCGCTTATAATGTCATATATTTCTTACTTATTTTTGCATTTACATTTTTCTATACAATAATTGTTTTTAGTCCTCAAAAAATCTCCGATGATATTCAAAAGAATGGTGGATTTATCCCAGGAATCAGGCCAGGAATTGGTACCAAACAATATCTTGAAAAAATTTTATATAGAATTACAACTGTCGGAGCGTTATTCCTGGGAATAATTGCAATTCTGCCGTCAATCCTTTCGGCAGCTACTGGAATTGTAAGTATTGCAGTTGGTGGAACGGGAATTCTTATTGTGGTTTCAGTAGTACTTGAAACGTTCAAGACAATGGAAGCACAGCTTATTAGTAAAAGCTACGACAAGTTTGGTTATTAAATTACTTATTAAATATGGCAAAAAAAAGTGCACGCATAAAAGTAGGTCTTGAATGTAGTGTTTGTGGAAGCAGTAACTATGTTACTGAGCGAAATAAGGTTAATACGACAGCATCTCTTGTTATTGCGAAGTATTGCAAACAATGCAAAAAACGTACTGAACATAAGGAACGAAAAAAGCTTCATTAACAATAATTATGAAACTCGTCCTAATAGGTATACAAGGTGCGGGAAAATCAACACAGGGTAATCTATTATCCCGTCAACTAACTATTCCCTACCTTTCAACAGGTCATATATTTCGTGAACTTGCAAAAGAGAAGACTCCCATTGGTCGCTATATTAAAGAAACGATCAATGGTGGTTCATTGATTCCCGATGACCAAACAGAAGAAATAGTACATGAATACTTGAAGCGACCTGAATATAAGAATGGATATATCCTTGATGGTTTTCCACGAACAGTTCATCAAGTAGAAGCGTTCAGTAATCACATTGACAAAGCAGTGTATATCGAAGTTCCCGATCAAGACGCGTTATGGAGAATAGCACATCGTGATGAGTCTTCGCGAGGCGACGAAACACTTCCCTCAATAAAGAAGCGAATCGAACTTTTTCACAAAGTAACACATCCGGTCATTAACTATTACGAGAAAAAAGGCAAACTTGTTCTGGTAGATGGTACACAAGATATCGAGCATGTCAATGAAGCAATTTTAAATGGATTGGGCAAAGAACTTGTTGCAAACCATGTTCGAGAATGGAAGCAAAAACAGGATATTATCATTGCACTTGTCGGCTTGCCTGGTGCAGGTAAAACGGAGGCTGTCGACTATTTTAAAAGCAAAGAAGTGCCCACCGTACATTTTGGTCAGGTAACTAAAGAAGTAAATAGACGTGGCCTTGCTCATACAGAAACAATTACTCAAGCAGTACGGGCAGAAATCCGGGAAAAGTATGGCATGGAAGCGCTTGCCAAGCTCAATGAAGGAGCTATCAAAAGGGCACTTACAGAAAAAAAAATTGTTGTTCTTGAAAATATGCATTCATTCGAAGAATATGTATATTTAAAAAAGATCTTTCCAGAGGTAAAAATAGTCATAATCGGTCTTTTTGCAAATAAAGAGTTACGATACTCACGGGTAAAAAATAGGCATGATCGAAATAAGCTTTTTGGGGAAGAGCGAGATATTAATGAATTAGTTCATACAAATTCAGGTCCCACATTTGGATTTGCCGATTATATGATTATAAATGAAGGTACTAAACAAGATTTATATAGCAAACTTGAGACAATTTATCGAGAAGTATACTTTGCCTAACCTTACTTTTCTTCCCATGATACACCTTAAAACTCCCCAAGAAATAGAGCTCATGAAAACGGGCGGAATGATGCTTAGTATGGTTGTAAAAGAGGCTGCAGAATTTGTTCGTCCGGGTATGACTACGAAGGAAATAGACGATTTTGCGACAATAAGGATTGGTGAGCTTGGTGGGGGAGTCTCTTTTAACAAAGTTCCTGGATACAAGTTCGCGACGTGCCTATGCGTCAACGAACAAGTAGTTCATACACCTCCATCAAACTATGTTCTAAAGGCAGGAGATATACTTACAATCGATGCAGGAGTCTTTTACAAGGGCTTTCATACGGATAAAGCCACTACGATTGTTGTCGGAGGTAACTCAAAGTCAGAACAAACAGACTTTTTGAAGGTAGGATATGAGGCGCTTGGAGCTGGACTTGGGGCGGTCAAACAGGGTAATCGTATTGGAAATGTATCAGCGGCTATTGAACGGGTGTTTAAAGGCACTGGCTACTGGATTATGCGTGATCTCACGGGGCATGGTGTTGGCCGTGGACTTCATGAAGATCCGATGGTTCCAGGTTACGTTGACCGAAAAATTGGAAAAACACCGCGTATAGTCCCCGGAATGGTGCTTGCAATTGAGGTTATTTATTCCATGAAAAAAGCACATATTGTGGCTGAAAAGGGATCAGATTGGTCACTTATAACCGATAATAAAAGTATAGCGGCCTGTTTTGAAGACACGATTGCTGTTTTTGAAAATAAGACTTCCATTTTGACCAGGAAGTATGGTAAAATATAACGTTTTATGAAGGAAAGTACCATTTCGGTTACCGGTGAGGTTTTGGAAAACCTGCCTAATACCTTATTTAGAGTCAAACTTGACCCTGAATATCATGAAAAAGTGATACTTTGCTATTTGTCTGGTAAGATGAGGAAACATTACATAAAAATTCTGCCTGGAGACCGTGTGCGGGCTGAGGTTTCTTCGTACGACTTAGACAAAGGAAGAATCACTTATAGATTATAAATACGTGTTTTTTATGAAAATCAGATCATCAATTAAGAAAATGTGTGGTGGATGTGCCGTCGTTAAACGACGCGGAATGTTATATATTACCTGTAGTAAAAGCCCAAAGCATAAACAAAGACAAGGATAAAACTAATATATGGCAAGAATTGTTGGTGTAAATCTACCCGATAACAAACGAATTGAGTATGCACTCACGCTTGTTTATGGTATTGGTTCACACCGGGCACATTTAATACTTGAAGCATGCAAAATAAAGTCAGATGTTCGAGTAGCAGATTTATCAGAAGACGATTTAAAAAAAGTTCAGGAGTTTTTGGAAAAACAATATAAGGTAGAAGGAGACTTAAAAGAGGAAGTTAATTCAAATATTAAGCGGTATCGAGAAATTGGCTCATATCGGGGTCTACGACACAGTCGTGGACTCCCTGTTCGTGGTCAACGGACAAAATCTAATGCACGTACAAAACGAGGTAAACGCCGAACTGTTGGAGCTATGAAGAAAGAAGATGCGGCAAAATTACAGGCAAAGAAGTAAGTATTAAATACTATGGCAAAAAAAACGAAAGAAAAGAAACAGGTTCGTATGGGGCGTATTTATGTGAGCGCAACATTTAATAATACCGTTATTACCATCACTGACGAAGAGGGTCATCCACTTGCCGTGGGTTCATGCGGAATGTTTGGCTTTTCAGGAACGCGTAAATCTACACCCTATGCGGCAACAACTACGATCATCGGTACACTCAAAAAAGTTATCGACACGAACGGATTTGCACAAGCTGTAGTGTATGTTAAAGGAATTGGACCGGGGCGTGAAGCATCAATTCGGGCTATACGAAGCGCTGGAATTGAAGTTGATAAAATTTTGGACGTTACTCCAATCCCCCACAATGGAGTCAGACCACCCAAAGAAAGACGAGGATAAAAAATATGAGATATACCGGATCAAAAAATAAATTAGCACGTCGAGAAGGAATTGATTTGAGCTTGAAAACCCCCGGTTCAAAAGCTCAAAGTTCACTTCTACGCCGCCTCAATATCACTCCTGGTCAACATGGAGCAAGTCGCAAACGTAAAATAACCGATTATGGAGCGCAACTTCGTGAGAAACAAAAATTAAAGCGAGTGTATGGAATTTCTGAAACGCAAATGAAAAATTACTTTGCAAAAGCAAACAAAACTGAAGGAAATACAGGAGAACTGCTCATACAAGCACTTGAAAGACGACTTGATAATAGTGTATATCGGCTCAAATTTGCACCAACACGGGCAAGTGCTCGACAGCTTGTCAATCACGGTCATGTCACGGTAAATAGTAAAAAAGTCTCAATTGCTTCGTATCAAATTGTAAAAGGAGATGTTATTGAGTTTCGCCGAGGTAAAACTGCAAAAATCCCCTATATTCAAGAAATACTTGAGAAAAAAGACACTATGCCTTCTGTCTGGTTAAACAAAAAGGGAACTGTTGGAAAAGTTGCAGAATATCCGACACTAAACGATTTTACAGAAGAAATAGAGTTACAATCAGTTATTGAGTTTTATTCACGATAAAAATAATTAATTAGAAGTTTTATATATATTATGTTAAAACCAAATTTCTTAACAGAAAAGGTTGAAGTTTTAGACGGGTATGGAAAGTTTATAATTAGTCCACTTCCAGCTGGTTTTGGACAAACACTCGGTCACAGCATTCGCCGTGCACTTCTTTCTTCAATAGAAGGAGCAAGTATTACTCATGTGAAAATTGATGGTGTAAATCACCAATTTTCAACAATAGAGGGTTTGAAAGAATCAGTTCTTGATATGATTTTAAATCTCAAACTACTTCGATTTAAAACCACAGGAACTGGTCCGTTTACAGTCAGTTATACAGGAAAAGGGATAGGAAAAATTACCGGTGCCGATTTTAAAGGCGCCGCTGTTTCAGTTGCTAATCCAGATCAGTACATTGCTGAAATAACTTCCGCCAAAACAAAACTTTCAATTGATCTTGATATTGAAAAAGGCATAGGCTACACAACAGCCGAGGAAAAGGAAAAGAAAGAGTTCGGGGTACTTTCTGTTGATTCTATATTTTCACCTGTTTCAAAAGTTAATTATCAAGTTGAAGGTGTGCGCGTAGGGCGCACAAGTGACTTTGATAAACTAACACTTGAAATCTGGACCGATGCCACAATTGATCCACTCAAGGCACTTGAAATTGCAGCATCAACATTATCCAGTTTTTTTGGGTATATCTTATCTGATGCACAGGTTGCAGAAGACGCACTTAATAATGCTGCAGCACAAATTAAGATATCCAAAGAAATAGATAAAAAAGTGTATCAAACAATAATAGATGAACTTGATTTACCAACGCGAGTGATCAATGCACTGTTGCGTGAAAAGATTGAAACAGTTGAAGATTTACTTGCAAGAGGTAAAGATGAACTCGTTGGACTTAAGGGAGTTGGGCGAAAGTCTGTTGACTTAATTGAAAAAGAGCTCGAAAAACTCGGGATTCCCTTTGAATAACTATGTTACACGGCGTACACAAAATAAAATTTAGGAAAGGTAAAGATGCCGGCCGGTCGCTTGTAAAAAAAGCGTTGACTGATTTTGTACGTCACGATACGCTCGTTACACCGCTCAAAAAAGCAAAAGTGGTGAAGGGTATTGTAGACCGACTAGTAGGTAAAGCACAGGGAAAGACAAACGCTGACATGCGAATTCTTTTATCAATGCTAAATGATAAAATGTTAGTTCACAAAATGACGCATATAATCGCTCCTCGCATGAACGGTCGAGTTTCTGGGTTTGTGACCATGAAACGAGTTGGAGTTCGATTTGGGGATGGAGCAGACATGGCCCGTCTTGAATGGATAATTCCACCTGTAGAAGTAAAAAAGCCTGAAAAAGTCAAAGGCGAAAAAAAAGAATTAAAAGCACCAGAAAAGGTTGAGAAAAAGCCGGTAAAAAAAGGTGAGAAAAAGGTTGCAGCAAAGAAAAAATAATATGGTCAAATTAACTGAAAGCACCAAATCAATAAGTGCAAAAACATTCGTTCGTAACTGGCGTTTGTTCGATGCGGATCAAAAAGTATTGGGGCGACTTGCCAGTGAAATTGCCTCAAGCTTAATAGGTAAACACAGAGTTGATTACGTGGACTATCTAGATATGGGAGACGAAGTGGTCGTTGTTAACGCTCCAAAAGTAGTTGTTACCGGAAGTAAAGCAATAAATAAGACGTATGATAGCTTTTCTGGATACCCAGGAGGTTTACGAAAAATCTCTTACGAGAAAATGAATGAAAAACGACCGGGGGAAGTGTTGCGACATGCAGTTTCCGGCATGCTTCCAAAGAATAAATTACGTGATAAGCGGTTGGCACGACTTCATATTTATAGTGGAGAAACGCATGAATTTGCAGCTAAGTTTAAGTAATAATTATGGTAAAAGCAGAAAAAAAAGTAGTCGAGAAAAAGCCAACAGAGAAAAAGCCAAAAGCACTTCAGTATTATGAAGCTGTCGGTCGTCGAAAAACCGCAGTTGCGCGAGTGCGTCTCTACATCTCACCAACAGGCACGCTTAAAAAAGGAGATATGGTTGTAAATAGCAAACCTGCTTTTGAATATTTTCCTTCAGTTGGTGAAAAAAATAGATTTCTGGAACCACTTAAGCTTGCAGAAAGTTTGGATCGTTTTATTGTCTCTATAAAGATTTTGGGTGGAGGCAAAAATGGTCAACTGGAAGCGGCAATTCTAGGCCTTGCCCGAGCGCTTCAAAAAGTAGACATGGGATACCGACAAATACTCAAAGAAAATGATCTTCTAACTCGTGACGGTCGTGTTCGTGAAAGGCGTAAAGTCGGTACCGGAGGCCGCGCACGACGCAAAAAGCAGTCACCAAAGCGATAAGCGTCAAGATATCTTATCCCCACAGTACAACTCCCCACTTTTGCGGTATATATACCGTGGACAATAATTTTATTTAATTTATAATAGTTTTTATGAAATATACTTCTCCACTTACTCAACTTACAGATCAACTTACGAGAAAACGTAAGGACTTAGGTATATCAAAGAAAGAACTTGCGAGAGAAGCTCAAACTGGAGAAGCAATTATTACTCGACTTGAACGAGGTAATTTAAATCCCTCTATTCGACTATTACAGAGCATTGCTCGAGCAATGAATACGCACTTCACGATAAATTTTCAGCGATAATGGTATATGTATTTCTTGATGAAAGTGGTGACTTAGGTTTTAAGAAATCTTCAAGTACATGGTTTTTATTTACGGTTGCAATAACCCCCGACAAAAGAGCACTAGAACGAGTTGTGAAAAGAATTCGGAGAACGCTGAGAAAAAAACATAAAAATCTTGGAGAACTACACGCATATCATGCTGATAGTGCAACGCGAAGACGAGTCTTACAAGAGATTTCATCATTAAAGGATATACACATAGTATGTGTGATTCTGAATAAGAAAAAAGTATATATTGACTTACAAAATCAAAAAAATTATCTCTATAATTACACTGCAAATATCCTATTGGATAGACTTTGTAATAAAAAAACACTAAAAACAAATGAGTTAATAGAGCTATATGTTGATAGAAAAGATACAAATAAAAAACTTCAAGAAAAATTTATCATTTACATCTCAGAAGCGATGAATAAAAGAAGACTGGGTGCTTTTTCAATAAAACTACACAAATCAAACGAAAATAAGTCGTTACAAGCGGTTGATTTTATTTCATGGGCGATATTTCGCAAATATGAAAGAGGGGATTATGAGTTTTATGAAATTATCAAAGCTAAAATAATTGACGAAAAGATTCTATTTCCTTAAAACAAGAAAGCCTCTTGCTTTGACGGGGCGCCAATTCGGTACCCCAACACAAGAGGTCTTACTCCTTGATAGCTATTATAATAGCACTAAACCTGAAAAGCAATAAGTAAACAATTCACATCTGTGCGCATCGCCCGCGCCCTAAACACCTCATTCACGATTACGATACAATAGATAGTACACTTTATTTATCTAATCTTAGATGAGGAGCTTCGGGTTGTTCTGTCTGAGAAGAAGGATTCTGTCGAAATAAATCAAAGCGAATTCGCGCATCATCTCGTATTCTTTGGGCTTTTGTTTGCCCATATTGTGTTACTAATATGTCCATTCCCATACCTTCGATTGCTGGATCTTCATTTGTAAAACCAGCTTGAAGAAATGCTTGAGCAAGTTCTCTTGGATCAATTTCTACAGTAATTGGGTTATCAGGATCGGGAAAAGTTCTTTTGCCCGAAGTATCGGTATCTGGGACACCTAGAAATCTTATAAGTTCTCCCATATATACATTATATCAAAGTTTTGATGCTTTTGGACTTACCCCGCCCGATATGAATGTTTTGTAATTATTCACCATATCGATACAATAGCGCAAACTACATTGTTTTTTACCAACTTTTAGACTATATTGTAGACATATAATATAGATGAATTATGGATCCTCAACCATCAAACGATCAAGATTCTGCCAAAGACCATGCAGTCAACGCTGATTCACCCCTGCCCGAGCTAAAACCTACACTTTTACTGAAATCACAAGAGCCGGTAACCATTAAGGATGAAAAAGATGGTCTAGTTATTCCGTATGGAGAAAATACCGTAGTAATTGGAGCCGGGATTGATGAAATTCAAATCCTAGATAAATCGGGCAAGAAAATAGAAGGACTAGATATTACCCAGACAATGATTTTCGATTGGGATTCAATAAGTAATATTAGAAATGGAAGATTTAGTACATTGGTTCAAACGCATGATCTTAACAATCCAAGTGACCGTTTTTTAGGTGTTAATGATTTTCCATTACATCTTCAGGCATTTGCTACTTCATTTATTAAAAGGGGTGGTACTAGGAGAGTTGGAATTCCAGCTCGATCGTGGAAACTTGATGTAATGAAAAGTGGAAAAATGGATGAACGCACAGATGATGGGTACATTCTAATATACCAAAAGGATACTAAACAGTTTATAGCATTTCAAACAAAGACAGATGCGGGAGTAGATTTGCCTCCGAGGAATTGGAAGAGATTTGATAGTGTGGATGTATTTATGGATGAATTACCTGAAAATATAAAATCAGAATTGAAAGAACTAAATAATGATGCAGTTAATTATAAAAGAATTTCTACAGATCATGATGTTCTTGTGTATGATGATCGTGTTGTTGTGGCAAAACTTGGTCAGAGTGCCGAAGTGCCACCTGACTTTGTCGATAAAATAATTGGTGTTGGTACAAATATTGTGTCTGATCCTAGAGATACGCAAACAATTTATTATTGTAAAACAACTAATCCAGAAAGTATATTTCGTCTTGATACAAATGGAGATCCTGCAAGTTGGCATACAGAAGCAGTTGATTTACCACAACAGTATACCGAGATTACCAATTTACAAATTGACCCATCAGGACACTTTTTTACCTTTGAATCAAATGAGGAATTCGTTATTTTATCTAGAGATGATCTGACTGAAGTTGCAAAAATTCCTAATGTATTACATGGGAAATTAGATCAACACGGAAGAGTGTATGGAATTAACGATGAAGGATGTATGGTCATCTACGATCCAAATTTTCAAGATGTTGCGCTTGAATTGGAAAAAAGAAGAATAGCACGATTATCCCAAGGATTACGGAGTGATCTATTTGTAAGTGAATCAGCGACCACGCCAGTAGAAAGTGCTGATCAATTTCAGCATTTGGAGGCTGTTCGCGCGGATCTTGAAGGAACGTTTCAAGCACAACTTCAAACGATTACTCGGCTTGAGGATATGGCAACGGTTACTGATGGTCTTAGTCGATTACGTACTCGTCTTCAAAAAGAGGGACTACAACCTGCTCAAATCTCCTTCATCACGGGTGGAATTCAAGATTCAATACGGGACGCAGAACACGTACTAGCGGCTCCTGTAGTTGCCCAAAGTTTAGCAGATTTAGATACAAAATTATCTGGAACCTTAACAATAACAACGCTTGCCGAAGCGAGAGATGATCTTGCTAAATTAAGATCTATGGACAATTTGGTTGATGATGCAACGAGGGCACAGATACGAGCGCTGGAAAATCAGCTCGGGCAACAATCGACTGAACTGTTTCGTACAGAAGGAGAAGTAATTACAAGAGATGTTGGTGAAATGGTAGGTGGAGTACGTGCAGAATTGGATGCAATAGTAAGTATGCCTGATTTTGCAGATTGGCAAGAATTTAGATTACCACAATTGATTAGTAGACTTGGTGCACTCGCAAATGATTGCCCATTGGAAGCTCACGAAACCCAAAGAAGTATTTTAGCCGCACGCAGACAACTTCAAGAACTTTCTAAGGAATATGAAACACGGTTTAAAGAAAACTATGCAAAAGTTCGGGAACATGCATCCGAAATAATAGATGAACGGGCTGGGCTCATTAGGATAGATATGCATTCGGCAATAGACAGACTTCGAGGAAGGGGTTTTGGTGATCGAGCACAATTTGAAGCATATACGGGATCAAGTGAAGCACTCGGACTTCTGCGAACTGAGATTGAAGAGCTCGCACGACAAGATCCTGATGCAGCACGAGAACTAGATAAGGAGCTCAAAATAGGAATTGCGAGATTGATGTCAGAAGTTGAACGAGGAGGGCTAACAACGATAGCAGAAACAGGTCAACAAATGATTCTATTTAGAGATACGCTTTTCCCACGATGGGAAGGAAAGGTACATGAAAAGGTTCAGAGGCACGTTGATTTGATCTTCATGCCTGATGAGCGAACTAAAGGGCCAGGAGTAAGGGCAGATCAGATTTTTGGAGATGTCGGAATAATGGAGATAAATTCGAGAGGTCATCTAGAAAAAAGAAGGATATATCAAGGAATGCAAAACGAAGACGAATGGCGATATGGCTCTGTACGAACTAAAGGAGCTGATGTATTCCCAACATATGTAAGTCAAGCAGACTATCGACGAATCAAGCAGAGTTATGCAGATTGGAATAGAGGAGATGCTTCCACAATACGAAGAACGTTACATGATACGAGGCAAGAGCTACGTGATTTATACAAAGAACGACAACTAGTTGGTAGTCGAGAAGCTGCTGTTGATGAAGCCTGGAGAGAACGATATCGAGTCTTAATGGATTCATATGCTCAGTACGCAGTTGACAATCATGTTTCAATTCTTTCAAGAATTGATAGACTTCGCAACGCTCCTGAGACCAAATTTACGAATGGTGCTGGGTATGTGCCAGAATGGCAAAATCACTGGACAACTGACGAAACTACAGAACAGTATCTAGATGAAATGGCACAGGTGGCAAAAATGCAACTTGATTTGCAAGAAGGCCTACTTAACCTCAAAGGTCATGCGGGAACAGGAAAAGATATACTCGTCAAAATGTTTTGTAATAGATCAAATAGACAATATTTTCCAATTGACTGTTCGAAATGGACTACTGAATTTGAGCTTTCAGAAGATGTAGTGCTTGAAGCGCAGGACGGTGCATCAAGAACAGTTAAAGTACCCTCAATCGTACTCAATGCCATAACTACCCCTGGGGCAGTTATGTACTTTAATGAATTTAATGCGATGCCAGAACAAGCGCAAATTTTCCTTCATGGCCTGATGGATGAAAAACGAACCCTTACACTTAAAACTAGTTCGGGTAAAGCGGTTAGAGCATTGAGTAGTGTTCTACTTATGGGTTCAATGAATCCAGGGTATCCAGGAACATTTAATCCACAATTTGCTACAAAGAGCAGAATGGTTGGATTGGAGATAGATTATCCTCCATTGTACAGAGAAAGTAACTCTGATGATCCTAATCCAAATCCCCCTATTAATTCTGCTGAAGCGTTACGAATTGCACGACAGGTGGATTCTCTTTCAGATTTCACCTTTGATCCAAACCCAGAACACAATGAGTTTGTACAAATATGGGATAGACATATAAATGGAATCCAAAATGGTGCTACTGATTTGACTACAGAACAAAAATTTGACCTTGAAGCGATCTTAACGATGGTTGAATTTGCACATAAACTTAGAGAGGGATTCATATTAAAATTCGATAAAGCAAAAGCATCAGCAATTCCAAGAGGGACATTATTGATAGATCAACCTATAACAGGTAGAGAGCTGAGAAGAATGGCCGAGGTCCTAAGTAAAATGTCGGCTGAAGAAAAAGCTACATCTAGTCCAGAAGGAGTTGTAAGAGATTTGATTGAGCAAATTTTCCTTCCCAATATTGACAAGAGAGATGAAAAAGATGAAATAAAAACAGCTATGGCGACCTGGACATCAACCAAGCGACCAGCTGCATAATTCTATAGTTATATGGATGATGAAAGTAGAGAGCGGTCACAAAACCCCCCGACTAAAGATAATTTTGCACGAGAAAAGATTTTTTTAGCAGAACAAGCTGCTGATGGTCTTACAGTTGTGCCGGGTACATCGTGGGCATTTCATTACCCGCATGGTATCGCAGCCCGTACTACCACACTTGCAGAATTGCTTACGGGTAAAGTGACATCTGAAGATGTAGTTGCAGATTTACGACCTGATGCTTTTACCTATGCTTTGGCTGATCTTGAAGGACAAGGATTATCTTCGGTTGCAGGGAGAGTGCGAGATGTATCCAATTATGTGAAGCATTATGACTATGCTCGATTTGCGCAGTTTGTTTCAGGGATGAATGGCACAGGTACAACTCCAGAAGTAGCACAATCTCTGTATGATGGAATAGCCCAAAGCAGAATTCGCAGAAAAATGATAGACGCCTATGGATATACTGGTAGAAAACAAATAGAAGAAGCACTTAGATTGGACGCAGAACGAACGGTACAACAAATGAGTAGTCTTCCCACTGTTGAACGAGTATTATCAGCCTTGAAAATGAATTGGATGGCCGGGGATCAATTTGCAAGATCGGAACAAAGAGACCAGGTTGTAGAACAGTTATCCCCCGAAGAACGTGAATTATATGACCAATTGAAGGATGCGTATCAAGAGTATGTGAAAAAGGGTGATGAAACAGCGTATACCAAATTAGTAGCTGGAATTAAAGAGAGTATTCCAAGTATTCAACAAAAGCCACAAACGTCAGAAAGAGATGAAAGTCAAGAACAACTCGAGCAAGATTTAGAACCATATAAAGATCAAGCAGTTCCTCCTGGTACTGAAGGAGACCCAGCAATACCGCCTGAAGATTCTGATGAATACCATAGTTCTCCTCCGATATCAGGAGAATCCAAAGAACAGGCTGGCACCAGACCCTTTTTTGAAATCACTCCAAGCGGTTCAAGTACGAAACCACTAACGGGGTATTATTCTTCAGGAAGAAAAAGTTACTACGATATTGATAGGAAAACATGGAGCAAAAAGAAACAATTACGTGCGTACACCTCATCACTTCCAGGTACCCAGCGGCAAACAATATCGGGTATAACAAATGCAGGTCTAAAATCTGTACCAATACCAAACGGATACGACCTTGATCTCTCTTCACTCACGTTTTCAGGCGCATCACCAGAGATTTTTCGAGATCAAAATGGGTGCTTTTACATAAAGACAGATGGAAATAGTACTTTTTCAATTGATTTTCTAAAACAAGATATTCCATTCGTTGGACCACCAATTGCAGAAGATAGCACGCCAATTCATGTAGGACACCTTTCAGGTGATACAGAAAAAATGATGAGCGCTGTTACTGGTGGCATCTTGGAAAAATCTGAACAGCTTCGTCGCTATTTGCTTTCAAAACATTTTTATCCTGGAGATGGAGATTTACAAATGGCCCAAGCATTACAATATAAATTACGAAGCGAATCTACGGGCGATACGTATGTTCAAAATCTTGATACATCAGAATACTTAGAATGTTACTCTGCAAATACTCTCTATATTGCAATGCTACGAAAAGTGGGGATTTCAGCACGACTTGTGGTTGGACATAAAGTGGAAGGAGCAAAAGATGGTAAAGCCATAATCGATTCTCAAACTGGTCATGCTTGGACTGAAGTTTGGGATGGTACTGCCTGGAGGAGAATGGACGCAACTCCACGACCAAAACAACAGAAAAAGGATCAGCAAGGTGACTCTGATAGTCCTACTGAAGAAGCGCAAGATGGTGGAGTTGAAAAACAAGACGGTGGTGCTGAAAAACAAGATGGTGAACAGGGACAAATGGGGGAAGCTTCAGACCAGGATATAGCAGAGGGAGAATCAGAACTTGATAATGCTCAGCAACTTTCTGAACAAATGAGTGCGCAAAAGCAGAGTTTGGATCAAAGACTTGAGGATGCGAAGTCATTTCAAGATGTAAAAGATCTACTAAAAGAAGCAGAGGACTCTGAATTATTTGATGATATGAAAGAAGATGTAAAGGAACGGGCGCAAGCAAAAGAAGAACAAATGAAAGAAGTTATTAAAGAAAGTTTGGACGAAATGGTTCAAGATGGATTTTTGGATGAAGAGCGTAGGGAGGAACTTGAAAAACAACTTGAGGAAAGTCAGTTACAGGAACTTGATCGTATTCGAGAGCAAATTGAAAGAGAAAGCAGTGCATATAATGAATATCAAGAAATTAAAGAAGAAGTTGCACCACTAGTGGATAAATGGTTCGACTATTTCGTAGAAAGGTTACCAAAACAGGATGAAGTTGATGTGGACGAGGATGCCCTTACTCGACAAGGATCCTTTAACAGGCATTCAGTAATGAAACCAAGAAATTTACTGTTTGGTACGGTTAAAAATCCTCGTATCATTCGACCCTCAATTAAACCTAAATTCTTAGCTTCTATTATGGTTGATGTAAGCGGATCTATGAAAGGGGATAAACTCACAATGGCACGCAAACAATTGATATTTTATAACGAACTCTTTTCAAGAATTAGTAGTGAATTTGGTTTTATACGATATGCAAATACTATGTTTTCTGATACGGTAACTGAACTCAAAGGATTTGACCAGGACTATGAAAGTCCAATTAGACATGACTGGGGTGATGGATCAAGATCGACAATTAAAGCTCGACTTATGCAAGCTCTTCATACACAGGGAGGTACAAATATGTTGCCCGCAATTCAAAAAGCAGCAGCAGATTTAAACAGAGAGATGCTTGAATACCCAGATTATGCTTCTGCATTTTATTTTATTGGTGATGGAGAAGATACTCAAGGAAATTCTCAACAAATCAGCGAATTTCTACGGTTGCGTGAAGAAGAAAGGGGATTTGGAGGTCATATGGTATCGGCAATAATGCTCGGGGACGAACCACAAAGAATAGAATTAGCGAAAATCTTTGGAGACGAAAATACAACCGTTGCACCTAATTTCGATACGCTCATAGAACAAAGCATGTATAAGTTTGATGAAGACATAGAGGCATATCTTGCAGATAAAACAATATAAATTGCTTATCCTCCCGTTCCGACTAAAAATATTGCCTGCCAGGGGCGGTAGTTTGAGTAAAAATTAGAGTTACTGTACAGACATAAATTTCCAAGGATTCGCGGAATTTTTTGTCTTTTCTACTCGAACAACTTTTTTACCATCTTTAATGAGTCCATCTATCAATCTCTCATTCAATTTATTTAATTTCTTATCATATGGTGAAAAAAAAACATATGATCTATTTGATTGCATTTTAATTTTATTCGCAATAATATAACTCATAAATTCTTCTGAAAGACCTAAGTTTTTTTTCACTTGTTCATTTTCGGACATATATGTATAGTATAACACTCAATTAGTAATCGTCAATATCTATTCCAAGCACAAGTCCCAAAATGTCTTTTACAAATGTCTCTTTGTATTGCAGATAATTACTCTTAATATCTTCTATAGCCCATTGCAAAGATTTTTCTTTTGAAATGACATCTGTAACATCATTATAGTCTACTATATCGATAGAACTTTCTAGTGAGATTGCGGTATGTCTGTGAAGTTTTCCATGGGTATCGTCGTAATATAGAATTGTGACCCATTTTGTATTGACTTTAATCTCAAGGGATACACATGTAATCTCACGTATTCTTTGCCTGTCGTCAGTTTTATAAATATATGAAACCCTATTATTAGGTGAAAGTTGGAAATTAAAATGATGTTTTACATAAAGCACTCTTTTTAATCTCTTCTTTGATTTCACGAGGATATGATAATACAGAACGTCAGTACAATCAACACCTTCTATTTATCCCCCCGTTCCGACTAAAAATATTGCCTGCCAGGGGCGGTAGTTTGAGTAAAAATCTGTATCCTGCAAGATTTGTCCTCCCCGTTCCACTTTATAATGAAATAGTGCTTTTGTTCCGGGGGCGGCCCAATCGACTTGTTTTTGGGTACCTTTTGGAAGTGTGGGGTCATCTTGATATTTGGGGTCTGGTGCGGCTTGGACATCCCAAATTTTGGAATCTGAAAGCGTAACTAGTCGTCCATCACTTTTGCCATACATCTCAAAAGTGACTATTTGGTTCACCTGGTCAACTTTTGTCTGAATGAGGATTGCAGCAGGCGTATCATTCTTAAATTTAAGGTCAACCGTTGGACCAAATACAGTAGCATCAAATCCGGGCCGTTTGTCATTTTCATAATAGTGAACTCGATATGCGTGTGCTTGTCGTTCCAAAACAGGTAAGCCTGTGTTCATGATGGCACGGAATAGCGTGGTCGAAACCTGGCATATCCCACCACCATCTCCTAAAATTGTCTTTCCTTCTTTGATGATATATGCCGGCTGATAGCCGGTTGCAGCTGATATATCACCAATTGTATTGTTAAACGAAAAAACACTATCTTTTGGCACGATAACGCCATTTATCCTCGATGTTCCTAAAATGACGTTGTGAATACGGCCAGGAATAGAACCTGCATAATTTGATGTTCCTTCCCCAATCTTTTCCACAATTCCTAGATCATTTATTGAGGACAACGTCACTGTAGGCTTACTAATTTCATAACTGACTGGTACTACAATGCCACCTTTCTTATTTGTCCCGGTAGAAAGACCCATAAGCTGTTTTTCAATTTTGGCAATAGTCTCTTTTTTCTGGATTTGTAATCCATTTTTTTCTATCTTAAATGCACTTACCCGGTTATTTTCAACAGTAAAAAGCGCATTTTCAGGAGGTCGACTGTACGAAGCATCTAATGTGTCTAGATAATTATTTATAATCGTTTTGTCATAATCAATTGATGAGTAGAAATCAAATCGACCGATGGTAAAAAGCGATCTAATTTGTTGTGCGATCTGCGAAGCATTATTTCCTACCCGACCAATCAAATACGCCTGATCTGTGGGCGTTTTGGTATCAAGTGTCAAATGAAGTGCTTGTGCAGAAAAAGTTGCTTCTTTAGTATCATAGGTGAGTCGTAAAAAAACATGTGATAGTGTTTTATTCTTATTCTTCAAGTACTTCTCAACTTCAGATCGGTTTTTATACCCAAAATGTATGTTATCTACGTATACATTGGGATATATCTTACCCCTAAGATCAGCTTGCTTTCTATTTAAATAAAAGGTAAGTGTGCCTATAAAAAAAAGAAAAAAGACCATTGAAAAAAATAATGATCGAGCAAAAAATGACAGTGCGAGCTTAGTGTGATGCATATTTTCAAGCTTTGAAATTAGTGTAAATATTGTATACCATTATACTATGGATGAAGATAAAAATGCGCCTGCTACTCCACAGCCAATATACGAAACAATTGTCGAGTCTGAACCAGGCACAAGTCAACCCACAACACCGCCTAATGAGGTCCCAAGCCAACCTCCGATTGCATCCGAACCGGAAATAGTACCTGAAGAGATTGGTGAAGAGGCGACTCCCGAGACATTCAAACCACCGCTTATTAACCTTGATGATGCTGGCGAGGGCGCAAGTAATAAGACTCGGTTTATCATAATTGGCGCCGCACTGTTTTTCTTTGTACTAATTTTCTTCGGGCTTTTTTTACTTGTCAGAGGTCTCGGTGGAGCTCCAGTCAAAAAAGTTTCACTGGAGTATTGGGGTTTATGGGAAGACAAGGCCATAATGGACCCTATTATTAAAGAATATGAGCGGCAAAATAAAGGAGTAACTATACATTACGACAAGAAAGATCCCCATAGTTACCGTGAAAAGCTTCTGACGCGTTCCAAAGAAGGGAATGGACCCGATATATTCCGTTTTCATAATACCTGGCTTCCGACTATAAAAGATGTCCTAGCACCGCTTCCTAAAACGATTATGTCCAATAGTGAATATGAATCCACTTTTTATCCAGTTACTAAAAAGGACTTAAAAGTTGGAGACACCTATTTTGGAATTCCGCTTGAAATAGATGGCCTTGTATTGCTTTATAACGATGATTTATTTAAAACTGCAGGAATTCAAGTAGCTCCAAAGACATGGAATGACATTCTTAATTATTCTGCAAAAATAACAGTTGCGGGTCCTTCGGGAATTGTCACTTCAGGTATAGCATTAGGAACAGCTGAAAATATTAATCATTTTTCAGAAATTTTGGGTTGGATGATGTTACAAGCAGGAGCGAAACTTTCTGACTTATCGAGCTCAGAAGCTGTCGATATACTATCCTCATACGAACGTTTTGCCCAAGCTCCCGACCCACGATGGGATGAAAATATGCCAAATTCAACAACGGCGTTCATTCAGGGTAAGGTGGGGATGATTATCGTTCCTTCATGGGAAATCCTGCCTATAAAAACGGTTGCGCCTGACCTCAACTTTAAAGTTGCCCCACTACCAGTTGTGCCTGGAAATAAACAGATAAGCTTGGCAGATTATTGGGTTGAAGGCGTTTCTCGGTATCAAAAGCCTGAAAATCAACAAGCTGCATGGAAATTTTTGCGTTATTTGAGTCAAAAAGATACAATGGTAAAGATGTATGAACTAGCAACCAAAACACGTATCTTTGGAGAACCATATTCTCGAGTTGATTTAGCTTCAAAGCTTGCTCAAGACAAGTATATTGGACCAGTAATCATGCAAGCGAATGTGATGCAAAGTTTGCCCGTTATGAGTAGAACATACGACAATGGACTCAATGATGCAATTGTTGGGTACTTGAAAAATGCAGTAAATGATACGGTTAAGGGAGTCTCTGCTCAGGAAGCGTTTGATACGGCTGGAAAGGGAATTACTGAAGTATTTAACCGATTTGATATAAAGTAATATGTTAGATTTTTTTAAAAAAAAGGGTGGAGAAACACGAGAGCTATACATGGGGTTAGTCTTAAAAGAAAGTGACGGACTTGTCCTTCTTCTTGAAATTGATACAGAAACAAAAACAATTCATACACTTGATCAAAAAAAATTTACTTACACAAATTCATGGGAACATCTGACCGAAGATGTTGATCAAGTACTTTTTGAACTCGAGAAGAGAAATAGTGTTGAAATTGAAAAAACAGTCCTTTTTTTGTATTCACATCTCATCGACCAAGAAAAAAAATCAGTAAAACCGCAGTATAAAACAAAAATCAGGGATATGGCTTCCGAGCTTGGACTCGAAATTGTTGGGTATGCCCAGTTTCATGAGGCGGTCTCCTTATATTATCACCAAATAGAGATGACTCCTCTATCTGCAATTATTATTGAACTTGATGGAGCCGCAGTCAGTATTTTTGTATATAAAGCGGGCGCGTTACAGCATGCGCAGACCATTGCGCAAACAAATGATTTTATCGCTGATCTTGAAGCAGTATTTAAAAGCCAGAATGGATCATTTTTACCAACTCGCATGATACTTTATGATTCAACTGATTTGGAAGATATGTCAGATAAAATCATGAACCATACCTGGGATGAGAAACTTTTTATCCAAATTCCAAAAGTTGAAATTCTACCCGAAGAACAACTAACCATCGCCCTCACAGCCTGTTTTTCAAAACAGATGTTTGAAGATATTCCTACGTCTTCAATTGGGGAAGAAGAATCTCGCGTACTTGAAGCCGCTAGCGCTGGAGCACTTATTGACTCAACAGACGAGTCAAAGCAAGATCTTGAGCCCGAACAAGTTACCAAAGAATCTGCTTCTCCACCTCTCGATCCCTCCCCTCCACCACTCGAGCCTCCTATCTCCGGCTTTCTTGTCGGCGAAGATATTGCGCTCCAAGAGGGAGAAGATGCAGACTCTGATATCGTTGAGGAAATGGCCGTGGAGATTCCAAAATCAGCTTATAATGATTTATTAAATAATGACCTACCCGTAAAAAAACATATGAAACTGCCCAGCTTTACCTTCCCATCACTTTCTCTACCAAAAATATCTTTTAAGTATGGAATGCCTGCATTGGTCATAATTGGATTTGTACTTATTTTTATTTCTCTTTTTTCGCTTTTCTATCTGTTCCATAAAGCAACCATAACTCTCTATTATAAAACACCAACAATAGTAAAAGATGTCGTTATTGGAGGTATTGCAGTTGAGAAAATGACAAAACAAACAAGTGATTCAGAGAAGGTTAATGCAACAGGTAAAAATACCATTGGGGAAAAGGCAAAAGGTGAAATAACTGTTTACAATCTTGAAAAACAAGAAAAAACGATTAAAAAAGGAACTATGCTAAAAACAGATGCTGGTGTGGCATTTACTCTTGATTCTGACGTTAAAGTGGCATCAGCATCTTCATCAACAACAAGTGGAGGAGATGTAACGATTGTCACCGGAAAACAAAAAGTAAATAGTACGGCTTCTGAAATTGGTGAGACGGGGAACATTTCCAAGGACACAAAACTTACCTTTGATGGGATTAACTCGGATGTTCAGCGTGCGATTGCATTTGCTACTTTTACCGGGGGATCTAAAAAAAATATTACGACTGTTTCGCGAAACGATTACGACTTATTAAAGAAAAAGGTAGTGTCAAAAATCACCTCCCAGGCAAATAGCCTATTAAAGGATTCATCTCCTAATAAAAAAGTTCTTACTCAACTTATTCAAACAAAATTTATAAGTGAAGCGTACTCTTCTGAAGTTGGTGAAGAAGCAACAGATGTTAGTCTCAATGCGAAAGTAGATGTTCTACTGTATATCTACGATGTTGTACAAGTAAGAGACAGAATAAAAAGTACCATTACCGATGTTATTCCTCAAAATTATAAACTTGAATCATCAAAAATACTGTACAGCGTCAAAAAAGCGGTTCAAAAAGATACTAAAGTCACACTAACGCTTCATATTGTAGCTTCGCCAGAATATGATATTGATACAAAAAAAGTTGTTGTTGCCGCCCGAGGTACATCACAAGTGGCTCTTGAAGATAGTCTTAAGAACATATTTCATACAAGTGGATATCAAATAAGTATAGATTCAGTGCTCCCATTTTTAAAAAACAGGTTACCATTTTTTGAGAAAAATATAACAGTTGCTATTGTTTCAGAATAATTATGCCGCTCTATCACTATGTTAAAACCAAGTATTCGAGAAAAAAGGCCATTGTTGGCATAATTTCATATATTTCACTCACAATTGGAACACTCTTTTTGTTTTGGTCATTTTATCCAATTATTTCTTTTGAAATATATTCACGTTTTTTTTCAGAAAAGACTCTTTTTACTGCAATTGCGGCAAACCAAACGACAGCGCTTACTACAGCGGCTACGTTAAAGGGAAATTCAAACATTTTCTCGACAAATTTGTCGGATTATACAAAAGCAGGTATTTGGTTTCCAAGCATTCATCAAACTACTGAAATTCCAGTAAAAGCAGGAAAAAGTATTAAGGAATATTCGCTCTCTATCCCAAAACTAAACATTACAAATGCTCGAGTAATTGTGGGTGGAGAAGACCTCAAAAAAGGACTTGTACATTATTTGCCTCGATGTTTTCCAGGGGACCCATGCAATATCGCAATTTTTGGACACTCCTCACTTCCTCAACTCTATGATCCGAAGAATTACACCACGACTTTTACGTATCTTCCGTCTCTCAAGAAGGGAGATAAGATTTATGTGGATTTTGATGGGGCAAAATATGAGTATGATATTTCTGACGCATTCATCGTAACGCCCGAAGAAGTATCTATTTTAGATGAAATGTACGATGATTCCTACCTTACCCTCGTAACCTGTGTCCCCCCAGGCACAGCGTGGAGTAGGTATGTTGTACGGGCAAAAATCGTAAAAGTATAGCTTGTAGTATCCTATAAAATATGGTAGAATACACGCCTATCTCATGGCTAATAAGGAGCTTTACATCAAGTATATTCGCGTAATTACTTTACCAATTGTGAAGGCGTTTTTTTATGCTGCATTATTTCTCATTTTTATCGGAGATATCGTCATTGATTTCATTACCTTTGTTCTAAAAACTGTTGCAAATGTGCTATTATTTCTACCTCGAAAAGCAAACCATATTCCATACAAAATCAAGTATTTTATACTCGGAATTGGTATCACACTCCTAGTTTTTTTTGTATACCAAAGCTACATCTTTGTAAAAACACTCCCTACTCCAAAGCTCATTGGAACATTAAACTATTCAGTTTCAACCAAAATTCTTGATAGAAATGGGTCACTTCTCTATGAAATTTTTCATGATCAAAACAGAACACCCGTAAAAATAGATTCGTTACCAAAATACGTTTCACAAGCAACTATTGCTATTGAGGATCAGGCTTTTTACGAACACCCGGGAATATCTTTGTATGGGGGGATACTTCGGGCATCAAAAGAAATGCTCTTTGACCGATCGCTTCAGGGTGGATCGACAATTACACAACAACTTGTAAAGTCAGCACTTCTTACCCCAGAACGAACCATTACTCGAAAGGTAAAAGAAGCAATCCTCGCCATATGGACAGAGCATATGTACACTAAAAAGCAAATTTTAGAAATGTATCTCAACCAAGTTCCGTATGGAGGATCTTCCTACGGGATTGAGAAAGCCTCACAAACCTTTTTTGATAAAAGTAGTCATGATTTAACGATTGCGCAAGCCGCATTTTTAGCTGGTCTTCCCCAAGCTCCATCGTTATATTCACCCTACAGTAATCCAAAATATGCTCTAGATCGTCGCAATGATGTTTTGAAGAAAATGTCTGAACTTGACTTCATAAATAAGAAACAATACCAATCTGCTCTTCAAGAACCGCTTACTATTAAATCGCCAACACAATATATTAGGGCTCCACACTTTGTGTTTTATGTGAAATCAGTTCTTGAAAAAATGTATGGAATTGCGCGCGTTGAAGCTGGAGGATTACGGGTGGTTACCAGTCTTGATTTAAAAACACAGGAACAAACAGAAAATATTTTGTCTGATGAAATTGCCAAAATAGAGTATTTACATGTAACAAACGGTGCGGTTCTTGTTACAGCGCCCAAAAATGGTGAAATACTAGCAATGGTAGGATCAGTAGATTATTTTAACAATCCAGAGGGGGCGTTTAATGTGACCACGGCACTTCGTCAACCTGGTTCATCTATTAAACCGCTTATGTATTCACTTGCGCTTGAAAAAGGATATACTGCCGCAACACAAATAAGTGACACACCTATCACCTATCAAACTTTAGGTGGATTACCATACCAACCGGTAAATTATGATGGGAGATACCATGGTAATGTAACGCTTCGTACAGCCCTTGCAAGTTCATACAATATTCCAGCGGTAAAAGTCTTAAATAATCTTGGAGTAGATCAGTTTATCGATCACGCACATAAAATGGGAATTTCCACATGGGAAGATAAAAGTCGTTTTGGACTTTCACTTACACTGGGAGGGGGAGAGGTGACGATGACTGATATGGCAACAGCATTTGGAGTATTTGCAAATGGAGGAAATAAAGTTCCTGTTAACCCATTGTTATCAGTTTCTGATTACAATGGAAACTCGCTGTATCAACAACGTACCAATAATGATGTACTCGGTGTAATTTCAAAAGCAGTTGCGTTTATTATTTCTGATATTTTATCTGATAATAATGCGCGAGCTGGCGCTTTCGGAGCTCATTCAAGTCTTGAAATTCCTGGATATAAAGTTGCAGTGAAAACGGGAACTACAAATAGTAAACGAGATAATTGGACAATTGGATACACCCCAACTTATCTAACAGTAGTATGGGTTGGAAACAATGATAATTCACCTATGAATCCAGCACTTACTTCTGGAGTTACGGGTGCCGCCCCTATTTTTAATCGAGTCATGTCGAATGTATTAAATAGTAATGTTCTTAACTATCAAAATATAAAAGGCGGCTTTATACTGCCTGATGGAATTGTTTCCAAATCGTGTATGGGAAAGAATCCAGAGTACTTTATTAAAGGAACAGAGAACAAAGTCAATTGTTTTGCTTCGAAATTGAGCCCGACGCCTACTTCCCACTAAAATATTCCTGTGGAATAACGAAAAGCGTTACCGCAGAAAGCATTTTTTTATCTTCAGTACTTTTTTTAGAAACAAAATGAACGGTATCCCCGGCCTTTATTTTGGCAAGTGTTGTTCGCGTAATTTCAAGGGTTTTTGGGTCCATAATTTTTGGCCTCACTTTTGTAGGGATATCAAGTGTAAATTCTTCTTTTTCCGTTGTAACAAGGTCAATCGTTCCTGCACTTGTATCAACACTTGTTATTTGACCTGATCCCACGAAAAAAGGTACGTCTCGATAAATTGTATTTGCAGTTACAGTATTTTCAACGATTGGGCCCGAGACAAATACATAATCATTTTTTGTAAGATCGGCAATCTTAATAGTTTTTTCAAAAGTCCCACTTATTTCACGAGCTTCGGTAAGGGAAGCATCAATAACTATTTTAAATGTGTGTCCTGTAGTATTTTTTATTTCGATAGTATCTTTTTTAATATCAGTAATGGAACCTGCCGCAATTGTACCCGCATTTTTTTTCAATGTATCAACTTTATCCGCAATTTTTTCTTTTAGGTTTTCAACTGCTTTATCAAGTGAAGACTGTTTTGTAGGTTGTACGGATGGCTCATCGGATTCTTCAACTGACGGAGTTGGAGTCACAGTAGCTGCATACACGGAATTAAACGCAATAAGTGTAGCAATAGTTACCATAACAAAACTTGCAACAAGCACTTTTTTATTCATTTGAAATGTTATAAATTTTCAATATTCGATCAGATGAGCTTTTTTCAAAATATGCAGTAACTTTAATTACATTTTCTCCAATCGATAATGGAAAATCGTTTTTAAAGGTGTTACTTTCTGCTTTAAATGCTTTTTCAGCTGTTGCGGAATTGAGGATAATGAGCGATCCTTTTTGGGTTTTACCACTTATTATTATCGAATCTGCATCGACGGCAGTATTGTTTTCTGGAGATGTAATTGTTAGTGGAGAAAGCTCTTGCTGTGTTGTTGCAACCACAATTGGTGTTGTTGCTGGGGTGATCACTTTTTTACCTGATGAGCCCCGATTTTTAGAATTTGCAACCAAAAATATGGCAATTGAAACTCCGGCAGTGATGCCAAGGATGATTGCAATAAGCGTTTCCTTTTTCATGAGCTCCACTATATTACTCAATTGCGGCTTTATTGTCAACCGTATGATAAAATATAAGCATATATGACGCATCAAGAATTACGCACTTTGTGGACCTCCTTTTGGGAAAAAAAAGCGCATAAGTTAGTTTCTCCGGCCCCTCTTGTCTTGCAAAATGACCCGACGACTCTCTTTACGAGTTCCGGAATGCAACCACTCATCCCCTATTTGAATGGAGAAGCACATCCATTAGGTAAGAAACTGTACAACATCCAGCTTTGTTTTCGAGCAGTGGATATTGATGAAGTTGGAAACAATCGACATACAACTTTTTTTGAAATGATGGGAAATTGGTCACTTGGAGATTATTTTAAAGAGGAACAGCTAGGATGGATATGGGAATTCTTTACACAGGAGCTCAAGCTTCCAAAAGAAAAACTGTATGTCTCAGTATTCGAGGGTGAAGGGGAAGTCTTTGCAGATCATGAATCTGTAAAGATCTGGAAAAAACTTGGAGTTGCTGATGATCACATTCATTTTTATGGTAGTGACAAGAACTGGTGGTCGCGGTCGGGACCTCCTAACAAAATGCCAGTGGGAGAGATTGGAGGACCGGATAGTGAAGTATTTTACGACTTTGGAGAAGATTTGAAAATACATGAGAATTCTCCATTCAAAGAAAAAGAATGCCATCCAAACTGTGATTGCGGACGGTTTTTGGAAATAGGAAACTCTGTTTTTATTCAATACAAGAAGTCTGCAAATGGATCGCTTACAGAGCTCCCGCAAAAAAATGTCGATTATGGTGGAGGACTCGAGCGAATACTTGCCGCAGTTAATAACGATCCAGATATTTTCAAGACAGATGTATTTAGTTCGATTATTCGAATAATCGAAGTGGAAACCGGGATTTCATATGACAAATCAGAAAAAAAAGCTGAAATGAGAGTTATTGCTGATCATATGAAGGCAGCTGTTTTTATGATAGTTTCGGGAGTCATACCATCAAACAAGGAACAAGGGTATATGCTTCGTAGGCTTCTTCGTCGAGCGGCGATTAAAACACGAAGTGTATCGGGTGATCTACCTGTAAAACTATTTATTTCAGTTGGAAATGCTGTACTAACAATCTATGACGGTTACGACGGAATAAATAAAAAAGAACAAGAGACCCTTGTTGCATCAGTTATTTCAAATGAAATGAACAAATTTTCACAAAGTCTAGATAATGGTCTTAAATACTTTAATAAGTATGAAAAAGTTGATGAAAAAATCGCATTTGATTTATTTCAAAACTTTGGTTTTCCATTTGAAGTAACGCAAGAGCTGGTTGAGGAAAAAGGCTATTCTCTTGATCCAACTCGATTTAATGAACACTATGAATCACATAAGAATCAGTCGCGTACTGCCTCTGCAGGAACGTTCAAAGGTGGACTTGCAGATCAGTCCGAGCAGGTTTTGAAGTATCATACCGCCACACATTTGCTTCATCAGGCGCTTCGGGATGTATTGGGACCATCAGTTCGGCAAGAAGGATCAAATATTACCGGAGAACGATTACGATTTGATTTCTTTGTCGATAAAAAGCCCGATACTGATGCATTCAAAAAAGTTGAACAGATTATAAATGAAAAGATTGCGGAAAAACTTTCGGTTGAGTGTAAGATTCTACCTAAAAAAGAAGCGGAAAAGATCGGTGCACTTTATTTCTTCAAAGAAAAGTATGGGGATGAAGTAAAAGTATATTTTGTGGGCGACTACTCAAAAGAATTTTGTGGCGGTCCTCATGTACAAAATACCGGGGAAATTGGTAGTATAAAGATAACGAAAGTAAAAAAAATTGGCTCAAATTTAATGAGAATCTATGCGCAATAAACTTATCGAAAAACTCACTACGCAGTTTCCTCGTCTAAAAGATCAGAGATTTGTACTTAAAACTGGTGCAACAAGTATCATCATTACATTTTTAGTCTTGTTTTATATTTTTATATTACATGGCCTTCCCAATCCAAAAGGTTTACAAAACTACAAAATCATTCCTGTTTCAACACAAATTCTTGATCGAAAGGGGAGACTTTTGTACGAGATTTTTCGTGAACAAAATAGAACGCCTGTTAAGATAAAAGAGCTGCCAGATTACGTAAAAAACTCGACTATTGCAATTGAAGATAAGGATTTTTACCGGCATGGCGGAATCTCAATAATTGGAGGCATGATTCGCGCATTTAAAGATACACTTTTACTAAATAAAGGAGTTCAGGGAGGTTCAACGATTACCCAACAACTTGTAAAGTCTGCACTCTTAACACCCGAACGAACAATTCAACGAAAAGTTCGTGAAGTGGTACTTGCTATTTGGGCTGAACAGATTCTTTCAAAAGATGAAATTCTGGAGCTTTATTTAAATCAAGTTCCGTATGGGGGAGTTTCATACGGAATTGAGGAAGCGGCGCGCACCTATTTTGGAAAACATGCAGCCCAGCTCACACTTTCACAAGCTTCTTTTTTGGCAGGTATGCCACAAGCTCCTAGCCTGTATTCTCCCTATACAAATCCTGATGGTGTAAAGAGACGACAAGCAGAAGTACTTAAAAGCATGACAGAACAGGATTTCATAACTGAAAAAGAGCGTCAGAATGCGTACAAGGAAAAACTTTCTATCTTGCCACCCAAAAAAACCATTCGAGCTCCTCACTTTGTCTTTTATGTGAAAAATATCCTCGATAAACAATATGGAGTAACGACGGTGGAAGAGGGGGGGCTACGTGTATATACAACACTTGATTTAGACATCCAGAAGATAGCTGAAACGGCAGTCAATGAGGAAGTTGCAAAGATTAAGTATCTGCGTGCATCAAATGGTGCGTCTCTCGTGACACGGCCTTCGACAGGAGAGATCTTGGCGATGGTCGGATCAACTGATTTTTTTGCAACGGCTTCAGGAACATTTAATGTGACAACTGCACACAGGCAACCCGGATCATCCATCAAACCAATTAATTATGCAATTGGCATTGATCGAAAATTAGTAAACCCTGCAACACTCTTTTTAGATACGCAGACTTGTTTCCCTTCTCCGGAAAAACAATATTGTCCGGTAAACTATGATGGAAAATATCATGGACTCGTGCCACTTCGAAACGCACTGGGGAACTCGTTCAATATTCCGGCTGTAAAAATGTTAGGTGTAAATGGGGTAGAGAACTTTATCGCTTCAGCGAGTGGATTTATGATCAACAGCTTTACCGATCCGTCACGGTACGGTCTTTCACTTACGTTGGGCGGCGGGGAAGTGCGCATGACCGAGATGGCCCAGGCATTTTCTAGTTTTGCAAATGAGGGGACCCCGAAACAACTCGTCCCGATTTTAAAGATAATAAATAAAAACAATCAAGTCCTATATAAGTATAAGGATTCAAACATTGTAGCCGATGTTACCAAACCGCTGCCCTATCCAAATTATTTAGTGATTAGTGGAAAACGTACCATTTCCAAAGAAACTGCATTCTTAATATCTCATATACTTTCAGATAACGGAGCGCGTTCACAAGCATTTGGATCATCGAGCTTGCTTGTTATTCCCAAAAAGACGGTTTCAGTAAAAACAGGTACCACAAATGATATTCGTGATAACTGGACTATTGGATACACTCCAAACTTTCTCGTTGTTGTGTGGGTAGGTAATAATGATAATACTCCCCTTTCCCCCGGATTAACGTCGGGAGTGACAGGTGCGGCTCCGATCTGGAACCGTATCATGCGGGGAATCTTGGCTAAGCAACCAGACCTCGCTCCACGTAGGCCAGATGGCGTTGTGGGTCGTCAAATTTGTACGACACAAGTCAATCCAACAGAAATAGAAAATCCAGACTGTCATCCGAAATTTGAGTACTTTATAAAAGGAACTGAAAATTTGAAACCACTATTTTCCATTGAGAAAGCGCAAGTTCCGGTGTCTAAAGATACTGACATGCAAACGACGAAAGAGGATCCACAAGGTGAAATGCGAGAAAAGACTGTGGCAAAAGATCAATATTCACAATATTGTATCGATTGCGCCCACCCGGTAGATCCGACACCGACACCGCGCTAGAGAGGTGGTATAATAGTCCCATGGATATAGATGCGCTCGTTTTTCAGGCAAATTTTGATACTGACCCTACAAAAAAACTTCAGGCATATCAAATGATTAGAAAACAAGCTGATGGACTAGGAATAAAACTTGCTTCAATGTACGATGTTCATCAGAAGTTTGCAAAAGGAGAACTTTCTGGTTTTACAATTCCAGCACTTAACCTTCGAACACTGACCTACGATTTTGCCCAAGCTGTTTTTCGCGTAGCAAAACGGTTGAATGCCCAGTATTTTATATTTGAGATGGCGCGGTCAGAAGAGATGTATACTGGTCAGTCCCCCTTTGAGTTTGCCTCGTCTATCCTTGGGGCGGCAATAAGAGAGAAATATACTGGCCCGATTTATCTACAAGGAGACCATTATCAGTTTAATCAAAAAAAAGAAGTATCCGAAGAACTTGCATCACTAAAAGGTCTTATTACCCAATCAATTGCGGCAGGGTTTTACAATATTGATATTGACGCCTCAACACTTGTCAATTTAAAGCTAGGAAGTGCTGACGCACAACAGAAGGAGAATTTTACCAAAACAGCTCTTCTCACACAATTTATTCGTCAAAATCAGCCTTCTGGTATAGAGATTGCCATTGGTGGAGAGATTGGACATATTGGAGATCGCAACAGTACAACTGCAGATTTCGAAGCTTTTATGAAGGGGTATCAGAAGATGCTCGGTGAAGATTTAGGAATTTCCAAAGTAGCCATTCAAACAGGTTCTACGCATGGGGGGGTTGTTTCTCCAACTGGAGATGTGTTGCAACCGAACATAGATTTTGAACTTATCAAATCTATAGGTTTGATGGCCCGGAATGAATATGGAATTGGGGGTGTCGTACAACACGCCGCCTCAACACTTGAGGACGCAACACTTGCTCGGTTTCCAACTGTTGACACGCTTGAAATTCATCTTGCCACACAATTTCAAACGATTATATTTGATTTATTGCCAGCTCATCTCAAAGAGTCAATAAATCAATGGATCAGGACTAACTTAGTCGCAGAGCGAGTTGATGGATGGACCGATGAACAATTTTTATACAAACTTCGAAAGAAATCCCTTAGACATTTCAAAAAAGATATATGGGGAATTGATGAAACGACAAAAAAAAAGACCGTCGAGGTACTCGAAGCGCGACTTGTTACCATTTGTTCAAAGCTCAATATACAAAATGCTTGACTCGTTTCATATAAAAACAATCGAGGACGTTGAGATAAAAAATGTACGAGTACTACTGCGTGTTGATTACAATGTGAGCCTTACCTCTGAGCACAAAATTGCAAATGATTTGCGAATAAAACAATCAATTCCAACCATAAAAAAACTTCTTTCAGACAGTAACAAAATTATCATTATTTCACATTTAGGTCAGCCTGATGGACGCGATGAAAAATATTCTTTAGCTCCAGTACTTGAGGATTTGCGAAAGTTATTACCTGGGACTGTAATAAACTTGATCGATGATTTTCGAACGGAAAAAAATAAGGTGTTTTTGGATCAACAGCAGGGAGGAGAGATCG